>JABAHQ010000954.1_pt3 | contig 23162 bp, 18 predicted proteins | sample 7062091 | NCBI WGS metagenome assembly JABAHQ01 (sample SAMN14534359, study PRJNA622989) | marine sediment metagenome | biome: marine biome [ENVO:00000428]; feature: marine pelagic biome [ENVO:01000023]; material: deep marine sediment [ENVO:00002113] | place: India: Gulf of Kutch | collected...
AGGAGGCCTTGTAGCCGTTCCGCTGGATGTGCCGCTCGACCTGCAGACCCCAGTCCTGGACGCCCCGGTCGGGGAAGCGGAGGCTCTTGAACGGGATCCGTACCTCGGCCTGGTACCCCCAGGCGGTCAGCTCGCCGCCGGACTCCCAGATCAGGTCGGGGTTGTAGTCGATCGGATCCCCGAAGCCGCCCCGACGCTCTCCTCCCCCCTCCATCCAGATCCCGTCCTGCTGCACCCCCAGCGCGTTGACCGTGAATACGTAGCCCCGGCGCTGATCGTTGAACGTGTCGAGGACAATCCGCACCACGTCGTCGGTGCGGGCCACGTTGTCCCGCTCGGCCAGGGTGGCCCGGATCCTGTCCGGCTCGCTGTCCCGGGCCCGGATCCCGAAGTAGACGGCCTCTTCGTCCACGAAGACCAGGACCTCGGTCTCCTGGGACGCGGGCACCCCCTCGACGGGGTCGAACTGGGTGAAGCGGTGGAGGAGTGCGGCCTTGGACCAGGCGTCCTCCTCCAGGCGCGCGTCCACCGTGACCGCCGCGTCGGCGAGGCGAACGGTGCGGACGCGCAGCTCTCCCTCGGCGCCGGCGTACTCCCGGTCGTCGTCCGCGGGGGGCTCGCGGGCAGCCTCGGCGATCCCCGGCGCCGCCCCCCCCACCAGGAGGACGGCGCTCACGAGAGCGTAAGCGCTACGATTCATCTATACTCGAAGTCCGGCCTCAGGTCGTCGTCTCCGGGAGCCGCGCTCCGGGGCGGGAAGCCTCCCGGGTCGGCTCGGCATCGATGGGAGCGGGCTCCGCCGCTCCGGTGATCAGCGTACCCTGGCCCGAGGCGAATCGGTCCGGCACACGACGCCGGGGCCGTGCCCCCACGACCAGCGATCTTGAAGACACTCGAGCCCCGCCGAGCGTTGAGCCCCGATCGAGCCCCGCCTCCCGGCTTCACCGAGGACGAGGAGCGCGGCCTCGTCTCCCGGATCGCCGCGGGCGAGGAACGCCCGCCCTGCCCCCGCTGCGGACGGGAGCTGGTCCGGAGGGAGGTTCCTCCCCGGGCCGAGGTCTCCTACGTCCGGGACCGGATCTGGCTCGTCTGCGCTCCATGCGGCCGGAGCGCGGTCCTGGACCGCCGGGAGGTGGAGCGAGCCGGCCGGGGCGGGAGCGACGGCGACGACGGCCGGGACCCTCCTCGCTGAGCCGGCCGGAACGGGTGCTCCCGGGCAGGGATCTCCCGTTGCCTCGCCGGCTCCACTCCGTCACGTTGTGCCGCCGCGTCTCACCCGAACCCCGACTCTCATCCATGAGCGGACGATCCCGCAGCGTCGCAGTCGTCGCGATTCTCCTCTCCCTCGTCGCCGGCCCGGGACCGGCGGGCGGCCAGGTCTCCGATCGGGCTCCCCTCCTCCTCCAGCTCCCCTCCGGCACGCCCGCGGTGGCCTTCGGGGGAGCGGTTCCCCTGGCCGAGGCGTCGAGCGATGCGGTCTTCGCCCATCCCGGGACCCTGGGACGCGCCCGGGGCGTGGAGTTGGGGGCACAGACGTGGGAGGACGGCGCCACGGGCCTGAGCGCATCGGGCGCCCTCGAGTGGTGGGACGGCGCGGCCGGCCTGGGGGTGCGCACCCTCAGCTACCGGCTCACGTCTCCCCTGGACTCCGATCCCGCCCTCCGCGCCGAGGACGGCCTCTTCGACGGGGCGGGGCCCGTGGTCTCCGAGCACGTGGCCGCCGTGGGCTACGGCCGGGAGCTCGTCGGGATCCACGCCGGCGTGGTGGGAAAGTGGATCGAGCGACGGATCGCCGGCGAGCGCGCGTGGACCGCCGCCGCCGATGTGGGGGTCGCGGCCGAGCGCTCCGACGTGGTGCTGGGGCTGGCCGCCCGGAATCTGGGGCCGGCCCTGGAGCGGGGCGGCGAGGAGATCGGCCTCCCTCGGGAGGTGGTGGCCGGCGCGTCGTTCTCCGGAGCGCCCGTGGGGCCCCTCGACCTGGGGGCCGCCGCCCAGCTGACCGTCCGGGCCGACGGCGAGGTCGTCCCGGCCGGGGGCCTGGAGGTGGCGTGGTGGCCCGTCCTGGGCCGCACCTTCGTGGGTCGGGTGGGGCTTCGCCGGGTGCCGGAGGGAGAGGGAGACCCGGTGAGCTTCGGCGCCGCCTTCCACGGCGACGCCTTCGGTCTCGAGTACGCGTACCGGGGCTTCGACGGCTCCGGGGCGAGCCACCTCGTCGGGATCCGCTGGCGGGAGGACGGCCCCTTCTAGTTCCCGCCCGCGCGGCTCCGCGACGTCCCGGCGCCGCCGAGCCGGGCCTCGAAGAAGTCGTCCCCCATCCGGCTGAAGCCCAGGTCGTCGACCACGACCGTCGCCGCTTCGCTCCGGTCGAAGACGAGTCGCACGGTCCGGAGGCGACGGAGCTCGAGGCCCGGGGTCTGCTCGACGAAGTCGCCCAGGGGAATGTGGTAGCTCTGCAGGAGGACCTCGTAGAAGCGGGGGAAACGATCCTCCTCCAGGTCCTTCCGACGCAGGATGCTCATCTCGAGGGGATAGCGGACGGGCCCGTAGCGGGAGAGGGGGACCCGGGCGCTTCGGCCGGCACCGTCCACGACCTCCACCGTGAGGTCCAGGGGAGGCCGGCGGTCGGCGAACTCCCAGCGGCCGGGCTCCTCCACACCGGGGTCCCGCCCGGAAAGCGGCTCCTGGCCCGCCCCGGTCCCCTCCGGAGCCCGGGACGAAGGCACCTCTTCGGTGCCGCTGACATGGAGGTCCAGCGTGGACCCCGGGCCCAGGCCCCAGCGTCGGGGCAGGTCGTCGGGGAGGGCGACCGTGTAGGTGGCCGGAGCGGCGAGGGTGTCAGCGCCCCGGACCCGTCGATTCCATCCGAGCCAGACCCCCTGATTGTCCTGGGAGGCCGAGGTGGACGGCCGGTTGCTCGAGCGAAGCCTCAGCGTTCCCTCCCGCCAGGTGGCGAGATTCTCGCCGAGGAGACGGACGCCGGGGGCGGTGCCCGAGGTGACGTCGATGTCCTCCTCGAAGGTGGCCAGGGGCCGGAAGGTGGCGTGCTCCAGGCGGGTCACGTACATCGTCTTCGGGAGCCATCCTCCCGCCACACGGTGGTCCCGGAGGAGCGGGAGATAGCGCCGATCGTCCCGGAGGGTGGCCTCGAGGAAGGCCGGAATGTAGATCCGGGCGAAGCGGCGCTGATCCTCGCCGGGAATGAGGCCCCGCAGATCCAGGATCCGGGGACTTCGGGGCCCGTTGTCGTGGGCGCCCCAGACCGTGTTCCACTGTCCGTGATTGGCCCGGTACACGTAGATCGCGGTCTTGAAGCGGTCCACGCCGTCGGTGAACTCCAGACGATCCCAGGGCCGCAGCCCGTGGAAGCTCGTCACGTCCCCGTCGTGGGAGCCGTGGAAGACCATGTAGTTCACGTCCCGGAACCGCACGGGCCGGTCCGTGGGCAGGTACTGGCCGTCCACGGGGGCGATCGCCACGACGGAGCGGATCTCGAAGCCGAATTCGAACTCCAGGGACGCGTCGTCGGGATAGCGCGGCAGGCGGTTGAACGCCGCCGCGTTGGCCACCGCCTCTCCGCCCCGGGAGTGGCCGATCAGGGCGATCCGCCCGAGGTCGACCCTCCCCTGGAAGGGCCCTCCCTCCTGGGCGTCGAAGCCCCGCCAGGCCCGGAGGTGCTGGAGGAGCATCCAGCCCCGGGCGTCGTTCTCCTCGTCGATCGAGCCGTTGAGAAAGTTCATGTCCACGGAAGCCAGGATGAATCCCCGGCTGGCCAGGAGCCGCCCCAGATATCCGTAGCCCGGATCCGAGAACTCCTTCATGTCGTGGTTGCCGTGGACGATGAGGACCAGGGGATGGCGGCCCTCACCCGCAGGATACCACACCCGGGCGTTCAGGGGAAAGCTGTCGGGCGAGAATCCCCAGTACTCGTTGCGCTCCTCGGCGTCCTCGCCCAGGTCAACGAGCTTCGACGCGTCCACCGTCTCGGTCACGATCGTCACCGAGTCCCGGTACTCGGGGCGACGGCGGTCCGTGCCGCTGCCGTAGTAGAGAAAGCGGACCTGGTGGGAGCCGGGACCGGAGGGATCGGGGGCGTCGAGGGCGTGGCGGGCGAGGACGCGATCCGCGTCGCTGGGCTCCAGCCGCAGGCTGCCCCGACACCCGGAGAGGGTCCAGAGTGGGGCGGCCGCGAGAAGGAGCGGGACCAGGACCTGGCGTCGATTCATCGCTGGGCATCCGGGGATCGAGGTGCGTTTCGGGGTAGTCGGGGGGGGGCGCGGGAGAGGAGGAAGATAGTGGAGAGAATGCCCGACTGGCGAGGGATTCCGGCCCTCGGGGTGCCGCGGTCCGGGTCTACACGGCCAAGAATATCCTACCATTGCGCCGGGGGACTGTTGTATCTTTTTGGATGATCGGGTAGACGAGCGGGGGGAGGCGATCTCCCCGCTCGACGTCTCTCCAGCAATCACCGACCCTTCGTCCTATGGCGGACGATCAAAATATCCAGCCCGAAAGGCTGCCTCTCAGCACGGACGCGGAGCGAAGTCGCGTCATCGCCGAGGTGCTCCGTCACCAGGAGGAGCGCGCCCAGGCCCGGAAAAGGGCCCGGGAGGCGATGCTGCGCATCGAGGGCCCCCGTGGCCTCGGTCCGCGTCACCTCGCCTTCGTCCTCGTCGTCGTGCTGACCAGCTACGTCTGGTTCGGCACCCCGTCCTGGGCCCAGATGGCGGTGCCGGCGGCCCCCACCGTCGAGCGGAATGAAGCTTCCCTGCGTCTGGCCCTCTACGTCCAGGCCCAGCGGATCGAGCAATTCCAGAGCGAGAGAGGGCGCCTGCCCCAGTCCCTGGGCGAGGTCGGATCGCCCCTTCCGGGAATCCGGTACACGGCCACGCCCCGAGACACCTACCACCTCATCGGGACGAACGACGATCTGACCCTCTTCTACTCCTCCACGCTGACCCTCTCCCCGGAGGCCTTCCTGGGCGACGCGGAGGAGATCGTCTTCGCCAACGGAGCGCCGTGATGAGGGCCTGGCCGAGAGACGAGCGGCGCGGCTTCACGCTGGTGGAGATGATGTCGGTGGTCCTCATCGCCGGGACCCTGGCCCGGGTCGGCGTGCCGAACTACCAGGAGGTCCATCTGAAGGCCCGGGCCGCGGAGATCGCCAGCGAGATCCGGGCCGTGGAGGTGGCTGCGATGAACTACAACGCCGCCACCCACCTCTGGCCCGAGGATGCCGCGCCGGGCGAGGTGCCGCCGGAGCTCCGCCCCTACCTGCCCGCGGGCTTCAGCTTCGAGAGGGACGGCTACGTCCTGGAGTGGGAGAACTGGCGGCTCGCGGACGGCCTTCCCCGCTATCCGGAGACGAAGGTGCTGCTCGGCGTCTCGGTCTCCTCGGAGCAGGAGATCCTGCTCAACGCCCTGGTCGACCTGACCGCCGGCTCCCGGGCCCACTTCACCCTCGGCGAAACCTACACCTTCGTCCTCGAGGGACTGTAGCGCCTCCCGATCCGGGGTTCCTCGCCGACCCGTGGGTCGGCCGTCCCGCCCTCACCCGCCGTCGGGAGCGACCGGCACGCCCACCATCCCCTCCGCCTCCAGCAGTCGGTTGAGCTCGGCGAGGGGTCCGTCCCGGACCTCGTCCAAGCGCGCCCGGTATTCGGAGAGCCTCTCCCGGTAGCGCCGGTGCACCTCCCCGGCCTGCTCCGTGGGGGCGTGGTCCGTGCCCGACACCCATCCGGCCAGGCTCACCAGCTTCGCATAGAGCTGCCGCGGCCAGCGAAGGGCGTCCTGGCGCGCGGTCCCACCGGTGAGCCGCAGGTCGAAGAGGTTCATCTCCAGCTCCACGAGGCGGGTCTCCACCGTGTCCGCCGCCGCCCGGATCCGGGGCGAGGCCGGCCCGCCCGAGAGGCGACTCCCCAGAGCCGCGAGCTGGTCCCGCACCCATTCGATCCGGTCGACCAGCGCCACGACGGCGTCCACGTCCCGCCGGATCTCCCGGACCATCTCCACCTGGGCCCGGATCGTCGCGGGGCTCCCCACCGAGGAGGGGTCCTTGAGGACCTCCAGGCCCCGCTCCAGGGTGTCGGAGCCCAGAACGACCCGGACGGTGTAGCGCCCCGGAGGTGCCAGGGGACGAACGCTTCCGGCCTCCTCCAGGGGGCGCCACCCCTCCTCGGGCACCTCCACGTGGCCGTGCTCCAGGGGCGGGGTGCGCAGCTTCGGCCGTGACGAAGCCTCCTCCCGGAGGTCCCAGTGGACGCGGTTGAGCCCCGGGGCCAGGTCCGGCGTCTCCAGCCGGCGGCGCACGGTTCCCCCGGGATCCACGATCTCCGCCCGGGCGTCCCCGCCGGGCTCCTCGGCCAGCCAGAGGTGGAGAATGGCTCCGTACTCGGGGTTCTCCCCTGCGGCGGGATCGTCGGACAGGTCCACCGCGTCTTCCCTCGGAAGGAACCGGTACGCCGGGCGCGGCCGGAAGAGGTGAGCGTCGGACGCCAGGATGCCGGGCGAGAGCTGCTGGAGCGGCGTGATGTCGTCGAGGATCCAGTAGCCGCGGCCGTAGGTGCCCACCACCAGGTCGTTGAAGTGGGGCTGGAGGTCGATCCAGTGCACCGGCGCCCGGGGGAGGTCGCTCTGGAGGGAGACCCAGCGCCGGCCGTCGTCGAGGGAGACGTAGAGCCCGCTCTCGGTGCCCGCGTAGAGCAGCCCGGGACGGCGCGGATCCTCCCGGATCACGTGGGTCCAGGAGAGGACGCTTCGGGGGATCCCGTCGTCGATACGCTCCCAGGTGCGCCCGTAGTCGACCGTCCGGTAGAGGTAGGGAGCGAAGTCCCCCAGCTGGTGCGCATCCACGGCCACGTAGGCCCGACCCGCCGCGAAGCGGGAGGGCTCCACGTTGGAGATCGTCGCCAGCGCCGGGAGCCCGGGGAGGTCGTCGCTCACGTCGGTCCAGCTCTCGCCCCGGTCCCGGGTGAGGTGGAGCCTTCCGTCGTTGGATCCCGCCCAGATCACCCCCTCCTCCACGGGGGATTCGGCGATGGCGAAGAGTACGGCCGCGTAGGTCGGGCTCGAGTCGTCGGGGGTCAGGCCTCCGGTCTTCCGCTGAAGGGAGTCCCGGTCCGTCGTCAGGTCGGGGCTGATCACCCCCCAGCTTGCCCCTCCGTCTTCCGTGACGTGGACGTGCTGGCTCCCGACGTAGACCCGCTGATGATCGTGGGGGGAGATGTGGATCGGGAAGGTCCACTGGAAGCGGTACCGGAGCTCCCCGGCGGGCCAGCCCTCGGGGTTGTCGGGCCAGACGCTCACCGTCCGGGCGTGTCCGGTGGAGAGCTCGTAGCGGTCCAGGATCCCGTCGTAGCAGCCCGACCACACCGCGTCGTTCGTCACCGTGTCGGGGACCGCGAAGCCCGACTCGCAGCCCCCCACCGCGTGCCACGCCGTGGAGGGGATCCCGCCGCCCGTGAGGGTGTTGCTCGGTCCCCGGAACGACGGCCCGTCCTGGCGGTTCCCGTAGAGGAAGTAGGGGATTCGCGTGTCGGTGTGGACGTGGTACATCTGGGCGATCGGCAGGGGCGGCCGCATCCAGTGGTCGCCCCGGTCCGTGGAGATCGAGATCCCCTGGTCGTGGCCCACGATCATCCGCTCCGGGATCCGGGGATCGATCCACATGTCGTGGTGATCGCCGCCCGCGTCGCCCATGCTGAAGCTCTCTCCCCCGTCATAGGAGATCGCGTGGCGGGTGGACATGAAATGGACCTCGTCGGCGTCGTCGGGAGCGACCGCCATGCGGGTGTAGTAGAGGGGCCGCTGGGCCAGGGTGTGGTCGGCGTTGACCATGCGCCACGTCCGCCCCCGGTCCTCGGAGCGCCAGAGGACCCCGGGGTGCTCCAGCTCCTCCCCCGTGCAGGCGGGGACGGCGGGAGGAGGGGGGCCCTCCTCGGGGCATCCCGCGATCGGCTCGTAGGCCCGGTTCGAGTTCGTCTCGATCAGCGCGTAGAGCCGGTCCGGGGCGTCGGGGGAGACGCCGAGGCCGATCTTTCCCAGCGGCGGGGCCGGGAGCCCGCCTCCCTCGAGCCGCGCCCAGGTATCGCCCCCGTCCACCGACCTCCAGATCCCGCTCCCCCGGCCTCCGCTCCATCGACCCCACGTGCGGATCTTCATCTGCCAGGTGGCCGCGTAGAGGATTCGCGGGTTGGTGGGATGGAGGAGGATGTCGACGGCTCCGGTCCGCTCGTCCACGAAGAGGACCCGCTCCCAGCTCCGGCCTCCGTCGGTGGTCTTGAAGACCCCGCGCTCCTCCTGGGCACCGTAGAGGTGCCCCAGGGCCGCGACCCAAGCCACGTCGGGGTCCCGGGGGTGGACCGCGAGCCGCCCGATCCGGCCGCTCCGCTCCAGCCCCACCCGGTCCCAGTTGTCCCCTCCGTCGGTCGAGCGATACACCCCGTCGCCCTGGGAGACGTTGCTCCGGATGAAGGGCTCCCCCGTCCCCACCCACACCACGTTGGGGTCCGACGGGGCCACCGCGATCGCGCCGATCGACTGGGAGGTCTCCTCGTCGAAGACCGGCTCCCAGTGGACGCCTCCGTCCAGGCTCCGCCACACGCCGCCCGATGCCGCGCCCACGAAGTAGACGTTCCGGTCCCCCGCCACGCCGGTGACCGCGCTGACCCGGTTCCCGATCGGGCCCACGTACCGGTACGAGAGCTCCGAGAGGATCGCGGGGTCCGGGAGATCGGCGTCGGCGGGCCAGGAGCCGGGGAGGTCCCCGACCTGGGCCGATGACGCGGAGGGAGAGAGGACCACCAGGAGGAGGGTGGCGGCCACGGTCCCGGCTCGACGCCGACGGCTCATGGAGAATCCTTCGAGTCGCACGTGGGATCTCGACCTCGGGACGACGCCCGGAGGAATGAAGAGGGCAAGATACCCCGGCCGCCGGCGACAGACCAACGACGGCGACGGACGGAGGAGCGCCGAGGGCGTCCCGCCGCCTACATGTCGAGGCGGAGCCAGCGGCTCCAGCGCGCCCCGTAGACCAGGAGGGTCCCGCCCAGCAGACCAATCAGGAAGCCGTAGGGAAGGACGAGGGCGGCGAGGCCCACCAGGAGCACCACCGTGAGGTCGAAGCGCTGCTTCGTCATGTCCTGGACCAGGCGCATCAGCGCCAGGGCCTCGAAGAGGAGGATCACCCCCAGGACCGGCTCGGGGAAGAGGTGGATCGCCTCGTCGAATCCGCGGCTGAAGAAGAGACCGAGGAGGAGGTAGAGGGCGCCGTAGACGACCGTCGACCCCCCTGTCCGCGCGCCGAAGGCGTGGTGGCCGGCCAGGCCCCCCGAGCCGTGACAGGTCGGAATCCCGGAGAGGAAGGGGCTCACCAGGTTCATCAGCGAGTAGGTGAACCCGATCTTCCGGACGCTCACCCGCCGTCGGGGAAAGAGATCCTCCACGAGCTGCCGGGTGGCGAAGATCGAATTGCCGAGGGAGAGGGGGATCTGCGCCAGGCCCAGCACGAGGAAGCCCTCGACCATGGACCCGGTGGAGGGGACCCGGAGCTCGGGAAGGGCCAGGCCGAAGACGTCGCCGCCTCCACCGGGGGGCATCTTCACGACCCACCCCCAGACCAGCCCCACGGCGATGACCGGGATCGCCGGCGGCAGCTTGCGATTGCCGCTCAGGGCCACCACCAGGAGGAAGGCGACGGCCGCCAGGAGGTATCCCCCCGGGCCCTCGGCCATCACGTACCGGCCCAGGGCGAGGTCCGCCAGCTGGAGGCCGAGCCCGAACTGGATCCCCCGGATCACGGACTTCGGCAGGACCCGGTCGAGCCAGGAGAGGAGGCCGGTCACGGTGAGGAAGAGCATGGCGAGGCCGATCGCCAGGCCCCCTCCGTAGAGCACCTCCGGCGTGACCTGGCGGGCGATCACGATCACCGCCACCGCCTTCAGGGGCTGGGCGGGCATGGGCAGGCCGTAGAAGATCCCCGAAGCAACCTGCATCACGCCGAAGAGGATCAGGACGCTGGCGGCGTCCAGCCCTCCCACCAGGATCATCCCCGCGACCAGGGGGAAGTCGGTACCCAGGTCGCCGAACGAGCCGGCCACCTCGTGCCGGTCGAAGCGGATCCGGCCCCCGAGGAATCCCCGGGACCCGGCTCCATCCCCGGGAGCCCCGCCGGGACCCGGGGAGCTCACGCGTCGGCCGCGTACGACCCGGAAACGAGCTCCTCCAGGAGCGTCGCCCCCCCCGGGTCCCAGCCCAGCTCTTCCCGGGCCTTCGCCGCCGACATGCGCTGGCTCAGGGCCAGAGCGTCGGCGAATCCGCCGAGCTCCTCCCTGGCCTCGTCCAGGGGCCAGTGCTCCACCGACGGATCCTCGCCCGCGGCCAGGCACGCGCCGAGAGCCACGTCACGGGCCCGGTACGACGGGCCATGGGCGGCCTGGTAGAGGGAGCCCGCCGCTGCGTCCAGGGCCCGGACGTAGAGGTCGGCCAGATCGTCCGCGTGGACCATCGGCCATTCCTGGAGTCCCCGCTCCACGACCCGGACCCGGCCCGTGCTGCCGGCCTCCTCCACGAGCATCCCCGGAATTCCGCCGCCCCGGCCGTAGACCATCGCCGGGCGGATCACCACCGTGCCCACGTCCCGGGCCGACGCGTCGAGGACCGCGGGCTCCAGCTCCCGGCGCCACGCGACCAGATCGACGGGGGCCCGCTCGCTCTCCTCGTCCGCCACCTCCTCGCCGGTGTCACCCAGGACCCAGCATCCGCTCGTGTAGACGAAGGTCTGCCCGGAGCCCTCGAGCTCGGCGATGAGCGCCTCCACCGCGCCCCGATCCAGCTCCCCCGCGTCGCCGCCCTCGGCCAAGGCGAGATGGATCACCGCGCCCGCGTCCCGGGCCGGCTCCGCCAGGCTCTCGAGATCGGAGAGGTTCCCCCGGACGACCGAGCGCCCGGCGCTGCGAAGGCGGTCGGCCGACTCGTCCGACCGCGCCAGCCCCACGACGTCGTGACCCGCGGCCTGGAGGGCGTCGCACACGGCGGTGCCGATGTAGCCCGTCGCCCCGGTGACGAAGACCTCCATCATCCCTCCTCCACGATCCGGATCTCGTCCGGCTCGTTGGGGACCACGCAGACGAACTCGAACGGCCCCTCGGTCACCTCGTAGGAGTGGGGGGTTCCCGCAGGAATGTAGAGGGAGTCGTCGGGGCCCACCTCGTGCGTCTCCTCGCCGATCCGGATCCGGGCTCGGCCCCGGAGCACGTACTGCTCGTGCTCCACCCGATTCGTGTGGAAGGGGATCCCCCCGCCCTCCTCCATGACGAAGCGCCGCAGGGCGAAGTTGCGCGCCCCCTCCTCGGGGCCGACCAGGACCTGCATGCGGGTCCCCCGGCCGGCCGCCACTTCCTGCAGGGGCACCCCACCCGCGGGACGGACCGTGCCCCCCTCTGCCCCTCCCCTGCCTCCTGCCACCTCGCTCATCGCACCGCGCCTCCTCCGAGAATCGCCGAAGACCGATCTCACGGAGTGCAACTTGATCGGGCCGGAACGAAGGGGCAATCTGCCCCGGCCCGGGGGAGTGGAGGCTCCACCCCCGTGCCACGGCAACCCGGAGGCACCGATCGACGAGCCCACGATCTCCGCCGCTCTCATCACCCTGAACGTCGAGGACACCCTCGAGCGCACCCTGGAGAGCGTGGCGTGGGTGGACGAGATCGTGGTCGTGGACGGCGGAAGCCGGGACGCGACCCCACGGATCGCCCGGGACCACGGCGCACGTCTCCTCTCTCGGGACTGGCCCGGCTACGGGGCACAGAAGCAGCGGGCCCTGGAGGCGGCCCGGGGCCGGTGGATCCTCTCCGTAGACGCCGACGAGGTGGTCACGGCGCCTCTGGCGGAGTCGATCCGAAGGGCCGTCGCCGATCCCCGGGGGCGGGCCGGCTTCCGCATGGAGCGCCACACCCGCTTCCTGGGGGCTTGGCTCGGCGCCCGGGGATGGTGGCGGGAGCGGAAGCTCCGGCTCTTCCGGGCGGACCGGGCCCGCTTCGAGGACCTCCCCGTGCACGAGGGGGTGATCCTGGACGGCCCCGTGGCCCGCCTCCACGGGCCGCTCCTCCACTTCCCGTGGCCCACGATCGAGCGGCGCCTCGAGAAGGACGACCGCTACACGAGCCTGGAGGCGGAGCAGCTCTTCCGGGCGGGGCGGCGCCCCGGAGCCCTGGGGCCCTTCGGTCCCGCCGCCCGCTGGTTCGTGAAGGCCTATCTGAAGCGCGGCGCCTTCCTCCACGGAACGGCCGGCCTGGTCCACGCCGGCCTGGAGGCGGCCACGGCGGCCCAGCGCCATGCGAAGCTCGTCGAGCTGTGGCGAGGGTCGGAGGAGCCGTCGACCGTCGGCGGAGCCCGAGGTCCACGGACGGGGTGATGCCGGTGCACACGGACCAGCGGTCCCGTCGGGCCGAGACCGCGGAGCGTACCGCTCAGCGCACCTTCCGGAGGATCATGACGCCGTTCCAGAAGGTGAGGTGCTTGTTGTAGGCGGTCCGTCGCTGGAAGACCACCTGCAGCGCTCCGTCCGATCCGGCCACGAACTCCTCGGCGGCCCGCCGCCGGTCGTCCCAGTTGACGTCGTCGACGAGGATGTGGCTCCCCTCCACCAGGTGGGGCTCCACCAGCCTCAGGCCCCGGAGCTCGTCCTCGTAGCCGCGGGGCCCGTCCCAGAAGTAGAACCCCACCGGTTTCCGGTGGGGGCCCTCGAAGTACGCCCGGTAATCCATGGAGTGGAAGCGGTGCCTCTCCCCGGCCCGGGCTTCGAAGCGAGCCCGGAACTCCTCTTCCGGCCCCCCGAACTCCGAGAAGTCGTCCACCCCCACGCAGGGCCGGTCCGGTCCCCCCAGCATCCCGGCCAGGAGGCTGTAGCCGTGCCAGACGCCCACGTTGAGGTAGGCGCCCCCGGGAGGCATCTCCTGCACTCCCCGGGCCACGATCGCACCCACCGCGAAGGTGGACATCCGGGGCACCGATCCCAGCTCCCGGAGCCCCCGGACGACCCGGTCCGGCGTCTCCTCGGGGAGCCGGGTGATCGCCTCCTCGGGGTCGATCCCCACGCGACGGAGGCGCCGCACCGCGCCCACCCACCGCCGGGGCGGAAGGCGGCTGCCGGGCCCGATCCAGCGGAAGCGGATCGCCCGGGCGTAGTCGGCCAGGCTCATGGTCCCGAACGTGAGAACGGGCCCGGGGCCGAAGCCCCGAGCCCGTCTCCAGGGTCCCCGCGGCCGGGGACGGCCCTCATGGGCCGCCCCGGCTCACGGGCGCTCGGTCGAGGGGTCGCTCCGCCTCACTGCAACGAGTACCGGAAGTTGATGTAGGCGCGCCTGCCGTTGACCCTGACGATCCGCCCCTCGAAGGGGAAGATCCCGAGGAAGTTGAACTCCCCGCCGTCCGGGAAGTCCGGATGCTCGCCCGGGGCCGGCCAGGCTCTTGGTCAGGTCGGGCATCTCGTCGGTGATGTTGTCCATCCCGATCGTGGCCTGCAGCCCGTTGCCGAACTCGTAGCCCAGCGATGCGTTGAGGACGAATTTGCTGTTGAGATCCTGCAGCACATCAGGGTTCGTGTTGATAAGCACACCCGTTGTACCGAACCACTGTCCCTGCACCCGAGCGTTGAAGTCCGTCCAGCGGTACGTTGCGGAGCCCACGAACTTCTCCTGGGGCTTCTGGTTCTCCATCTCGTCGATCTCCCCTGCGGAAAGGTACTGCTCGCCCAGGTCGATCAAGACCTGCGGGAGGTTCTGGTCGCCGCCCACTTCGATCCGGTTCAGGTTGAACGCCGCATCGAGCTCCACGAGCTGCTCGTCGGCCAGGAGCCAGCGGTAGTTGGCCGTCACGTCCAGGCCCTTTGTGGTGAAGTCGATGGCGTTCGTCATGTACTTGATCGCCGTGGCGTTGAAGTCGGAGAGGATCTCCTCCACCTCGTCGCCCTGGATCGTCCCCGAGAGCACGATCGCGTCGGTGACGTCGATCCAGTAGCCGTCCACGGTGATGTTCAGGTTGTTCACCGGCGTGACGGCGATCCCGCCCGCCAGGTTGACCGACTTCTCCTCCTCGAGCTGGCGGGCGCCCAGGAGGCGGGCCTCCTCGGCCCCCACCGGGAACTCGCCGATCTCGAACGCCACCTGGTCGCCCGTCTCGGTGGTCTGGAAGCCCGTGGAGATGTGCTTCCAGTGGATCTGGCCCTGGGTGGGGGCCCGGAAGCCGGTGCTCGCCGAGCCCCGGATGATCAGGTCCTCCACAGGCTGGAACCGGAGGGCGACCTTCCCGGTCACCGTGGAGCCGAAGTCGCTGTAGTTCTCGAAGCGGCCGGCCACGTTGGCCAGGACGTCCTCGTGGAGGTTCGCCTCGATCTCGGAGTAGAACGCCAGGTTCGTGCGCCAGTCGTCCGCCTCGTCCTCGGGACGCCAGCCCGGGAAGACCTGGGAGCCCGCGGCGGCCACCCGGCCCCACTGGGTCGGATGGAAGCCGTTGACGTAGGAGGCCCGCTCCCCCGCCTCGATCTGGTAGTTCTCGCCCCGGATGTGGGCGCCGAGAGCCAGGGTCAGGGGCGAGGTCAGACCCACGTCGAACTGCCGGTTCACGTCGACCGTGCCAAGGATCTCGGCGTTGATCAGCGTGCCCGCGAAGACCTTCTTCGTGTTCGGCGGGCAGGGCAGCCCGTCGTTGCACGTCCCCATCCCGTCGATCCCCGGGGCCAGGGCCTGGCTCGTGCTCGGGCCCAGGGAGGCGTTGTGGGTGTTGGTGATGTCGGTGTCGATCTTGTTCTGTCCCCACTGGGCTCCCACGTCGTAGTTCCAATCGCTCCAGATGCCGCGGATGCCACCGGCGACCTGGAGATCCCGGGTATCCACGTCGAAGGTGGGCAGGAATCCGATGGGGTAGAGCTCCGGCCAGTTCCGGTCGTCGTTCGCCCGGCGATAGAAGCCCGTGTGGAGGTCGGTCCGGGTGCTGGCGCCGCCGAAGAGGTAGACGGTCTCGTCGTCGCCCACCGGGCGCTCGTAGTTGGCGAAGAGGAGCTCGTTCTCGTAGCGGCCGTCCCCGATCAGGTGGTTGGGCTGGGGCACCGGGTTGTTCTTCTGGATCACCTCCTGCACCCCGTCACCGTCGATGTCGCCCACCACGTCCGCGTCGCAGGTCGGAGGGCGGAGGGCGTCGGGCTGATCCCCGCAGACCAGCTGGTCCCGGGGATCCACGCCGGCCCGCGCGGTGGGGGTCCGGCGCTGGTACTCGCCGGTGACGTTGAGCACCCCGTCGAAGAGCTGGAATCCCCAGTTGGCGCCGATCCGACCCCTCCAACCGTCGTTGGGGAAGTCCGAGGGGAAGTACTTGCCCGTGCCCAGCTCGACCGTCAGGGGGCTCACGCTGTTCTTGAGCCCCAGGTTGAGCACGCCGGCGATGGCGTCGGAGCCGTACTGGGCCGAGGCGCCGTCCCGGAGGATCTCGACCTGGCCGATCGCCATGGTGGGGATCGCGTTCAGGTCCACGCCGCTGGAGCCCGGCGACGAGGCCCCGAAGACCATGACCGAGGCGGTCTTGTGCCGCCGCTTCCCGTTGATCAGGACCAGGGCCTGGTCCGGGCTCATTCCCCGCAGCTGGAAGGGCCGCAGTCCCGACGCCAGGTCCGAGATCTGCTCCTGGGGCACGTAGACCGAGGGCGCGATCTGCTCGATCGTCCCCAGGAAGTCGAAGTTGTTCTGCTCGGCCAGCTTCGCCTCGGGAAAGACGTCCACCGGCACCGGCAGCTCGTCGGCAGCCGTGTGGGCGGCCCGGGAGCCCACGGTCACCCGCAGCTCCTCCAGGGCCACGGCCTCCTCACCGAGCTGGAAGTCCTGGGTCGTGACCTGCCCCGCCGCGACCGAAACCTGGGTCGAGACCGTGGAGTAGCCCATGCTCTGGACCCGGACCGTGTAGTCCCCGGCGGGCACGTTGAGGATCAGGTACCGGCCGGAGCGATTCGTGAGGCTCCCGAGGCTGGTGCCTTCGAGGCTCACCTGGGCGCCGGCCAGGGGCTGGCCGCCCTCGGTGATCACCCGTCCTCCGACGGTCCCGGTCTGCTGGGCCTCGAGTATCTGGGGGCCGGTGGCCCAAACGATCAGGGCCCAGGTGAGCAGTAGTGCGGTGCGTCGCATCTCTTCCTCCTTTTCGGGGTGGGAGACTCGGAGGTTCTTGCCGGCCGCCCGGATATCGGAAGTCGGCGGCTCGGCCCGGCGGAGACCACCCCGCTCCCGCCGGATGCTCGAGAATCTGTGCTCCAACCACGATGTGGGGGGGCAACTCGAGGATGGGGCTCAGCTCGACGCGCGGCAAGATGTGGTACGCGCGTCACCTTCGCTGCCTTTCCCGCTGTCCCGCCTCCATGAACGTCTCTTCGCTGAGCCGGAAGCGGGGGGTCAGCTCGGGATGGGGATCCTCGCCCAGGGCTCGTCGGGCCATGTACTCGCCCAGCACCGGTCCGAACTTGAAGCCCTCGGCGTTGCCCCCGCCGAAGAGCCAGACGTTTTCCAGGTCCGGGTGCGTGTCCACCAGCCAGTCCCGGTTCGGCGTGATCTCGTAGTGGCAGGCCCGGGTCTCCACGACCGGGGCGTCCACGATCTCCGGAAAGTACTGCCTCAGGACGTCCCGGGGCCGCTCGAGGAACTCGGGCTCGATGTAGCGGACCGAGTCGTCGGGGTCCTGGGGGGGACCTCCCCCGGTCCGGACCCGGAATCCCCGGCTGTCCGGCGTCAGGGCGGGCCAGCCGGTCACCCCCGGCACGTTGTAGCTGGGCATGTTGGGGTAGCGGAAGCGGTTGTCCCCCCCCGGGATCCCGTAGTAGAAGACGTAACCGAGAGGCGCCCTCATGCGATCGCCCATCACCTCGGGGAAGAGCTTTCCGAACCAGGGGCCCAGGGCGAAGACGAAGGTGTCCGCCTCGAGCCTGTCCCCCGGCTCCAGCATCACGTCCACGAGCCGGCCGCCGAAGCTCCGCCCGGGCGTCGCCCGTCCGATGCGGATCATCCCACCCATGGCCTCGAACTCCTCGGCCAGGGTCTCGCAGACCCGCCGGGCCCGCACCACCCCGGCGTCGTACTCGTAGAGGGCCGCGCCGATTCCGTCGACGTCGATGTGGGGCCAGCGATAGCGGATCTCGTCCGGTCCCAGGACTTCGTGGCGGACGCCCAGCTTCGCCCAGGTGTCCCGGGTGTTCGTGAGGAACGGCTCCCAATCCTCCCGGAGGATGAGGTCGCCCGTGCGGAAGAAGAGCTCCAGCCCGTGGCGTTCCCGCCACTCCTCGTCGAAGCGGTTCCAGCGACCGATCGCCTCTCCGGCCCACTGGGTCCAGAGCTCCCGCTCCCCGTATCCCGTCCGAACGCCGCGGGTCTCGCCCCCCGAGGTGGCCCGGGAGTTGCCCGGGCCGTACTGGTCGACGAGAACCACGTCCACGCCCATGGAGCGTAGATTCCACGCGGTCCAGAGCCCGAACGCGCCGGCTCCCACCACCGCGACCTCGGGGCGTCTCCGGGGGAGGAACGGCGGCCTCCCCCGGCGCTCCTCGTCCGGGACGATCGCGGAGAGGCGTCCGGCCCCGGCGGCCAGGGCTCCCGCCTGAAGGCCCGTGACCTTCAGGAAGTCCCGCCGATTCAGCCCCATCCCGTCCCTCGACGGCGCTTCACCGTCGGCCCCGCCACCGGCTCCCGTCACGTCCCCTCGGCCCCCGCTTCTTCCGGAGCCTCGATCCGGATCCGGCTCAGGGCCTCCCGGTCCGCGGGCAGCCGCTCGTCGCCCGCCGGGAAGCCGTTCATCTCGAGCACGTAGGCCACGATCTCGGTGTATTGCCGCGGGCTGAGCCGGCCGGGCCCGTCGAAGGGCATGGTGTTGCGAACGAGCTCGAAGAAGCTCGCGACGGCGCTGCCGGACCACCGGTTGAGCCAGGTCCTTCCGGAGAACTGACGGGGGGCGTGACAGTAGGAGCAGTTCTCGGCGAACACCGCCCTGCCGTCCCGGGCCTGCTCCTCGGTGTAGACGCCCTCCCGCACCGAGGCTCCCTTCTCGCCGCTCTCCTGGGCCTCGAGCCCGCACGCGATCGCGAGGGTGACGAGGCAAGAGATTCCGACAAGCTGCGTCCGCCTTCGCTTCAACCGAACCTCCCGCCGCGCCCGGTCCCGGGCGCGGGCGCTGCTATCTCTCGCGGTCGGCGGAACCGACCGGATCTGCTCTCGCGACACCCGACCGCGGATCCCTCTTCCCGGAGGCGTCTTCCTCGATCAACGCGCCACTCTATCGGCCGCTTCCGACAGTGTCAACACGCCCGCAGGCTGCCGGCGGCGGCGCTTCTGCGGCGCCTCCTACATTCGCGGCTCGAAAGGCCGCGGGGAAGCCCTCGCCGGGCGCGTCGGGCTTGACGGGCCCGGCCTCCCAGGCCCAGAATGTCGGAAATGAGCGAGCTCGACGCGCACTCTCCCGTTTCCTTCTCGTTTACGCGGCCTCCGGGCCGCCCGGGGGATATCGTGTCCGGCTGAACGCTCCCCCACCCGAGTCATCGGCGGCCCGTGACCCCCTCTCGGTCACGGGCCGCTTCTTTTTTTACCCCTGGCAGGACGACCGACCATGAAGCCCGTTTTACGGAGGTCGAAACAGACCCCCGGGACGAGCGAAGATTCGCCCCCCGGAGTCGCCGAGCTCCGGGCGGAGCTGGACCGCCTGGACCGGCGCATCGTCCACCTCCTGGCCCGTCGCCTCCGGTTGGCCCGCAGGATCGGACGCAGGAAGCGAGAGGAGGGCGCCCCGGTCCTCGATCCGGCTCAGGAGGCCGCGGTAATCCGGCGTGCGGCCATGAGAGCGCGGGAGCGAGGGCTCGCCGAGGAGCCGGTGCGACGGATCTTCTGGCAGGTCGTCGGGATCTCCCGCAACGGCCAGCGGGAGGAGCCCCGGTGAGCGCCCGGACTCCCGCTCCGGCCGCGGCCCCCACGGTCGCCTTTCAGGGCGAGCCGGGAGCGTTCAGCGAGGAGGCCGCCCGCCATCTCCTCGGCGAGAACGTTTCCACGCTCCCGAAGCGGAGCTTCGAGGAGGTGCGGGCCGCGGTCGTGGCGGAGGAGGCCGATCTCGGCCTCCTCCCCGTGGAGAACTCGGTGGCCGGAACGGTGGTGGGCGCGTACGACGCCCTGGCCCGGGGAGGCGTCAGGGTCGTCGACGAGGTCGTGCGCCCGATCCGCCACTTCCTCATGGCCCTTTCCGGAGCGAGGGAGGAGGGTCTCTGGCGGGTCCTCTCCCATCCCGTCGCCCTGGCCCAGTGCACCCGATACCTGCGGTCCCGGCCCGAGGTGGAGGCCGTGGCGGTCCACGACACGGCCGGAGCCGCCCGATCCGTGGCCGAGGGAGGCGACACCACGGTGGGGGCGATCGCCCCCCGGGCGGCCGCGGCGGAATACGGCCTCGAGATCCTCGCCGGCGACCTCCAGGACCGTCCCGACAACCAGACCCGCTTCTACCTCGTATCCAGCGGAGGAGAGACCCTCGAGCACGAATGCCCTGAAGTCGGGGATCACCGGTCCGCCGGAGAGGAGGGCTGGAAGACCGCCGTCCTCTTCCGCACCCCGAACCGGCCCGGCGCTCTGGTTCGGGTGCTGGAGCCCTTCGCCGCCCGGGGCGTGAACCTGAGCAAGCTGGAGTCCCGGCCGGGCGGGGACCCCTGGACCTACCGCTTCTTCCTCGAGCTCGAGGTGGACGCCCGCCGGGATCCGGGCCGAACCGCCCTCCGGGAGGCCCGGGACGCGGCCCGGGAGCTCCACGTCCTGGGGGTGTTCCCGCGCTGCTCGAACTCCCATCTTGCCGCCCGACGAGAGGGCTCTCCCGAGACCGTCTCCACGTGATCCGGCACGCACCGACCCCTCGAAGCGAGCCCTCGAAGGCGATCCCCGTTCAACCGATCGACCGATGACCGCGAGCGAACCGGCGGCCTACGGCGGACCCAGCTGGAGCCCTCGAACCCGCTCCCTGGCCGAGGAGATCGGCTCGGTCTGGGGAGAATGCGGGATCGACAGCGAATGGACGCCCCTCCGGGCGGTGGTGCTGCACCGGCCCGGAGAGGAGATCGAAGGGGTGACGAACCCGGACGCCAGCCTCATGCTCGAGTCTCCGGATCCGCAGGCGATGACCGCCCAGCACGACGACATGGCCCGGGCATACCGGGACGCCGGAGTGGCGGTGCACTACGTGGATCCCCCCCGGCCGCCGCCGCCCAACCAGATCTTCTGCGCGGACCTCATGTTCATGACACCCGAGGGCGTCGTCCTGGGCCGGCCCGCATCCCGCGTCCGGGCCGGCGAGGAGCGCTGGCTCGCCCGCCGCCTGGCCGATCTCGGGGTGCCGATCCTTCGGAGCGTCGGGGGAACCGGGACGTTCGAGGGCGCCGACGCCTGCTGGCTGGACCCGGAGACCGTGATGGTGGGACGGGGGCTCAGGACGAATCTGGAGGGAGCCGGCAGGGTGGCCGAAGCCCTGGCCGCGATCGGCGTGGACACGATCCAGGTGGACCTGCCCCACGGGTCGATGCATCTGATGGGGGAGATCCGGATCGTGGACCGGGACCTGGCCTTCTGCCGCCGGCAGCGCACGCCCTGGACGGCGATCCGTGCCCTGGAGGAAACGGGCCACGAGGTGCGCTTCTTTCCCGACGAGGAGGAGTGCCGGACGACGATGGGCCACAACTTCGTGGTCCTGGCGCCTCGGAGGGTCCTGGTCCCGGCCGACAGCCCGAGGTCGATCGCCGCCTACGAGGAGGTCGGGATCGAGTGCGTGGAGGTGGCGGTGGACGAGCTCGTCAAAGCGGCCGGAGCGATCGGCTGCCTCACCGGGGTCGTGTCCCGGGACCCGGCCGGGACGTGAGCCGGGGGAGGCCGTCCGAGGAGGGCCCGGAGACCGGAGGCCGGGAACGACCCGCCGCAGGCGCGGCTCCGGGCGATCGCCTTCCCCGACGGCTGGGGGTCTGGAGCGCCGCCGCGATCCTGGTGGGGGCCACGATCGGAAGCGGCATCTTCCGGGTTCCCAGCGTCGTCGCGGCCGACGCCGGAGCGGTGGGCGCCAGCCTCGTCCTCTGGCTTCTCGGCGCCCTGATCACCCTCTGCGCGGCCCTGAGCATGGCCGAGCTGGCGGTCATGTTCCCAAGGGCGGGTGGGACCTACGTCTATCTCAGGGAGGCGTACGGCCCCGGAGCGGCGTTCGTCTTCGGCTGGACCCGGCTCCTCCTGATCCAACCCGCGGTCCTCGGCGGAATCGCGCTGATCTTCGCGGCCTACGTGCAGGCCTTCGTCCCCCTCTCCAACGTGGGAGTGCGGGCGGTGGCGGCGGGCGCCGTCCTCGTCCTCGCCGCCGCCAACTACCGATCGGTGCTCTGGGGAGCGGCGATCCAGAACGCCAGCACCGCGGCAAAGCTCGCCGCCCTGGCGGCCCTGGCGGTCCTCGCCTTCCTCTTCGGCGACGCATCGGCGGGCGCCCTGGCGGGGACCCGGACCGGGCTCACCCCGGAGAGGTGGGGCGGGTTCGGTCTGGCCCTGATCGCGGTCCTCTGGTCCTATGACGGGTGGGGCGAGCTCCTCTACGCCGCCGGCGAGGTGAAGGACCCGGGCCGGAGCATGCCCCGGGCGCTGATCGGGGGGTCCCTGGCCGTGGTCGCGGCGGTCTATCTCCTGGTGAACGTGGCCTACTTCTGGGTCCTTCCGGTGGACGAGGTCGCGGCGTCGGAGCTGGTGGCCGCCGACGCCGCCACCCGGGTCTTCGGACAGGCGGGGGCCAGCGCCGTGGCGGCACTGGTCATGCTCTCCACCTTCGGAGCCCTCAACGGCGCCCTCATGGGCGGACCCCGGGTGTTCTACGCCCTGGCCGAGGACGGGCTCTTCTTCCGGAAGGTGGGAGAGGTCCACCCCCGCTTCGAGACCCCCCACGTGGCGATCGCCCTGGCCGGGGTGCTGGGCGTGGCCTACGTGTCGGTGCGCACCTTCGAGCAGCTCGCCGAGGCCTTCATCCTGGGGCTCTGGCCCTTCTACATCCTGGCGGTGTGGGCGGTCTTCCGCCTCCGGAGGACCCGCCCCGGGCACCCCCGACCCTACCGGACCTGGGGATATCCGTGGGTCCCCCTGGTCTTCCTCCTGGCCTCGGTGGCGATGCTCCTGAACGCCCTGATCCGCCAACCGCTGTCCACCGCGTACAGCTTCGGGATCATCCTGGCGGGGGTGCCGGTCTACCTCGTCTGGGGCCGGGGCGGCGAGTAGCCCCGGGACCCACCCGTGCGGAGCTCCCCCGCGCAGGACGGCGGGGATCGGCTCTGGAGCCGCTCCGAGATCGCCCCGCGACCGGGCCCGCGGGGCGCCGGAACGGGCGCTTGCGGTTCGCCGCCTTCCTTCGTAAGTCCATGCTGGATCGGGACGTCTCGCGCATTCGCGCCGGGCCCCCAGGGGCTCCGGCCGGGGAGACCGCGTCATGAACGAGCTGGAGATCCTCACCGACGGGGCGCGCGGGGTTTCGCGGCGCACCTTCATCAAGGGGGTCATCGCCGCCGGAGCCACCGCCTCCTCCGCCGCCTATCTCTTCCGGGCCCCGGGCGGAGCGGCCGCGGCGCCCACGGCCCAGCAGACGGTGGGCCGGATGACGAGCCTCACCGTGAACGGTCGCCGGCGGAGGGTCGACGTCCTGCCCCAGGAGACCCTGGCGATGACGCTCCGGTACCGGCTCGGGCTCCCGGGCACGAAGCTCGGCTGCGACCGGGCGGAGTGCGGCGCGTGCACCGTCCTCCTGGACGGGGTGCCCCACTACTCGTGCAACACCCTGACCCACCAGGTCCGGGGGCGGGAGGTCACCACGATAGAGGGTCTCGAGGGGCCCGACGGACGGCTCCACCCGGTGCAGCAGGCCGTGGTCGACGAGGCCGGGTTCCAGTGCGCCTTCTGCGCCCCGGGCTTCATCATGAGCATGGTCGGGATGCTCGAGGAGAACCCGAAACCCACCCGGGAAGAGGCGGCCCACGCCCTCTCGGGCAACCTCTGCCGATGCGGCGACTACCACAAGATCCTCGACTCGGCGATGCGGGCCGCGGAATACGCCCGCCGTCAGGCGTGACGGAGGGGATGCGCCATGGCTGAGAAGCTGATCGG
>JABAHQ010002007.1_pt2 | contig 23078 bp, 13 predicted proteins | sample 7062091 | NCBI WGS metagenome assembly JABAHQ01 (sample SAMN14534359, study PRJNA622989) | marine sediment metagenome | biome: marine biome [ENVO:00000428]; feature: marine pelagic biome [ENVO:01000023]; material: deep marine sediment [ENVO:00002113] | place: India: Gulf of Kutch | collected...
GGCGGGCGAACGCGCCGAGGCCCTCGAGACGCGTTTCGCCGAGATGTTGCCGAGGCTGAGCGCCGCCGAGAACGAGATCTCGCAAAGCCGCTCGGACATGGCTGCCCTGCGCGAAACCGTGGCGGAGCTCGCCACCAGGCTCGACGAGGAAGCGGCGGCGGTCGACGGCCTGGTCGCCGCGACGTCGGACAGGTCGGAGCAGGAGGCGCTGCGGGCCGAAACAACGCAGTTGCGCGAGGCGCTGGAGGGAGTCCAGGCCCAGTCCGGGAGCCTGCAGGAGCGCGTCCGCGCATTGAACGCACGGATCGACGGCGCCGACCAGCGGTTCAGCGGCCTGCGCGCGGACCTGGCCGCGATCCGCGAGCACCTGGCGCAACTCGGCGCGCAGCAAGCCGCGCCCGACGAAGCGGCTCGCGCCCAACCGCAGGCCGCCGCCGCGATCGAGAGGCTCGAGGCGGACATGGGTGAGGTGCGCGCCGTGAGCGGCGCGCTCGACGAGCGGAGCGCGCGGCTAGAGGCCGCCACCGAGGCTCTGTCCGCAAGCGTGGGCGCGCTCGAGCGCGAGACAGCCGCGCTGCGCGAGGGCCGGGACTCCCTGCTCGCACGCATGAGCGAGCTGCGCGCCCGCCTGGACGAGCGGCGCGAAGGCGCGCCGGGCCCGCTCCGCGACGACCTGGCGCGGGTGCGCGCGGCGGCGCAGGCGAACCGCTCCGGCCTCGGCGACCTGGAGGACGAAATCGTGGTGCTGCGCTCGAGGGTCGACAGGACCGAGCGTCAGATGAAGGAGATTCGTCTCGGCGCCGCGGCCCTGCGCGACGAGACCGCAAGGATCGGTGAACAGCAGCGTCTCGGCGCGGCGCAGCGCTCGAGCACGCTGATGACGGCATTGGCGATCGGGACCGCGGTCGTTTTCGGCTTGGCCGTGGTGGTCCTGGTGTGGCGCAGGGACCGCGTCGCAGCGCGGGCGCGCCGCGCGCCGGCGGCCCCGGCGCCCGCTCCGGCGCGGCCGCAACCATCGGCCGGCGTTACCGAGGACCAGAAGGCGGCCCTTCGCCGGGCGCTCACCCAGCTTACCGAGGCGATCCGGCGCGAGGGAACGAAAGTGGACGGCCTGCAGGCGCGGCTCGCCAAGCTCAGCCCCGCCTTCGAGCAAACCCGCAGGCTGGCCGCACGGCTGGAGAAGGAGCTGGCCGCGATTCGTGAAGACACGGGCGCGGCCGGAAAGCGCTTCGAGCAGCAGCTTGCCGCGCGCGAGGCCCTGCGCGAAGAGCTGGCCCGCCTGCGGGGCGCGCTCGATCGAGCCAGCGGCAAGGCTGCGCGGCGCGAGACGGCGCCCGGCCCGGCCACGGACGAAGACGCTCGGGCCGGCGAAGCGCTCCGGCGGCGCGCGCCGCCGAGGGCAAAGCACGCGGCGCCGCAGCGGGGTGCGAGCGAGAGGACGCCTCCGGAACCGGTCGCGCGGCCGGCCACGGCACCGCCCGGGTGCACGGCAGACGAGCCGGCGCGCGCCCGAAAGCTGGCGGGCGAAGCGCTCGAGCGCGGCGACATGTCCTCGTTCGAGGAGTGCCTGGCGCGGCTCACGCGGCTGCCGCTGCGCGACGTCCAGGCCCTCGTTCGCGGCGCCGGCGGCAAGGACCTGGCCATAGCCTGCAAGGCCGCGCGGATCGAGGAGCCGCAGTTCGTCACGGCGTTCGTGCTGGCGCGGAGCAACGAGCAGGCGGGGCGGCAGGCGGACCCCTTCGAGCTGGCGCATGCCATGACGGCTTACGAGGAGACGAGCGATCGCGACGCCGTCAAGGCCGTCGAGGCGTGGCGCGCCGAGCCGCGCTCCCTGCGCCGCGATCGTTGGGTCCAGGGATAGGACCCTTGCCGGTTGTAGCCGCGTTCCGGTCCGAAACGCGGGGTGCATTCCTTGCCGCCCCGGCTGTGCGCCCGGCCGCCCTCGGCGTCCCGGTGCCGGCGGCGCGTTCCACCGGGGTCCTACTGCCATCGGCGAGACCTGTGCCAGATAGTGTTAAGTGTTTTTCACTATCCCGCTTGACATATTGCGACGGAGCCGAGGCTCTGGCCATCCGAGCAATTGGAGGCGTCCCTGAATTGCAGTACCGTCCGCCGAATCAAGAAGACCTGGAGGGGAGTTCGTGGCATGCACAGGACTGGCTCCACATGGGGTAACGCCGGAACTTCACGAATTAGTGCACCTGTCAAAGCAACCGAATCCGCCAGACCGAATTCGTGGAGAAGGGCATTATGCGTTCGGGCGACAGCAGCGCTATCAAGACCTTATTAGTCGATCAAAACACTTTGTTCCGACTCGGGCTGAAGCGGCTACTGGTCGAGTCGGAGTTCGATATTGTCGGTGAGGCCGCCGACGTGCACGAAGCGCTCGCGGCAGCGGGCGACCTGCCGCAGCCGGAGCTCGTCGTACTGGATGCGAGGCCCGATACCCTGGCGGACGACCTCGCGCTCCTGCGCCAAGGGCTACCCGAGGGCCGGATCGTCGTACTGACGGCAAGCATGAGCCCGGACTGTCTGAGCACGGCCTTCGCCGCCGGCGCCGCCGGCTATCTCCTCAAGGACGTTTCCTTCGACGTCCTGACGGAGTCGCTCAAGCTGGTGCTGCTCGGCGAGAAGGTCTTTCCGAGAGACCTGGCCAGCATGATCGTCAACGGCTTCGGCAACCGGCCGGCGCGGCGCTCCAGCGCCGGCAACCTGCCGGAGCTGTCCGAGCGCGAGTGGGAGATCCTGCAGTGCCTGGTGGAAGGCAACTCGAACAAGGTCATCGCCCGCCGACTGGCCATCACCGAGTCCACCGTCAAGGTGCACCTGAAGAGCATTCTGCGGAAAATCCACGTCAACAACCGCACGCAGGCCGCCATCTGGGCGCTCAACAACGGCGTCGGCCCGACGGACCTTGCCCAGCAGGGCACCGCGAGCGCCCCGCCGTCTCACCCGCGCATGACCGTGTGACGCGTCGGGCCCGGGCGGCCCCGGGTGGGCGCAGGCTCACCGCAAGCTCGGCCGCCGCCTGCGCCGGGTCGAGCCGCCGCAAGCCGGCTCAGTGGTAGCCGGCGCCGGGGCCCTCGGAGACCTCCCAGTCGCGCAGACTTTTCTCCGCGCCCTGCGAGATCGAGGCGATCAACGTCTCACAGAAACACTGGAAGTCGGCCAGCTCTTCATCGCCCGGCCGCTCGCTGGAGCGACCCAGAAGCCACTCAATGACGCGCCGCGCTCCACTGCCTCCCGCGGGCGCGCCGAGGTCATCGAATAACGTCATGGCAGACGCATACGGCCGTCCTAGGCTCATTTCTTTTCCCCCTGCGCAATGAAGCCTATGCGGCTCATCCCAGCAATCTAAAGGCAACCAATGGCCCACTTCCAGGCCTATGATAGGACATCTACATGTTCCGACGCAACCATTACGGGCCACAAGATATGGTGATAGCGGGAAAAGGTCCGGGAAAGTTAGTCATGCCCGCCAGCCTTTAGGGCTGCCTCGCGAAGGCTGCAGCGGGTCCCTCGGGCGAACGAGGCCGGCACCCGCAACGGCTACGATCTTGGGACGACCCGCCGTTCGACAGTATAAACCATCATGACTAACGCCCAAGAGGTAGACTGCCCTGTACTTTCGCGTTGTCTAAAGAAAAAAGGGACATTCATACTTGGACTGTACTGGTGGTATTGTTCACAGATGAACGTTCGCACGCGGCGCCAAGGCCGGTATTACTACGACGATCGAGAACCGCGCCTCCTCGTCACGGGCCAGTGCGCGCACACCTCGCAGCGGGCCCCGCCCTGCCGAGCGGGACTGCGCGCGCTGTGCCCGGCGCTGGCCCTTGCCCTCATCCTGCTGAGCGGCGCCACGGCTGCCCCCGCCCGGAGCGAGCCCGCCCGGTCGCTGGCGACGCCGCCATTGATCTCGGCCCCGATGGAGGAGATCCGCAAGGTGCAACGCCTGCTCGCCCTGCTGGCCCAGCGGGATCCGGCCCGTTTCGGACACATCCATCCGGGCGCCGTCGACGGCGTCATGGGCGCGCGCACGGCGCGGGCGATACGAGACTACAAGGCGACCGTCGGCCTGCCCAGTGATCTTGCTGTGACATCGCGGCTGCTGCTGCACCTGATGTCGTCGGTCATCGACGCCACGCTGCAATCGCCCGGCGCCTCGGACCCGGGCCGCGTCGGAGCCCCACCGGGCGTGGCCGGCGAGGAGCGGCGCGCGCGCCCGCAGGCGGGCGAGGCGCCGGCGGAGCAGACCCTGTCCCGGGCCAACCCGGCCGCGGCCCCGCTCGCCCGCGGATCGGCTGCGGCCGGGCGCACCGCGTCGCGGCGGCACCGCCTGGCCGGCCGCGCTCTCGCGCCGGGCGTCAGCGCGCCGCAACCGCCGGCCTCCGGGCTTGCGGCTTTGGATTATCTCGGCTCCGGCATGAAGGCGGCCCTGGTGACGCCCGCGCCGCGCCGCGCCGGGGGAGCGGGCCCGGACCCTGCGCCTTGGCAGCGTCTCGGGCCGCAGGCGCGACACGCGGCCGAGGCGTTCGTCATGTTTCTTGCCGTTTTCGGCGTCTCGGCGGGCGCAGCCGCGGGGCTGCGGCGCAGCTTCCGCCGCGGTGCCCGGCGGCGAAAACAGCGGCCCGGCCCGGCCACGCAGGCGCAGGTCACCGTTTCCGAACGGCTCATGCTGCGCATCCGGCGCGAATACGACAAGCCCGAGCTCAAGCGATCCAGACAGTTGCGCGACGGCCTCATTTTCGACGTCCACGCGGCCGCCGGCGCGGCGGACCGGCACCTGGAAGGGCAGGGCCTGGCCGTCGCCGTCCACCACCGCTTGCGGCGCATGCTGGAGGAGGAGCCCCTGCACTACAGGAACATCTTTCTCAGTTTTCTGTTTCTCGACAGGGTCGGACGGGCGGTCCAGGGAAATCTTCTGTCATACGAGCAGCTCGATGTGGGCACGCTGCGCGAGATCGACCTTCTGCGCAGCTACTTCTTCCTGCATTTTTTGGAGCTCAGGGACAAGAGCCGGGTGACGGAGCGAATGCCCGGCCTGTTCCATCTTCTCCAACTGCAACTGTGAGCCGGGGCCTGGAGCGGCCCTCAGGCGATGGCCGAGAGCTCGTAGTTTCCCGCCCGCTCGACCTCGGAGGATGAGAAGGCGCCCTGCCGACGCGCCTCGATCAGGCGCGGGACATAGTCCTGAACCGAGTGATCGCAGGCGAAGCCGAGCTCGCGCGAGATCTTGTCGAAGCAGACACGGTAGTTGCGAGGATCCGTATCGCCGGACATGTACCTCACGTCGACCCGCTCCAGGTGCCGGCGGGCCTCGTCCACGATCATGCGCTTGGTGAACTGCTGCTGGTTCTCTCCGACGTTGTAGACCTCGCCGCGCACCCTCTCCCGGTCCTGACACAGGACGCTCATGAAGGCCTTCGAGATATCGCGGACGTGGCAGTACGGCCGCCAGGTGTCGGCATCGTAGACGGTCAAGCCGACCCCCGCGGCCAGGGCCCAGGTGAAATGCGACACGGTGAGGTCAAAGCGCATTCTCGGAGACATCCCGTATGCGGTCGCGATCCTGAGCACCGTCGGCGCGAACGCGACCGAATGGGCCCGCTGAAGAATGAAGTTCTCGACCTCTATCTTCGTTTCGGCGTAAAGCGATTGCGGATTGAGCGGCGCGCCCTCGGGCGCCGGCTCGTTTCCGAGGTGGATCCCGTAGTTGCTGCAGGTGGAGGCGAAGACGAAGCGCTCGACGGGGGTCGCCTCGAGCATGTCGAAGAGCTGCTTGCTGGCGTTGACGTTGGCCTGCACGGCCAGGTCGGGATAGCGCTTGCAGATGGGGTCTCCGACCAGGGAGGCCAGGAGAATCACGTCGCTCACGCCCTCGAGCGCGCCTTTCACCGTCGGCGGATCGACAAAATCGCCCTTGATAAAGGAGAACTTGGGCTCCTCGAGCAGGTGCCGCAGCGCGAAGCCGTTCCGATACACCAACGCGTCGAGAACTCGGACCCGGGCGCCGTGCCGGAGCAAGCGGCCCGCCATGACGGAACCGACATAGCCGGCGCCGCCGACCACCAGCACGCAGTGCTCCCTCAGGTCGAGCTCGCGCCTCGCCTCCGGCCCGCCCGTCTCGCACACCGCATGAGGCGGCCTCGGCGCCCGCCGGGCAGCGCCGCCGCGACTCTCAGCCGTCGGTGAATGGTGTTCGTACATGCCAATCCTGCGTCCCGCTGTCTCGTTCAAGGTGCACAGCCTGGCGGGCGGAGCGCCGCGCCTGCACCGCACCTGCGTAGATGGCCAGAAGCCGGCCGTAGCTGGCTTCCGGCGTGTAGCGCTCCTCGTACCGGCGCCGCGCATTGACGCCCATGCGCCGCGTCTCCTGCGGGCGCGAGACGGCCCGGCGCACCTTCGCCGCCAGGTCTCGAGGATCGCCGGGCTCGAAATGCAGACCGGTCCGCCCGTCCTCGACGAGCTCCTCCATCGCGCCCAACCGCGAGGCGATGATCGGCAGGCCGGCCGCATAGGCCTCGGCCACCACCATCGGAAACCCCTCGTAGACGGTGGAGGGCATGACGAGGAAGGCGGCCCGGCGCATGGCCCGCGCCAGGGCGTCGTCGCTGATCCTGCCGCGAACGCGCGCGCTCGGCGGCGCCTCGCGCCGCACCCGGTCCAGCAAGGGACCCGTGCCCACAATCTCGAGCGGCGCTTCGAGGCCGCGCCAGGCTTCGAGCAGCACCAGGAGTCCCTTTTCCTCGGCCGAGCGGCCGACGAAGAGCGCACCCTCGCGCGGCCCGCCGGGCGCCTCCTCCCACTTCGGCTCCACGGCGAAGTTCGGTTTGACGAAGATCCTTGCGGCCGGGAAACCGGCGGCCACGAACTTGTCGCGCGAGAACTTCGACAGGGCGATATAGGCGTCGACCTTGCGGCGCCAGGTGGCCAAGGCGTGGTGCGCCGCCAGCATGCCGGCGACCGCGGCGCTGGCCGCACGGTCGTCGCGATAGCAGGCATGCCAGATACCCGGCCAGGCGAAGGCCCTGCCCACGCAGTCCTCGCACGGCCGGGCCCGGCGCGTCAGCTGGGCGTTCACGCAGAACAGGCGATAGTTGTGCAGCGTCTGGACGACCGGCACCCCCTCGGCCGCGGCCGCGTAGTATGCGCCCGGCGATATGAGCGGCAGGGTGTTGTGGACGTGGACGAGCTGCGGACGGAATGCGCGAATACGCTGGCGCAGCCTCTTATAGGTCGGATGCGACCATATCGTCCTGGCCAGCAGCGTGAGTCGGTGGATCCCGGGAATCGCGTCGTTGCTTTCCAGGTACTGCTCGACCTCGTGCCCGTGCCCGCGCAGCAGCTCGGCCTCCGCGTCGACCACCACGTCCTCGCCGCCGCGGGTCTGGTACCGATTGTGGATCAGAAGGATGCGCATGCCGAAGACGCCGCGAAGGCCCCGTGAAGCCGGCCTCGACGATAGGCGCGGCGCGCGGCTGGTGACAATTCCACGATCGGAGGAGCCTCCTATCCTCCCCGATCCCCCTTATGGATTGCCCCTTCGACGCCGCGCCCGGGGGCCCTGCGGCATCGACGCCGGTCAAGGCCGGCTCCGGGCCAGGGCGGTTTTGACTCTCGGTGGGGACGACATGCCCCTGTCGCGCGCCTCGCTCGGCCCTTGCCGGGCCGCGAGCCGGCACTCGCGCGGCCTCGCGGGGGACGCGCCGGCGGGCTAAAGCAGATCCGACTTGGCGGCCTCGACGGCCAGGTGGGTCCGGTTGCGGGCGTTGACCTTGGTCATGACCGCTCTCAGGTGGGCCTTGACGGTGCCCTCGGCAATGCCCAGTTCGCGCGCGATTTCCTTGTTCGAGCGTCCGGCCACCACGAGGCGGAGAATCTCGGTCTGCCGCTTGCTCAGGCCGATCTTGGCCGCGTCGGCTTTCGGGCGCTTGCCATTGGCGGGCGCCTCGACGCCCCGCCTCTCGCGGTTCTCCAGCAACAGCGCCGTGCCGCGCGAGGGGACGTAGATCTCGCCCGACAGAATGAGCTGAATCGCATGACACAGAACGTCGGCGCTGGCGGTCTTGGGAATGTAGCCGCGCGCGCCGGCCCTGAGGACCTCGGCGATGTTGTCGAGCGAGTCGGAGGCCGACAGGACGGCCACCGGGACCGCGCCCGCCTGCGTCAGGAACAACGAGAGGCTCCGCGTTCCGTCGGCATCCGGCAGGTAAAGGTCCAGCAGGAGCAGGTCGAACCGGTCGTCCTGCTTCAAAGCCTTCAAGCCCTCGGCGAGAGTGGCGGCTTCCGAGACACTGATGTCCTTGAATTTTTCCTTCAGGGTCAGCGTGAGTCCGAACCTGAACATTGCGTGGTCGTCGACCAGCAGCACCCTCATGACCACCCCTCGTCGACCCGACGCAGCCGCGCGAGCCGCTGCGACAGTGACCTAAACCTGAGCGTTACCCTATCTCCCCGACCTCGGCGATAATCCCGTGAGCAAGATTACTACGCCTGCGGTCCATTCATAGTATGCCTTCTCTCATAGGGAGTCAAAGGCGGAGCGAGTGGCACGTCTCGCGTGCAAACGGCCGGTGCAGGCCGTCCGGCGAGGTGCCGGACACCCGGGCCGCGAAACCGAGACCCTCGGGCTCTGCGCGATCTTTCGTTTCACCGCAATCGCTTGTCGGGCGTCGTCCTGGCCGCCGGGCCGGCTGTGTTTGGTGCACCGCCCGCGCCAAGCAACGCGCAGCGCTCAGTTTATTTGCGCCTTCGCCGGCCAGGCCCTGGGACCGGCATCGAGGGCTCCGGGACCCCACGACGCGGGCCGCGCTGCCACGCCGGGGCGCGCTGTCCATTCATACCCACTTGGGGTCAATACCAGCGCGCCGCCCCATCGGCTTCTGTGCCACTCCCGCGGCCGCCGGCGCTCACGTAGGCTAGCCGCGCGCCTGAGCCGGCATGGGAGGTGCTTCGCGACGCCGCCCGGCCGGCGCGGCAACGATCGTGGCCCCGGCAGAACCCGTCGCAAGCCGTCCGAACCGACGTCGATGCGAGACCCTGCCGCGGCGCGGTGCCGGCAGGCGAATGCACGCTCGCGTAGAGCGGCGCCTCGGCTGCGACGGGCGGCCACGGGCGACGAGAGGAACAGACCAGGGGATCGGCATGAGGAACACGCGCAAACGGGTCTTGGTAACCGGCGGCGCCGGCTTTCTCGGCTCGCATCTTTGCGAACGGCTGCTCGCGGCGGGCTACGAGGTTCTGTGCGTGGACAATTACTTCACCGGCAGCAAGGACAACATCGCGCACCTGCTCAAGAACCCCTATTTCGAGGCCTTGCGTCACGACATCACCTTTCCGCTCTACGTCGAGGTGGACGAGATCTACAATCTCGCCTGCCCGGCCTCGCCGATCCACTACCAGTTCGACCCGGTGCAGACGACCAAGACCTCCGTGCACGGCGCCATCAACATGCTGGGGCTGGCCAAGCGCGTGAAGGCCAGGATCCTGCAAGCCTCGACCAGCGAGGTGTACGGCGATCCCGTGATCCACCCGCAGCGCGAGGACTATCGCGGCAACGTGAACCTGGCCGGTCCGCGCGCCTGCTACGACGAGGGCAAGCGCTGCGCCGAGACGCTGTTCTTCGACTACCACCGCCAGCACGGGCTGGACATCCGCGTCGCGCGGATCTTCAACACCTACGGCCCGCGCATGCACCCCAACGACGGCCGGGTGGTGTCCAACTTCATCATCCAGGCGCTGCGCGAAGAGCCCATCACGGTCTTCGGCGACGGGTCGCAGACCCGGTCGTTCTGCTACGTGGACGACCTGATCGACGGCCTGATCAGGCTGATGGAGGCGGAAACCCAGGCGGCGCGGCCCATGAACCTCGGCAACCCGGCTCAGCTCACCATCCTCGAGCTGGCCAACACGATCGTGTCCATGACCGGCTCCTCCTCGCCGATCGTGTTCAAGCCGCTGCCCCAGGACGACCCGCTGCAGCGCCAGCCGGACATTGCGCTGGCCCGGGGTCTTTTGAGCTGGGAGCCGGCCGTTCCGCTGGACGACGGCCTTGCCCGCACCATCCGCTATTTCCAAGGCTGGCGCAGGCTGCACGACCACGGCGGCGAGCGGACGGATCGCAGGCAGGCGCCGGCCCTCATGCAGGTCGGCTGAGGCGCGCCCTGCCGCGCCTCGCCTGAGCGTTCGCGATGCGCCAGCGAGGTCAGATGACCGCGCTCCGCCCGGTCAGCCGCTCGAACAGCCTGCCGTCGATGCGGACGTTGTCCACGTTGTAGGCCACCGGCCTGTCCAGGTGCCAGACGCTGCGGTTGATCGCCTCCCGGCGCGGCCGCGCGTGCTGCAGGCCCGGGATGGCGTTGCACACAGTGCGGAACCCCCGGTCGAGGCAGATCCGTCTCAGCTCCTCGCTGAAATGGCGACGCATGCCGAAGGGAAAGGAGAAGTCCTCGACGGGGCGCTCGACGATGTCCTCGAGAATCCCGCGGCAGCGGAGGATCTCGTCCTCGGCGCGCGTCACGGGCAGCCGGCTGAGGACGAAATGCGAATGGCTGTGGCAGCCGATCTGGTGTCCGGCCATCGCCAATTCGCGGATTTCCTCGGCCGAGAGCGGAACGCGCTCGCCCGCATGTCCTATGCGTGTGTAGTAGGCCTCGATCTGATCCGTCGAGCAGGCGCCGCGAATCGGCAGAGTGTTGACGAAGAACGTCGCCTTGAGCGAAAGCTCCTCGAGCAGCGGCAGCGCCGCGTGCCAGCTGCGGAAGTTGTCATCGAAGGACAGGAACAGGCGCTTGTCCTCGGCCGGTTCGACGAACTCGCCGGCGTCCACCGACCGGTACCCCCGGCTGTGCCAGAACTCGACGCAGGCCCGGAAGCCGTCGTGCAGGCTGCCTTCCAGGGCGTGGAAATAGATCGCCACCCTGTCGGGTGCGGCCCTGTGCGCCAGCCGCCGATGCGCGCCCCTGATCAGCGACTGAGCGAAGCGTTTGGCGGCCATCATCCCTGCCCCGGCGTCCCGGGGGTCCCTTTTGCGCCCCTTGGGGCGGAGCCGATCAGTACCGGGTCATGGACACAAGGACGCGACGGTCTCCGGTAAAGGGCATCCGGCCGTGGCACACCAGCACGTTGTCGACCGCCATGAGGTCCCCCCGGTGCCAGGCAAACGTGACCCTGAGGCGCCGCATCACCTCCCGGACCTCCTGGAGCATGCCGACGTCGATCGGCGTGTCGTCCGCGAAGCAGGCATACTGCGGCAGAGCCGCTTCGTTGCCGTCGTAAAGGCTCATCAGGGCCTCGTACTCGGCGCGGCGAAGCGTCGAGGGGTGGAACTGCTCGGCCTGGTTGAACCAGACCTCCTCGCCGGTCCGGGGGTGGCGCACCGTGGCCGGGCCGATCTGGATGATCCTCAAGGCGCCGTCGTCCGTCCACTCGATGCGGCAGCCGCTCTGGCGCGCGAAGTCCTCGACGGCAGCCTTGTCCGCGGTCTCGAAGGTGTCCTGCCACGATGGACCGGGGCCGACGTCGCCATGAAGATTGCGGACGTACTTGATGCCGCGGCGCCTGAATTCCTCCACCAGGGTCGGGCTGAGCGTGGCGAGAATGGCGCGGCTGTCCGCGATCGCGGTCGCACCGCCCGTCTCCGGCGCGACGAGGCAGCCGAAGTAGAGCTTCGCCGGCCAGCTGTTGGAGTAGGACAGCTCGTTGTGCAGGGAGATCTCGAACTCCGGCGGATAGTCGGTCGAGGTGTAGACGCCGGAAGAAAGCTTGGTCCGCGGGGAATTGCCGTCGACGTAGGCCAGCAAGTCCTCGGCGAAGGTCGCGACGCACTCCTTGAACATCTCGGGCGAACTCATGGCGGTGCCGCGGAACAGGATCGCGCCGGCGGCGAGCAGCCTCTCCTCCAGGGCAGAGCGGTTCTGCCGCACCCAGGCGCGGAACGCCTCGCAGGAAAGGGTATCGCCCCCGGCGCCCTCGGCCTCGAAGACGAGCGGCAGGCCGTGCTCGCAAGCCGGTGTCCGCTCGACCATCTCGGGATAAGGGGCAAGTGCAGACATGACGATTCACCCACGACCTGAAGCGCCCAGGCCGCAGGCCCGGGCCACGCCAATCTTACGCGCCGGCCACGCCGGCTTCCCGGGGCATTGGTACATACCCCGACGGTACAGGATGCGTGACCTCGACCAGGCAGGGAAGCCGGCGCGCCCTGTGCGCATCCGCTCCATCCGCTGCTCGCAAAGCCGGAGTCAACTCGCGTCCCGCCAGGTCTCCAGCACCCGGCAGAAGGTCTGCGGGCTGACGTTGCCGCCGGAACCGACCACCGCAACGGTCTTGCCGCGGCAGTCGACCCGGCCCGACAGCGCGGCCGCCAGCGCCGCCGCGCCGCCCGGCTCGAGCGCCAGCTTGAGGTGCTCGAAGGCCGCTGCCATGGCCTTGGCGGTCTCCTCGTCACTCACGGTCACACCGCGGGCGCCCCGCTCCTTGGCGATCGCGAAAGGCATGGCGCCGGGGGTGCACAAGAGCAAGGCGTCGCAGATCGACGCCTTGTCGGGCCTCAGGCTGAGGCGCCTGCCCGCGGCGAGCGACAGCGCCATATCGCCGTAGCCCTCGGGCTCGACCGCCACGATGTCGGTGGCGGGAGCTTCGCTCTCCAGCGCCAGGCAGCACCCGGCCAACAGGCCGCCGCCGGCACAGGGAACGAGGAGCATGTCGAGGCGCAGCCCTTCGGCCGCGACGTGGCGTAGGATCTCCAGGCCGACCGTGCCCTGGCCGGCGATCACGTCGACATCGTCGGAGGAGCGGACCAGGGGGGCGCCACGCCCGGCGGCGAGGCGCGCCGCGATGTCCTCGCGGTCGTCCCTGCGCCGGTCGTAGAAGACGACCTTGGCGCCGTGCGAGCGGACCGCGCGCAGCTTGGTCGTCGGAGCATCGGCCGGCATGACGATGGTCGCCCGGGCGCCCAGCGCCCGCGCGGCGGCCGCGACCGCCTGTCCATGATTGCCGGACGAGGCGGCCACCACGCCCCGGGCCAGGGCCCCCTCGCCAAGCCGACGGAGCGCGTTCAGGGCACCGCGGTACTTGAACGAGCCCGTCCATTGAAGGGCCTCCGCCTTTACCAGGATTCGCCCGCCGGCTACGCCGTTGATCGCCTCGGATTCGAGCAGCGGCGTGCGCCGCACCCGCCCTTCCAGGCGCCGCGATGCGGCGGCCAGGTCCGGCTCGGCGGCGACATCCTCAGACAGTTCGTATGCGTTGGGGCTCAAATCCAGCACGGCGGTCCCCCTCTCGCCCGTGGTCTCATCGCGACCGCCCGGCCGCGCGCCGGGGCGCGTCGGCCTCGGCGAGGCCACGCCCGCCCGGCGGGTACGTCCGGCACCTCAAGCCCCAGCCATAGCCCTCGGCGGCGACCGCGCCGGAATACCCGTAGCCCGGACACATCCGGCGGATCGTCCAGACGACCGGCTCTTCCCCGCGGGCCCCGTCGCGCAGGCAAAGCGTCGGGGCCCTGACGATGGCCGAGACATCGAGCTCCGCCAAAGGCCGCGAGAGGCCTTCACCCGTTGCCTTGAGGAACGCCTCCTTGGCCGTCCACAGACCGGAGCAGGCCTCCGCGCGTTCCCTGTGGCCGAGCGATCGCAGGACCGCCAGCTCCCTCGCCGAGAAGACGAAATCGCCGAGCGCCACGCCATCGAAGCTGCGCCGGACACGCTCGAGGTCCACGCCGACGCGGCGGGTGAGCGCGATCGCGACCAGCATGACCTCGCCGCAGTGCGACAGGCTGAATTGCAGCCGGCCCTCCGGAGCGGATGCGACCAGGGCGGGCTTGTCGTTTTTCCCGTAGCAGAACCGGATCTCGCGCGGATCTTCTCCCAGGTAGCCGCTCAACACGAGGCGGAGGTGAGCGCGCGCCGCAGCGTAGCGCTCCCGATCATCGCGGAACCGGTAGCGCCGGGCCTTGGCCCTTTCGTCCGTGGCCAATAGGCCCCAGGCACTTTCCCTCTCGCCGGGGCTCCCTTGCCGCGCCAGCGACATCCGCCAGACGTGCACCTCGTCGGGGGTAATGCGGATCCGGCCTGGCGGTTCGGGCGCACTCGCCCGCGCCGGCCGTGTGTCGCCAACTGCCGTCATTCCGCCGCCGTGCGCAAGGTGGCCCCTTGCAGGTAGGGCCGCAGCTCGGCCGCCAGATCCTGGACGTGCGGCTGCTCGAAGATATTGCCGTGCTTGCCGGGGACGCGGTGCACGTCCAGTCCACGCTCGGCGTATTCCGACCAGCCCTCGACGGCCTTCTGCCGCCGATACTGCGTGCAAAACAGCGTGATCCGACCCGGATGGGGCTTCGGCTCGTATCGCTTGTGCATGGCCCGCAGGCAACGCCGGGTGTAGTCGCTGCGCAGCGTGATCGGGATGGGACGCTCCAAGTGGAGGTACATCCGATACAGCAGGGCACAGGCCGCGGAGCGGGCCCTCATGAGCTGCATGTAGATCTTCCAGAGGACGTAGACTTCGCGAAGCGAATGTCGCCATTCGCGCAACCGCTTCTGGATCCTGGATGTGGGCGTCGGCTGATCCTCCGATCCCTCGCCGTGTTGAAAGGTGCCGCCCAATTCCGGACTGATGAGCGAGTCGAAGACGGCGACCAGCGCGACCTCCTGCCGCCGAGCCCGCAGCTGGCTGGCGATCTCGAGCGCCACGACGCCCCCGAAAGAGTAGCCGCCGACGTGATAGGGCCCTTGCGGCTGCGCCTTGCGGATCTCGTCGACATAGAGTGCGGCCAGCTCCTCGATGGACTGCTGCGCCATCGCCCGGCCGTTGAGGGTGGGCGGTTGCAGGCCATAGATCGGATGATCCGAGCCGAGGCTGGATGCCAGCTCGCGGTAGAACAGGACCTCGCCGAAGATGCCGTGGACACAGAACAGCGGCGGCTTGCTGCCGCCGCCCTGAACCGTCACGAGGATCGGCCATGACACGTCCTCGCCCGGCTTGTCCAGGACCCGCGCCAGGTCCTCCACGGTCGCGGCCCGGTACAGGGTGGCGAGCGGCAAGTCGGCGCCGAACTCCGCCCTGATCTGCGAGAACATCCGCACCGCGAGGAGCGAATGGCCCCCCAGGTCGAAGAAGTTGTCCTGGACATCGAACTCGTCCAGCTCGAGCAGCTCGGACCAGATCCTGGCCAGGCGCTTCTCCGTCTGGCCGCGCGGCGCCCTGCGCCGGCGCGTCGCGGCCGTACGCTCGCGAGCCATCACCGAAAGCGCCGCCCGGTCGACCTTTCCGTTGGGAGTGAGCGGCAGTGACTCGGTCACGACGACGTCGGCCGGCACCATGTAGTTCGGCAGCCGTTCGGCCATGTGCTCGCGGATCTCTGCCGGGGCCACCTCGCCCTCCGGCACCGCGAACAGCGCGAGGCGCCGCCGCGTTCCCTCGCCGGTCGCGACGGCCGCGCAACGGTGGACCCTGGGATGAGCGATCGCGGCCGCCTCCAGCTCCTCCAGCTCGACGCGGAAACCGCGGAGCGTGACCTGGTTGTCGTTACGCCCGACCAGCTCGAGGTTGCCGTCCACGCCGAAGCGCGCGAGATCGCCGCTCCGGTACAGCCTTGCACCCGGCTCGTGCGAGAACGGATCGGCGACGAACCGATCTCCGGTCGGTTCCGGAAGACCGAGGTAGCCACGCGCCAGACAGGCGCCCGCGATGCAGAGCTCGCCGACGGCGCCGATGGGGACCGGGTTCAGCCGGTCGTCCAGCACGTAGGCCCGAACATTCGGCAGGGGCCGCCCGATCGGGACCCGGGCCGCGTCGGGCGGCAGCCGCGCGGCGTCGTACACGGTCGCGTTGGAGGAGCATTCGGTGGAGCCGTAGAGGTTGAGCAGGGGTACGCCCGGGAAGGCCCTGCGCCATCTCTCGACCATGGCCGGGGATATCGGTTCGGCGCTGGTCGTGGCGAGACGCAGGCTCGGCCAGCCGCCGGGGTGCAGGCCCGCCTGCGTGAGCACGCCCTCGAGCAGCGGCGGCGTGGCGAGCAGGTGGCTCACCCCGTGGCCGGCCGCCTTGCGCCAGAGAAGCGCCGGATCGAGAACGTCCTCGTACGACAGGATGAGCGTCGGCACGCCTTTGAGGAGCGCGCCGAACAGCTCCCAGGTCGCGGCGACCAAGCCGTAGGATTTGTGCAGCAGCGCCAGGTCACCGGCGACAAACGGGTAATCCTGCCACATCCAGGCCAGACGGTTGAGCACCGCCGCCTCCTCGACCAGCACGCCTTTCGGCCGACCCGTCGTCGAGGACGTGTAGATGATGTTCAGCAGACGGCCGGGACCGCGCAGCGGCGTCGGATTTTCCGACTCCTCCTGCCCGATCAAGTCCCTGTCGGAATCGATATGGACCTTGCGGCCAGCAAAGGCGGCGAAGCGGTCGAGATCCTTCTGCAGGACCAGGACGGAAGGCTTGGCGTCCTCCAGGATCTCCTCGAGGCGCCGGGTCGGGTATGTGGTGTCGAGCGGGACATAGGCTGCGCCGGATTTGACGATGCCGAGGAGCGCCACGACCATGTCGAGGGAGCGTTCGACGCAGATGCCGACGCGACCCGCGGGACCGACCCCCGCCTTCCTCAGGAAGTGCGCCACTTGGTTGGCCCGCGCGTTCAGTTCGGCATAGCTCAGGCGCCGGTCCTCGAAGATGTAAGCGGTGCGATCCGGCGTTTTCTCCACCTGTTCCTCGAACAGCTCGTGAATGGTCGAGCCGGTGCCCAGATCGTGCGCGGTCGCGTTGAAATCGACCAGGAGCTTCGTCCGCTCGGCCTCGTGAAGCGTCTTCAGCTCCGACAGGCGTGCGCGCGGATCTTCGGCGATGCTTTCCAGGAGCGCCACCACATTGTCCAGCATCCCTTCGATCGTGCGCTGTGCAAAAAGCTCGCTCTGGTAGGCGATACTGAGGTAGATGCGCTCACCCACCTCTTGCGCATAGAAGGTCAGGTCGTACTTGGTGTAGCCCGTGTCCAGCTCGTCATATGAGATCTCGACGCCGGCATAGGTCTCGGTGGTGTGATGGAAGTTGATCATGTTAAACATGACCTGGAACACGGGCGCCAAGCTCAGATCGCGCACGGCCTGCACGGATTCAAGCATCCAGGCAAAGGGGAACGCCGCGTTGCTGAGACCGTCGGTCACCCTTTCGCGGACCTGCCCCAATAGATCGGCGAAGCTCGGATCATCGGCCAGACCGAATCGCAACGGCAGCATGTTCACGAAGAAGCCGGCCAGCTCCGCGCTCTTCTCGTGCGGGCGGCTGGAGAACGGCGAGCCGATGATCAAGTCCTTCCGGCCCGAATAGACTCGCAGGTGCACCGCGACCGCCGCCAAGAGGATCATGAACAGCGTGGCGTCGTGCGCCCGGGCGATCTCGCCGAGCCGCTGCGAAAGCTTGCGCTCCAGCAGTACGCTCCGGCTCGCGCCCTTGTATGAGAGAACGGCGGGGCGGGCGTAGTCGGTGGGAAGGTCCATCGTGGGCAGGTCGCCGGAGAGCTGTTCCTGCCAGTAGGCGCCCTGCGCCGTCAGCTTGTCGCGGCGGATGTGCTCGGCTTCCCACAGGGCATAGTCGCCGTAGTTGAACGTCAGGGGCGACAGCGGCGGCTCGCGTCCGGCCATCATGCCCTCGTAGAGCCGCCCGAGATCGCGAAACACGATGCTCAAGCCCCACAGGTCGGCGATGATTTCGTGGAACGTGATCTGGATCTCGTGCTCGTCCTCGCAGACCTTGTAGAGAGTCGCCTCGAGCAGCTGATCCTTCTCCAGATCGAAGGCGCGCGCCGCCCTGATCCGGGCGGACCGATCGATCTCCGTCCGCCGCTCGTCGGCCGGCAGGTCGGTGAGGTCGACGACGGGCAGATCGAACTCGCTCACGGGCAGGAACCACTGCACCGGGCGGTCGGCCTCGGTGCCGAAGCGGGCGCGCAGCACCTCGTGCCGGTCCAACAGAACCTTCCAGGCACGGATCAGGACGGCGACGTCGAGCGATCCGCGCAAACGGATGGATCCCTGTCCGGTGTAATAGGGGTTGTCCGGCTCGAGCCGCCACAGGTACCAGAGGCCCTCCTGCGACCGTGTCAGCGGCAGGCGCTCGGGGCGTTCACGGCGCGTGTTTGCAGTGTCCGTGGTCTGCGGCTCGTCGCGGCGATCATCGATCAGGCGCGCGACCTTGGCCACGGTCTGCTCCGTGTAGAGCTCGCGGAACGAGAGCGTCGCGTTCATCACTTGTCGGACGCGGTTGAGCGCCTGGATGGCGAGGAGCGAATTGCCCCCGAGCTCCAGGAACCCGTCGTCGACACCGACCTTCTCGACGCCCAGAACCTCCTGCCATATCCGGGCCAGTCGGGCCTCGGTCTCAGTGCGCGGGCTCACGTACTCGCTCAGCAGATCGGAGCGCACGGATTCGGGCTCGGGCAAGGCGCCGCGGTCGAGCTTCCGGTTCCGGTTGAGGGGCAGCGCCTCGAGCCGGACGAAATGCTGCGGCACCATGTGCACGGGCAGGTTGGCCTCGAGAAAGCCACGCAGGTCCGCCGCGCGCGTCGCGAGGTCGCTCGTGTAATAGGCCACGAGGATCTTCTGCGCCGGGGCCTCCCTGTTCTGGCTACGCGTGCCCCGATCGAGCGCGACCAGGCTCTCCTGCTTTGCCTGCTGCGTCCGCACGACGACGGCACAGTCTCGCACCCCGTCATGGCGGCGCAGGACGGTCTCGATCTCCCCCAGCTCGACGCGGATTCCGTTCAGCTTGACCAGATTGTCCGCGCGGCCGAGGAACTCGACCGTCCCGTCCGGCAGCCAGCGGCCGATGTCGCCGGTTCGGTACACCGTGTCCGGTTGGCCGTCGTGCAGCGGGTTCTGAATGAACCTCGCCGCCGTTTCCTCGGGCCGGCGGTGATAGCCCAACGTGAGGTGCCGGCTGCGCACATAGATCTCGCCCGGAACGCCGAGCGGACAGAGCTCCTGGTGCTTGTCCAGGATCAGGATCTGGCGCCCTTCGATGGCCCGGCCGACGGGAATCGACCTTTGCTCGGGGCTCACGCGCTCGACCGGGTAGACGGTCGCGAGCACGCACTCGGACGGCCCATACAGGTTGAACAGCCTCGGCGGGTCGGGAAAGTCGCTCAGCCAACTCTGGGCGAGGTCGACGGGCAGGACCTCGCCGGGATGAAGCAGCACCTCGAGGTCCGGAAGCGGGTGGCCATCGCCGGCGTGGGGCTCGCTTCGCAGGACCTCGACGACCTGGCGCCAGAAGCTCGGCACCACGTTGAAGATGCTGATCCGAGCCTCGCGCGCCCATGCGACGAGCGACCTCGGGTTGTAGCGCACGGACGGCGGCGCCATGCACAGCGTGGCGCCGAAGCACAGGCTGCCGAAGACTTCCCGGTACGCCGCGTCGTAGGCGAGCGACGCCCAATGGGCCATGCGTCGCGGTGCGGTGATGCCGAATTGCCGGCTCTGCCAGTCAATGTACTGGCAGAAGCTCCGGTGCGACTGGACGATGCCCTTGGGCCGGCCGCTCGAGCCCGAAGTGTAGACGATATAGGCCGGGCCGGACGGATGCACGGCCCGCCCAGGCTCGGCATCGGGCCAGGTGTCCAGGGGCTTCGAGTCATCGGATCCGAGTCGGGCCGCGTCGGCCTGGCCTTCGCCCGAGGCCGGCTCGAGCAGCAGAACCTGCGCCCCCGTTTCGGCCAGGCTGTCCGCGAGCGCCTTGTGCTGCGCCATGGAGGCGCGATCCGCGATCAGGAAAGCGGGCTCCACCTCCTCGGCGATCGCCGTCAGCCGGTTGGTCGGGTAGGTCGCGTCGAAGTAGACGAAGGGGGCGGCGCACTTCAAGACCGCGAGCATCGCGGCGAGCGCGTGCGGACCGTCGTGCAGCATGATCGCAACCGGCCGGCCGCTCTCGTGCCCCGCTTCGATCAGCGCCTGGCCCAGCCGATTGCTCTGGCGGCTGAGCTCGGCGTAGCGGGTCTCGCGGCCTTCGAAAACCACGGCCACGTCATCGGGTGCCTGCCGCGCGCAGGCCTCGAACAGCTCGTGAATGCAGCGCTCCGGCATGCCTGCCCGCATCCCGCTCCACTCATCCAAGAGCTGTCGCCGCTCCGGCTCGCTCAGGATCTCGAGCCGCGATATGGCCTGCTCGGGGCGGGCCGCGATCTGCTCCAGCAGGGTCTCGAAGTGGCGCGCCATGCGGGCGAGCGTTTCCGCCTCGAACAGCCTCGAGCTGTACTTGAAGCGGCAGACCAGCTCGGCGTCGGCGTGCGCCAGCTCGAGCTCCAACTCGCAGTCCTGGCGCCCTGCCGCGGCCGTAGGGGAGCCGTTGCCGCGGCGGCCCACCTGCCGGCCCTCCTGTCGACCAGGCGCCAGGGAAAAGACGATCGGGAAGGCGTTCTCCGCTGTGCGGGCCATCACTCCGGTGTGTCCGCCCGCGTCGCCGGACACGGCGGCATGGCGGGTCCTGGCCTCCGTCACGCCGGCTCTTACCCTGGCCAAGACGACGCGAAACGCGGGGGCCTGCGACAGATTGACGTGGAGCGCCACCAGCGACGGCATGTCGGCGCTCCCCTGGCCCGCCTGGTGCGCCCCTTGCGGATCGACCGGGGCTCCGATCACGAACACGTCCTCGCCGCTGTAGCGGTGCAGGAGCACCTGGAAAGCGCCCAGCACGATGAGCGGAAGGGCCACGCCTTCGCAGCGGGCCAAACGATCCAGCGACTCGCGCAGCGGCGCGGCGATCGTGACTCCGTGCTCCGCGTCGGGATGGACGGCGCCGGCGGGGCGCCGTCGGTCCGGCGTCAACTGCAGCCGCGGTGCCCGGTTGCCAGCGGCATCGTCGGGCGGCGCAAACCCGGCCGAGGCCGAGTGCGTGCCATAGGGCGCGTCCTGCTGCAACAGAATGTCGAAAAGGTCGGGCCGTTCGGACCCGCTCGACCCACTCGGCTCTGAAACGTGATCCGGCATCCTTCGCCTCGATGAGTCATTTCGACGGACACGGACAACGTCAGTCTGGCAGGATCGGCATCGCGGCGAGGTGCCTTGTTTTCACCTCAACAGACGCGCCGCTCGCATCTTTCTCGTCCGCGCACGGCCCGCGCGCCCGAGGAATCCGCATCATTGTCGTGCGGCTTCAAAGCGGGAATGCCTTACCTCCCTGTCCACACCGGGCCCGATTATGAACCGCGTACCATAGGGTCGGAATTGCGCGTTAGAGCGTACCCCCTTTGGCTCGCGAGTCCTTCCTATGGTCGTCGCACGTCGCGTCGGGACTCGGGCGCACGGGTCACGCTCTCGACCACGTACTCCAGGAGCTCGACGACACAGAGGCCGGATTCGCCGTTGCAGCGCGGACAGTTCTGCACGATCGGAAAATGGTGGTCCCGGGAAATTCGACGCAAGCGATAGCAGGGCGCGGAACAGACCGGGTATCGCAGGACGTTACCCCCGTCGGTCCGCTCGAACACGCGACCGGTATGAGCCATCTCTCTGGCCTCCGAGCCTTTGCGATGTAAAGGTTTTTTTGCACCCACGATGTGCGGCGGCGGTCGTATGAGAATAAGCGGTGGAGTGCCGACGTGAAGGCCACGGAAGTATAGGCGCAGGACGGATTCGCGACGGCCCCGTACAAAGCCCGATATAAGCATGTCGCGCCGGGCCTCATGTCTAAGTCGTACCCAGGCAAGATCACCGGGCCCCGTTGGTCGAGTTCGGAGTTTTCGTTCCGTGTCCCTACGCGCATGCAGGCCTGGCGCGGCTCACACCGCATCCAGGGATCGCCGCCGCGCGAGCGAAGCCACGCGCGGAAAGACGCCGCTGCCAACCCTTCGGTTGGGGACGAGGCTTGATTACCCGAGGCGAGCGCCTTCGCGAAGAAAGGCGGGCACGTCGGGCAGTCCGCTGCGGCCGTCGCTCCCCTCCGGCAGGGCGAGTCGGCGCCCCGGCGCAGCGTCCGGCTCGGTCGCGGAGCTGCCCGGACGCGTGCCGTCAAGAGGATCGCCGGCTCGCTCCGTGCGGCCGCCGACCGGGACCGAGCCCGAACTCCGGCCCCGCCTGGCCTCGCTGTTTACCGGGACCGCGCACGCGCGCTCCATTCCGCAGGGTGATTCCGCCACGTCTTGGGTGCCGTCCAACGCGTCCCTGCGCCCGGCGTCGATTCCGGTGGCCACCACCGAGACGCGCATGCGCCCCTCGAGGCTGGGGTCGAAGGTGGAGCCGAAGATGATGTTGGCCTCGGGGTCGACCTCGTCGCGGATGCGGTTGGCGGCCTCGTCGACCTCGAAGAGGGTCAGGTCCGCGCCGCCGGTGATGTTGATCAGCACCCCGCGCGCGCCCTTCATCGAGACGTCGTCCAGGAGCGGGTTGGAGATGGCCGCCTCGGCCGCGGCGATGGCGCGGCTCTCGCCCTCGGCCTCGCCGGTGCCCATCATCGCCTTGCCCATCTCGGTCATCACCGAGCGGATGTCGGCGAAGTCGAGGTTGATCAGGCCCGGCATGACCATGAGGTCGGTGACCCCGCGCACGCCGGAGTAGAGCACGTCGTCGGCCATCTTGAAGGCGTCGGCGAAGGTCGTCTTCTCGTTGGCCACGCGGAACAGGTTCTGGTTGGGGATGATGATCAGCGTGTCCACGTACTGGGTCAGCTCCGAGATCCCGGCCTCGGCGATGCGCATGCGATGAACCCCTTCGAAGTGGAACGGCTTGGTCACCACCCCGACGGTCAGGATCCCGGCCTCGCGCGCGGCCCGGGCCAGCACCGGCGCCCCGCCGGTGCCCGTGCCCCCGCCCACCCCGGCGGTGATGAACACCATGTTGGCGCCCTCCAGCTCGCTCAGGATCTCCTCCAGCGCCTCCTCGGTGGCGGCGCGCCCCACATCGGGCCGCGCCCCGGCGCCCAGGCCCCGGGTGGCGCTGCGGCCCAGCTGCACGCGAGTCTCGCACAGCGACTGCTCCAACGCCTGCGCGTCGGTGTTGGCCACCAGGAATTCCACCCCTTCCAGGTTCGACTGCATCATGTTGTTGACCGCGTTGCCGCCGGCCCCGCCGATGCCGATCACCGTGATCCGCGGC
>JABAHQ010001692.1_pt2 | contig 23072 bp, 20 predicted proteins | sample 7062091 | NCBI WGS metagenome assembly JABAHQ01 (sample SAMN14534359, study PRJNA622989) | marine sediment metagenome | biome: marine biome [ENVO:00000428]; feature: marine pelagic biome [ENVO:01000023]; material: deep marine sediment [ENVO:00002113] | place: India: Gulf of Kutch | collected...
GTTCGGGGCGCGGGACTACGATCCCGAGGTGGGAAGGTGGACGGCGAAGGATCCGGTGGGGTTTGGTGGAGGTGATCCGAATCTGTACGGATATGTCTTCAGCGATCCAGTGAACCATGGCGATCCACTAGGACTAAATGCCTTCGCTGGGATTCCTTCCAATCAGGGTGGGCAAGGAATCCCTGGGGTCTCCCACCGGATAGGTGGGACCATTGGTTTTACAGATTTCGATTACAACTCCAGGAATCCAGGAGAGACTGCAGTAAATGAGACCTTTTTGCCAGATATCGGCGGCAGTGTTGGTCTCTGTTATGCAGATCCAAGCTCGCAGTCATCAAAGAAAGGAGACTGCGAATCGCAAGCTGAACGCCAATCTACACCAGATGCAACGTTCTCGTTCCCGCTGAAACACTTTGGTTTTTCTTTCAACAGAGAGCAGGTGTGTCTGAATATCGGACTAGGTGTCCCGCTACCCAATATCACAACCCCGGGAACAACGTTTTGATCGTCGGTGTACGATCGTGTTGAAACAAAAAAAGCTTGGATTCTCCTCGTATGGCAATTGTATTTCAGGTTGTGGGAACAGTGGCTTGGTTCCTCTCTGTATATTATTTGATGAGGGCGCAACAAAACCTGCGTGACGGTCAAATTATGTCTATGTTGATGCCGATTTGGATCTTCCGAAAATCACTCTTCACGGACGAGGGGAACCGGTATCGTAGGCGGTGCCTGATAACCTTCTTGTTCGGATCGTTTGCGATACTGCTTCACCAATTGATACAGTAAGTGTGGAGAATGGCGTGCGCAGTGTAAAGACTCGTTTTCGGCGGGTTCTTGCGATCCTTGTAGTAGGGAACGCGCTATTGATAGCGGCGCTTTATGTTCGATTAGGTCCCAACAGCTCATATTTTTTTAAGATCGTACTGAACTTTGCGATATTCTCCCTGTTGATCCTTCTGCTCGTGGCTCTTTCGGAAAAGTGGAAAATGAAGTGACACATCCCCCCGCCCCCGATTTTCTTGGACACTGTCAGCCAAGGGGTCAAGTCTTGGCATGAGGGTGCGCGTGGCCAGCGGTGGAAATTTTTCGACATAGCCGTTGTTTGTGGTGAGCCCGCAAGATGCGGTGAGGGACGAACCGCATCGATCGAGAGTGGACGGGGGAATACTCACCGATTTGATTGATGCCCGCTGCGCTCCCAGCATCGAGACGGCGAAGCCGGCGGTAGCATGCTTGAGGCAAGGGGCCGACTCACCAGCACCTACGACGCCCAGGACCGCATGCTCAGCTATGGCGACAACGCCTACACCTACACCGCCAACGGCGAGCTGGCGACCAAGACCACGCCGGCCGGCACCACGACCTATGACTATGACGTGCTGGGCAACCTCAGAGGCGTCACGCTGCCCGACGGCACCCAAATCGACTACCTCATCGATGCTCGCAACCGGCGCATCGGCAAGNNCGGCAAGAAGGTCAACGGGGCCTTACAGAAAGGCTGGCTCTACAAGGACCAGCTCAACCCCGTGGCCGAGCTGGACAGATGTCGCGACAAGAATGTCGCTCCCGCCCCGTAGCCCACAGGGCGGGCTGTGCCCGCCGCACATGTCATTGCACGAACCTACGGGAACGGCGGCCACAGGCCGCCCTATCCACCTGGCGTGCAAACCGCCCTACGGGCTACGGGTTACCGTAACCGCTCAGAGTAGGCCCCGCTCGGCCAGGGAAACGGCCTCCCCGTCGCCGATCACGATGTGGTCCAGCACGCGCACGTCCACCAGGGCCAGGGCGTCGCTCAGGCGCCGGGTGAGCTGCAGGTCGGCGCTGCTGGGCTCGGCCACGCCGGAGGGATGGTTGTGGGCGAGGATGACCGCCGCGGCATTGTGGGCGAGGCTGCGGCGCACCACTTCCCGGGGATGGACGCTGGCGCCGTTGATGGTGCCGTGGAACAGCTCGTCGAAGCGGATCACCCGGTGGCGGTTGTCGAGAAACAGACAGGCAAACACCTCGTGGGGGTGGCCGCGCAGCTGGGCGGTCAGGTAGCGGCGGGTGTCGTCGGGACAGCTCAGCGTATCGCCGCGCACCAGGTTCTCGTGCAGGTGGCGCCGGGCCATCTCCAGCACGGCCTGCAGCAGCGCGTACTTGGCCTCGCCCAAGCCGGGGTTGGCGCAGAAGCGCGCGCGCTCGGCCTCCATCAGGGGGCGAAGCCCGCCGTGCTCCTCCAGCAGCTCGCGGGCCAGGTCCACCGCGGTCTTGCCCCGCACGCCGGTGCGCAGGAAGACGGCCAGAAGCTCGGCATCGGACAACGCCCCCGGGCCGCGGGCGAGCAGCTTCTCACGCGGCCGCTCGGCGGCCGGCCAGTCGCGGATTGCCATAACACCTCCCTGTGGTGTGATTGATCCGTGTCGGTATGATTTATGCCTCGGCTCGCGCCAAAAAGCAAAGCCTGTTGCTCAGGGCCCGAGGTCAAAGTGCGCCGCCACGGCGTCGTGGTCCGAGGCCCGCAGCGCGGTGGCGGGGTCATCGGCCAGGGCGTGGGGGTAGCCCGCGTTGAAGTGCACGATATTGGCCTCCTGAAGGTGCGCCCGCAGCGCAGGGCTCACCAGGAGGTAGTCGAGAACCTGGCTGTTGCCGTCGAAGACGAAGGTGTAGCGCCCGGCGGGGTCCACGTGCCGCACCAGATTGGTCAGCGGCGTCTCGCCGTCGGCGCCCTCCAGGATGGCCAGCGGGTGGTCAGCCCCCTCGCCGGGCTCCGGGAAGGGGAAATCGTTGAGGTCGCCGGCGACGATGACCATGGCGCCGGGCTCGGCGGCCAGCACCTCGTCGACATACTCGCGAACGGCCCGGGCCTGGGCCTTGCGCTGCGCCTCGGTGCCCCGGACCGGCGGCTGGCGCAGGCCGAACAGGGGATCGTCGCCGCGCTTGCTCTTGAAGTGGCAGCCGACCACGATGAGCCGCTCGCCGGCGATCTCGAACACCCCCACCAGCGGCTCGCGCCCGGGGCTGGCGCTGCGCCGCCCGAAGGCGGCCTCCACCGCGCGGCCGTGGAGGCGAAAGGCGCGCTCCAGCGCCGCCCGGTCGGCGTCCCACAGCAGGCCCACCTCGATGCCCCGGGGATCGCTGGAGTCGACGGATACGGCTCGATAGGCGGTGTCGCCCCGGGCGTTCACCCGGTCGCCAAGCCGCCGGAGGATCTCGGTGTTCTCCACCTCTTGAACCACCAGGATGGCGGGCAGACCCAGCGGTCCCTCCAGGGCGAGGACGAGCTTGGAGAGCTTGGTCTCCAGGGCGCCGACGGAAGGTGTGCTGCGCTCGTCGTCCTTGTGCGGGTCGTCGGTCCGATCGAACAGGCCCCCGACATTGAAGGTTGCCACGGTGAGCCCGCGCGCGGCCCCGGGCGCTGGCGGCTCCGGGCGTCGGCCGAACTGTCGGGGCTGCACCCGCCCGGGCTGGATCTTGTAGTTGCCGTAACGGTAGTCCACCACGCCCACCAGATGATCCACACCGTCGCCGGGACGCAGGATGAGCCCTCGGGGCAGGCTGGCGTCGTCGACCAGGATGCGCTCGGGGTTGTAGTCCACGCCCTGGTCGGAATAGCCGAGCAGGAGATGTCCGCTGTCGGGGAAGTAGCCCGAGCCGGGCCGCGCATTGCCGGGGGCGAGGAGGGTAAATTCGCCGAAGCGCGAGGTGGGCGACACCACCCGCCCCCCGGTGACCGACACGCGCATGCCCTCCAGCGGCTCCCAGAAGTCGATGGCCTCGATGATGCCCTCGCCGGGGACGGCGGTGACGGGGATGGGCGCGGGCAAGGGCTGGCCTCGGGCCAGGATGCGAATCTCGCGGACGCGAGTCAGCCGTGTCAACGGCAGGGCGTCGCCGAAGCGCAGCTCCTGGACCCGGCCGGTCACCGTGACCTTCGCCCCCACCGGCGGCCGCCCGCGCCGGGCCGCGACGAACACTCCGTCCGACGTGGCAAAGTCGCCGTCGCCGTCGGGGTCCTGGATCCAGAAGCCTGAGCCCTTGGCGGTGTGCAGGGTGACCACGCCGCCGGTTGTGACGATCCGCCCGGCCATGGGGGAGAACTGGCCCCGGCCCTGGATCCCCATGATGGTTACCGGCTCGCCAGAGGTCGGGCCGGCGCCGGCCGCCGAGGCGCATGCCAGCGCCGCGCAGGCGAGCAGGGGGGTTCGATGTATCATGGTCATGGGCTGCGAGCGCATGGGCCAGGCGTCCCTGTTATCGGGTGGCGTGTACCATAGTCACACAGGGAGCGATCCCTGGCACCCTTCGACGGAGGCGTTTCCATGAGCTGCTGCTGCCCCCACTCCCGCTCGGCGGGCCGGATCTTCTCCAGGTTCGCACGCCGCGCCCGGCGCCGGTTCGAGCGACGCGGCTTCGAGCCCTCCCAGCGCCGGCTGTTGGCCGGCCTGGAGCGGACCGGGTTTGCCCGGGCCACCTTGCTGGAAGTGGGCTCGGGCGTGGGGCACCTGCACCAGACCTTGCTCGAGCGCGGGGCCCGCTCGGCGGTGGGTGTCGACCTGGCCCCGCGGATGACGGAAGAGGCATGCGCCTGGGCCGCGGAGCGCGGCCTGGCTGGACGCACCCACTACCTCACGGGCGACTTCCTGTCCCTTGCCGGAGAGGTGGAGCCCGCCGAGGTGACCATCCTGGACAAAGTGATCTGCTGCTATCCGGACGCCGACGCTCTGGTGCACGCCTCCCTGGCTCGCACCCGTCGCGTCTACGCCCTGACCTACCCGCGGCGCCGCTGGCTGGTGCGCCTCGGCGTAGCGTTGGGGGCGGTTTGCCTGCGCCTGATCGGCTCGGACTTTCGGGCCTACGTGCACGATCCCGAGCAAGTCGAGAGTTGGATCCGCGCCAAGGGGTTCGTGAAGCGCTTCGAGGCGGTCACCCCTGTCTGGCTCACCCAGGTCTATGTGCGGGTATGACGGTCTTTTTTGATACACTGCGCCGATCATGAGCGCCCTCGCCAACCGACGCATCCTGTTGGGGGTGACCGGAAGCATCGCGGCCTACAAGAGCGCCGACGTGGTGCGACGGCTGCGCCAGGCCGGCGCACAGGTGCGGGCGGTGCTCACCGCCGGCGGCGCGCGCTTTATCACGCCGCTCACGCTGCAGGCGCTGTCCGGCCATGCGGTGCGCACCGAGCTGCTCGACCCGCAGGGGGAGGCGGCCATGGGCCACATTGAGCTGGCGCGTTGGGCCGACGCCGTGATGGTGGCACCGGCCAGCGCGGATTTCATCGCGAGGCTGGCCCAGGGGCGCGCCGATGACTTGCTCGCGGCGATCTGCCTGGCGACGGAGGCCCCGCTCCAGCTCGCCCCGGCAATGAACCAGGGGATGTGGCGCAATACCGCCACCCGGGACAACTGTGATCGTCTGGTCGAGCGCGGCGTGGGTCTGCTCGGGCCGACCGAGGGCGAGCAGGCCTGCGGCGAGGAGGGTCCCGGGCGGATGCTCGAGCCGGCCGAGCTGGTGCAGCGCCTGGCCGACTCGTTCGGCACCGGGCTGCTGGCCGGCACGAGCATGGTGGTCACCGCCGGCCCGACCCGCGAGCCGCTCGACCCGGTGCGCTTTCTCGGCAATCGCAGCTCGGGCAAGATGGGGTTCGCCGTCGCCCGTGCCGCGGCCGATGCCGGGGCCCGGGTCACCCTCATTGCCGGGCCGGTGGCGCTGCCAACGCCCCGCGGCGCGGAGCGCCTCGACGTGGAAACGGCCCAGCAGATGTACGAGGCGGTGATGGCGCGGGCCGGGCGGTGCGACATCTTCGTAGGTGCCGCGGCGGTGGCCGATTTCCGCCCCGCGCGCCCGATCGCCGAGAAGCTGAAGAAGGGGCGCATGGGGCCGGCGATCGAGCTGGAGCCCACGCGCGACATCCTGGCCGCGGTGGCGGCCCTGGACCCGGGGCCGTTCACGGTCGGCTTCGCCGCCGAGACGGCCCGGCTGGAGGAGCATGCCGCGGACAAGCTGCGGGCCAAAAAGGCGGACATGATCGCCGCAAACGTCGTGGGCGGCGGCCGGGGCTTCGAGCGGGACGAAAACGCCCTTCAAGTGCTGTGGCCCGGCGGGCGCAAGGAGTTGCCCAGCGCACCCAAGACCCGGCTGGCGCGCCAGCTTATCGAGCTCATCGCAGAGAGGTATCATGCAAAAGATTCAGCTTAAGGTCCTGGACCCCCGCATCGGCAGCGACTTTCCCCTGCCCCATTACGCCACCGACGGCTCGGCGGGCATGGATCTGCGGGCCTGCCTGGACCAGCCCTTGCGGCTTGAGCCAGGAGCCACCGAGCTCATTCCCACGGGGGTCTCTATTCACGTCGCCGACCCGGCGTTGGCCGCGGTGATCCTGCCGCGCTCGGGTTTGGGGCACAAGCACGGAATCGTGCTCGGCAACCTGGTGGGGCTGATCGACTCGGACTACCAGGGACAACTCTACGTATCGTGCTGGAATCGGGGCCGGGAGTCCTTTACCATCGAGATCGGCGAGCGGATCGCCCAGCTCGTGTTCGTGCCCCTCGTGCGCGCCGCCTTCGAGGTCGTCGACGAGTTCAGCGCCACCCACCGCGGCGCCGGGGGGTTCGGGCACACGGGCCGCAGCTAGCCCAGCGGGCGGCGGCGCGCACTCTCACACATGAAGCTCAGGCTACCCGGAAAAGGCAAACGCAAGGGCGCGCCGCGCAGGACCCCGGCTGGCGGTAAGGCGAGCCTGGAGCGGGCCTGGGGCGGCGCCTTTGTGGCCGCCGCCGTGGTCCTGGGCCTCCTGGCCGCCGGCCTGTTCCAGCAGATCTCGTACCAGTGGGCCGAAGCCCAGCGCGCCCAGGTCGAGACCCTGACCGCCGAGTACGTCGCCCAACTCGCGGAGACGATGCGCCAGCACACGGTGAACATGGGCTTCGTGGCAAACGATCCCGAGATCGTCCGCCTGCTCGGCGCCGGTGACGAGCAGGCGCTGCGCGAGCGGGAAGTCGCATTGAGCCGCCTGTTTCCCGAGTCGCTGAAGGTGCGCCTGCTGCCGCCCCGAGTGGAGTCGCCGAACCGCGACACCAAGCCGCCCTTGGGCTACGCGTGCCTGGACCTGTTGCGGCAGGCCCGCAACGGGAAGGCCCCGCCCGCCGAGGCGCACATGCACGGCACCCCGGATCAGCATGTCGATATCGTCCGTGTCATCGCCGCCCCCGATGGCAGCGCGGCCGGGAACCTCATGGTAACGCTGGCGGTGTCCAGCGTGCAGCAGGCGGTCGACCGCCTGCGCCTCGACGGCGGATACGTAGAGCTGCAGCAGGTGACCCCCAAGGGATCGACCCTCAACTTGGCCACGCGGGGCAGTCGTCCGGCCGGGCACATTGGGCCGGCCAAGGTCCAGCCGATCGAGGGCACGCGCTGGCGCCTGGCCTATTGGCCGGTGCAGGCGGTGGGGGCGTTCGACACCACGGACCATCTGTACTACTGGGGCGGCTTCGGCGCCGCGCTCGCGGTGCTCGGTCTGATGCTGTTCGTGCTCTATCGCGGCGTGGCGCGCGCCCTTCGCGAGGACCAGGTAACGGTGATCCGCCTGTTCAAGGATCTGGAGGAGGGCGGCGTTACGCGCCGGTACTCCGCGCGCCTGACCAACTGCCGCGGCGCGCTGGAGCAGCTCCAGCACATGGCCCGTGATTTTCGCGGTGCCCCGGCCGCGGCGCCGCCCCTCGAGGCGGCACCGGCGGGCCTTGGTCCCGACACCGGCGGGCTGGAGGTGCGTGAGGCGCCGCAAACCAAGACCATCCCGGCCAGCATCTTCCGGGCCTACGATATCCGCGGCATCGTCGGCGATACACTCACGGCGGACATCGTCTACGACATCGGCAGGGCCATCGGCAGCGAGGCCTGCGAGAAGGGCCAGCAGAAGATCGTCGTCGGCCGCGACGGGCGGCTGTCGGGCCCGGAGCTATCCGCGGCGTTGATCAAGGGGCTGACCGCGGTCGGGTGCGACGTCGCCGACGTGGGTCAGGTGCCCACACCGGTACTCTATTTCGCCACCGAGTATTTGGGCACGGGCTCGGGCGCCATGCTCACTGGCAGCCACAATCCGGCCAACTACAACGGCCTCAAGATCATGCTGCGCGGCGAGACCCTCTACGGCGACGGCATCCAGGCGCTGCGCAGCCGCGTCCAGTCCGCCAATCTCACCAGCGGCGAGGGCAGCGCCCAGAGCGTCGACGTGGCGATGAGTTATATCGACCGCATCACCAGCGATGTGCGTCTGGCGCGGCCCCTGAAGGTGGCGGTGGACTGCGGCAACGGCGTGACCGGCGAGCTCGCCCCGCAGCTGCTCCGGGCGCTGGGCTGCGAGGTCGTCGAGCTGTACTGCGAGGTGGACGGGACGTTCCCTAACCACCATCCCGATCCCGGCAAGCCCGAGAACCTCATCGCCCTGACCCGCGCCGTCACGGGCCAGGGGGCCGACATCGGCGTTGCCTTCGACGGCGATGGAGACCGAATCGGCGTGGTGGACTCCGGCGGCAAGATCATCTGGCCGGATCGCCTGCTCATGCTGCTCGCCCAAGATCTGCTGCTGCGCCAGCCCGGCGCCCAGATCATCTACGACGTGAAGTCCTCGCGCCACCTGGAGCAGGTCATCCAATCCCACGGCGGCCAGCCGCTGATGTGGAAGACGGGCCACTCGCTGATCAAGGCCAAGATGCGCGAGACGGGTGCCCTGCTCGCCGGCGAGATGAGCGGGCACGTCTTCTATAAGGAGCGCTGGTTCGGATTCGACGACGCCCTCTATGCCTGCGCGCGGCTGCTCGAGGTCGTCTCGGCGGACGAGCGCCCCTCGGCGAAGCTCTTCGCCGAGCTCCCCGAGAGCGTCAGCACGCCGGAGCTCAACGTGGGCACCGCCGAGGGCCAGCACTTCAAGATCATGGAGCAGCTGGTGACCGACCCCGGCTTCCCCGGGGCCAAGCTCATTACCATCGATGGCCTGCGCGTCGAGTTCGAGGACGGCTGGGGATTGGTGCGCGCCTCCAACACCACGCCTTCGCTGGTCCTGCGCTTCGAGGCCGATGATGCGGAGGCGCTGCGCCGCATCCAGGACGCGTTCCGGGCCAGGCTGCAGCGGATCGATCCGGGGCTCGATCTGCAGTTCTGAGCGCGGGCCCCGGACCCGGCGCCGCCGATTCGCCTTCGCCGCAGTTCCCACGGCTGGGCGTCCTCATGCGGCGGCTTCTTCGCGGTGTCCGCGCCCTTCGCCGACCGCGCTAACGCTCGCCCCGGCGCTCGTATAGAATAGCCCCATGAGCATCGATGCCGATTACGCCATGAGCTTCGCCCGGGTGCTGACCGAGGCGCTGCCGTACATCCGTCGATTTGCCGACAAGACCGTCGTCATCAAGTACGGCGGCAACGCCATGGTCGACGATCGCTTGAAGAGCGGTTTCGCGCGCGACGTGGTGCTCATGAAGACAGTCGGCATGAACCCGGTGATCGTGCACGGCGGCGGCCCGCAGATCGGGCGGCTGCTGGAAAAGATCGGCAAGCAGACCGAGTTCGTCGAAGGGATGCGCGTCACCGACAGCGAGACCATGGACGTGGTGGAGATGGTGCTCGGCGGCCTGGTGAACAAGGAGATCGTCAACCTCATTCATCGTCACGGCGGCAATGCAGTGGGGCTCACGGGAAAGGACGGCGACCTGATCCGGGCGCGCAAGCTGACGATTACGCGGAACGCCCCCGAGCTCGAGGAATCCGAGATTGTCGATCTTGGCCACGTGGGGGAGGTGGCCAGTATCGATGCGGGCGTCGTCGAGATGCTGGTGCGCGGCGATTTCATCCCGGTCATCGCGCCCATCGGCGTTGGGGAGGACGGCTTTTCCTACAATATCAATGCCGATCTGGTCGCTGGCAAGATGGCCGAGGTGCTGGCCGCCGAGAAGCTCATTCTGTTGACCAACACCAAGGGCCTGCTGGATCGAAACGGTGAGCTGCTCTCGGGCCTGAGCGCAGCGCAGGTGGACGCGCTCATCCAGGACGGGACCATACACGGCGGCATGCTGCCCAAGATTCGCTGCGCACTGGATGCGGTGAATTCGGGTGTGAAGGCCGCCCACATCATCGACGGCCGGATCGAGCACGCGGTGCTGCTGGAGCTATTCACCGACGAGGGCGTCGGCACTCTCATTCGGCATTGAGGATCGGGCGCTCGGCCTCGCCGAGGGCCCGGAGGTCTCAGCGTGACGGCCGCCCCGCCTCGGCCATCAGCTCGCGATAACGCTCAATGTACTTCTCGTACTCGGCGCGGATCCTCTCTTGCTCGGTGCGCTTGCGCTCGATGAACTGCGCGGTCTCCTCGATCTGTGCGCGCACCTCTTTGATATCGTCTTGGAGCGACTGCGGCACCGGCTTGCCGGCGCGCTCGCGCTCGGCGGCGGCATCGATCAGCGAGGCCAGTCTGCGATTCAGCTTCTTCGTCCGCCCCTTCGAGATCTGAATGATATTCTCCACCGCGTCGATCTTGTCCTCGCGCGCGGAAAGGATGTCCTGCTCGCTCTCGAAGGTGGCGAGCAGTATGCGGTCCTTCTCGGCCTGCTCGGCGGCCAGCCGCTTCTCGCGCTCTTCCCGCTTGCGGCGGCGCTCCTCGGCGGCGATCTCCTCGGGGGTCTTTGCCCCCTCAAGGCGGTCGACGGTCATGCCGCGCTTGTTGAGCACGTCCCGGTCCCGCCTGGACTGCTCCGGCGGCACCGTGTCGCTGTAGTGGACCTTGCCGTTCTCGTCCACCCACCTGTAGAGACTTTTGCCCTGTGCCCCGGCCGCCCCGGAGAAGAGCAGCGCCGCGGCCGCGCCGATGGTGACAATGTTCGTCCGTAGTGTCATGGGTGGCTTAGCGACCGTACAATGCATTGCGGCGAGCATCGCCGCAGCGTCCCATGTTTACGATACAACACGGGGCCGGGGAACGGAAACGCCTGTTGCCGAAGTTGGGACACGGCGCACACCGGGGAAAGGACAAGACTTGGAATACTCCGCGCAACTGCTGCTCTTTCTCGTTTCGCTGATCGCCAACGTGTTCTCGGCGTTCTCGGGCGGCGGCGCGGGGCTGATCCAGCTCCCGGCCCTGATCTTCCTGGGGCTGCCGTTCGCCGTTGCGCTCGCTACGCACAAGGTGGCCAGCGTGGCGCTGGGCGCCGGGGCCACGGTGCGCCACCTGCGCGAGAGCAGCCTGGAGCGGCGCTTTACCCTGTTCGTGCTGGGCGCGGGTCTGCCGGGGGTGGTGCTGGGCGCCAGCGTGATCCTACAAGTGCCGGGTCGCACGGCCGAGGTGGCGCTGGGCGTGCTCACCACCGGGCTCGGGGCCTATTCCTGGCTCAAGGCGGACCTCGGTCAAGTCTACGCCCCCGCCCACCGGGACGCGCGGGGTCTCGTGATCGGGGCGAGCGCGCTGTTTGCTATCGGCGTTCTCAACGGCTCCCTGACCTCGGGCACGGGTTTGTTCGTCACCCTGTGGCTGGTGCGCTGGTTCGGGCTGGACTACCGGCGGGCGGTGGCCTACACGCTGGTCCTGGTGGGGCTGTTCTGGAACGGCGCCGGGGCGCTGACCCTGGGGCTGCTGGGAGAGATCCGCTGGGCCTGGCTGCCGGCCCTGCTGCTGGGCTCGCTGCTCGGCGGCTATATGGGCGCCCACCTGTCCATCGTAAAGGGCAACCGCTGGATCAAGCGGGGCTTCGAGCTCCTCACCCTGGGGGTGGGGGTCAAGCTCATCGTTGGCTAGCCACCCCGTAGCGCGCCCGGTAGTCTTCGATGGTCTGCAGGCTTGTCTCCATGCCGGGGCGTTCGCGCAGATAGTCGATCAGGTCGGCCAGGGTCACGATGCTGGTCACCGGAAGACCGAACAGCGCCTGGACCTCCTGGACCGCGGAGGTCTCGCCTTCCCCGCGTTCCTCGCGGTCCAGGGAGATGGCGACCCCGGCGGCAACAGCCCCGGCCGCGCCGATGAGCGTGACGGATTCGCGCACCGAGGTGCCGGCGGAGATCACGTCATCGATGATCAGCACCCGACCGGAGAGCGGCGCCCCGACCGTGGTGCCGCGCTCGCCGTGGTCCTTGGCCTCCTTGCGGTTGAAGGCGTAGGGGACATCCCTTGCGTGGTGGTCGGCAAGGGCGATGGCCGCGGCCGAGGCCAGGGGGATGCCCTTGTAGGCCGGACCGAACAGCATGTCGAACTCGATGCCTGAGCGCTGGATCGCCGCGGCATAGAACCGGCCCAGGCGCGCCAGGGCGCCGCCTGTGTCGAACAGCCCGCTGTTGAAGAAGTAAGGGCTTTGGCGGCCGGACTTCAGCGTGAACTGGCCGAAGCGAAGCACGCCTATGTCGATGGCAAAATCGAGAAACTCGCGCTTATAGCCGTGCATGGCCGATGGCCTTCCGAATACAGAGAAGGGGGGCGTTCGCCGCCATCGCCCACTGTACTGTACAATTGCGCGCTCGGTCCAGCCGTCCAGCCTGCATGATTTACGAAGGTGGCCGATGGGGACGTGGAGGCGGGGCAAAGCGAACGTAGGTTGCCTCGAGGCCCGCAGGGCCGGACGCAACTGTACTTTCGTAATTTGCACGAACATCGATGGTTTCACGTTCAGTTTCAGTGAGCTGGTACACGGCCCGTGGCCGGCTGGCGCGATATGCGGGTCAGCGATGAGGGTCATCTCCGCGAACGTCAACGGCATCCGGGCCGCCGCACGCAAGGGTTTCTTCGATTGGATGAAGCGCCAGCGCGCCGACGTCGTCTGCCTGCAGGAGACCAAGGCCCAGGAGCACCAGCTCGACCCCCGCGTGTACCGGCCGCGCAACCACCACGTCTATTTTCACGATGCCGAACGAAAGGGCTACAGCGGAGTGGCCGTCTATTGCCGGCACGAGCCAGACCGCGTGATCGAGGGCATCGGCTGGCCGGAGTTCGATCGCGAGGGACGCTACCTGCAGGTAGACCTCGGGCGGTTGAGCGTGATCTCGCTGTATCTGCCCTCCGGGACGTCGGGTGCGCTGCGCCAGGCGGTCAAGTTCGATTTCATGGAGCGCTTCATGGAGTATCTCAGGGGCCTGCGCCGCAGGCGCCGCGATTATGTCATCTGCGGCGACTGGAACATCGCCCACAGGCCCATCGACCTCAAAAACTGGCGCGCCAATCAGAGCAACTCCGGGTTTCTCCCGGAGGAACGGGCCTGGATGGACCTGCTGTTCGGACAGGCCGGCTTCGTGGATGCCTTCCGCGTGGTCGACGCGCGCCCTGACCAGTATACTTGGTGGTCGAACCGCGGCCGGGCCTGGGAGAAGAACGTGGGCTGGCGCATCGACTACCAGGTGATCACCCCGCGGCTCGCGCCCTTGGTGCAACGCGCGCGCATCTACAAGCAGCGGCGTTTCTCGGACCACGCGCCGCTGATCATCGACTACGACTACGAGGTCTGAGCGCTGCGTCCTGTGCGTTCGCCGACCGGCTTGGGTCTGGATAGGGCGGCCTGTGGCCGCCATGGAAATCTTCGCCGTCTTGTCGACCTCTGCGTTCTTCGATCGGCGTTGATCGCGGCTAGAAAGCCGCTCCCACTCCCACTTGGAATCGACACCAAGTGCTGAGAGTTGGGTGGGAGCGACATTCTTGTCGCGACAAGCCGCCTTGCGCTCAATGCAACGGTGCCGTCGGCTCGGTCTGCTGCGCTTCCCCGCCCTTGGCATCGATCACCGAAGGCGAGGCGTGATGCAGGATCATGCGCCAGCCTTGCTCGGTGCGCCTATACACGTTGGTGGCGACGATGGGCGGGCGAGGCTCGGCCTCGCCGTGCAGGTAGATGCTCTGGATTACCGTGTGAATCGCCAGGTTGCCATCCGAGCGATGCTGCTGCGGTCGGATGTGAAAGTGCATCCGCTGGTTGCCCGCGAACAGCTGACGCCATGCCTCGCGCACGTCGGCCGTACCGCGCAGCATCTGGCCCATGGGATGAATGCAGGCGATCGCCTCGTCGTCGGCCCAGACGCCCATCATGGCATCCAGGTCGGCGCCTTCGAATGCGCGATAGAAGGCCGCTTCGGCGGCCTCGGGTGTGAGGAGCTCGTCCATGGTCGGCAATCGGCGCGGCGGGTCGTGATCGGGCGCTATGGTAGGGCAAAAGTCCAAGTCCTCGCAATTGCCTCACCCGAACGCGCCGGTGAACGAACGGTGTGACCCCCTGCACAAAACCGACCGTCGGTCCGCTCCGAGGCTGGTTAAATTCGCATACAATTTGGCCGATATGCTCTAGAGCGCGCCGTACATTGCCTGGCGGCAGGGAGCCCAATCGCAGGCATGTTTCTGGTTTTATCTCGATCATGACAGCCGCCACGCGGCGCCGGGACTGCGTATCGCAGTGGCGCATGGTCTGTTCTCCCTGGGAATCCGGCGTATGGGTGCCGCAACGCATTTGGTCGACAAGAAAATTCTAAGATCGTTCGTACCCCTGAACGGCCTGTCCAGCGCTCACTTCGAAGAGGTGGCCAAGAAGGGGGTCGTGGAAGAATATGCGTCGGGAAAATATCTGTTCAGACAGGGGAAACGCGACGGGCAGGCCTATTTTCTGCTTTCCGGCGAGGTGACGCTCTATCAAGGCCGCGAGGCCAAGTCAGTGGTGTGCGCCGGCACCGAGGAGGGACGCCACCCGCTCGCCCCCCAGCAACCCCGCCAATTCTCCGCCCGGGCGAACGGGCGCGCCAGCGTGCTGCGCATCGACGCGGGCCTGCTCGATGTGCTCCTGGCTTGGGACCAGTCCAGCGGTTACGAGGTCACCGAGCTGGAATCCGAGGACGAGGACGATGAGGACTGGATGACCCGGATGCTGCGCTCGGAGCTGTTCCAGCGCCTGCCGGCCACGAACATCCAGCAGATGATCATGCGCATGGAAGAGATATCCCTGCGCGCCGGCAAGGTGGTGGTGGAGCAGGACCAGGAAGGCGACTATTTCTACATCATCAAGGAGGGGCGCTGCGTCGTTACGCGCAGGCCATCCCGCAACGCACGGCCGGTGCGGATTGCGGAGCTGCGCGACGGCGACGGTTTCGGCGAGGAGTCTCTGGTCTCCGGGGCCAAACGCAACGCCACGGTGACCATGGTCAGCGATGGTGTGCTGATGCGTCTGTCCAAGGAGAACTTCGACGCCCTGCTGCGCGAGCCGCTCATCAGCCAGGTCAAATACGAGAAGGCCAAGAAGCAGGTGGCGCAAGGCGCCGCCTGGCTCGACGTGCGGTTGCCCGGCGAGCACCAGAACGGGCACCTGCCTGGAAGCATCAACGTTCCCCTGGCCGCCATCCGTGATCAACTGAACCAGCTCGACCCCCGGCGCACCTACATCGTCTACTGCGATACGGCCACGCGCAGCGCCAGCGCGGCCTTTTTGCTGGGGCAGCGGGGCTTCGATACGTACGTGCTCTCCGAGGGGTTGTCCGGCGTGCCCCACGAGGAGCTGTCGTCGTCCAGGGGGGGCTCCGGGGCCGGCGGCAACGGCGCGGAGATCATCGACTTCAAGTCGGGGCGCGACGGCGGGGAAACCAGCGCTGCCGGCGGTGGCGGGGACGGGGCGGACTCCAGCGAGCAGGCGCTGGCCGAGCGCCAGGAGGCCCTGCGGCACCTGGAGCAGGCCGAGCGGCAAAAACGCAAGGAGCTGCAGGCACTGGAGTCGGCGCTCAAGAAAGGTCGCGGCCTCACCCGGGAGACCGAGCGGCTGAACGCCCGGCTCGAGACCGCCGTTGGGGAGCGCGACGCCGCTCGCAAGGAAGGCGAGGAGCGCAGCCGCGCCCTGCAGGCCGAGCACAGCCGGCTCGAGGCTTCGCTGTCCGAGCAGACCCAGGCGCGCGCGGAAGCGGAGCGGGCGCTGAGCGAGCTGCGCCAGCAGCACGAGGCCGCCGCCGCCGAGCTGGAGGCCCTGCGCCAGGAGCGCCCCGCCTCCGGAGAGGAGGTGGACCAGCGGCTGGAAGAGCTGCGCCGGGAAAACAGCCGGTTGGACGTGCAGCTGAAGGAGAAGAACGGGGCGCTCAGTGCGCTGCAGCGGCAGCTCGATGAGGCCGACAGCGCGCGCGAGACTCTGGAGCGGGAGCACGAGGCGATGCGCGACGCCCACGCCCAGGGCGAGAAGCGCACCCGGGAGCTTGGCGCGGAGCTGGAACGCCAACGTGAGCAGGTGCAGGCGCTGGCCTCGGAAAAGGCCCAGTTGGAGTCCGAGCGCGACTTGGCACGCAGCGAGCTTTCGGACCTGCAAAGCCAGTCGGCGAGCGCCGATGAGCAGACCCGCCGGCGCGCGGGTGAGCTCGAGCGCGAAAACGGGGAGCTGCGCGGGCGCGTGGAGGCCGCACAGCGCGAGCTGGAGGCGGCGCAGAACGAGGCGAAGCAGGCGGAGCAGAACGCCCGGGAGGTGCAGGCCGCGAACGAGCAGATCGAGCGGCTGCGCGGCGAGCTCGATGAGCTCAATACCCGGGCCCGCGCCGACGCCGAGCGCTATGAGCAGCAGCGCAAGGAGCTGGAGGAGCACCGCCAGGCGGAACAGGGCCTCCAGCAGGAGGTCGCTGCCTTGCGCGAGCGGGCGCAAAAGGAGCTGCAGCAGGCGGGCAAGGAGCTGGATCAGCTGCGGGCCGAGCGTGACGAGTTGGGGCGCCGGGCCGGGACCGCCGAGCAGGAGTTGCGCGTCGCCGAGAAAACGCGCGCACAGATGGAATCGGAGCTGGCCGTGTCGCGGCGGGCCGCCGGCGAGGCCGGCGGCGTGCAGGAGGAGTTGGAGCGGCTGAGGGCACACATGGAATCGCGCATCGCCGCGGAGCGTGCCGAGGCCGAGACCCGGGCCGAGCAGGCCCAGAAGCAGGCCGCGGCGCTGCGCGAGGAGCTGGAGCGCCTGAGGCAGCAGGTGGCGCGGAGTGACGCGGCTCCCGGGAGCGGGGAGAGTGAAGCCGACCACGATTACCTGGCCCGCGCCTTCCAGGCCTCGGATAAGGACGCGAGCATCTTCGCCTCTCGGGACGCGGGTGATACGGCGCAGCGTGAGGGCAGGGGGCGCCTCGGCCGGGCCGTCGCGTCGGTCCTGCTGTTGGCCGCGGCGGCAGGTGGGGGGTATTGGTACTGGAAATCCGGCGACGGGCTCGGCGGACTGGATCTGGCCGGGGCCCTGTCAGGCATCGCGGAAACGAGCGGCATGTCGTCCGCAGACACCGGGGAGCCCGAGCCGCCGCCCGAGGCCGCGCCGCCGGCTAAGCCGGCTGTGCCCGCCCGCCCCGCCAAGGCGCGCAAGCCCAGCCCGCCGGCGCGGACCGAGAAACGGATGAGGCCCGGGCGCGTTTTCCGGGATCGCCTGAAGGGCGGTGGCACCGGGCCGGCCATGGTGAGGCTGCCGGAAGGTGCGTTCCAGATGGGGGGTGTCCCGTCCATGCCCCATTACGAGGAGCATCCGCGCCACCGCGTGCGCTTGTCCAGCTTCTCCATCGCGATGTACGAGGTCACGTTCGCCGAGTATGACCGTTTCGCCGAGGCGACGGGGCGCCCCAAGTCCGCCGACAACGGCTGGGGCCGCGGCAAACGCCCCGTGGTGAACGTGAGCTGGGAGGATGCCGCCGCCTACGCGCGCTGGCTGTCAAGGCGCACCGGCCGCCGTTACCGTCTGCCAACCGAGGCGGAATGGGAATACGCCGCGCGCGCGGGCACCGATACGCGCTACTGGTGGGGCACACAGCCCGCGAAGGGCAAGGCCAACTGCTACAGCTGCGGCAGCCGCTGGGACGGCACGAAGAGCGCGCCGGTGGGCAGCTTCGAGGCCAACGACCTGGGGCTGCACGACATGGCGGGCAACGCCAGCGAGTGGGTCCTCGACTGCTATCATTCCGACTATTCCGGCGCGCCCGCCGACGGCAGCGCCTGGACCACAGGGGCCTGCTCCGAGCGCGTGGCGCGTGGCGGCTCGTATCGCAGCACCGTGGACAATCTGCGCTCCAGCAAGCGCTACCACTTCGCCCCGGACACCGTCGTGGACAACTTGGGCTTCCGGGTGGTGCGGGAAAACTAGTCGAGACAAGTCAAAAGTCAAAAGGCAAAAGTGAAAAGACACACGGAGAGGGGCAAGCGAAGGCAATTCAAAATGCAAAATTGTCCCTCCTGGTCGCTGGCCGGCAAACGGTTAGGCTCTGAGCGCTGACTGCGCAACCGGACATCGCCTGTACCATCCCATGGCCCGGATACTCGGCATCGGCAATGCGACCGTCGACGTGATCAATACCGTCGATGGCTATCCCGCCGAGGACGCCGAGGTGCGCGCCGTGTCCCAGCGCATCGTGCGCGGGGGCAACGCCGCCAACACGCTGGTGGTGCTCAGCCAGCTGGGCCACCGCTGCGCGTGGGTCGGGACGCTGGCCCGCGAGCCCGACGCCGAGCGCATCGGCGCGGATCTGGAGCGCCACCGCATCGACTATTCGCACTGCCGCTGGGAGGAGCGGGGCAAGGTCCCGGTCTCCTACGTGGCCCTGAACGCCCGCAACGGCTCGCGCACCATCGTCCACTATCGCGACCTGCCCGAGCTCGACACCGAGCACTTCACCGCCCTCGACCTCTCGCCCTATGCATGGATTCACTTCGAGGGCCGCAACGTCTCCCAGACCCTCGCCATGATGCAGCGGGCCCGGGCGCGCGGCGCCGCGACCGTCTCCCTGGAGGTGGAGAAGCCCCGGGAGGGCATCCAGGCGCTCCTGCCCTGGGCCGACGTGGTGTTGTTCTCGCGGGCGTATGCCCGGGCCCGGGGCTTCGACGGGGCGGCAACGTTCCTGCGTGCCATGCGCGCGCGCACCCCTGCGGAGCTGGTCTGCGCCTGGGGCGGGGGCGGGGCCTGTGCCCTGGGGCGCGACGATACCGAGGCCTGTTGCGATGCCTTCCCGCCGCCGCGGGTGGTCGATACCCTGGGCGCGGGCGATACCTTCAACGCCGGGATCATCGACGCCCGCCTGCAGGGCCTCGGCTGGCCCGCCGCTCTGGAGGCCGCGGCGCGCCTGGCGGGGCGCAAGTGCGGCCAGGTCGGCTTGGATGGGCTCCTCGCAGCGGACTGAGCCGCGTGCCCTGTCGTGGTACCATCCGCGGCCGTAGGGCTGACCCATATCCCGCCAATGCCGATACCATTGGGCCGTCACATGCCTGATCGCCCCCGAGCCCGCGCCGGGTGCCGTTTCGGTCCCCCGCGCGTTTCCGTGCCCGGCCCGATCCGCGAGCTCCGCCCGAAGGGCATCGCCGCAGGGCACGGAAGGGCGGTGGCGGGCGGGTGATCGCACGCCTCACCAGCCTCTTTCCGCTGTGGGCCCTGTTGTTCTCGGCCATGGCCTACTACGCTCCTCACTGGTTCGCCCCGGCCAGGCCGGCCATCGTGCCGCTGCTGGGCGTGGTCATGCTGGGCATGGGCATGACGCTGACACCCGCGAACTTTGCACGGGTGGCACGCCGCCCCTTGCCGGTGGCGCTGGGTGCCGGGCTGCAGTTCGTGCTCATGCCGCTGATCGCCTGGGTACTGGCCCTGGCCTTCGGGCTGTCTCCGTACCTGGCGGCCGGTATGATCCTGGTGGGCGCCAGCCCCGGGGGCACTGCATCTAACGTGGTCTGCTATCTGGCCCGGGGCGACGTCGCCCTGTCCATCACGCTCACGAGCGTCTCGACGCTGTTGGCCGTGCTGGCCACGCCCGTCCTCACATGGCTCTACGCTGGACACATGGTGCCGGTGCCCGTGGGAAAGATGCTGCAGACCATCCTCGGCATCGTGATCGTGCCGGTGCTCGCGGGAGTGGTGCTCAACGCCTATCTCGGCCAGCGACTGGCGCCCTTGAAGCGCGTGTTCCCGCTGGTCTCGGTGCTGGCCATCGTGTCGATCATCGCCATCATCGTGGCCCTGCAGCGCAAGGCCTTGGCGGCGCTGGCCGCGCCGCTGGCGGCAGGCCTGGTATTGCACAACCTTTTGGGTCTCGCCGGGGGTTATTGGGTCCCGCGCGTCCTCGGCTATGGGCCGCGCCTGTGCCGTACGCTCGCCATCGAGGTGGGCATGCAGAACTCGGGGCTGGCGGTGGCCCTGGCCAGTCAGCACTTCTCGACCCTGGCGGCGCTGCCCGGCGCGTTGTTCAGCATCTGGCACAACCTGTCGGGGTCGCTGCTGGCCGCCCGGTGGTCAACGCGCCCTCCGGCGCAGCATGAGCTGTGATCCCGGGGCCATGGGAAGCACGGCGTGAAACAGTCAATCATCGAGGTGGAGCGGCTCACCAAGCGCTACGGCAGCGTGCTCGCCGTGGACGAGATCGGTTTCACCGTGGCCCGGGGCAGCGTATGCGCCCTGCTGGGCGGCAACGGCGCGGGCAAGACCACTACGCTGTCCGTACTGCTCGGCCTGCTGCTGCCGACCAGCGGGGCGGTGCGGGTGCTCGGCGAGGATATCCTGCGCGATCGCTACCGGGTGCTCGGTCGCATGAATTTCTCGTCACCGTATGTGGATCTGCCTCACCGCTTGAGCGTTTACGAGAACCTCAACGTCTACGCCCACCTCTATGGGCTGGCCCGTTCCCGTGTCCGGGTGCTGGAGCTACTGGAGCAGCTGGATATTGCCGCGCTGCGCGACCGGGCCTACGGCACGCTTTCGGCGGGGCAGCGAACCCGCGTGGGGCTCGCCAAGGCGTTGCTCAACCGCCCTGATCTGCTGCTCCTGGACGAGCCCACCGCATCGTTGGACCCCGATAGCGCCGATCGCATTCGCGGTTACCTCCTTGAGTACCAGCGCGCCAGCGGGGCCACCGTGTTCCTGGCCTCGCACAACATGTGGGAGGTCGAGCGTATATGCGACGACGTCATCATGATGCGCGCCGGGAGGATTGTCGACCGCGATACCCCCAGGGGGCTGATCGCGCGCTACGGGCGCGAGAACCTCGAGCAGGTCTTCGTGGATATCGCGCGCGGTGCGCCGGCCGCCGATCGACCGGTGGCCCCATGAGGGCCGCGGCGCTGCTGCTGTCCACGCGGCGCATCAGCGCCCTGGTCCTGCGCAACGCCTACCTCATGCGCGCCTCTTGGCCGCGGGTGCTGGAGCTGGTGTACTGGCCGACGGTGCAGATGATCCTGTGGGGATTCATTACCCGGTTTTTCGCCACCAACAGCTCCTGGGTGGCGGAGGCCTCGGGCGTGCTGATCGCGGCCGTGCTGCTTTGGGACGTGATGTTTCGCGGCAACCTGGGGGTGTCCCTGTCGTTCTTCGAGGAACTCTACTCGCGCAACCTCGGTCATCTGTTCGCCAGCCCCCTTCGCCCCTGCGAGCTGGTCTTGGCCCTGCTTCTGATCAGCCTGCTGCGCACCCTCATCGGTGTCGGCGGGGCCGCCGTGCTCGCCATTCCCCTCTACGGCTACTCGATCTTCGGCATGGGGCTGGCGCTGCTGGCCTTCTTCGCCAACCTGTTGGTCATGGGCTGGTCGATCGGTCTGCTGGTGTCCAGCCTGGTGATGCGTTACGGCTTGGGCGCCGAGAGCCTGGCCTGGGTAGCGATCTTCGCCGTGGCTCCGGTGAGCGGCATTTACTACCCGATCGATACGCTGCCCCCGTGGCTGCAGCTGGTGGCTGCGGTGCTGCCGTCCAGCCACGTCTTCGAGGGCATGCGGTCGGTGCTGTTCGGCCACGGCTTTCGCGGGGACCTCCTGGTCCAGGCGGTGTCGCTCAACGTGGCCTACCTGGCCCTGGCGGTGGCGGTGTTCCTGCTGGTGTTTCGTACCGCCCGCAGGCGCGGGTTGCTGCTCAGCATCGGCGAGTAGCGCCGGCGCCGTTCTCAGTCCCGGCGGGTTGAGTGCTCTTCCATGTCACGGATGAAGATCTCGCAGTCGATGGTGGCCAGATCGGTGGGCAGGTCGCGCCGGGGCGCGGGCGCCGGCCGGTGCTCGGCGAGACCGGGTTGCTCGCTCGGGCGCGGCATCCGGTCGTCCTTTCGCCCCTCGTCGGGTTCCTGCCCGGCGGACAGGGGTACCAGCTCGCCCGATGCCATGTCGTAGACGCTGGTAACCATTGGGGCTTCCTCCGCGATGGTTGCTGCGCTCTCAACCGGGTTAGCGGCCCCTGGAATCGGGGCTTGAACGCGTCTGACGGCCGGTGCCTGAGCCCGGACCGGGGGCGCCCTCAGGCCCCGGGCGCGGGCTGGCCGGAGGCCAGGCGGTGGGCCCAGCGGGTCGTCTCCGGCAGGCGGTAGCGCCCGGTACAGGCCATTGTGAGCCGAACCGCGCTCGTAAGGCTCACGCGGTGGCCGGGAGAGACATAGACCGGGCGGGTGCCGCGGCGGGTGCGCAGCACGGCCCCGACCACCTCGCCCCGGTCCACCAGCTCGGTCCAGGCCCCGCGCGCCTCCGGCACCGGTTCGTGCTCGCCCACCAGGCGCGTCTTGGCCACGCCGACCGCCGCGATGCCGGTCAGCACGCCGATGTGGCAGGCCAGACCGAAACGCCGGGGGTGGGCGAGGCCCTGGCCGTCGCACAGGATGATCTGAGGGCGGGTCTGCAGCCGGGCCAGGGCCTCCAGCAGCGCTGGGGCCTCGCGAAAAGAGAGCAGGCCGGGGACGTAGGGGAAGCATGTCGGACGGCGGACCAACGCGTGCTCGTGCAGGGCCAGCTCCGGCAGGCGCAGCACGGCCACCGCCGCCCGGGTGACGGTGTTCGCCTGCTCGAAACCGACGTCGGTGCCCGCCACGAAGCGGACCCGCTTGGGCAGGCGGTCCTCCGGCACCACCTTTGCGCTCAGTCGGCGCTGCAGCTCGACGGCCTCTTTCGGTGTGAGATTCCACGGGTGGGCGTGATAGAGCTTCATCGCGCGGGTCGAACGCCACTGCTCGGATGGCACCCAGTCTACCATCAGGCTGGGTGCCGCCGAGCGCCGCCTTCCCGCACTGTTGGGGATGCCGGCTAGCCCGCAGATCTCACCGGGATCGCGGGAGCAGGCGCCGAATTCGGGGTCGTAGGCGCCGCTTTGGAGCGAAAGTGGTAGCCGTAGCTACCACTTGAGTGAAGAGCAAGCCTACGGGCGCGAAGACAA
>JABAHQ010005720.1_pt1 | contig 23067 bp, 22 predicted proteins | sample 7062091 | NCBI WGS metagenome assembly JABAHQ01 (sample SAMN14534359, study PRJNA622989) | marine sediment metagenome | biome: marine biome [ENVO:00000428]; feature: marine pelagic biome [ENVO:01000023]; material: deep marine sediment [ENVO:00002113] | place: India: Gulf of Kutch | collected...
ACACGATGGAGGTCACCACGACAACAAGTCGCTGCCTCAGTGATCCTTTAATAATTGCATCTAACATATCCAGTATGATTTAACTAATTTGAATTTCTTTGCGCATTTAGTGGGTGTGCCCATGGGAAGGCGCCTCGGATGAGAGCGAAGCCAGTTTTACCTGGTAGGCATTTTTGGTTACTACATGCTCTCCACCTTGCAGGCCCGAGGTAATCTCCACCCATCCGCGATGTTCAATGCCCGTGGTAACACGCTGTTTTCGGAAGGATTCCCCGGAGACATGTATATACACGTTGTAATTACCTTCTTCTTCAATTAAAGCCGATTGCGGAATCGCCAGCACATTTTCCTTAGTGTCGGTATTGATGTGCACTGTAGAAAACATGCCCAGTGGAAGCCCATTTTTCGTGTTATCGAGCTCATAAATCAACGGCAGGGTTCTATTTTTTGGATCAATGCTGTTGGCGCGGCTGATCAACCGTCCATCCAATTCACTCATTTCATACAATCGGTCATCCCCCTGCACCCGGAAAGCCGCTTGACTGGCATTGACAATTTGGTTCTGCTTAGCAGCAGGAACATTAGCCTTAAGCCATACCTTCGAGGCATCCGCTATGCGATACAGTGGTTGACCGGCCTCCACCTGCATACCCGGTGTGACGAAAGACTCTATTACCGTACCATTAATGGGGGCTTTGATCTGAAACCGATAGGAATCTGCTGATTCCCCGTACCCGTCAATAGTCATCGTATCCACTTGGATGACTTCATTGATGGTCTGGTAACGCGTTAATGCCTGACGATACTCGATGCGGGCTTTCTGTAGCTCCGTCTGTGGAATAGCTTCTTTTTCATACAAACGCTTAGAACGCTCCAAATTAGTTTTGGCCAGCTCNNTGACAGCTGCTGACCTACGACCGGCAGGTTACCGTTTTGGCTGGACAGAATAATGCCTGAAAAAGGAGCGGAAACAACCGCCTGGCTATTTTGTGCGGCCATGATTTCCCCGGTAGCATCTACAGTTCGGGTAAGTGTTCGCTGTTGCACCTCTTGGGTAGCAAAGGGAATATCCCACTGCTGCTCTTTTAAAAAGGTAATCAGGTTAGGATCTTCCTCGGCGTGCCCGTGGGGAACCTCATCAGCCGAGTTGTAGACCGGAATTCCATTGACTTGCAACGTATCATCCACCATCCCCTGAATGATGATCGTAAGGTCGTACCGTCCTGCTCGATCAAAGACGACATCAGGGCCATAAATTCCAGGAGTTTGTACTTCTGTTTCGGTGAGGGAGCCTTCGTTGCCTCGTTCTGAGCTAAACACAAATTCCACTTCTGATTCAGAAATGGGCTTAAAATCCGACAGTCGGGTCAGATGAACGGCGAAGGTAGCTTCCTGTCCGACAATCAGTTCAGGATATTCCATGAACAGTTCGGTCTTATCTGTCCACCGCGTAATGACACCGGCCCCCTCCAGTTGATATTCTCCTTCCTGGTGCTCGTGATCTGATTCTCCATCATGGGAGTGGCCATGACCTTCCTGGGCTTGCTGCGCGGGCTGCTCATGCGTGTGATCGCCTTCTTCACCATGCGTATGACCCTCGTCACTGGCCCCTCCACACCCCATCATCACCAATGATGTACTAAGTATGATTATTGTTATAAGTTGTTTCATTGCATCAATATTTGTTCAGAATAAGTTTATTAGATGAAATAGAATTAATGACTGTGTTCCTCATCTCCATGTGAATGGGTATCCTCTTCATGGGTATGATCTCCATCTTCTTCATGGCTGTGGTCGTCTTCTTCGTGGGTATGAGTGGAATCATGATCTGTTTCATGGTCACCACCTCCAATACGGACAGCGTCACTATCATCTTTTGTTGATTGTTGAGCCGGAGCTTCATGAGTATGATCACCGTCTTCGCCATGACTGTGCCCCGAATTATCCGAACCACATCCTGTTATCGTTAATCCTGCTGCGATTGAGAGAATAAGAAGTAAGCGTTTCATGGTATTAGTTGTTTTGAGAGTTAGAAATTCGTCCTGCAGATTGTACGTTCAGTTCAAAAAGTGCTTGGTTATAATCAGCTATGGTTTCGTAGATCATCGTCTGGCCATCGACATAAGCCTGGGTGGCATCGAGCAGTTCAACCAGCGAGTACCGACCCTGCTGGTAGGCCGCCTGTGCCGCTTCCAGCATCGATGGGTCCATCCTACCCTCCTGTATCGACTTCCACTGCTCCAACACGAGCTGAACTCGCTTGTAGGCCGTTGATACCTGGTTGCGTACCGCCTGCTGCTTTAAAGTAAGTTCGGTCTGGCGCGAACGGGTTTCTGCCTGGGTGATCGCTACATTTCCCCGATTCTGGTTAAATATCGGTAGCTTAATAGACCCACCGATAACGAAACCTTCAGCACCATCTGATTGCTCTTTGTAACCGATATTAAGGTTCAGGTCGGGCAAACGATTCCGTTTTTCAACTTTATATTTCAGCTCGGAAGCCCCGACCATCTGCTCCAAGGCTGACAGATCGGCCCTATTAGCCAGTGCATATTGGATCAGAGTCCGCTTTTGCACATTGATGGGGTCAACCGTCAGGCTATCTGAAAGTTGGAATTCGGTATCCAGATCTTCTCCCAAGAATAAATAGGTGGCCAGCCGGTTCCCAGTCTGTTTTAGGTTCAGCTGAACCTGATCCCGTTGTTTTCGGTATCTGCTGAGCTCTACGTTGAAGCGTTGCACCTGTAAGCCGGAAAACGTACCCTCTGCCTGTCGTGCTTTTGCTGAAGAACGTGCTTTACGAATGACTTCCAGCGCCCGATTATAGATTTCCATTTTTTGTGACAATTGCCAGTATTCGGCGTATAAGGATTTTACCTGTTGGATCAGCTGTAGCCGATCGTATTCAAATTGTAGTTCCGCCGCCTTTTGTGATTTGGAAGCACTTTTATTTCGTAGAAAGGGTTGTCCCAACAGTTCAATAGGTTGCGACAGCATATAGGTTGTTTCCTCGTAATCAACCGTCCCAGCATTGAGCTGTTCTCTATTGATGCTGATCTCAGGATTGGGATACGCTTTGTATCGGATGGCTTCTCCCTGCTTGCGCAGTCGATCATATCGGGCCAGCTCCTGCTGGAGACTGTTCTGTTTAAAAAGCTCGACGGCTTCATCAAGCGAAATAGAAGTTGATTGTGCATGGATCAACGCCGGAAAAAACACCAGCAATAGAGTCCATCGGATATACCTTCTCATGGTGGTTGAGTTGTAATTAAGTGATATATTTAGAAAAGGAAGTCCCTAAAAGGGTAAATCAAGCTATAGGAGGGCCACGACGAGATAAAGAAGAGAGGTGATATTGATTGCCAACCGGCCTTGGAGGCGGTAAATCAAAAAGTGTCGGAGATTGCTGAATATTTAAATTAACAGCATCAGATCCAGCATCCATACCAATAACAATAAACGACTGTGTATCCGGGCTTACCTGATATGGAGAAGTTAACGTCCCAATAATATCGGAGGCTGTGCTCACCTCATGCTGATGGGCATCATCTGCTTGGTTTCGATCAGCCTGACTTTGCTCACTATGACTTTCATGGGCATGGACATGAGCATGAACATCAAAGTGACTACTAATGTGAATGGCAAAATCATGGAGGTGGGTCCCCTGTCCAAATAGTACACAGAAAAGAGTTGCTGCTACAATCAGCAGACTGGTGATACTTTTGACGATATGTTTATTTCCCTTAGACACCCTAAAGAATAGGTAGAAAGGGTGTTAATATCAAAGCAGGATATTTAGTATAGGCTTACTTATCACTACCACAATATTTGATTTCACTGAAAATGCTAAAACCCCAGAATAATATTTCTTAAACATGCGACGGAATTTGAGGATATTGCAGTAGTATGAGATACGCCCTCTTACCTTTTAGAAAAAACTTTTGGCGGTCAATACAGATTGCTTACATACACGTGTCCTTAGGAAGTAAAAGTATTAATCTGTAAATTGCTTACAGTGGTCAAGTTAAGAGTGAGGCTTATATGACAAGTGAGCAACTGGAACCTTCATATCCGAAAGGAGAAATGGGGCGACTGATACAAAACCGTGATTGGTCAAAGACCCCGCTGGGCCCTATAGAACAATGGCCGGAAACCTTCTCAAACCTGGTAAACCTAATTCTGGAGATCAAAATACCCATCTTGATATGCTGGGGAGAGGAGCTGATCAGTATTTATAATGATGCTTATCGTCCCCTACTCGGTGATGACCCAGAAGTATTTGGAGAACCATTTCGAAAAATATCGAGTAAAGCTCGAAAAATTGTTGAACCACAAATCAATCAGGTTTTAACCACAGGACAACCTGTCCTGATCAATAACGTAAAGTTCCCTGTTTTGCGAGGTAAAAAGCCTGAAACAGCATGGTTTGATTACTCCTACAGCCCAATACGAGATACAAAAGGGAACATCATGGGAATTATTAAAATGGCTATTGATGTTACAGAGAGGATTAAAGCCGAAAATGAGCTTCTCAAATTGCACAAGTTAATTAATGACAAGGTAACACAGGAAACTATCGATTTAAACGCATATAAAAATCAGCTTCAAGAGCTGATTTACCAATTAAATAAAGCACACAAAAACGAAGTCCACCACATCGGTAAGTTGCTACATGATCACCTGGGGCAATTACTGGATCTATCCATAATAAAAACTGATGAATTACGGCGGGATGTACATGAAGATGCTATTCTAAAAAAAATCAGCTACTTGAAAGAACTGCTGCTAAAAGCAACTCATAAAACCACAGAGTTTGTCAATATGCTGAAACCTCCGCCAATCCTTGAAAAAGAAAACCTTGTGGAATTGATGCAATGGTTGGCACAACAAATGAACAACTACAGTTTAAAAGTTACAGTGGATGATGACGGGCAGCCCAAAGCCGTCAGTGAAGAAAATCATATCATCCTATACGAAAGTGTCCGAGAACTCTGCTTTAATGTAATCAAACATGCCGGGGTAGATGAAGCAACAATAACAATTAAACGTGCTGGCAACAAGGTCAAAATAATTGTTCAGGATACTGGAAAAGGGTTTAACGTACAGCAAAAACAAAAAGAGTTTAATATTAATGGAGGGTTTGGGCTGTTTAATATTAATGAACGTATGAAGAGGCTCGGGGGAAGTATGAGTATTGAATCACAGCCAGGTGAAGGGACAAAAGTTCAACTTACCGCCCCCATCAAAGAATGATCCCCATATTTTGTGGTTTGTAAAATTGTTAGATACCCTACCCTCACTTTATCATCATAAAGACAATTAACGGATATTTATTTTATACAATGGGCTAATACCGCACAACCCGCTATAGTATAATAGTGCTGAAAAATAACAGAGTAAACAATACTTTTACGCAATAAAAAAGGCTTCACCTGTTAAAAGGTGAAGCCTAGTGCTCCCCGGGTAGGATTCGAACCTACGACCCATCGGTTAACAGCCGATTGCTCTGCCGCTGAGCTACCGAGGAATGTAACTCGTTTGAAAAATCTTTCAACCGTTTCAAAGAGAGGACAAATATAATAGATTCAGGCAACTCAAGTCAAGATTTTTTTTAGCTTTTTTCATACCTCACTTTTTCCAGGATAAGTCCCTGTGCTGCAGCACCGTGACCGTTCTTTTGTTTACTGGGTTTATCAATCATACCATCAAACTCTTTAACACTGCGCTTGCCTTTCCCTACCTCTACCATTGTCCCAACTAACCTGCGTACCATATGGCGAACAAAACGGTTGGCCTCAATATGATAACAGAGTAGATAATCCTCCTCAGTATATGACGAACGCATAACCTCGCAAACCGAATCGGGATTTTCATTATCCGGCTTTGTAAAACTGTCAAAATTGTGCGTCCCTTTCACCTTTTGTGCGCAGTGACGCAGCGCATCCAGATCTAAATCATCGAGTACCATTTCAGAAACTGACCTTAGCAGTGGCGAAGGCCGACGTATTATTTGGTACCGGTAACAACGTGTCGCAGCATCAAAACGGGCATGAAAATCGTCTGATACCTGCTGTAAATCCCAAACTGCAATATCATGTGGTAGCACCCCTAATAACCCATACAAAACCCTGTCCGCATCAAGCTCATCGGGATAGTCAAAATGCCCCACCTGTTCCTCGGCATGTACCCCGCTGTCGGTACGCCCCTGTCCAATTACATCGATGGGCTGAGTTAAGATTCTGGACAATGCCGATTCAATCTCCTCTTCAACGGTATTGCTGTTCGGCTGCTTTTGCCAACCGCTGTACCGGGTCCCATCATATTCTATTGAAATCTTATATCGGGGCATTTGCTAAAATTTTGGCCTCAGATTGGCAATCAATCCGTACGGTATCCGCTCAGTTACTGCGATCCTGTGAACTTATCCTTTTTTTCGTTCTCTATCCCAATGTCGGAAAATAGAAATGCTAAATCCAGCCATCAGTAAAAAAGTACCCAGCCAAACTACAGAAATAAACGGCTTTTCTTCGGCAACGAGCAGTACCCATTGCTCTTCAACCTTGGTTTCAATACCACGAATTTTGAGATCAATGCCACCATTCGAGGGATCCACACTGGTAAACTGAATACTTGCATCATCATAACCGGGGATAGGTACTGGCGGTGCATACGTCCAGTTTTCATTTTCCTTCACATAAATCGAAAATAGAGGTCTGATAGGAACGGAGGAGTCACTGCCACGCTGGGTCAATTTCAGATTAGCCCGAATCGCCACAATGGTACTGTCTTTCAATTGCTGATTATCTACCTCTTGATAATCATTAAATGTAAGATCAAACTCTCCCACTTTAATGGTTTCTCCGCGGGCGATACTTATTTCCTGCACCTGCACAGAATCCTCTTTTGTAGCTGATGCATTACTCTCTCCCCTTCGCTTTGCTGCGGCTTCTTTGGCCTCTTCATTTCTTCGCTCTACAAATGAACTCCCTGCTACATACAAGTAAATATCACTCATCATGCCGGTGCGTACATCCGGATCGACTGACCACTGGATATTAGATTGCGAAGATGACGACAACATCGGATACACCTGGGGGTTTAACACAAATTGTTCTCCATTTCCATCGGCAGGCTCAAACTTAATGCGATATTCCTGTTGTCCCGGCCGCTCCTGGTTTTTAAGGGTATAACCTTCGTACGTAACTTTATAGCGGTCATCTATAATCTTTGGCTGATTTAGTTTTAGCTCCAGAAAATCCACCTTCTGGGTTTTCTGAAACCCCTGCTCATCGGTTATTTCTCCCCGTTCAATGGCAGCATTATACTTTTTAACGGATTCATCCAATAACATTTCATTGTAGGCCGAAGATGCCAATATTCCGAGCAGCAGCACGCCAAAACCAACATGGCTCAACGTACCTCCAATAAGGATGGGTTTTTGGCGAATAAGGCGATACATAATTACCGAATTTCCAATCACAGCAAACCAAGCTGCCAAGAGATATACCATATAATAGATATCACGAACATCCCCTATTATGATGGTAGCCAGTGTTGCAACACAGGTTATTGCAACCGGCCACAATAGATCAGCGGCCAGTGATTCTGCATCCTGGCGTTTCCAGAATAAATATTGCCCCAACACAGTCATGATAGCGGCAATAATCGCCAGCGGCATCGTCCATTCGTTATAGAAACTAACCTCCGGCGGGGTGGGGTTCTCTACAAACAAACGCCCGATGATCGGAGAACTGGTCCCCAGAATTATGACAAGTCCAATCAGAAACAGCATCATCGCACCTGCAAAAGTCATAAACTCACGGCTCAGAAGTTTGGACTCATTCTCCTGAGAGGGCAACTCTTTATATCGGTAGAAAAACAATCCCAGACCAATAATGGTAACAGCCCCCATAAATACTACGAGCTGACTGTAAAGTCCCAGATCCACAAAGCTATGTACTGAAGAGTCAGCTAATATACCTGAACGTGTTAAAAAGGTTTCGTAAACAATGGCTACGTAAGCCAGTATCGCAAAAATGATGGAAGCTTTTTGAGAAGTCGAGCTTTTGCGCTGGATAATCATGGTGTGGATGCCTGCTGTACCCAAGAGCCATGGCACAAAGGAGGCATTTTCAACAGGATCCCAAGCCCAATAACCACCGAAAGAAAGGGTAACATATGCCCAATATCCTCCCAAGAAAATAGCGGTTAATAGTGCAACATTAGCTCCCAGTGTCCACGGCAGTGCGGGATTTACCCATTCGTTATACTTGCGTTTCCAGAGGGCCGCCATTGCGAAACAGTACGGTACGGTCATCATGGCAAAACCAACAAATAAGATAGGCGGATGAATCATCATCCAGGGACTTTTGAGGAGATCGTTCAACCCCTTGCCATCCTGTGGTACAAAGTCGGGATTTGATTGCAAAAATGGCGCATTGGGCATAGCTTCGGCCAGCGAACGAAATGGAGAGGCTCCCAACTGGAAATCACCAATAGACATACCCGAAACCATTGAAAGTAAGAAAACCTGTGTAAGGGTCAGGAAGAAGAGCACAGGACCGCGATACGGCTCACGGGTCCATTTCATCAATCCGAGTCCAATTATTATGGAAAATAAAATCCAGACCATGAAACTACCCTCTTGTCCTCCCCAAAAGGCAGATATCAGGTATTTCAGCTGTAAATCACTGCTCGTATAATTATAGACATAGTAAAAATTGAACTGGTGCGTCAGAATGATATACAGCAGCAACGCTGATGCAATCACCAGGAAAATTCCCTGCAACCCAAATAGCCAATTCGAAATTTTAAAATGCTTATACGTATCGTTCTGAGCGTATACAAAATATCCTATAGCCGCCAAAATCGCGCTTACGAATGCGGCGTTAATAAATAGGTCTCCTAAAAATCCAATCATGAAATGTTAACTCTTTGAAGGCATTGCTCTTTTAAATTCCGCTTCATCGGCATTGTTATACTTGGAAGGGCATTTCATCAACATGTCGTTAGCATAAAACACGTCGTTTTTCATTTCCCCGATGACAACCAGCTGATCGGCCTCTTCGAAATTATTGGGTTTAGGCTTTGGATATACAACTCGACGGACATTACCATCCTCATCTTCCATATAAAAGGAAAACTGTTTGGTCTCCATAGAAAAGCCGTACTCTTGTGAGTCATCCCATTGTCCTACTACATGGGCCCCCTCCATTCCGGCAGCCTGTTCAAAATTTACGTATGTGCTAATGCTGTTTCCGAAGTTATACATCAGCAATGATGTAAACCCGACAATAGCTATAATTCCAATGATCAGTTTAGGTTTCATGAGGTTCTTTCTGCGTTAGCTTTTTCAATTTCTTCTTCCAGTTTACTTACTTTCTTATCTACCCGAATGATAAAAAACAGTAGTACAAACCATATAATAAGGCTCACCCCCAGTACAATAAAAATGAGGTCGTATGAAGCCGCTGTTTGAATGAGCGAACTTGCCTGGTCCAATCCGGCAGTGCCATCCCACTTCTGGGAGTAACTTTCTGTCAATGTATCAACGGCAGCAACCGTATCTTCTTGTGCCTGTATTGGTATAAATCTCATGTTCGTTGTTGATCAGTTAAATGCTTAACAGTTTTGTAGCGATTTAGAATATCATTCAGCCACACGGCTAGTCCAATAAATCCGATTACTGCAGGGTAAAATATATATCGCAGTTCGGGCGCCGTAATTTCACTGAACGCGGGATTTCCATCCGCCCCCGGGTGCAGGCTTGGCAGCTGCCGCGGAATGATATACAGTAGAAACGGGATGGTAGTTGCAGCAAATACGTTAAATACGGCCGCAATCTTGGCTCTTTTTTCGGGATTATTAAATGCAGTTCGCAGCACAAAATAGGCTACATATATCATCATTCCCAACGCCGAGAGGTTCATGCGCGGCTCTGCAAAAGTCCACCAGGTTCCCCAGGTAAAACGCGCCCAGATGGATCCGGTTAATAATCCGCAAATCCCAAAAATAAGTCCTATCTGTGTTGCAGTTTCCGCTTTGCGATCAAACCTCATAATGGGATTATTCAAGTAACGAATACTATAATAGAGTCCTGCCGCAAAACAAACCGACATGGTAAACCACATGGGCACATGCAAAAACAGGTTGCGCGCCGATTCTTTAAGAATAGGAATATCAGGTATGGGAATTAGAAAACCGACACTGATAACAACCGTCATCCATATAGCGACAATATATTTCCAGGGTTTTAGTCTCATGAATTAATACATCTTACCTCGAAATGAGGCGGGTGATTGTGAAAGCCTGATAATATACGAAATCTGTTTTGGAAAAATTAGTCTTTTCGCCTTAGTCTTTCCCGAATTTTACCTAAGTTTACAATAGATTAGTAAACTGCTATTAAGCTCAACTATTATGACCGATCAAACTTCAGATAAAACCATTACACTGCAGCCCAGCTGGAAAAACCATTTACTCGGATATACCTTGTCGGTTTTATTTATTCCTCTTTTTGGGATTGGCTTGATAGGTCTATATTGGGTTTATAAACGACAAAAGAAATACGAGTATACCTTTAGTGACACGCAAATCTCTTCACGAGATGACAAGTACCAACGCAATATTGATCTGGTAAATATCGAAGGGGTTTCGGTACAACAAGGTTGGCTGCAAAAGAAAACTTCTGTCGGAGATATTGAGCTTGAAACCTCAGCTACGTCAATGACCCTCCGCGGTATAGCAGATCCGTTCGGCTTAAAGGATATGCTTGAAAAAGCTATTTCTATTCAAAAAGAACGACAAAAGAAGAAAGAAAGCACAAAACCGGAACAGCCCGACCGAGAGCCGGGAACAATGGAACGCATGGATTACCTTACGGGGTTGTGGCAACAAGGGCTCGTGTCGGACGAAGATTTCGAAAAGGAGAAAAAACATTTCGAGTAGCCTTATTTACTACTTCATTGCCCGAGCAACAGACTCCTTAGCATGTTTTTCCTGGTATAATTGCTCCTGCTGGGTAATCGTAGAGTGCCAAATCATCCCCACAACTGACAATCCCAGCGCAAATACTACCATCGCTTGCTGAATAGTTAGCCATTCATTTTCCAAAATCCATGAGGCCATCATTACCGATGCTGATTGGGCCAGTGTAAATAGCAACCATTCAGTACTAAAAATACGTCCGCGAAACGTATCGGGCGTGCGGCGCTGTAACAATACCGTACTCATCACCCAATTGGCTCCGGATGCAGCATGAGCTATAAAGACAAAAAGTAACATAAGACCTAAGCTGGTTGTCAGTCCAACTACAGAATACATCAATCCGGCAAAAATCATACAAAACCCCATTGCTCGCACCCAGTCACTTTCCTGATTGAAAATGCGTCGTCCGATAACAGGTCCAATACCGGTGCCAACGCCCCGAGCCGAATAAAGCAGTCCAAGCCCGATACTGCCCATCATCAATACATCCTCAGAAACCAGAATAAGCATATAGGTTAACGCTCCCAGAAACATCGTAAAACATCCTTTGGCCAACGTGGGACGCAATACTTTGTGCGTGCGAAACAGGTACCGAAATCCCTCTTTTATTCCTGTTAATGGATTTCGGGTTCGTTTGCGCTCGGCCTCATCCATTTTCTTTTGCGGAATAACAGCTCGGTAGATAAACCACGCAGATAACACATAACTAATAGCATTGATAACAAAGACCAGGTCGGTACCCAAGCCTGCTGTTGCCAATCCGCCAATCCCCATACCAATGGTGAAAATGATGCTCCAGCTTGCCGCTGATAACACATTCGCATCCACGAGTTCTTTTTCTGTTGTAACATTTGGGATAGACGAAGTTTTGGCGGGCTCAAAGATAGCCGAAAGCATCATTTGCAAGGCAGTTAATACATACGCCAGCCAAAGCGTTTCGTAGGATACGACCAGCAACAATCCCAGAACAATCATACCCCGCAGAAGATCGCAAAGAATCATTAAATAGCGGCGATCAAAACGATCCGTAATATAACCGGCAAAGGGAGAAAAGCTGGCCAGACTCATCATCTTCACTACTATAATCAGTCCCAGTAAAAATTCAGAATCAGAATATTTGGTGATTAACGCATAAACGGCCAAGATACCAAACCAATCACCAAAATTGGATATAATCTGGCTAAGCCACAACCTGCGGTAATCCTGATTTTGAGATACCAGATCTATGTATGGTTGTATTTTATCAAACATAACTCATTTCTTTAGCCACGGATTAGCACTGATCTAAACAGACGTATCATAATAATCTGTGTAGTTCTGCGGCCTAATTAACCCCTGTACTTCCAAATCCGCCATCACCGCGCTCCGTTGCAGAAAGGGTTTCCACTTCATTGACTTCGGCTTGAATTACAGGTGCTATGACCATCTGGGCAATACGGTCGCCATGGTTGATAGTAAACTTTTCATCTCCCAAGTTTACCGCCAGCATTTTAAGCTCTCCGCGATAATCGGCATCAATAGTACCCGGTGTATTTAACATAGTGATACCGTGGCGATAGGCCAGCCCGCTACGGGGGCGTATCTGTGCTTCATAGCCTTGCGGCATAGCCATTTTCAAGCCCGATGGAATAAGTTGTCGTTCGCCGGGCTGCAGGATTATCGGATTTTCAAGAGCAGCACGAATATCCATCCCCGCTGCAAATTCCGATTCATACGAAGGGAGTGGTAAATCCTCGGCATGAGGCAATTTCTTAAACTGTATCTTCATGGGTTATCTGCGTTCTTTTTTGTAATCAATAAGTTGCACTTTAACATTACCCAGCCAAACTTTGGCATGGGCTTCGGCGGGAACCCGCAAATCGTCGGCGATATACCACGCCTTAAATTTTCCTCGAAATCCAAACGGTCCATCAATATCCGCATCTCCTTCACTGAAATACGTCTTTACCGGCTCCTCAAAAGCTTCGTAATCACGCATCTCAATTTTGGTACTATTTGTAGCATCGATGTATCCTTTTTCCCGTTCTAAATATACCGGCAGACGATAATCCTGATTGGTGCCTGCAAACAAGCGGGAATAATAGAAAATCAGCTGACCAGAACTTGAGGGCTCCGTTAATGAAAGAGTATCAACGGGACTCATATTCTCTGATATGTATACCTTCTCTTTTTCATAATCAAACTCGTATACCTCTGCCTCAAACTCATCTTCATCCAAATTATCACGCCAATAGAGCTTTGTATAAGGCGTACTGTCAGTTTCCACCATATAAGTGTTGTAATGATTTTCTTCTTCACCGACAAAAGGAATGCCCGAATTTGATGTTATAACTGTGCGCAACCACCATATTTTTTGTCCCTGATAAGTAGTATCTCTAATAATTGTGGTTTTCACCTCTCCGAGTTTAAAGAATCCGAACTTTACTTTGTAGGTAAACACCTCTTTCCACTCCAGCAACTCTTCCATCGTGGGCGGCCTGTCGGGATGTTCATAAGTCAACAACGAATCTTGGGCGTGTACCGCTGAGGAAAATGCCAAACCTCCTAAGATAGAGATTACTATAAAAACGATGATTCCCAACTGCTTCAATAGTTTCAAAATAATGTCTTAAATTTGTTTTAAATAAGCGTCCAAAGTTCCCTATTATATAGGTGAAATTGAAATATTATTGAAAAGATCTTACAGGAATTTCGTTCATGATTTCTAACAACTTTTATCCATATATAATTATTTTCTTTTTAGCGGGATTCCTACTTGTCGCGGGATGTTCCAAAAGCGATGACCAGCGCGAGTTTGAAAACCAGTCACTCTCAGCTCCAAACGATTATACGGAGACTCCAGCCGGAGGAGAAATTACTAACAATGATCCCGATGACTGGCGTATTAGTCCGATGTATCGGGGACTCATTAATATTGGAACGGGAGTTTCAAGTTTTGAACCTCCCTATCCAAATCCCATGAGTTTCAATCAGGATTTAAAAATCAATATTTACCTTAGTAATATTGATAATCTTGACGAAATCATAGTCTATTCCTTTGAAAATGTTTCAGATGCCGGAAAAGCTCAAATAGCCTCTCGTGATGATATATCGTCTCCATCCCTTGTAAACATCCGTTTAAATGGACAAGAAATATCCGGTAAAACAGGCGGAAGCCAAGCCAATGGATTATATCGTATTCGCATCCTTGATGGAGATTTTAATGTAATCACTTATGGAGACATAAAAATTGGCACAGAGTAAGTTGTTAAAAAGCAATCTCCCTCCTATTTTCAAGCTCTCTCAAAAAAAGAAGTACCATGGCCAAGCACAAAATAACAAAAACCGAAAAAAGAGTTCTCGAGCGGCTCATTTTTCCCGAAAAGTTTCAAGACATCATGGAAGAAACGGGATTGCTACAAGGTGAGCTGCGTGATGATCTTATTAACCTGCTAAGTTTCGGTTTTGTCGAGGCCTATGAGCGAAGCGGTAATAAAATTACCCTCACCAGTTTTTATGATACTGACAACCTGCAGGATTTTACTTTTCAAGCTACAAGCAAGGGACTTGCAGAAATTAAATCGCACTAATTATGAAATTTGAAGCTGTATTTGACGATACCACTACCGAACTCGAAATTGCGGAAGATGCTAACGAGGTTGTTTTTGATGATGATTCTCAATCCTACGAGTTTCATCGCCAGGAAAACGGGCGATATCTGCTCCGGATGGGAACAAAGCTCTATAAAATTGATAATGTATCATACGACAAGCATACTGTAACTTTTACCCTGAATGGCAACTGGCACTCGGTAGACGTACGCAATGAGCAAGACCTGTTATTGGATCGTATGGGCTTTAAAACAGCCGGTGAAATTGGCGAAGGCGAACTTAACGCCCCCATGCCCGGCAAAATATTGGAAGTACTGGTCGAAGAAGGTGACGAAGTCGAACTCGGCGATCCTGTTGCTATTCTCGAAGCCATGAAAATGGAAAATGAACTTAAAGCTCCCATCAAAGGCGTAATATCATCTATAGCTGTCGAACAGGGAGACTCACTCGAAAAAGACGCTCTAATTTTAGAAATCGAAGCAAGTGGATAAATTTGTAATTGAAGGACCTACTCCTCTCCAAGGCACTATCCCCATCAGCGGATCAAAAAATGCGGCATTGCCTCTTATGGCCGCGGCTATTTTAGGCGATTCGCCTACAACCATTACCAACGTTCCCAAACTGCGTGATATTTATACTTTTAACAATGTAATACGTGTAACAGGCTGCCGCGTGGATTTTGATGAGGATGAGGGCGTGCTTACCATCGATCCCAAAAACCTAACGCATTACGAAGCACCCTATGAGCTCGTCAGAAAGATGCGGGCTTCTTTCTATATGCTCGGTGCCCTGTTGGGAAAATACGGCGAAGCCAAAGTATCCCTGCCCGGCGGCTGTGCGTGGGGACCGCGACCCGTTGACTTACATCTTGACGGTATGCGCGAAATGGGTGCTGATATCAAGCTCAACGAAGGATATGTCATAGCCAGCGCACCTGACGAACTCGATGGGGGCACCTTTACCCTCGAACCCAGCAGCGTTGGAGCGACCGTAAATTTGGTATTGGCAGCGGTGCTTCGTGCTAAAGAATTTACCATTAAAAATGCTGCCAAAGAACCCGATGTCGTATTACTGTGTAAGAAGTTAGCAGAAATGGGCGCTGACATTGATGGAATTGGTACGCGCACCTTAACGATTCGAAAAGTAGACAGCCTGCAGGGTATTACCGCCCGCAACGCTTCCGACCGTATTGAAACCGGTACGTTTATGATTGCTGCAGCCATGCATCCACAATCCAATGTAACATTGACTAACGTGGATGTAGATGATCTCGGCCACTTTCCGGAAACCTTTCGAGAAACGGGGGCAGAAATGAAGATAAATGACAGCGCCATACATATTAAAGCGCCGAAGCAGATCAATCCTACCTCAATAAAAACGAAGGTCTATCCAGGCTTTCCTACTGATCTGCAAGCCCAATGGGCTACCATGATGACGCAGGCGAACGGAGCATCAAAAGTGACGGATACCATTTATGATGACAGGTTCAGCTATGTGCCCGAATTAGTGAGATTGGGTGCTGATATCGACGTCAACAAAAACACAGCCCATATTGAGGGTAAAACCGAACTTAAAGGTGCTTCGGTGATGAGCACTGATCTACGCGCCAGCGTAAGTTTAGTTCTGGCCGGTATGGTAGCCAACGGAAAAACCGATGTCTTGCGTATTTATCACCTTGATCGGGGGTACGAAGATCTGGAAGAGAAGCTTACCACTGTTGGTGCTCGTATAACACGAACACAACAAGAAGGGTAAAGCTCCTGCAAAAATATTGGTTGCACAGCAAAGCTGCACAACCAGGTTTCATATTCTCTGTCTTTACTCCAGGTAATCCATCGGGTCAACGAACTCGATGCGGGGCGAATCTTTTAGCAGTGGACGTATGAAAGGAGAATGTCCAGCCCCAAACATCATAAATATGCGATCGCCCGGCTCAGCAATTTTCATAAGGTTTGCAAAAATACGCAGATTTCTCCTGTGATAATCGGCCGTCACATCCGCTCCGACAAATGATGTGTCATTTGATAACGAAAGTGATCGCACATAGGGTTCATGATATTTCTTCACGCTTTGCTCAGTATTCATGTATTGATAAAGCTCAAGCAGGGTACCATTTTGCAACAAGCTGTCTTTCATCATAACATGGCGACCATTTTTGTACTCTTCGAAATATTTTAAGAATCCGGGCTGATGCTCTTGGGCAAACTTCATCATCTTTCCCATTTTCATAGGTATGTAATGATCAATTGCATAGACGTGATCGTGATCCAATAGATCTGCCAGCTTAAAGCCAATCTGATACTGCTCACTGCGTTTGGATACAAAGTCACCGGTCGAAAAAGTATCAATTTGACCTGCACGAAATTTTTGATATAACGAATCAAAGGCTGACTGATGCTTCCTTTGAACTTCCAATGCAACTTTATTGGGATTAAATTCAGCCAATACATCCCGAATATCCTTCAACTCTTTTTGCTTTTGATCGGTAAGTACATCCGGAACCTCCATATTTATCGCATCCCTCCCGGGGTTATCGAGGTGAGTAGTTCCCAAAAACATCACTTTGATCGGTTCCCGATCTTGCGCCTGCATCGGCAATGCAAAGATACTAAGCAGCAATATGACAAGAGCAGTTAACTTCGATTTACAAAGCACAGTCAGTAATTTCATCATTGAAATCATTCTGTATAAGGTTTCTTTTTATAAAAGTGTGTTATCCGTACGAATGAAACCCAAAAATGTTAACAATATCTCAANNCGAACTCCATCAAAAAATTTACCGTTTACATAATAGCAAAACTACTTGTATATTAATGTGATACTTTGTACCAAGTATTCAGAGATTTTAAATAATTTAGGTTTACCTTTTGCAGCATATTATTTATTCACAAGCACTACTTAAGGTTTTATTCACTTTTTGGAAGCATTTGAACTTCTTTTTGAAGAATGCGGCGAAGTTTATGAACTCGCTGATTTCTTGTGATCGTTTTCTGCAAGATATACCCTCCTCTGAATACGATCTTATTACACAAACAAATTTTTCTCCTAACAGGAATTTTAATTTAGCGGTTGCTGAAATCCCGCTAAGACGAACGAACTGTAAGACTGTTGTTATTATGAAAGCTATTGATTTACTGATCAGGATTATACGTCCGGAGGACAGCAACTGCGTGAAAGAAGAATATTTCAATGAAAAATCAAATCATTATTCACGCTTCGGGAAAGCAGACCCGGATAGCTCTGCTGGAAAACGGCGAACTGGCTCAACTTTTTATAGAGTCTGATGAAAACCAGCGCACGGTAGGTAATATCTACCTGGCGAAAGTTCATAAAGTGATGAGCGGTATCCGTGCAGCCTTTATTGACATGGGTACCCCTAAGGATGCTTTTCTGCACTTTTCTGACGCAGGCGACCATCTGAAAGAGTATGTTCAGATGCTTAACGGGCGCGATGCCATAAATAAAAATGTGCGCGAAGAGCTCAAAAAGACGGATTTCAACCAGATATCCAATTATGAAAAGCAGAATTGGGCGGGTAAAATTTTGAATCCCGGCCAAAAACTGCTGGTGCAAATTGTTAAGGAACCCATTGGTTCCAAAGGTCCGCGCATCTCTACGGACATCACCGTTGCAGGACGTTTTCTCGTACTCATCCCCATGGGTGATTACGTTGCCGTATCACGCAAAATCAATAACTACAAAGAGCGTCGGCGGCTTAAGAGTATCGTAAGCTCAATGGTTCCCGATGGATTTGGGGTTATCATCCGAACGGTTGCTAAAGGGCAAGATGAGCAATCTATTGAGGATGATATGCGCGACGTGTTAAAAAAATGGGAGCGCATTCTGGAGCGGCTTGAAACAGCTGATCCTCCCGAGCTTCTTTATAAAGATCTTGATATGACCGAGAGCTTGGTTCGTGATCTTTTCGCCAAGCAATATGATCGCGTGTTGGTTGACGATCCTGAAATGCACAAAAAGATTAAATCATATGTCAGCCAGGTTGCGCCACAGATGCTCCCGAATGTAGAGCTTTATAAAGGACGTGAGCATATCTTTGATTTCATGAAGGTTGCCAAAGATGTGGATTCCATCTTTAGTCCGCGTGTGCGTATGCCATCCGGCGGATACCTTATTTTTGAGCAGACTGAAGCCATGTATGTGGTAGATGTAAACTCCGGCCCCTACGCCGCCAAAGAGAAACAAGAAGATAATTCACTGAAAACAAATCTTGAGGCAGCGCGAGAAGTAGCGAAGCAACTACGTCTGCGAGATATTGGGGGAATTATTGTCGTTGACTTTATTGATCTGCGCAATGATAAAAATCGCAAGAAAATTTATGACGAACTCAAAAAAGAGTTCAAGAAAGACCCTGCCAAGACCAATGTTATTGGCATGAGTGACTTCGGACTGGTTCAAATTACGCGTCAGCGTATTCGGCCGAGTGTGGTCAATTCTGTCTCAAAAGTATGCCCTACGTGTGGTGGATCAGGCAGTGTAGTAACCAAAAATACCATTATAGCTGATCTTGACGCTTGGCTCAGCAAGTTCCGCACCACTACCGATTATCGCGCCGTTGATATTTATATCAACCCATATCTAAAGGCGTATCTGGAAAAAGGATTACTTAGTATTCGTCGAAAATGGATGTTCCGCTACTGGCTCAAAATCACACTTGTCGCTGATGATTCTATTTCGTTGAATGAATATAAAGCTACTATCGCCGGTTCCGATATCGATATTACGGATGTGGTTATGCAGGAAAATAACATCGATGAGCTAATTGAAAACGAAACAAGTGATTTAGACGATCTCGATGACCGGCCGGGAAGAGACGACTTGGACTATTACAAGAAAGATAATGGATCCGGTTCGGGAGGACGTCAAAAACGAGATAAGCGAAAGCCGCGTCCAAGTCGATCAGGAGACAGCTCAAAGTCGAAGTACTACAAGTCTGACTCCTAACCAATACTTTGAATCCCAAAAGAATTGAAACAGAATAGAATTCGATGAGTTTACCTGAGATAAAAGCAACAACTGTATTAGGCATTATTCACAACGGAGAGGCTGCCCTTGGCGGCGACGGACAGGCAACAATGGAAAATACAGTGATGAAGGCTACCGTTAATAAAGTGCGTCGCCTGTACGAAGGAAAAATTGCTGCCGGCTTTGCCGGTTCTACAGCCGATGCCTTTACCCTCTTTGAGAAATATGAAGAAAAACTAAAACAGTATAATGGAAATTTAAAACGTGCCGCCGTTGAGATGGCCAAAGAGTGGCGGCAGGACAAATTTTTAAGAAAACTTGAGGCTCTTTTGGTCGTAATGAGTAAAGATCAGGCTCTGCTGATTTCGGGTCAGGGAGATGTTATTGAACCCGATGATCAGATTTTAGCTATCGGCAGTGGCGGACATTATGCGCTTGCCGCTGCACGGGCGTTAAAAGAGAATGCTCCCGATTTATCAGCCCGTGAGATGGTGCATAAAGCGCTCGATATTGCAGCAGACATCTGTATCTATACGAATCATAACCTGAGCATATTAGAAATTGAAGATTGATGAGTACTTTACAAAAGACAGTTACACAAAAAAACCTTACGCCGCAACAAGTTGTAGCGGAATTGAACAAATATATTGTTGGACAGGATGATGCCAAGCGATCGGTTTCCATTGCTCTGCGGAACCGATGGCGACGCATGAATGCCGATGAAGAAATCAGAGACGAAATTTTACCAAATAACATTCTTTTAATCGGTCCTACCGGAGTCGGTAAAACCGAAATTGCTCGACGCTTGGCTAAGCTTGCGGAAGCCCCTTTCATTAAGGTTGAAGCAAGCAAATTTACAGAAGTTGGCTATGTGGGCCGCGATGTGGAGTCAATGATTCGTGACCTCACGGATATCGCCATTAACATGGTCAAAACGGAGATGCGCGATCGTGTGGAAGAAGAAGCCCGTGAGATCGTCGAAGAACGCATTTTAGATATTCTTATCCCTCCTGTTAAGAAAAACCAGGGTAATAGTAACAACAGTTCACCAGGATTTGATGCCAATTCAGGTGATCAGGATTTTAATCCCCAAAGCGCTTCTGATCAGGAGTTAAATGAACGCACACGCAAGAAATTTCGTGAAAAACTCCGCAACGGAGAACTTGATGAGCGAGAAATAGAAATTGAAGTTCAAAAATCCAGTCGTTCCCCCATGATGCAGGTCTTTGGTCCACAAGGCGGCATGGAAGAAATGGGTATCAACCTACAGGATATGCTGGGCAATTTAGGTGGACAAAAGAAAACCAAACGCAAGGTTACCATTGAGGAAGCCCGAGAAATTCTATTAGAAGAAGAAGCCGAAAAGCTTATTGATCACGAATCGGCCGTTCAAGAAGGGTTGGAACGGGTTCAAAAGCAAGGCATTATCTTTATTGATGAAATTGACAAGGTGGCCGAGTCATCCAATAACAGCAAAGGCGGTGGCGGCGGTGGACCCGATGTAAGTCGACAGGGCGTACAGCGTGATATGCTTCCTATTGTAGAAGGCAGCAATGTTTCTACCAAACACGGCATGGTGAAAACCGATCATATGCTTTTTATTGGCTCAGGAGCCTTTCACGTCTCCAAACCTTCGGATCTTATTCCGGAATTGCAGGGTCGCTTCCCTATTCGCGTAGAGCTTAACTCTCTTACCGAAGAAGATTTCTTTGACATCTTAACGCAACCCAAAAATGCGTTAACCAAGCAGTATCAAGCGATGTTAAAGTCTGAGGGCGTGGATATTGAATTTACTGAAGATGCTCTTAAGGAAGTGGCTTCAATTGCTGCTCAGGTAAACGATCGCGTAGAAAATATCGGTGCCCGAAGATTGCATACCATCTTATCATCACTGCTGGATGAGCTGTTATTTGCTGTCCCCGATGATATTAGCTCCGGCGATATTACAATCGATAAAGATTATGTGAACAAACAGCTTGATGATCTTGTTAAAGACAAAGATTTAAGTCAATATATTCTGTAATTGTTCGTTGACAAATATCATATTAATCAACTATTTACAGATTAAAACTGCAGATACTCATTTGCCGTCGATAGTTCGCTCTTTGTTCAGCGGCTACGCGCAGGGAGTAATTTCTGCAATATAATTACCAATATCTTTTGCACTATGAGCATGAAAAAGTTTATCATCCCCAACATAGTAACCCTTTTTGTACTGTCTGCTTTCTGGTTTGCCGGCGTTGAAACCGTTGTTCCCGGAAACGATACATTGCAAAAAAACATCAAAAAATATGTTCAGACACAACGACGAATAATCGACAATTATGTTGATAAAGTTGAGGTCACAGAACTGTATAAAAACAGTGTCAAAGGGCTGGTCAAAAATCTTTCAGACAGTACCGCAAATCTTAAGAATACCCCGGCCGACACTACTTTTGAGGATTTAAAAATCAAAAATCTGGGAGAATCGGTCGATAAGTTTGAGCAAGCATATCTTTATATCACCAATAACTATCCCGATGAAGATATGACTGAGCGCACCGAAGATGCGCTTGAATCCATGTTTAAAGGCTTAGACCCACACTCAGTTTATATTGAACCTTCGCTCAGTGACGACATCGATGATGAGTTTTCGGGCAAATTTCAAGGTATTGGCGTTCAATTTAATGTCATTCAAGATACCATCACGGTAATTACAGCCATTGCGGGCGGTCCCAGTGATGCACTTGGCATTCGATCCGGAGATCGCATCATTAAAATTGACGGTAAAAGTGCAATAGGATTTACAAATGAGGATGTTCGTAATACGCTACGTGGGCCCAAGGGTTCTGAGGTCGATGTAACCATTAAGCGACCGAATGTAAAAGATCCCATTGAGTTTACCATTGTCCGTGATGATATACCCCTTTACTCTATTGGAGCCGCCTACATGATGGATGAAAAGACCGGCTATATCAAAATGGACAAGTTTATCCAAACCACTCATGAAGAGTTTATGGAGGCTATGAAAAACCTCCAAGAAAAAGGTATGGAACGCCTGCTGTTGGACTTGAGGGGTAATCCGGGCGGTTATCTTAGTCAGGCCGTTGCTATTACCGAAGAGTTCTTCCCCAGAGGCACAAAAATTGTTTCTACCAAAAGCCGGCATACTCGATTTACCTCGGCTTATTACTCACGCCGTGACGGCTTCTTCAAAGATAAACCACTCATGATTCTCGTTGATGAGGGATCAGCCTCCGCAAGTGAAATTGTAAGCGGTGCTGTTCAAGATCACGATCGCGGATGGATTGTAGGACGACGAACATTCGGTAAAGGGCTCGTACAACAGCAATACGAGCTGGTGGACTCCAGCAAAATTCGCGTTACGATCTCCAAGTATTATACACCCTCGGGCCGATTGATACAGAAACCCTACAACAAAAAGGGTGGTGAGGAATATGCCTACGAAATCTATCAGCGCGGTGTTGATGCCAAGGGTGATGCCATGGAATTTGTATCCCATGTCCCT
>JABAHQ010006193.1_pt1 | contig 23052 bp, 23 predicted proteins | sample 7062091 | NCBI WGS metagenome assembly JABAHQ01 (sample SAMN14534359, study PRJNA622989) | marine sediment metagenome | biome: marine biome [ENVO:00000428]; feature: marine pelagic biome [ENVO:01000023]; material: deep marine sediment [ENVO:00002113] | place: India: Gulf of Kutch | collected...
ACGCGGGCTCGATCATCCCGGAAGAAGTGCTCGCCCATGCGCCGGAGGACGCGCGTCTGGTGAACACGGCCTCGATGGCGCTGGATGACATCATCGGTGAGATACGGGGTGCTCATGAGCAGGGGCTGGATGTGGCCCGCCTGCACTCCGGCGACCTGGCCATCTACTCCGNNCATCCCGTACGAGCTGACGCCGGGCGTCCCCGCTTTCTCGGCGGCGGCAGCCGTGCTGGGCCAGGAGCTGACCCTGCCCGGTGTTGCCCAGAGCCTTGTGCTCACACGGACGCAGGGGCGAGCCTCCTCCATGCCGGACGGCGAAACGCTGGAGGCGTACGCGGCCACCGGCACCACCCTGGCCATCCATCTGTCCCTGCACACCCTGGATTCGGTGGTGGAACGGCTGACGCCCTTTTATGGAGCGGCCTGTCCCGCGGCGGTGGTCTTCCGGGCCAGCCGCCCGGATGAGCAGGTACTGCGGGCGCCACTGGGGCGGCTGGCAGCGGATCTGGAACGCATCCCGGAGAAACGCTCCGCGCTGATCCTGGTGGGACCGGCGCTGGGGGAAACGGACTTCCGTGACAGTGCGCTTTACGATCCGGCCCATCACCGCCTGTTCCGGGACGCCTGAGCCATGCGGTCCATGGCCTGCGTCAGGGGTTCGTCACCGGGACTGTTGAGTCTGGCGGTGCTGACCAGGGCGCGCAGGGTGTCCGGCACTTCCCCCGGCATGAGGCCGCTGGCAATCCGGTGGCCTTCCTCTTCGGGCAGCGCGTGATCGTTGAGCACCAGGTCGTAGCGCCCCTCCCGGGCCACCAGGACCACGGGGGCCCTTCCCGGGTGGGCGCAGCCCTTGGGGCAGCCGGAGACGTGAACGGTGGTGCTGCCGTCAAAGAGCTCCGGAACCTGTTCCGCCCAGGCCATGGCATCCGGGCGTGTGGCGGTTGTGCCCGAGGCGCATCCGGGCGTTCCCGGGCAGGCGATGGCCGAGAGCCGAGGGTCGTCGGGGGTGTGGATCAACTCCGGGGCATCCGGGAGGTCGGAATCGGCAACGGCGGTATGGGGCAGGAGCAGTCGCCGCTGTGGCGTGACCCGGAGTGCTTCGTCATGGGCCTCCAGTTGGGCCGCGAGGGTGCGCGCCCCGCCTGTGCTGAGGCACCCGAGGGTGACGCCGAGGACCCAGCCGGCCGCTGTCGGCCCGGGCTCGGGGGGTGGCAACGGTTCCGCCAGCGTTCCACGGGGCGGGCCGAGGTCGCGCAGTCCGGCGAAGGGCGATGTCCCGAAGCCCTCGAGGACATCACGCATGCGCCGTGCCGGCGTAATCAGGCGCTGGCGTTCCTCCAGGAAAATCAGGGCGAGTTCCGCCAGTACATCCACGAGCTGCGAAGGCCGGCAGTTGCCGAGGCCATGGGCCGTCGATGCCGTACCGCCCAGGCTGACCCGGTAACGGATGCCGTCCGGGGTTGCCACCGCGTCGGCGCGGATATCTCCGTCGGTGTGGGCAAGGTGGGTCAGCCCCCCGCCGTTGAGCACGAACCGGAACTTGGCCGGGAGGGCCCAGAGGCGATCATCACCGACCAGTTTTTCGTCCAGCGCATGGGCCTGGGGGGTGGGGTCGATCAGGGCGTCCGGGTCCAGATCGGCGGCAGCGCTGCACTGGATGTTGCGAGCCGCCTCGGCGGCCGCCGTTTCCGCTGCCAGGCCCATGGCCACCAGGGATGCCGTCAGCTCGGCTTCCGCCTCGTCGCCCAGGCCCCGAAGCTGCAGATTGCCCCTGCCGGTGATCTCGATCACGCCCGCGCCGTGCTCATCCGCCAGGTCCGCGATCCGTCTGAGCTCTTCCGGTGCCAGACGGCCCTCCACCAGCCGGACGCGTGACAGCAGCCCGTCGCCACTGGCCATCGGGCTGCCGGCGGAGGGACAGGCGCCACGGCGATACTGGTGCGGAATTGGCATGAGTAAGGAATCGGGTTATTGACGTGGGGTCAGGATAGGCGGGAAAGGCGGTCAAAGGAAAGGCCGCCGCGGTTGCGGCGGCCGACTGGCTTACCGGATGTGCCGGCGGCGCCCGAGACCGAGTCCCAGAAGGCCAAGGCCCATCAGACCGAGAGTGGCGGGTTCCGGCACCCGTGCCATGGTCCTTGCGTACAGGCTGAGATTGGACAGTTCCGGGGTATTCTTCTCATTGTGGAGCCATTGGATGCTGAACGTTCCCGAGAGGCTTTCCAGTGCCTGGGAGGGCTTGAAGTAATACGCCGCCCAGCCGGGGTTGTCCGCGCCCTTGGTGACCACGAAGAAGCTCTCCCAATCCGATACATCCCCGTTATAGGCCCAGCTTCCGGATTGGGCATCAATGTCGGCACTCAGGCCATTGCTGGGGGCTCCTTCAACCTTAGCCACCAGGTTCCAGCTGTCATCGCCCCAGGTCAGGGGGTCGCCCTGCAGCAGTTGGCTGGGATTGCCCTGGTAGGCGCCGAAGCAGTTGTCCGCATCCATGGCGTTGGCGGTCACGTCACTGCTGGCGATCTGGTAAGGGGTACCCGTGCTGCAACTGTGATCGTTATCAAGACCCGTGTTGGCGTTGAAACTGTACGGCCCCGCCGCTGCGGCTGCGGGCAGGAGCACAATCAGGCCCATGAGCAGGGCGTTTGAGGAACAGCGGGTTCTGTGTCGGGTGGGCATGGCCAAGTTCTCCCTTGTTGGGTGTCGAGGGGGCATCCCGGATGATTGAACCGATGCAAAGTCCATGCAGGACGGCGAGTATTCAAGGAGAAACAGGGGGTAACGAGTTATGGAGGCAAGCGAATCAGCACTGATGTGTAAAAAATCCTGACGCCTGCGTTGGGCGCTCATTGCCCGGGTGGTGCCAGGCAGACCCGGTTGCGCCCCTGTGATTTGGCCTGGTACAGGGCTTTGTCCGCCCTTTGGAGCACGGCTTCGTGAGATCGGTCGTCGGGGTCGAACTCGGCAACGCCGATGCTGACGGTGAAAGGAATCTCGTCATCACTGGTAAGGGAAGGTGTCTCCGACACGCGCAGGCGCAGGCGCTCGGCAATACTGGCAGCCTGTTCACGGTCCACGTCCTGAATCAGCATGGCGAATTCCTCACCACCAAGGCGCGCCGGCAGGTCGAAGTTGCGCAGCTCGTGACGGAAGAGATCCGCGAGGTCACACAGGACCTGGTCGCCCGCCGCGTGCCCGAAGCGGTCGTTGATCTGCTTGAAGTGATCCACGTCCAGCATCAGCAGTACGGCGGGGGTGGGGCTGTGGCGCTGCTGACGGTTCCATTCCTCCTCCAGGCGTTCCATCAGCGTGCGCCGGTTGGGGAGGCCGGTGAGAAAGTCCGTCGTGGCAAGCTGGCGCAGGTTGCGCTCGTGCTCCTTGCGCATGGAGATCTCCGCATCCGCGTTCTGGATGCGCAGTTCCGCCTCGCGACGGGCACGGGCCTCCTCGGCCAGGCGGTTGATCAGCTCCACGGTACGGATGCTGATGGCGCCCTGGGCCGCGAGGAACTCGATGAGCGGTTCCCGGGTGTCGTCAAAGGCGTTGCTGATGAGGCGGTGTTCCATATAGAGGAGCCCGACACACTCACCAAGGACCATGAGCGGGATGCACCAGCCCGCCTCTACGGTGGCGGCATCAGTGCCAACCCGTGCCGGTCGGTTCCGGATCGTGCTTCGGAAATAGGGATCGCTGCGCAGGAGCAGGCTGTTCTCGATGTCCTGGCGGCTGAACCGGAACGACTCGTGGGTCCGGGCCACGTAGCGCAGTACCGAACGTGGCAGATCCTCCCGGTCTTCCAGTTCAGGCGGCTCGTGAAAGAACGCGCTGCGTTCGGTATGGCTGTCCATTGCGAGCACCAGCGAACCATGCCGTTCGAGCAGCAGCGCAACGCGCTGGGCCCCCGTCTGGCGGGCTACGTTACGCGTGATCTCGGGCACCAGCTCGGCGAGGTTGGTATGCAGCGACAGGGCCTCGGCGATGCGGATCACGGCCGGCAGATCCACATCCGTGCTTGCCTGGCCGGGGCCGGCGCTCTGGCGGTGTGGCGTGGTGTCCAGCAGGGCGTACGCCTGCCACTGCTGTGCCGCGCGCTGGAAGTGCCCCCAGTAGAGGTCCGCGAAATCGGATTTCTCCTGACGCTCCCACAACCCGGCGGCCAGACGTGCCACCAGGGCCACCGCGTTGGGAAGGTGCTGGCCCCGGACCTGTTCCAGGGCATGATCGTAGTGGCTCATGGCCGTGATGACATCGCCGTCGAGTCGAGCCAGTTCGGCATCCATAAGCCATTGCCAGTGCCCGAAGTTGGCCGGAGCGTGCCGGGCCCACCCGGCGAACCGGTCACGTGCTTCCCGCAACAGTGTTCTGATCCGGTTATTGTCATGGCCGTCCGGGTCCTGGGCAGCCACGAGGGCGCGCAGGCCGTGGTAGCGAGTGACGGGAAGGAGACCCTGTACGGAGACAGTATCGATCAGAGGCTGTGCCTGGTCCAGTTGGGCTGCCGCTTCACGCCAGTGGCCCATGAGGGCGGCGGCCTCGCTGCAGAGGATGTGGTAGATGCACAGAACCTGGCGGTTGCCGTGTTCGGCACAGCGATCCAGGTAGGTGGCTTCGGGGTCCGTGGGGGCATCACCTCGCAGCGCGAGGAAGACCCGAAGGCTGCCCTCGATGAGGTCGATGCCCCATTGATTACCCCGGCGGGTTGTGAAAGCGAGGTACCCCCTGACTTCGGGGATGAGCGTATCCAGACCGGTGCCCTGGAAGAAGCGGCAGTAGGTGTTGTGGCCGAACCCGTAGACCGCGTACTGCAGGTTGCCGGATTCAAGACCGCTCTCGTAGGCGTTGAGGTAGTCCTCGCTGGCCCCGGTCAGGGGTGAGAACCAGTGCCTGAGTGAGCTGCCCATCATGAGATGGCCGACGCTGCGGTCGGCGGCCTGCTCGCAGCGGGTGATAAGCGCCTGGGTGGCCTCGTAGAGAACGCGGCAGTCATCCCCGGTTCCCCGGCCGGTGTGAATCAGCAACCCCCCGTAAGCGGGGAAACTGTACGCCGCGACTGGCAGGGTACCGTGCTCCAGGCACATCCGGATTTCGTGCGCAACAATGACGCTCCACAGGCGTGGATGGTAACGGTAGCAGGGCGGGCCCATGGTGATGAGCAGCCGCATGATCGCGATCTGCTCCCCATCCGACATCCAGGGCAGATCAGCGAGCGCAGCCAGTGGCCGCCCGTCCAACAGCCTGGCCACCCGGTCCAGCTCCTGGTCGCGGGCGGATTCGTAATCCCGCTCGGGGAGACTGACCCCGAAGAGGGCGAGTCCCTCGGTTCCAATGCGGATGGCCTGATCGTATTCGGCCATCAGGGTATGCTGGGTGACCAGCATGCGGTAGAGCTCCGCCTGGCGGTGGTGGTCCGTTTCGTGGTCAATGGCGGCGGTGACCCAGCGGCGGGCGCTGGCAAAATCGCCGTTGAGGTATTCCAGTTCCCCCCTTTCACGGTGAAGCTCGAAGGCCAGCTCAGGATCCGTCTGCCACAGTGTCTCGTCCAGGTGCGCCATGCCGGTGTGCAGATACCCCAGGGCGGCGCCGAAAGCCGCCGATGTCTTGGCCCGCTGGGCTGCCCACAGGTTGATCCGTACCAGCTGGTCCTGTTCCCCGGGGTCGGTCATGATGTGCGCGGCAGCATTCAGCTGGCCGGCTATGGTCAGCAGCATGGTGCTGTCGCGTGTCGGCGGGTTTTCGCGAATCAGGAGTCGGGCGATGGCCAGGTGGAGCCGGGGCACTTCGGATTCATCGAGGGCGTGGTAGGCGGCTTCCTGCATCCGGTCATGCATGAACCGCATGGATTCGGTGACCGGCTGGTCCTGTACCAGGGCGACGCCCCCTGCCGGGAGGATGAATTCCTGGTTGAGAGCGGGCTGGAGCTTGTTCCAGATGCTCTGGAGACTGTCCCCGGTCAGTTCCGCCAATGTGGCAAGATCGAAATGGGTACCCAGACAGGCGGCCAGCGAGAGCAGTCGATGGGTGTCTTCGGAAAGCGCCTGGAAGCGGTGAAGCATCAGGTCAACCACGTGGTCCGCGAATTCGATGTTGCGGAGTGCCTGGAGGCGCCAGCGCCATCGTTGCGCGCGGGTATCGAACCAGAGCCAGTGGTTGTCCCGGAGTGAGTTCAGCAGTTGCCAGACAAAGAAGGGGTTGCCCGCTGTCTTGCGATGGATCTCCCCGGCAAGGGTCGTGACGTCCTCCCGGCCCAGGTGGAGGGCATCGGCGATCATGGCCTCCAGGTCCTCGCGCTCCAGAGGCCCCAGGGATTTCCAGTGACAGCGGAAGGCGCTTTCCGCCGGTAACCGGTTGAGCATCAGCATCAGTGGGTGACTGTCGCTGACCTCATTGTCCCGGTAAGCGAGGATCAGCAGCAGGTGGGCGGGGTCGGCATGCCGGTAAAGCGCCTCGATCAGGCGCAGCGAGGCCGGATCCGCCCACTGCAGATCATCCAGGAACACCACCAGGGGCTGGGGGCTGCTGCTGAAGGTCTCGACCAGCTGGCGGAAACTCTCGTGGAAACGCTCGCGTGCCTCCAGTGGGGGCAGTTCCGGTGGGGCTGGCTGGGGGCCCAGCAGCGTTTCGAGCTGGGGCAGGAAGGGCGCGAGGGCGGCGGCGTTGCCGCCCACGCGCTCTCCGACCCGCTGACGCCAGGCCTCCATGCGTTCCCCCGTTTCGGCGAGCACGTAGTCCAGAAGGTTGCCCAGGGCCTGGAGCCAGCCACTGTAGGGGGTAGCCCCCTGGAACTGTTCGAACTTGCCGCTGACGAAAAAGGCATCCTGGCGGGTGACCGGAATATAGGTCTCGCGGATCAGGGCCGTCTTGCCAATCCCCGAATGGCCTCCAAGGATCATCAGCGAGGGCGTTCCCTCACAGGCCTGATCAAAGCATTCCAGCAGCGCCTGGCGTTCGTGATCACGACCATAGAGGCGGCGGGGGGTGTCGAGGCGTGACTGAGCGGGGCGGCCGGACGTTACCAGCGAGGCGTTTCTGATCTCGCCGTTCAGGATGCGTTCGAGGGTATCCAGATCGGTTATCAGGCCGTGGGCGCTCTGGTAGCGGTATCGGGGGTCCTTGGTCAGCAGGTGGAGCAGTATGTCGTCCAGGAACGCTGGAATCTCCGGGTTACGGTCACTGGGGGTTGTGGGCTCGATCGCCAGGTGCTGATAGATGAGCGCGTGGAGATCACTGCTGTCGAAAGGCGCGGCCCCGGTGAACAGCCAGTACAGGATGGCGCCCAGGCTGTACAGATCGGCACGGGCGTCGACGTCCTGGTTCATGCGTCCGCTCTGCTCCGGCGCCATGAACCGGACGCGGGCCGCATAGGGGTCCAGAGGCAGGAAGTCGCGCTGTTCGCGTTCCCGAAGGGTGGCCCGGGAGAAGTCCAGAATGGTAACGGCGTTGTCGTGGCACAGGATGTTGTTCGGCCGCAGGTCCTGGTGGATCAGGCCGGCATCGTGCACCGATGCCAGAGCCTGCGCAAGCTGGCGGGCACGAGCCAGCCTTTCGTCCATGGAAAGCGTCCCCAGGCTGCTCAGTAATGGCCCCGGACGGTCGTCGTAGAGGGTCAGGGTCTGGCGCCCGCTTCCGGTGATGGCGACCGGCGTCAGCATGCAGTCGAGACGGTAACGGCCCACGAGTTCATGATCCCGCCTGAGGGCGATCACGGATTGATCGTCATGGCGTGCGTGCGGCCGTTTGGCAATGGCACGCCTGGGGTCGGGCCCATGGGATTCGACGCGCAGCACTTCGACGATGCCGTCGGCGAAGAGATGCTCCAGGACGGTGTAACCTTCCAGTGTGGCGGCCATTGACGCCGCTCCTGTTTCCGTGGACCAGATAGTGTCTACGAGTTGATGACGGCGCTTTATTGCCCTTATAGCATGGTTTTACAGTTTCTGCGCGGGTTGGGGAACCTCCCGGATCCGACCGTGTTCATCGATCGCCACGCTGACGAACTGGGCTTCCGTGACCTTGCGGGCGTGCTGTTCCGTCTGGTCCCGTGTCCAGACTTCCACCCGGATTTTCATCGAGCTGCGACCGATATCCTCAAGGTGGGTATAGAAGGCGACCTCGGCGCCAAGGCGTACCGGTGACAGGAATTCCATACCCTCCATGGCGACAGTGGCCGTGCGCCCCCGCGCGAGACGCCCGGCAGCGGTAGCGCTGGCAAGATCCATCTTGTTCACCAGCCAGCCGGCGTAGATGTCGCCGTTATTGTTGGTATCGGAGGCCATGGTGACCAGTTGCAGTGTCAGTTCGCCACGTGGCTGGGGCCTGTCCTGTTGTGTTTTCATTGGTTTCGTCCGATGCTTCCCTCAAAGTGTGTTCGAGAGGCAGTATAGTCGCATCAGCCGCGTTCGCGATGCGGTGGTTCCACGGCCTGCTTTNNCTTCCCTCAGGGTGTGTTCGATGGGCAGTATAGTCGTATAAGTCGGGTTCGCGATGCGGTATTTCCACTGCCCGCTTTCATGGAACTGTCACAAAAACGTCTTATTCTTAGGGATGCAAAGCGTCAGAGGCATAACAATGGCAAGTGATCGAGAAACCTATTCCCGCCATATTTCCCAGCGTTTCAACGAGGAGCTGAGCGAACTCAAGAATCAGCTGCTTGAGATGGGCGGTCTGGTCGAGAAACAGATTGGCGAGGCTGTCGAAGCGCTGGTGAGCAGCGATGCGGAAAAAGCGCAGGCCGTGCGTGACCGTGATCGGGACGTTGATGACATGGAGCGTCGCATCGACGAAGAGGCCATCCAGGTGATTGCGCTCCGTCAGCCGGCGGCCAGTGACCTGCGGCTGGTAATGGCGGTGGTCAAGATGGTGGCGGATCTGGAGCGCATCGGGGATGAAGCCAAGAAGATCGCGCGTCTGGCGCTGGAAATGGCGGACGAAATGGAAGATAGCGTGATCCAGCGCCGGTACGTGGAGGTCCGTAACATCAGCAGTCATGTTCGGGCCATGGTGCGGGATGCCCTGGATGCCTTTGCGCGCTTTGACACGGACAGCGCCCTGGGCGTGATGCGCGAGGATGAGTCGGTGGACGAGGAGTACAAGAGCTCGGCCCGTGCCCTTGTCACGCATATGATGGAGGATCCGCGCGGGATCGGGCTCTGTCTCAACCAGATGTGGACGCTGCGTGCCCTGGAGCGGGTGGGTGATCACGCCGACAATCTTGCCGAGCAGGTCATCTACCTGGTGCGTGGTATGGATGTCCGGCATCGCCCGCTGTCGGAGACAGAGCGTGAACTCGATGCCGAGACCAGTGATTCCAGCGGTGGGAGCTGAGCGCTCCCGCCGCCATCAGCCGTTCGGGAAGGGCGGCCAGCCCAGCGCCTTGCCGCCGATCAGGTGCAGGTGAATGTGATAGACGGACTGGCCGCCGTGCTCATTGCAGTTCATCACCGTGCGGAATCCGTCCTCCGCGATACCCTCTTCCTTCGCAATCCGTGCGGCTACGGTGTAGAGATGGCCCACGATCTGCTCGTCCGCCTCGCTCAGGTCATTGACGGTCGGGATGACCTTTTTCGGGATGACGAGAATATGCACGGGCGCCTGCGGGTTGATGTCCCGGAAGGCCAGGCACTGGTCGTCCTCGTGCACAATGTCCGCGGGGATCTCGCGGTTGATGATGCGGCTGAAGATGGTTTCGGACATGGGTTCCTCGCTTGGTTGTCAGGCCAGTCGTTTCAGCAGTGATTCAATGGGTGCGGGCAGGTGGTCGTCAATCCCCATGGCGTAGCGCGTTACCCGGTCGCGCGCGAGCGGTACGCGCCCGGCGAGCCCCAGCCCGAGCGTGCGTGCCAGGTGCAGCGGCGGGGTGGAATTGCTGAACAGGTGATAGAACAGGTCCATGGCGTCCATCATCAGGCGGTTGCGGGGGCGGCGTTCCGCCTCGTAGGCGGTCAGCCGATCCATCGCGCCGGGGTCGGCGCCCGGGGATGCCGGCCCCAGCGAGCGCGCGAGCGCAGCCGCGTCCTGAAAGCCAAGATTGACCCCCTGTCCGGCTAGCGGATTGATGGTGTGGGCGGCATCCCCGATCAGGACCACTCGGTTCCGGGCATAGTGGTGCGCATGTTCGCGGGCAATGGGAAAACGACCGCGGGCGGGGGCCGCCTCCGGGTCCGGAAGCTCGAGCGGGAAGGTTCTCCGGATACGGGCCAGCAGCCGGGTTTCGTCCATGGCCATCAGGTCGTCGAGGGTCTCCGGCTGGTCATACCACACCAGCGAACCCCAGGCGCTGCCGTCCGCTTCCGGTAGCGGCAGGTAGGCCCTGGGGCCCTGGGGGGTGAACATCTGCCAGGTGATCGTCTGGGCCGGCGGTGCGTGGCGGATGTTGATGACCATGGCCTGCTGGCGGTACTGGGTGCGGCTGGTCCCGATGCCCGCGAGACGCCGGGTGACCGAGTTGGCACCATCGGCACCGACGACCAGGCCTGTTTCCAGCGTTTCGCCGCTCTCCAGTGTCAGGGTTGCGCCGTTGTCCGTCTGTTCCAGCGCCTTCAGTGAGGCCGGGCAGAAACGGGTGATGGTGGGGGTCTGCCCCATCTGCTCCCACAGGGCCCATCGGGTCACCCGGTTCTCAACAATCTGGCCGAGATGGTCGCGACCGAGCCGGGTCGCGTCGAACTCGGTGCGGGCCTGGTTCGCCAGAAGACGGCCGCCGGGGACGCTCGCCAGCGGGCCGGAGGGGGCCTCCCAGACCGCCAGCCGCTGGAAGGGGGCCATGCGGTGAGCCTGCATGGCAGGCCAGGTGCCCAGTGCCCGAAGCCAGGATTCGCTGCCGGCGCTCAGCGCCGACACTCGCAGATCCGGCTCGCTGTCGGCGATGGGTTCTTCCGGAGCACTGGGTTCGATCACCGCCACGCGCCAGCCGTTGGCGGCGCAGGCCAGTGCCAGGGCAGCGCCGACCATGCCGGCGCCGATCACGGCGATGTCGTGCTCGCGTTCACTCATGGGCGCAGTCTACGCCAGAGTGAACGGCGAGGACAGGGGCTCAGCCCGCCTTGCGGGGGCGGCCGGGCTTACCGGCGAGCCAGGCGGGACGACGGGTGCCGGGGCGTATGAAGCCCTGGCCGATCACCACCGGCTGTGCCAGTTCAAGGTAATCCCGGGTGCGGATCTGCATAGCTTCCGTGTGACTGCCGGCGGCAAAGGTGATCTCCGGCTGCTCGGCCAGTGTCTCGCTGCAGTAGACCGACATCCCGAACAGGTTGCCGAAAGGCGGCATGGCGCCGACCTCGCAGTCTGGAAACCGGTCAGTGAAATCCGCTTCGTCGGCGAGTTCCACGAAATCGGTATTGAGCACGTCCATCATCCGGTCCCAGCGAATCCGGAAGCTGGCCGGCATCACCAGCATGGCCATGCGACCGTCGAGTTCAATGATCACCGTCTTGGCGACCTGGTCACCGGGCACATTGCAGTGGTGCGCGAGGGACTGGGCGGTAAAGCCGGGAGGGTGGCTCAGGCACCGGTAATCGGCGCCATGAGCCTCCAGGTGGTCTATCAGGGTCCTTACGGGCATGGTACACCTCCAGACGCAGGGGGAACCTATTGATCCTGCCCTAAGGCTAGACCAGCCCGACCCGGGGTGTCCCGGGGAAAGGTTACATTTTGTACGCTCAGCCCGATCTCTGGGTGTAATGCACATCCCGCTGCGGGAAGGGAATGGTGATCCCGTTTTCGTCGAAGGCCACCTTGATCTTCTCGAGCATGTCCCAGTAACAGAACCAGAGGACATCGCCATGGGCCCAGATCCGCACTTTCAGGTCCACTGAGCTCTCGCCGAGGTCGCCGACCACGATCATCGGGGCGGGATCCTGGAGAATGCGCTCGTCAGTCGCCAGGGTCTTCTGGATGACCTCGCGGGCTTTCTGGATATCGTCGCCGTAGCTGATCCCGATGGTCATGTCCACGCGGCGATTCTCGTAGGCGCTGTAGTTGGTGAGGCTGGCGTTGGACAGTGAGGCGTTGGGCATCACGACCTGCCGGTTATCAAACGTGTCCACGACGGTATAGAGGATCTGGATCTCCTTCACGGTGCCCAGGAACCCCTGGGCCTCAATGATGTCGCCCACCTTGAACGGCTTGAAGATCAGTATGAGGACCCCGCCCGCGAAATTGGCAAGGCTGCCCTGGAGGGCCAGGCCAACGGCCAGGCCGGCGGCACCCAGAACAGCGATGAAGGAGGTCGTGGCGATGCCGACCATCGAGGCGACCGAGATCAGCAGCACGACCTTCAGGAGCATCGACACAACGCCGGTGGCGAAGCGCCCGAGCGTGGGGTCCCGGGCTGTGAGCTTCTTGTCGATGGTGGCAACGAACCGGTTGATCAGCCACAGGCCGATAACCAGCGTGACAATGGCCAGCAGCAGCTGGGGCAGATAGCTCATGAGCATGCCGACCGCCATGGAGGTCAGCTCCGAGATCTGGCCCGCGTCCGGGATCATGTCTTCCATCAGGCGCTCCTTCTTGTGGATTGTTCTATGGCTTGTTGTGTGGCGGCCTCCGAGGCCCACTCGATCAGCTCCCGGAATCCGCCCTGTTTCAGGACGCGGCCATCACGCTGGCCGAGCTGGTAGTCATACATGGGGTCGTAATAGTCCGACAGCAGCGTTCGGATCCAGTCACGGTGACGCTCCAGATCGCCGGCTTCCCACTGGCGGGTCAATGCCTCCCTCATCACGGCTTCAAGCTGTTGGTGACGCAACCCCCCCAGGCGCTTCCGGATCCGGCCGAGCGCGTCGAGCAGGAATGCCCGGAACGACTCGAATCCCGCCTCGGCGCCGTCACGTTCCATGAATGCCCTGCTCATATCGACAACGTAATCCTCGAGGATGTTCTCGACACGGGTTTCGAAGGGCTGCTCGAGCATGATTCTCGGCGACACCGCCAGCCGGTTCTGGAGGGATACGGGGAGTACCCGGCGGCCGATCAGTCGGCCCTCGTCTTCGACATGAATGGGACCGCCGCGACCGTGTGCCTGATACAGCGCCGTCGCCACCGCGTTCTCGAAGCTGGCCTGGGTGGGCTGGGGGGTCAGTGTGCGGCCGAAACTGGATCCGCGGTGGGCCGCCAGCCCTTCCAGGTCCACAGGGTTGGGGAGCTGGTGAAGAAGGCGGGTCTTGCCGGTCCCCGTGCGGCCGGCAACCACCAGCAGCGGCAGCCGGGGGATCTGATTCTCGATCAGTTCGTCCAGTACAAAGCGACGCAGGGCCTTGTAGCCGCCTTCGACGCGCGGGATGGTCACACCAGCCTCGTACAGCCACTCCTGGGCAATCCGTGAGCGCAGGCCACCCCGGGAGCAGTAGAGGCGGGCATCCGGGTGGCGGTTCACGAAATCCACCCACTGGGCGATCCGCGCCTCGCGGACCTCGCCACCCACCAGCTCATGGCCGAGTTCAATGGCGGCGGCCTGGCCCGCTTCCTTATAGCGGATACCAACCTGCTCGCGTTCACGGTCCACCATCAATGGCAGGTTGTGCGCGGTGGGCAGGGTGCTTTCGTTGAATTCCACCGGAGCGCGCACGTCCAGAAGCGGACGCCCCTGGCCCAGCAGGTTGGCATAGTCGTCAGTGAGCGGCAGTTCAGGCGCCACGGCGGTATTTCCGTTGCTGCGATTGATCGCACAGTCTAACCCAAGTCCCCGCGCTTTACGCTACCCGGCGGGCCGGCTAGTATGGCTCGGCCATGGAACACAACAACCTTGATACCCTCCTGCGCCGGAGCCTGCCGCGCGCCCGCACCTGCTGGAGTCGCCCCGCCGGCTGCCCGGCCATTGAGCTGTGCCTGTTTGATCCGGCCTGCCTGGAAGGGCCGCTCAGCCATGAGGAAGCGCAGTCGGTGGTGGCTGAGCCCGCCTACTGGTCGTTCTGCTGGGCGAGCGGCCAGGTGATGGCGCAATGGCTGCTGGAGAACCCGGACCGGGTAGCCGGGCGGCGGGTTCTGGATTTCGGCTGTGGTTCCGGGATCGTGGCCATCGCCGCGGCGAAAGCGGGGGCCCGCGAGGTAATCGCGGCGGACATCGACCCGGATGCCCTGACCGCAACGGCGGTGAATGCCAGGCGGAACGGGGTCACCCTCACGCTGGCCGAGGACTGGCGCCGGGTTGCGCCCGCCGAGATCCTGCTGGCCGCCGATGTCCTCTATGATCCGGAGAACCGGCCGATGCTTGGGGATTTCCAGGCGGGTGCCGACGCTGTTCTCATGGCGGATTCGCGCCTGCGTCATCTCGGGAATGACGATTATCGGCTGATCACCACGGTGGAAGGACGGACCTGGCCGGATCTCAATGAATTCGAGGAGTTCAACCGTGTGCGCCTCTACTGGGCGCCGGGGGTGGACCTGGACGGTGTGGCCTAGCGGGCGCGCATAAAAAAGGGATGGCCGGAGCCATCCCTCATAACTGGCGAAAACGCTTTCCGACGAAAGCGGTGGGCTTCCTGCCCGGTTACCACACCCTGTGATTGTCGTCAGCCGTCCGTGGCCGGCCGGCATCCGAGCCGGCCTCTGGGTTCAGCATCCCTCAAGCATTACGTCCTTTTATTCCCTGCTTCCCCTCAGTTCCTCTGAGGAAACCGTCCGTGTAGCGTCCTTTCCCTGTCGTCCGCTGACAGGAGACACAATAGCAATCAGCAGGGGTGTGTTGTCGGGTCAATAGAGCATGGTCTCCGGCGTGCTGCAGGGGGTAATCATGAATCGCCTTTATGATCAGTATCGTATGTTTCTATGATGAGGTCATGGATTCCGTTTCTGACGCAACAGAACAAGTATTTCCTACATCAATGTAAGACATCTCTTACATTGATAATCGGCAAATGCTGACACGCCCCGCGAAGCGGGCATGTCCGGGGCTTCGGGTCTATAGTGAAGGAGTTGCCGAAAACCGATGCCGGAAGCCCTGTCATGAGCAAACTCAAGGCCCTGGTGGTGGATGATGCCACCTTCGTCCGGGACCTGGTCCGACGGACCATGCGTTCCCAGTTCCCCTCCATCGAGCTGCATGAGGCGGCGGACGGGCGTAAGGCGCAGGCCCTGATGGGGCGCGACCGTTTTGACCTGATCCTGTGTGACTGGGAAATGCCGGAGGTATCGGGGCTGGAGCTCCTGCAGTGGGCACGCGGCCACAGCCACTACAGTGACACTCCCTTTGTGATGGTGACCAGTCGTGGTGACAAGGAACACGTCGTGGAGGCCATCCGTGAAGGCGTCTCCGATTACCTCGGTAAACCCTTCAGTCCGGAATCTCTGGGCAAGAAGGTGCGCAAGGTGCTGGGCAGCCGGCTGGGTGACGAGGGGCCGGCGCCCGAGGCCGCCAGTGATGCATTCCGTCAGTCGGCCGATCTCCTGACGGGCGGCGGCCAGGCCCAGGGCCGGGAAGCCGCCTCAAAACCGCAACAGGCAAAGTCGCCTGAAAGTGCCGGTGCCGGAACCCGGCAGCAGGCCGGGGCAGCACCGGCCGGCAAGACCCGGGGCAGGGAGCCTACCATGGTGGATCTGCGTTTTTCGGAGATCACGCTGACGGGGGTGCTGCGGGGGGTGACACTGAATGAGGCGCGGGTCAGCGTTCGGCGTGGGGAATCGCTGCCGGGCATTCTGGAGCAGGCGGTGGTGGATATGGATCTCGGGGGCAAGGTGGCACGCCTGAACGGCTATGTGTACCAGATGCAGGCCCTCGAGAAGCGACCGGATACCGAGTTCGTCCAGATCGTGGTGCGCTTCGTGGATGATGATCCCCAGAAAATGGAGGACCTGAGTTACTTCATCGCGCGCTTTCAGGGATGATGCGGCTGGCCGGCAGATGGCAGCGGAAGGTGCTGCCAGCTTCCGGGGTGCTGTCGATGGTCAGGTAGCCGTCATGGTTGTAGAGGATGTGCTTGACAATGGCCAGCCCCAGGCCGGTCCCCCCGGTTTCCTTGCTGCGGCTGGGGTCGGCGCGATAGAAGCGCTCCGTGAGTCGGGGAATATGGTCCGGGTCGATGCCCGGCCCGTCGTCGCTCACGCTCAGGGTGACGTAATCCCCGTCCACGCCGTAGTCGAGCCGGATATGGCCGCCGCCGGGGGTGTATTTGACGGCATTGAAGACGATGTTCGAGAAGGCACTCCGCAGCTGTTCCGCATCGCCCCGGAATCGGCGGTTGTCGCCAATGCGCAGTTCAATCTCGTGGCCCTGGTCCCCGCTCAGTGCAATGGCATCCTGCTGGATCTGGCGCAGAAGGTCCGCCGGTGAGCAGTCGGTGTCTCCGGTGTTGCGATCCCCGGTTTCCAGCCGAGACAGCAGCAGGAGGTCGGTGATCAGGGCTTCCATGCGGCCAGCTTGATGGCGCATGGCGTCCATGGGCCGGCGCCACTCAGGGGGCATCCGGTCGGTCTGGTCGGCCAGGGTCTCCAGGTAACCACTCAAAACCGTCAGGGGCGTCCGCATCTCGTGCGAGACGTTGCTGACGAAGTCACGCCGCATCTTTTCCAGCTGGTAGAGGCGGGTTACGTCCTTGATCGTGATCAGCCGGTCGTCCGCGCCGAAGAGGTTGATCTCGATCTGCAGNNGCCTCGAAGTAGTCCCGGAACTCGGGGGTTCGGAGCAGGTTGTAGACGTATTCCCCCTGATCCCGGGTGCTGTCGAAGCCGCAGAGGTCTTCCGCCGCCTGGTTCCACCATTCCATACTGCCGGACGCATCGGTCATCAGGACGCCGTCACGCAGGGAGTTGGTGGATTCCTGGACACGGTTGATCATGCTCTGAAGGCGATCCCGCGCCCGGAGGTGGCGTTTCTGGAGACGGTAGATGTCATCCAGGACCTCGCCCCAGAGCCCGGGCGCCTCCGGAGGTTCCGCTTCGCGGTTGCTGCGCTTGAGCCAGAGATGCAGACGGATGAGATGGTGCAGCATCCAGCCGCCGTAAAGGGCAAGAGCCAGCGCGCTCAGCAGGGCCGGTCGACCGAGCAGGAAGCCGAGGAGCAGGGCCAGCCCCAGCAGCAGGGCGACGCGACGGATGTGCTGTTTCAGGCCTGTGCTCATCAAACTCCCGGGCTGTTTCACTGCTGGCGTGTGGAGAACCGGTACCCTGCCCCCCGGACGGTCTGAACGAGGGAGCCGTGCTGCGGCCCGAGGACTTTCCTGAGCCGGCGGATATGCACGTCCACGGTACGCTCCTCCACGTAGATACCGGCGCCCCAGACCTGGTCCAGGAGCTGTTCGCGGGTGTAGACCCGTTCCGGGTGGGTCATGAAGAACTGTAGCAGACGGTACTCGGTTGGGCCGATGTTGACGTTTTCTCCGTCCACGGTCACCCAGTGACCGACCGGGTCCAGGTGGACGCCCCCGATCTCGACCGGCGTATCCTCCCCGGGGGGTGTGGAACGACGGAGCACGGCCTTGAGGCGGGCAACCATCTCCCTGGGGGAGAAGGGCTTGGTGATGTAGTCGTCCGCGCCCACTTCCAGCCCCTGAACCCGGTTGTCCTCCTCGGTTTTGGCCGTGAGCATGATGATGGGGATTTCGGCGGTGCTGTCTTCGCGCTTCAGGCGCCGGGCCAGGTCGATGCCGGACGTACCGGGCAGCATCCAGTCCAGAATGATCAGATTGGGGCGTTCATCCACCACCAGGCTGTGGGCCTGGCGCGCGTCTCCGGCTTCAATGTATCGGTAGCCGGCCATTTCCAGCGCGACTGCGATCATCTCCCGGATGGAGGGCTCGTCATCAACAATCAGGACGGTTTTGTCGGCCATGGATGTCACGTCTCGGTCGATTGGGTTACGCGGCCATTACACCGTCTTAGTATGACAGATTCATGACAGCGCCAGATCCAGCGCCAACCCGAGGAATACAGCCAGACCGGCCCAGTTGTTGTTCAGGAAAGCACGGAAGCAGGGATCGCGCTGGCGCTTCCGGATCAGCCACTGCTGGTAACCGAAAAAGCCGCCCATGGCGAGAACCCCCAGTATGAACAGCGCGCCCAGCCCCGTCTGGAGCCCAACCAGCAGGAGTGTGAACAGGGTCGTTGCCTGGAGTATCCCCACTGCGGCCCGGTCCATGTCCCCGAACAGCACGGCTGTCGACTTGATGCCGATCTTCAGGTCGTCGTCGCGGTCCACCATGGCGTAGAGGGTGTCGTAGGCGACGGTCCAGACCAGGTTGGCGATGTAGAGCAGCCAGGCAATGCGCGTGACCTCGCCGGCTTCCGCTGCCCAGGCCATGGGTATGGCCCAGGAGAAGGCGGCACCAAGGACAACCTGGGGAAGATGGGTGTAGCGCTTCATGAACGGGTAGATGAAGGCCAGTGCCACGCCGCCAAAGGACAGCCAGAGCGTGAGGCGGTTGGTGAAGAAAACGACCATCAGGAAGGAGACCAGGCAGAGCCCGAGGAACAGGGCAATGGCCTCACCGGGCAGGATGCGGCCGGTTGCCAGGGGGCGCTCCCGTGTGCGTTTCACATGGCCGTCGAGGTTGCGGTCGGCGTAGTCGTTGATGACGCATCCCGCGGCGCGCATGAAGAAAACGCCGAGGGTAAAGATCACCAGGTTTGCCAGGCTTGGAACGCCTTCAGCCGCGAGCCAGAGGGCCCACCAGGTGGGCCAGAGCAGCAGCAGGCTGCCGATCGGCCGGTTGATCCGCATCAGCTGTATGAAATCCGGCAGGCGCTCACGCACCCGGTCCAGTGCAGGCTGAAGGCGTGTCGTCGTCATGGTTCCCTGTCCATTACGGCCCGTGACTAGAGTGGCCGGAGGCTGTCCCCATGGGTCGGGTGGCGGCGCACGGCCCGGTCCCTGATGTCCTCCCAGAGCGGGGGCAGGAAGCACTCCGTGACCAGCAGGGTACATCGCCCACGGCGGAAACGCGAGCGGCGGGCGGGGCAGGGGGTGGCCTGTTCCGGGGGGTACGCCTGACCGCAGGTGAACGCCTCGCGGGACCACGGATGCCGGCCGAACAGTGCCGAGCCCAGTGGCCGGTTTCCCAGGTGGCGCAGGCGCCGGTTCGGGCCCCGCAGGCAGGCGAGGGGAATAACGGTACGGGCGCGCACCCAGGGCGTCCCGTCGCCCATCAGGTGAACCTCACGGACCCAGGCCCTGCGGCGCGGTGGCAGCCCGAGCTCGCGGGCTTCATCGCTCTGTGGTACCCGGAATCCTTCCTCGAGGACACGCACGTGCAAGGCGGTTTCACTGAAGCCGCGCAGAAGCCGGGTCAGCGAGCCCCGGTGCCGCACGACACGGCGCTGGTGTCGGGGCAGCCAGTGCCAGGGGCGTTGCCGGAACCCCATGGGGGTGCCCACCACGGCGTTACAGCCCCCGAACCGCGTAGATGCCCGGCGCGTTGCGCCAGTATCCCTGATAGTCCATGCCATACCCGAAAAGGTACCGGTCCGGGGTCTGCAGCCCGACGAAATCCGCCTCGAACCCCGGCTGGCTCTTGCGGTCGTGGTGTTTTTCCACCAGTGCCAGCGTCCAGACCTGCTCCGCGCCCTCGGTACGGCAGGCGTCGGCCAGCGCGGCCATGGTGTCGCCTTCATCGAGGATGTCATCCACAATCAGCACTGTGCGCCCCTTGAGCTGGGCCTGGGGATGAACCTTCCACTCCAGATCCCCACCCGTGGTGTTGCCCCGGTAACGCGAGAGCTGGGCGTAATCGAGCTGCAGCGGGAAGGTCAGACGGGGCAGCAGCTGGCCCGCCACCACGAGCCCGCCGTTCATGATGCAGAGGATAAGCGGGTCCTGGTCGCCGAGGTTCGTGCTCACCTCACCGGCCAGTCGATCCAGCGCCTCGCTGACCTGGCTGTCCGTGTAGATGCAGTCGGCTTCGTCGAAAACCTGTTGCATTTCCGCTGTGTTACGGGCCATGGCTGGTCGTGTCCTCCGCAGACATAGGGGTTGTTTCAGAGGGCGCGAGTATAACGCCGTAAGGTTGGATTGTCCCGATTCTCACAATGTCGGGTGTAATCCGGGGGTTGTATTTGGTTAGAATGCGCACCGTATTGTCATTCGTTAAGGAGTAAGCCATGAAAAAGTGGCAGTGCGTCGTCTGCGGATTCATCTATGACGAAGCGGAAGGCTGGCCCGAAGATGGCATCGAAGCGGGCACCCGCTGGGAAGACGTGCCCGAGGACTGGACCTGCCCCGACTGTGGCGTGGGCAAGGAAGACTTCGAGATGGTTGAGATCGACTGAGCCCGCCCCATGACCCAGAATCAATCCCTGCCCATTGTCATCATCGGGACCGGACTGTCCGGCTATACCCTGGCCCGGGAGCTGCGCAAGCTCGACAAGGAAACCCCGCTGGTACTGATCACCGCGGATGATGGACGCAGCTATTCCAAGCCCATGCTCTCCAATGGCTTCGCCAAGGGCAAGACCGCCGATGAGCTGGCCCAGGCGGATGCGGACGCCCAGGCGGACGCGCTCAATGCGCGGATCCTGACGCACACCCGCGTGGAGGCCATTGATCCCGGAGCCGGCCGGATCACAACGGATGCCGGAACCCTGGACTATGGTCGGCTGGTGTTGGCCTGGGGCGCGAACCCCATCCGTATTCCGCTGGATGGTGATGGCCTGGATGCGCTGCATCAGGTGAACGACCTGACCGATTACGGCCATTTCCGCGAGGCGGCGGCCGATGCCCGCCGCGTGGTGATTCTGGGAGCCGGGCTGATTGGCTGTGAATTCGCCAATGACCTGATCAATGGCGGCTACGAGGTGGACGTTGTTGCCCCGGATTCGCGCGTCCTGCCGGCGCTGCTGCCGGAGGCCGCCTCGGAGGCGGTCCGCGCGGGGCTGGAGGAAGCTGGCGTCCGTTTCCACCTGGAGCAGTGCGCCTCCGAGGTCAGTCGCACCCCGGATGGTGTGAAGGTCACGCTGGACAACGGCAGTGTGATTGAAGCGGATCTGGGACTGGCCGCCGTGGGCCTGCAGCCGCGCACTGACATGGCGAGTGCCGCCGGGCTTGAGTGCGGTCGCGGCATCCGGGTGAACCAGTACCTGGAGACCAGCGCGTCGAACGTCTATGCCCTGGGTGATTGCGCCGAGGTCTGTGGGCACGTGCTGCCCTACGTCATGCCCCTGATGGCGGCGGCCCGTGCGCTGGCCAGAACCTTGACGGGCGAGCGTACGCCGGTGCATTACGGCAGCATGCCGGTAACGGTGAAAACGCCGGCCTGCCCCGTGGCCGTATGCCCACCACCGGGGGACGCTGCAGGTGAATGGCAGGTCGAGGGCGAGGGGCGTGATCTTCGGGTCCTCTTCCGGTCGAACGATGGTAACCTGCTCGGGTTTGCGGTAACCGGTGACTGCGCCGGTGAGAAGCAGTCACTGTCTAAGGAAGTGCCGGCTATTCTGCCGGCCTGAGGACCAGGTTGATGACGGGAGCCGGCAGTATGCAGGATGTGACGCGCAAGCTCGTTGGGCTTCTGGATGTCGCCCCTTTGGGGGACGACCACTTCAGTGGTGAAAGCGATGATCTCGGCTTCCCCAATGTGTTTGGTGGCCAGGTCCTGGGGCAGGGCCTGATGGCGACCAGCCGCACCGTCGAGGGGCGGCTGGCGCATTCCATGCACGCCTACTTCCTGCGTCCGGGGAATCCGCACCAGGGGATCGATTACGAGGTCCAGCGCGTTCGCGACGGCGGCACCTTCACCGTGCGGCGGGTGATAGCCCGGCAGAACGAGCGTGAGATCCTGACGGCCATGGTCTCGTTCCAGGTTCCGGAGGAAGGGTTTGAGCACCAGCTGGATGCCCCCTCCGCCCCGGATCCGGAGGGACTGACCTCGGAACAGGCACTGCGCGAGACCGTGCGCGACCTGGTCCCGGAGGAGCGGCGCAAGCAGATGATGAAGGAACGCGCCATCGACATCCGTCCGGTCACACAGATGGATCCGCTCAAGCCCGAGGTCGGTCCGCCCCACACCCAGAACTGGTTCCGGGCGCGGGGTCCCCTGCCGGACGATCCGGTTCTGCATCGGGCCATCCTGGCCTATGCGTCGGATTTCAGCCTGCTTGCGACCTCCATGCGGCCTCACGGTGCCGGCTTCTCCACGCCGGGCATGCAGGTTGCCAGCCTTGACCATGCCATCTGGTTCCATCGCGCTCTGCGGCTCGATGACTGGCTGCTCTACGACATGGACAGCCCCAGTGCGTCCTCCGGTCGGGGCATGAACCGCGGAACCATCTTCAACCGGGATGGTGAACTGGTGGCCTCCGTGGCCCAGGAGGCGCTGATCCGCCAGCGGACCTGACCCGCCCCTTCCCCCCTTTCAAAAAACTGTTTTCAAAACATCACGGCCCTGTCAGCGGACTTTCACCTGGCGGGATCAGGATGGGTCCTGCACCTACCCGGCGGTCCCACCGCCGGCGCGTGCGCATGGAGCGAATCACGCAGTATCGCCCACCCCAATTTCCTGAAACCCTGGGAGGGCCTCATGTACAAGGATTTCCATCAACTGATTGATCACGTCTCGCAGGAAGTCGCCGTGACACGGCGTGACTTCGTCAAGAGCGGGACAGCGGCCACCGCGGCATTCGCCGCCATCGGTGGCCAGTCCGCAGCCGCCGCCGAGTCCTTCAGCCGTGACTATGGCCCGCTGCAGCCGGTGGCCGACAACGTGACCGGACTCGAACTTCTGGAGCTGCCGGAGGGCTTTGAATACATGACCTACGGCTGGCACGGGCAGATCATGTCGGACGACACGCCAACCTCCGGCGCCCATGATGGCATGAGCGTGGTCGCCGCTCGCGGCAACCAGATTGCCATTGTCCGCAACCACGAGAATTCCGCCGGTGATCGGCCGGCCGTGATGGCCCCGAACTGGTTTGATGAGAATGAGGCGGGTGGCACCAGCAACCTGATTTTCGACACCGTGAATCGCAAGTTCGTGGCCTCCTGGTCCTCGCTTGGCGGCACCATCCGGAATTGCGCCGGTGGCCGCACACCCTGGGGAACCTGGATCTCCTGCGAGGAGACCTCCGCGGAAGGGCACGGCTGGGTCTTCGAGGTGCCCGGATTCGGCGTCAGTGATGCCAGGCCCATCCGCGCCGCGGG
>JABAHQ010015839.1_pt1 | contig 22966 bp, 28 predicted proteins | sample 7062091 | NCBI WGS metagenome assembly JABAHQ01 (sample SAMN14534359, study PRJNA622989) | marine sediment metagenome | biome: marine biome [ENVO:00000428]; feature: marine pelagic biome [ENVO:01000023]; material: deep marine sediment [ENVO:00002113] | place: India: Gulf of Kutch | collected...
TTTGGGATTAGTGCTGGCATCTGTGCCATGGATGTAAAAAGTGGAATTAACCATATAAAGGAAGAGGTTTTGCTAGATACTGTTTTACTAGAATTTATTTAGAACTTTTAATTTTTCTATCTAATTTTTATGTAGAAAGACTGGTTTTTCAGATAAATTTATACCAGAAAACTAAGACGATTCAATGTTAATCAATAGAGTTAATCAATAATTACTGATTCGATCTTCGTAATCAAGGTAAAACATATAACGATGTATGTATCCTTTCTGATTAATTAGGGATAACTATGGTCGAAAAAAAACTTTTGGTAATAGGACTCGGGGCAGTTATGGCTTTGGGTACTCTAGGGTTCAATTGGGTTGAATCTCTAGTTCCAGATGCATATGCACACGGCGTCCAAGCACAACTTCAGAGTCGATTTGTAAGGATAGAAGACGAGACCTTCAACAGACAATCCCTGCAAACAGGTGAAACTTTGTGTCTTCAAGGATCTCTTGTAAGTTTGGTTGAGAGAGACTTGAGAGCATGGATTTCAATATTCTCAGAATCGACCAACGCAGGTAATAGATGGGAGGTATTGTCTAGAGATCCACCTGGAAACGTCTTTGACTTGGGAGGAAACTCTGTTCAAGACTACCAAGTTTGTGCAAAAGCACTTGAGCCTGGCGTATATCACGTTCACACTCAGCTCAATGTTGCAAATGTGGGTCCAGGACTTGGCCCAGGTCAAACTGTAGTAGTAGAAGGAGATCCAATCATCAAGCCAATTCCATACACAAACATTGCTTACCAATCAGTATTGATTGGTGTTGGCTACGTCATTACGTTTGCTACAAGACCCTGGCAAGTAATCTAAAAAAACCCAATTTTTCCTTTTCATTTTAAATAACAAAGTATAATAATACATTATTATTTTCATACTTATAGATATTAAACTCTTATCTTCAAGCATTTATTTTGATAGTTATTGCTAAGTTTTGAAATCATAAAATTGGATATTCATCAAAGTTATTTCGTTGGAAAAGTGATCTTTAGAGACGATGAATATACGATAAACATCCAAGATCAAAGAAGGGGGAAAGTACTCAAATTACCATTTGCGATAGAATCAAAAAAAGAACACATGATAGTACGCCTTACAGGTCCTTCGGATATCTATGTTGAAGATTACTTGGCATATTACGGCAAATCAGAATGGTTAGAAATTGATTCAGACGAAATTACCTATTTTTTGGCAGATCATCAAGACCAATTTGATACATTGGAGATTATGGATTAAAGAAAGGACTTTAAGTAATTCTCCAAAAATGAATTGCATGATTTGGCCTGGGATGGGAGATCCAGCAAAGAGGAAAAAGACGTTAAAATTTTTACTAATGACTGCCATAATCGGCATTTCTGTAGGAATTGCTAGTAGTATTATTCAAGCAGAGCTTGGAAAAAATGACCCTCTTAAGTCATGCATAGATGATAGAAATACGCCTTACAGGATTAAAGCAACTTTGGAACTTTATGTAGATGGTCAAAAGGCAGATATTCCAGCAAATATCGGCTTTGAGGATGGTTGTCAAAGATCTCTCTATACCTTGACCAATGATGGTACGATTTATGCAGAATGGGAGGAAGAATATCCTTTTGAAATAGGCCATTTCCTATGGATGTGGGATTTTCCCTTAAGAGACATGGAACAGGGAAAATCGAAAATATCTGTAAATGGCAAAGTCTCTGATCAATTTATTCGTGCACCGCTAGAGAATGGCAATCATTACAAAGCAGAATTTGTATCAAAAGGTTCCGAATCAGCGGAGCAAAAAGATTTTCTGCCACCTGATGAACAAAAATAGTTTTTGAAAAAAGATTTGAAAAATAATGAAAAGAAGAAAAGAAGTGGTTTACCAGTATTTTCCGTTGTCTGGAATTAGACCAATACCTTCTCTTTCAAAGTGTTTGTCCAATTCGTCGATCCATCTCTCACGAGTATCCTTGTATGACCAGCCATGAACACGTAACCAGTATGCAATTACTCCTAGAAGGAATACTGTGAACATCATGGTACCGAAGATGTAGATCATTACGTCGTAGAATAATGGATCATAGTTTGGTCCTAGCTGTCCCGTGATCGTTGACAGGATGCTTAGGAAGGTTCCAACTATAGGAGTCATTACCTAATTGGGCGCTATCTGTACGTTATATACATTTCTGTCATTATCAAAAAGTACGAGATCAGGCATATCTCAGATTAGAGTAATTCTTAATAAAATAGAAAAGAGAGAATTTTGGTTAACCTCTTCCCATTGCGGCATACTTGCCTTTTCTTGCTCTGACGAAGAATGCTGCGGCAATACCACCAAAAACAGCCCCAGCAATTACAGATGCGCCAACTACACCACTTGCATCAAGATATGGTGTACCCGATCCACTTGCCGGATTTGCTTCGGCGGCCTCGATTCTTCTTTGAGCAAGTTCAAGTGTCTCTTCTAGTGTGCCTGCGCCGGTTTCGCCTTGTTGACCAACGTTACCCATGTACTGTGCAAATGCTGCATCAGTAAATCCATAGTAACCGATGATGTATACGGCGAACAAACTTGCGATTAGTACAGTCTTATTCATAGTACTCTGTTGGTGAGATGTCAGTAGTTCATATTTAACTTTTATTCTACACCAAAGATCTGCTAAATTCAGAATCTAGTAAAGCAACGTTTAATTTTGTTCTGAAGAAATGAGAAAGTAATGGGACGATTACACAGTCACAGGCATGGAAAATCACACTCGATTAGACCTGCCACACTACGTGCCCCCTCATGGATATCACAAAGTCCAAAGGAGTTAGAAGAATTAGTAATAAAATATGGAAAAGAGGGATTTACGCCAAGTCAAATTGGCATAAAGTTACGGGACCAATATTCTATTCCCATAGTAAAGCCAATTGTAGGTAAAACAATTGGCCAAATTTTAAAGGAAAATGACCTAGTATCAGAAATGCCTGAAGATTTAGAAAATATTGTAAGAAAAGCAGTAGGCCTCCAAAAGCACCTAAGAAATCACAAAGGAGATCATCGAAATGTTAGATCTCTAGAATTAATTGAAGCAAAGGTGCATAGGTTATCTGATTATTACAAAAAGATAGGTCGCATACCTCGAAACTGGAAATATAAGTCAGTTGTTGCTCAATTAGAGTAACATGGGAGATAGTCTTCAGGAGTCTTTATCATATTTTAGAGATTCAGTTTCTGACTGTATAAAATCGAAAAAGTCAATTTCAATTACAACACACATAGATTGCGATGGGTTAACTTCTGGCAGTATAATTACCAAAGCCCTGATCCGAGCTGGTGCAAATTGTACTGTTAGAACTACAAAGGAGTTTAGCAGTAACGTTATTTCAGATCTTAAGAATGATTCAAGAGACTTTCATATAATATGTGATTTGGGAGGAGGTTTTGCAAAAGAACTAGAAAGCGTCCTTGGAGATTCATGGATTGTACTTGATCATCACCAAACACCAGAAGAGGAATTTGAAAATGAAAGAGTTCTCAATGCTTGGAAATTTGGAATAGATGGAGGTAAAGACATCTGTGCAGGTGGTATGACTTATCTTGCGGCAAATGCAATAGACGACAGAAATTCTGATCTTGCAGCTATTGCAGTTATCTCTGCCCTAGGAGACAGACAAGACCAAGGAGAAAAAAAAGCACTTACTGGAAAAAACCAAGGAATTGCCACAGATGCCAAGGACCAAGGAATTTTAGATATCGATTTAGATTTGTTGCTAACTGGAAGAGAAACTCGAGCCCTACCAGATGCTCTGGCGTTTACATCAAGTCCATTCATTGAAGGGTTAACCTGGAATAGAGATGCTTGTTATTCGCTTTTAAAATCAAGCGGCATAGAACTAAAAGATGGCGGGAGATGGAGGGTGCCAGCAGAACTAAACGAAGAAGAAAAAAGAAATCTGATTGATGAAATTATCCAGTTTACTTCTGGAAAAAATTCAAATGAGATAATGAAAGAGTTAATTGGGTATACCTATACCTTCCCGCAAGAGGACAAAAAGAGTTTCCTAAGAGATGCAAGAGAATTTTCAACCATGCTAAACTCGTGTGGCAGGGTTTCCAAAGGAGGAGTAGGTATTGCTGTTTGTATGGGTGATAGAAAGAACATACTTCTCGAGGCAGAAAATATTCTATCAGAATATAGAAAAATGATTAGAAATTATATGAATATCTTGGGCAATGAAAGATGGAGAACATCAGAAAATCAGAATTACGTCATGGTTAATGCTGAAGGACTAGTTCCTGAAACTATGACAGGTACAATCTCATCCCTAATTGCAGGTTCTCCAAAGAACATTGGTAAAATCGTAATTCTACGGACTAATGCAGAAGAAAATTCCATCAAGTTTTCTTCTAGAAAATCAATTGGTTGTAAATTAGAAATAAATCTTAGTGAGATAATGCGTGCTGCTGCTGAAAGGTTTGGCGGTATTGGAGGAGGCCACGATGCTGCTGCTGGTGCAAAGATAACTAAAGACAAATTGGGCCAATTTCTTGACTATTTGGAAGATAATGTCATTAACGTGCACCCTCCAGATATCTCTCAATGATATCTCTCAAAAAAAATTGAATAGTCTTGAAAGAGCTTTGGGACCAGACAATATTAACTTCCCAAAAGGATTATCTTTTTCGTTGGAAAATGTAGAAGGCAAACTAATCTTTAATTTTCAAAATCATGGAGAGCTAGGAAAAATGATAGGAACCGTTGATGAAATTTTAGAACATGTTCAAGTTGCATTAAAAGTGATGAAGTAGTGCTAGATCCAAAAATAATCAAAGAAAAACCAGACAGGGTCCGCAGTATGCTCAAAGCTAGAGGAATGGATTTTAATTTAGAAAGACTGATTGAATTTGACAAAAGAAGGAGGGAGTTAATTCTAAAGACAGATGAATTAAGAAAACAAAAAAACCAGATTGCCATCGATATTTCGAAAAAGAAAAAGTCAGGAGAAGATGCGTCTTCTGTCATTTCTCAACTAAGGCAAATTTCAGAGGAATTAGAACGCCTTGAAAAGGATCAAAATGCAAACGAACAAGAATACAAAAACCTTGTTTACACCATTCCCAATCTTATTCATGATTCAGTTCCTATAGGGAAAGATGAATCTGCAAACAAGGAAATAAGAAAGTGGTCATATCCTCCATCCCAAGATTTTAATTTAAAAGATCATATCGATATTTCTACAAGCTTAGAATTAGTTGATCTTGAAAGGGCAGCAAAGGTAGCTGGAGCGAGATTTTACTATCTACGAAATGATCTTGTTAGACTAAATCAAGCACTTGTGAGCTATGCATTAGATTATCTGTCAGAAAAAAACTATTCCTTGATACAACCCCCCTATATGATAAAAAAAGAGATGATGGAGGGAGCAGTCATAGCCGAGGATTTTGAAGATGTAATCTACAAGATAGAAGATGAGGATCTCTATCTAATTGGAACCTCCGAACATGCAATTGCCGCAATGCATGCAGATGAAATAATCGATGGTTCCCAACTTCCCATTAGATATGCAGGAATAAGTCCATGTTTTAGGAAGGAGGCCGGGGCGCATGGCAGAGATCAAAAGGGAATTTTTAGAGTGCACCAATTTGAAAAAATAGAACAGTTTGTTTTTGCTAGACCGGAAGATTCGTGGTCAGAGCATGAAAAGATGTTGGAGGTTGCCGAAGAGTTTTATCAAAAACTCCAATTACCTTACCGAGTAATGTTACTGTCAAGCGGGGATATGGGAAAAGTCTCTGCAAAAACATATGATATTGAGGCATGGATGGCAGGGCAGGGAGCATATAGGGAAATAGTTTCTTGTTCGAATTGTCTAGAATATCAATCACGTAGGTTGAAAATCCGGTTCAGGGATAAAACAAACGAACCTACCAAATATCTTCATACCTTGAATAGTACACTAGTTGCAACGTCAAGGGTTCTAGTTTCCATAATGGAAAATTTCCAGACAAAAGATGGACATATCAAAGTTCCAAGTCCACTCCAAAAATATATTGGCAAAGATCTGATTTAATCAAATACCCTTATATTTTGGCCACAAAGGTTGATACTATAATTGGCACGAAGAAAAACCAAAGTTAAAGATAAGTGGAGAGAGAAAAGGTGGATTACTGTATATGCTCCAGATGCTTTCAATAATGTCCCAGTAGCATATTTGCCAATAACTGATGAAGAAAAAGCTGCAGGGAGAGTAGTAGAAGTTACCCTGTATGATATCCTCAAAGGGGATCCTTCACAACACCAATACAAGATATATTTCCAGATCTATAAAGTAGAGGGAGAAAAGGCTACATCTATTTTTAAAAGATATGAATATTCAAAGGAATTTTTGAGAAGTCTTATTCGAAGAGGATCTTCAAAGATCAATTTTATCACCGATATTAAAACAAAGGATGGGTATCTATTCAGAATTAAAGTGATTGCCCTGACCCACCGTACTTTGAATACCTCAAGGCAACATGCAGTTAGACTCGTTGCAAAGGACGTTATTGAAAAATCAGTTCCTGAAATGACCATTGATCAATTTGTCCAAGCAACATGTTATGGAAAAATAAATTCAGACATCATGGCTGCAGCAAAGAAACTAATTCGGATGCGACATGTTGGTCTTGAAAAGGTGAAATTGATAAGAACTGCAGAGAAGGAAATTGCCCTTCTCAAGGCATAAAATAACCCTGATCATATTCCTTTCTAATGCATAGGATTAAGATTGTATTAGAAACAATAGTACATGCTACAGAAGATGTAGACAGAATTATAGACTCCCTAGGAGTTCTTGGAATTCAAAGACAGGATGTAATTATTGAAAACTTTGCGGGCCATTTTGAGAACACTATTTTGATGTTGAAAGTAAAGAAAGAGAAAAAAGAAGCCCAACAGATTTTTTACAAAATTTCAGAGAATCTCTCCAAAGAAGATTTAGATTCATTGATAAAAGATCTTGATAATCATATCCACAATTCTACTTTATATCTTAGAATTTCAAAACAAGATCTAATATCCGGACTACTGTATCTAAAAGAAAATGATTCTGTAAAGATCAAGGTGACAGTTCCAGTTTTTAATAAAAAGAACAAAAAAGATGTTTTTACAAAATTCTTGAATAAAGAGTAGATTAAATATCAAAACTTCCATTTAAGATATGGGAATGAGGAAATAAAAGCCGCTCCAGTCTGAGCGAAAGCATTGAGGACGCCGCGACGAACCGACCCAATTTTGATCTTTAAATGAGGATTGTTTTAAATAAAGAATGACGCGGTGTTGGTTGTGACCGATTATGATGTTATTGTAGCAGGCGGAGGCTTAGCTGGTACAATAGCTGCTCAATCAGTTTCTAAATATTCCAAAGGACAACTACAGATTCTAGTAATTGACAGAAATCCTGAATATCTCCCAGGAAGGAAAAATGTGACAGGTTGGATTTGTGGCGATGCAGTAAGCAAAGAAGCTGTAGATTACATGACTGAGCGAATCAAAGTCAGATGGGAAGAGCCAGAAATTGAACACAAGGTAAAAGGCGTAATGGCTTTTTCGCCGGATAGAGAAACTGCAATACCATTTGATGGTGATGGATACATGTTAAACCGCCAGTTACTACCTCAAAAACAAAATGAAAGAACAGTCAAAATGGGTATAGATTTTGATTATGAAAAGAATGTTACGGGTTTGTTATATGAGAATTCACAAATTATTGGAGTCAGTGGAGTTGACAACAAGTCCAGAGAACCATTCAAGAAGACAGCTAAAGTAGTAATTGATGCCACTGGGATGACATCAATGCTTCGAAATCAGATTAAAAACACCAACAAAATTGAAAAAAGGATTGATAGAAGAGATGTAGAATCAACTGGGCGTCATATCATGTATTTCGATCAGGGGGAACAAAATCTAACTGAGTTTGATCCAGATTACTGCATTATACACTTAGACCAAGATATAGCACCGGGAGGATATGGATGGGTGTTTCCAAAAGGTGAAAACAAAGTAAACATTGGCCTCGGCGTTGAAAAATCACTGTTAGAAAATAGAAACAAAAGATTAGGTAAAAATGACAACGTTTCGATGCTTATCAATCAATATGTCGAAAGAAACAAAGCAATAGCAAACCCAAGACTTTCTACTGACCCAGAGGACAAACATAATGCAACTGGCAACTTTCAGGTTTCAGTAAGAAGACAAAATGACTGCATGGTTGCTAACGGATTCGTTCTGGTAGGCGATTCTGCATGGATGCCAAAACCACTTGATGCTGGTGGAATAGGGCCTGCCCTTGTAGCCGGAACCATTGTTGGCAAATGCGTTGTTGAAGCCATCCAAGCTAATGATGTAACTGAAAAAGGATTGTGGAAATACAACAAGGAATTCATAAACGAATATGGCTACAAAACTGCAGGTCTTGAAATTTTTAGAAGTTTGATTCAGACTCTTACAAATGAACAGATAAGCTATGGTATGAAACACTTTCTTGGAAATCTTGACGTTGAATCTATTTCAAAAGGCGAACACCCTGATTTTAGTGGCCTAGGAAAAATGAGGATGGTTATACGAGGGGCTTTAAACAAAAAATTAGCAGAAGGATTACGATTTACAACCCAGCAAAACAGGATCTTGTCTGAACACTATTATAATTACCCAGATACTCCCGATGGCTTTGATGAATGGAGTAAGAGATTACGTCAAATTCTTGAAGAGTCTAAGGAAAGATTAGCACAATATCAGAACTAAGACTTATTTGTAAAACAAGCTCACTCTAGATATTGTTACAAGAAGTATCTTATCTAGATTGGAACAATTCTCTTAAGATTTTGAATAAGGCATACGAAGCAGGACTATTCGTTTTAGTCATTGGTCCTAAGGGCACAGGAAAAACCTCCCTCGTAAGAGATTTTGCAAAGAGTAAAAATTCAAAGTTAGATTCCATAAATTTCAGTCTTAGAACACGGGAAAGTCACTTAGTTGGATCAAAGACTCTAACTGAGGGCACTGTAAGTTTTGAAGAAGGGATTCTGCTCAAATCAATGAGAGAAGGGAATGTACTTTATCTTGATGAGATCAATTCTGCAGAAGCTGATGTCTTATTGAGATTAGATGAGGCTCTAGATGATCGAAGACAAGTAATTCTTAAAGAATCCACAGGAGAAGTGATAACTGCAAAAGAAAATTGGTTTGTAATTGCAACTATAAATCCACTTACTCATAGCGGCACCAAAGAACTTCCACCCCAACTCTTAAGCAGATTTCCAGTAAGAATAAGACTAGAGTATCCACCAGAAGATATAGAATTAGAAATAATAAAGAAACATGTGTCTGATGCTGATGAAGATACAATAAAACAAGGAATCAAGCTTGCTAACACGCTTCGTCAAGCAGCTGCAGTAGAAGAGTTATTTTATTCTCCTAGTTTGAGAGAAACTATATCTTTTGGAAAGCTTGTTAGTGCTGAGGTTACTCCTAAAGAAGCAGCCAATATTGTCTTTGGAAATGTATACTCGCAGTGGGGTCAAGTAGAATATCAAAAAGTAAGCGACATTATCTCGTCTATGTTTGGAAAATAGATGCAATCTCTGAAGATTAGAAACGAGTCTTTAATTGAAATTGCTACTTTTTTGGCTCGTAGATGGTCAGAAAATAAGAACATAATTGTGGAGTTCTCAGACAAAGTAGACGCACGTACTAGATTGAATGAAAATAGAGTAATCCTTCCTTCTATTCAAAAACGGCTGGGGACCGATTTTCAAAAATACAGACAATTCAGGACATCCTTATGGTATGAAGCAATGAGAATCCGATTCTGTAAAAAAATTCTTAGCAATGATCATGCTTTTGGTTTTATTTTAAACACCATAGAAACCAGACGAGTAGAATTACTTGGAAGAAAGATTTGGAGAGGAATGGATCAAGAACTTGTCTTTTACTACTCCTATATGTGGTTATACCGGCCTCTTTTGAATACAGTATACGGAAAGGCAAGAATAGTAGAGGCATTCTATCAGTATTTTTTGTTTGATGATATCAAAGGAGAGATACAATCAAACTACTTTGAAAAAGTAAAACAAGCCTCAAAGTTAGCCCACAAGTTAGTAAATGAAGCTATTAAAAATAATCACAATACTGAGTGGTTAGAAAAGAAAATTCCACAAATAATTCAAATTCTTGATATTGATTCTTTATTGACCATACCCATAGCATTACCCTTTGGGAGGCATGGCATGGCGTTAACTGAAGAACAGTTAATGAAATTATTAATTGCCATGGCAAAGAAAAAGGAAGGAGATTTTGGTAAAGTAGATTCTAATGCTGTGATGAAGGGCCAAAACGTTTACGACGAATATAGTATGGTGTTAGAAGAACACAAAAAAAATGAAGTAAAAGGAATTGGCCCTGAATTTGTAGGGGTGGAAATTCCAACCGAGGTAAACATAGATGAAACTGCAATCTATGACAATGATCTAATAAATAGACTCAAAACCAGATTCCGAGATTGGAAATCAGGCTTAAAAGAACAACATTTGAAGATTGGTGACGAATTTGATGAAGAGGCCTACCTCGAAGGACACGATCCCTTTATCACAGATATCAAAAAATCAATTAAAACTAGAATTGTCATACTTCTTGATCATTCTTCAAGCATTGCATCACATCAGGTAGAATACAAGAAAGCAACCCTTGCACTTTGTGAGGTACTAGCATACCTCAAGGTAAAGTTTGCAGTATACGCCTTTAGTACCAAAGAAAGACAAGTCGTATGCTGGCTTATCAAGCCTGATGATATGAAATGGAATTATATCTGTGCAAAAAGGTTGGCTCAAATAGTTGCAAACGGTTCAACTCCATTAGCTGAAGTTTATGACAAGATGCACCCCATACTACAGTCAAAGAGTCCAGACATATTCCTAACGTTGACAGATGGAGAGCCATCAGATCCATATGCAGTAAAAACAATGCTCAAATCATTCAAAAATTTAGGTATTAAGATGGTTGCTTTAGGTTTGGGTCCTGACACAATTAGAGCAACTTCAATTGCGAGCAACCTGAAATATTTAGGATATGAAAAAACATTAGCTGTTAGTAGGCTTGAAGATATTCCTAAAAAAGTTCTTGGAATACTAGAAAAAGATGCATGATGAAATGTCTAGCTATATCACAACCCTTTGCGAAATTAATAGTAGATGGTAAAAAAACAATAGAACTCAGATCTTGGAAAACAAATTATCGTGGTGAATTTTTAATTCATGCACCTCAAAAGATACGATACGAAGATTGTAAACGACTTGCTATCAAAGAAAAATTAGTTACTGGGGCAATAATTGGAAAGGCAGAACTATATGATATCAAAAGATATAGCTCAAGGCATGAAGTAAAGGCAGATTTTCAGTATCACCTTGCTTCAAAAAAGTTTTACACAAAACAGTATGGATTCCTACTAAAGAGAGCAAAGAGGTTTCAGATTCCAATTCCTTGTAAAGGAAAGCTGGGATTATTTGATGTGGAGACACCAAAAAATCGGTTCAAGAAAGTCGAAATTGTTTCAGATATAATTGATGAAGAGTATAGGTACCAGTGGGTAGGGCATCACTAGAATAATACAAAATCAGAACAACGATTAATCTTACTAGTATATATAAAGGCAGTATATAAAAGACCTCAAAATGCCTCAAACAAAACCGGTCGTAAGTGTTGAAAACGTGGTAGCCTCTGCATCTGTAGATCAAAAAATAGACCTCAATGACGTTACAAAGAAATTTCCCGACACTGAATACCATCCAGATCAGTTTCCGGGTTTAGTGTTTCGTCTGAAAAACCCTAGAACAGCCACGTTGATCTTTAGAACTGGAAAAATGGTATGTACAGGAGCTAAATCCGAAGAGATGGCCATTAAAGCTGTAAGGACTGTTGTTCAAAAACTCAGAAAAGGGGGAATAAAGATCAAAAAAGATGCAATAATTGTAGTACAGAATATTGTTGCAGCTATAAACTTGGGCGGAAAAATTCATTTGGAAAGAGCTGCCAGAACCCTACCTCGTAGCATGTACGAACCCGAGCAGTTTCCAGGACTAATTCACAGAATGATGGATCCAAAAACAGTAATACTGTTGTTTGCATCAGGAAAATTAGTATGTACAGGAGCCAAAAAAGAAGCAGACGTCTATAGATCTGTTCACAATTTACATTCATTGCTTGAAGAAAAAAATTTGATGATTTATGATGAATAGTTTAGGTTAAAATTAGAAGTTTATTATGATTAGATAGTGAATTTTAACATAAGTGATAAAGAGAAAGAAAAATTTACTCCCAATAATGGATTTAACCTAGTAGCTATTGATTACTTTGCACAAGATGGCAAACAGCTGTACGTAGTCAGACATTATGAAATGTACCAAGACGCACTAAAAGCAAAAAAAGAGAGAAAAAATCCTGATGATTATTCTATATTATACAAAGGTCCGGGTGGAGAATATCTTAGCAGATGAAAAAGTACGTATCTAAATCAGTTTAGTTAAAGATTATACTGAGGTTGATATCACTCAAACCATGGGTGATGGAATAGGAGGTCCTGTCACTAGATGTTTGTCAGGAGATACTTTTGAAATGTTGGTTACTCATTTCAGAAAGGACAACAAAGAAGACTATGACAAAGTAGAACGTATAACCATAGCCAAGGTTGATAATCCAGATAACCCACAATATGGGAACCAGTCCCTATATGACCTTGAGCAGGCACTGAAAGGAAAGTTTGTAACCTGTAATGTTCAGTATAGGGATTCAAAAACAGATAGATTAATCTGCAATGTATTTGTACAAAAGCCACCTGATGACATTTAGACTGGAAAGATTCTAAATCAGGTATCAAACTAATTTTAGTTTTTATCTTATTTCTGGCAAGAAACCTTTTCATTTAATGTCAGATACCTTTGACATAATAGATTCGGTATATCAAAAAAAGATACTAAGCAAAAGCGCCATCGTCAAAAACACAAAGTCTCCGGGTGCAAAGTATAGTGTTTTTGACCCAGACGAATTCAATAAGGGAAGGCAAGTCCTAGGCAATCTGATTGTTAACGGAACGATTACATCTGGTGGCACCGATGTAGATTGGCTTGTTGAACATAAAGGAAACTTTGTAATTTTTGAGTTCAAGAGTTTTCACAATGATAAGATCAATATTCCTAAGGGACAAATGATTGCATATGAAAGGCTCCATGAGAAATTAAGCCTGAGTTCAAAATGTTACCTTTACATTATTGGATATGATGACATTGATTTTTCAAATCCTGATTCATCAGTTTGGATCTTTGAGATAAACCAATGGAAGAATGGAGTTATTCCTAAAAATTCAGATGAAAAAGCTGAAGCGCCAACTAGATATTTAGTATTCAGAGATTTCATGACTGAGATAAAGGTTAAAGATCTTAGAGACATGGTAGATTTTCATTGGAAAGAGTTTGATAATATCTAAGATTCAAAGTATAGTCGTAAAGTCTCCGCAAACATGCTATTTAGTTCAAACAATCTAGTCCTATCAATTGAAAGTGAATTTCTGTCAAACCAAGGCTCATCTAAGAATAACTTTCTATTCAACTCAACGTGTACCCAAGGAATGGGTTTGTTACCATACTTTTTTGTAGTATATTTTCCTGTAAAAGGATCATTCAAAAGAATCTCCTCAGGACTCAATTTGAAACCTTTTTCAAAACAACGAGCTAGTTTTTCTGTCATATCTCTTGGACAAGATTTACCAAAACAGTTTCCTAAACAGATTACTGGTCTTTTTCTTCCCACATCAGGGGATATACTTGGTCCTGTTGCTGCCATTGAATGACAATCAAGGGCAATTTTCAATGATCTTTTAGATATAGCATCTTTGATTTTATTATGATACGGTTTGTAATATTTTTCAATTAGATTTTTAGTTAACTGAATGTCCGGTTCTTTTCCCTCTTTGTAAATTGGCCTTTGGTAACAAGTAGTACTCTTTATTATTCCATCTGGTACTTTTGGAGGAAGATCATCAATATTTCTATTCATATCTATGAATGCCCTAGCATAATCAGAGTAGATGATTTGAGTTACTCCGGAGCTAAGGTCATAGATTTCCTTTGTAAACGAATCATTGTCATCAAAGAGATCTTTATCCGAAATAATCACACGTTCCTTCAATTCGATAGGAACTTTTGTTCCCCCATGAGGAATACAGATAAGGACTGGAAATGTCATATTCCTTTTGCAGTACCATCGCGTCTTACTTCTGCAACACCTTGAAATTCATCTCTTGTTTGGCATTTCATAACTGCGTGGATTGCCCCATGATAAAATGAGAATCTCTCTTTTTCAGCAATCCTGTATCCAATCCCCTTTAGATATTCTAATACATCTTTGGCAAAACCTCCTTCTTCAATACTTATTGTACCACCGATAGTACAATGAAAGCGAGGACGAAGGATTGCGTCATTCATAGGTAGATTGCCGTCTAGTATTCGCGAAAGAAATTGTGTCACTGTAGAAAATATACGCTGGCTTCCGGGACTACCTAGAACCATCCATAATTTCTGATTCTTATAAACTAGCGTAGGTGCTACGCTAGTCCAAGGAATAGAATTTGGTCTTATATAGAAAGGATGGTTTGAATTTTCAAATTCAAAGGCAGACAGGTAGTTATTATACAAAAACCCCATTCCTTCTGCTGCGGCTTTGGAACCATAAGGAAGTTCTATTGATTGGGTTATTCCTACTGCGTTTCCTTCTTTGTCCATTACTGAAAGATGAGTAGTATCTTCACCTCCAAAGTATGGCTCTTCCATTGGAAGAGTTGCATCCATTGTATTGTGTATAGATTCTGCAAGTATTTTTGCAAAACTACGGTCTAAATGAAGCTGGTCATAAGATTGGTGATACGTATGAGGATTAAAGGGACGTTGTGTTCTATGCAAAAATGCCTTTCTAAACGTCTCTGCAACAAAATGAAAAGATTCTGGTTTTTTACTCCTTAGAAACTTTGAAGGCAAATGATTTAACATCATCAAAACAAGTAACAAGGTTCTTCCAGCTGCTGGTGGAGGACTAGAAACTATTGTGACATTCCTGTATTTTCTTTTTACAGGTTTTCTTTCTATAGGTTCAGGAACAAAAGCTAAATCTTCTTGGCGAATTAATCCCTTGTTCATTTTCATATCATTATCAATCCTTTTCGCTATATGACCATGGTAAAATGTCATGTAGCCGTAGTTACTAATGTATTCTAGGGTATCTGAAAGATCTTCTTGTACAAACAAATCTCCTTGTTCATAAGGAACTTCACCGTCTTTTAGAAAATATTTTGCCCCAGATTTTGATTTTACCTTCATGAAATTTTCCAGTTCCCTTTGTTGCAAATCATGTTGAAGTTTTGTTATCCTGTAACCATGCTTTGCTATCCTTATTGCAGGTTTGATTACCGTTGACCAATCCAAATTACCGTATCTTTCGATAAGATATCCTAGAACTGCAGGAGTACTTGGAACAGTGGAGGCTCTATAACCAACTAATCTGTGTCGTTTTTTTGAAAACTTGGATGAGTGTGCTAAGGAAGGAGCACGACTAGAACCATCAAGTGCAATTATTCGATCATTAATTGATAAAATAGCCATGGATTGGCCGCCCAAACCTGACGCTTGAGGTTCACATACTCCAAGGGCCAATGCCGCAGCCACTGCTGCGTCTACAGCATTTCCGCCCTTTCGTAACATGTCTGAACCCGCATTAGTAGCATCTGGAAAAGCTGTAGCAACCATACCATTTTTTCCAGCAGCAGATTTGCCATCATTACTTGGTTTGAATTCTGATTCAATCTTTTCTATGTCCATATGTTTTTCAAAATCTCCTTTTAGAAACTATTTTAGATACTGGTTTTAGAACATTTATCCAAAGTTACTGCTAGCAAAGCTGCCCTGTCGATTAGACTATCCCGTAAAATATATTCATTTGAGGATCTAATATCTCCTCCCACAGGACCCACTCCGCCAAGCATTGGAATTTCGTATGATACGTAGGACAGGTCAGAGGATGGGTATCGGTGAATGGGTTTTAATTTAATATCCATCCGCTTTGCTATATCATTAATCATTTCATAGAATTTTTTGGTTTTTTCTGTTTCAACTACGGGAGGTCGTGTAGCCCTTTTTTGTACATGAACATCTAATCTTGCCTTATCTGGGCGTTTTGCAATTTTTCGGATCTTTTCATCAAACATATCTCCTTGCTCTTTAGTTTTGAATCTAGATTCTAGTGTTAATCTGCCATAATCTGGGGCCTTTCCAAAAGAAGTTCTTGCTTGGAATTCTGTTATAGTTATTCTGGCATCTTCTTCTTCACGAGAGATTTTTTTCCAGTTCACAACTCTTTTACACATATCAGGTATGACATCCTTTATGGTTTCATGTGGTCCTCTTACATGAGACATATCTATATGGTATTCAGTAACCCCGGAGCAAGAAACTGTAATTCCTCCATCTATTGTCCCCCACTTTAATTCCACTACATAATTTGACTTGTCAGAAACTTCCTTTACCAATTTCTTACTGTATCTTCCCCCTAGACTCTCATCAGTTGTAAATAGTATTCCTATCTTTATTTTTCGCAGCCTTCTGCTGAATCTAAGTGACTTTAATGCAGATATCATGGTCACGATTCCTCCTTTACTTTCTGCTATTCCTGAACCATACAATTTGTTTTCTAGCTTATAGTAAGGAGAGAAATCGTGATTGCTGTATAGCGTATCAATATGACTTAGTAATAAAATATCGTTTCTTTCTTCATCATGATTTCTAAAGTACAAGAAATCACCCACATCAAATTCCGGATAACGTTGAGTCTTAAATCCTAAATGTTCTAATTGGTTAGAAAGGAATTTTCCTAGTCGATTTATTTCTTCGATGTTTTGTGTACTAGAATTGATGTTAACAACCTGTTCTAACAACTTTTCAGTAGTGGTAAGGTGACTTCTTAGATAGCTCCTAACCAATGAACGAAGAGGTTGTGTGCTCTTTTGTTCAGTATCAGCTTCATGGTGTGCAAAAATTGATTCTCCAAAATATCTAAGACAAGCTGTTTCGAGAATCTTGTTTATCAGTGACTCATACGAATAACCAGCTGTCTTGGAAGCATACACAAAAGTTCCCGTTTGACCAAGGCTAGCCATTGAATTAAGTTCTAAAATGTAGATATTTCCTTTGTTGTCCATTCTAATATCTACTCTGCAAAAATCGTTTATTCCAAGTTTTCTAAATGCCTCAATACAAGTTTTTTCTATATCCTTTTTTTGTTCCTCAGAAATGGGAGCAGGGCAAATTTTATCCATTGGTTTGGACAGTTTTTCTGATTTGGTTTGTATTCGGTTTGGATCACCTTCCAAATCCAGCTCCACTATTGGCAAAACCTCAATGTTTGTACCATTTCCAATTAAGCCTACAGCAAATTCCCTACCGGGTATGAATTGTTCTACTAGGATTTCTTGAGAATATTTTTCCATTTGATCTGAGACTGCACTACGCAGGTCATTCCAGTTATCTACTACCTGCATGCCCATTGATGTTGATTCCATCTTGGGCTTTACAATAACTGGAAATACGAGGTCATCAAATTTGTCATCAGGAGACGAAAAGACCCAAAATCCCGGAGTCGGCAAATAATGTTTCTGTAGTACAATTTTTGTCATTACTTTATCTTGAACTACCGCATGTGCTTCTGGTCCAGAACCAATGTACGGTATTCCTAGCATTTCAAGCATGGCTGGAACGTGGGTATACCTATTTTGTCCCTGTATTCCATATGCCATATTGAAAACCATTCCCGGACGATCTCCGGCTATTACTTTTGGCATAAATTCTCTCATTTCATCGATGGTGTTCATACCACCTTCGATAACCTTTACAGTGTTCCCACCTTTTTCCAAAGACTTTGCTACTAGTTCTACAGTTTTAGGATTGTAATATTCCTTGGTAGGAGTACCAAAAACGTTTATGACATCATTTGATTCAATGTGTTTTTTGTTGTATATTACTGCAACCTTCATTTGATTACATCACCATATTATAATTTAAAGAAATCAATCATTTTCGTAAATTAACTGTTGTATCTAAATGATACACTTCCCTTTTTGTCTGCATGCTCTGCTTTCAGAACATAATCTCCTGAATTTTCCCAGCCAGGACCTCCTGCTATTGCCAGAGTAGAAAATTTACCACTTGACTTTACCTTCACTTCTTCTAACCATACTACTTCTCCATCAAAGTTTTCAATGGAAAGATTAATCGTATCAGAGAGCAAGGGATCAGTATTACCTGATATCGATATTATATCACCTTTATCGTATGATTCCAAATCTGTTGCCAATACCAATCCAGAGGAAGGAGTGGGGGATTTGGTAGTAGTTGGTGTTGGATTGCTTTGTGTAAAGTTCATTTCAGACATCCCCAGACCTGCAACAATAACTACAACCAGAGCCGCAACACCTATTGCAAGCATTAGTTTTGTATTTTTTTGCTTTAGCGTTTCTTGTGCAGACCCGGATTGTTGTGGATACTGCAAAGTTTGAGATGGTATTGATTTTGGTTTTTCTAGCTCTGATGGTAATTTTACATCTGGATGTGCTTGTCTTTTTTCCTCAAATTTACGTTTATCAAGGTAAGTTTCGGCAAGTTTTTTTACATAATCTCTCTCATGGATACTAATCACTTCATTATTTTCTGCTGCTCGTTTTATTTGTTCTAAAACTTTTTGGTCTCCTTTTTCTTTAAGCATTAGTTCTTTAATATCGTCTAGTAATGAATCCACCATATCGTATCTGCACTTAGATGATCAAACGGAGGTACAAAAATACTTTCCACATAATTCATTCCTGAAAAGTCAGATGTAGTGAAAAAATAGGAGACTAGAAAATGTTTCAATAACTAGTATTTGAATGAATTTTTTTTGCCTGAATTATTACTGTTCTAATATAGTCTCTAGCGGTAGAATCAGACACCCCCATTTGTTTTGCTCGTTGGTATAGATCTGACCTAGGATTGGTCAAGTAGAATTTTAACAGATAGTTTAATCTGTGTGAACGCTTCTCATCATTCCGCATATACAAACAATCTCCCCTTGCCTAAAAAGCTCAAAGGATAATGTAATAACCGCCAGATCGGTTATTGTATCATAAAAATACGTCAAAAACAGCTAATCTTTTTTATAAAATGATTCCAAACTAAGCTAAATGAAGAGAATTGAAGCACTTGTACCAAGTGATAGACTAAGGGAAGTCAGAGAAGCAATCAAGAATTCAGGAGCATCTGGGCTATACATAACATCTGGTAAAGGTCAGGGAGCTGGCGATCGACCAATGGTTGGAGGTGCTCGAGGTACTGGAAGACATACTGCAGAATACAATTCTATAGAAGCTGTTGTTACAGTTGTAGATGATTCTATTGCAGACAAGGTAACCGATGCCATCGTAGAAGCTGCATCAAGCGGCAATAAAGGAGACGGCAAAATCTTTGTTACCAATATAGATGGCGCCATAGATATAGGATCAAAGAAGAAAGGTGGAGACGCTTTATAGGAAAAACTTTTTCCTTTTTATTTTAAGGACATGATTAAACCGATCTTTGTGTTAAAACTATAAACACGCGATAGATTAACAAAGGCAAAAATATGGATATTTTGAACAATGTTATTTTTAGCAGTTCTGCTTTATTGAAATGCTAATCTGGTAAACGATAAAGTCAGATGATTGATTCAAAGCGTTGTATTTTGTAATTCTAGTTCCAAGATACTTTCTAGTAATTTTTCAAGCCGAGGAATCTTTAGAAAAAACGTACAGATCGAGTCTTTTGATTTATAACGTAATCAAACATTATGGAATAAAGTGAAAGGAGTTTATTGGTTAATACTGGGTTTGAGTATTTGGTTTGTTCCAAGCATTATTATCAGAATTCTTTCTGATAAAACAGGCATAGAAGCTGAAACTCTTCCGCTGGAAATCATTATTGTCCAGTTCGTCATAGCTGCTGCAATTATGATAAAGGCGGTATTTACCATTAGGAAAGAACGAAGAGCTAGAAATTCAAAGAATTAGTTACTGAAAGGGTTGTGTACCCTTTCAGTTTGGTGCCTCTTTGGGAGGCATATGAGTTGAAGGGATCAATATTTGATAACAATTTCAGTATAAAAGCCCATGAAAACGATTTAACTAATATTATAAGGCAACAATCAACTACAAATCAAAGCCAAAATAGATTTTAATGTATATTAAAAATCAGTCACGCCGTTGGTAATGCCCAAGACAGATATTAGATCAGTGGTAAAATTCTAAATTGTGAGCCATGATAAACCAGACCTTAGAAAGAAAATAGAAAATATTTTAAAAATTGATGATATCAGGTTTGCAGCCTTTATCGATCTGAATGGAAACATTATTGAAGGTAGGTTCCATGAGGGATTGGTTCCACTAGAAGATGATGAACAAAGGCAAAAATTCTATCAGGAATTGGCACTTCGCGTTTCAACTAGAAAGAGATTTGATGTTCCTCTGGGTAGAGTAAAGTATTCAGCATCCAGAAGAGAAAAAATAGTAATGATGAGTTTTTCCTATAATGACATAATTTTGCTAATAACAGCTGAACCTAATGTAAATATAGATAGATTGGCTTACAAGATTATTCAACAATTAGGATCAGAATGGTATGACTACTTTGCTAAAGAGGCATGATTATTCTTCTCTTAATTTCCGTACAATAAGAAAAGCTACGATACCAGCAACCACTGCGCCCATTATCCAAAGGTCATATGGCACAAACTTAATTCTACCAAACCACATTTAACTATACATATAACCACGTTTTATGAAGAATTTGATTTAGTGATGTTCTAGTGAACTCTGAAAATAACCACATAATAATAGAGGTCAGAGTATAGACAAAAATAAAGGCAAGAATTTCAGGACTCTTGTTCTTTTACCACGTTAAGAGTCATCGTGGTTCTAACATGAGGTAAGGCTCTGATTGCTTTTGTTATGACATTTTCTAAGGTTTGATATTCAGAAGCTTCTAATTTGCATATTACATCATAATAACCAAAGACCACATCAGCTTCTTTTACTTCTGGGACGTGGGTTAGGTTCTTTAGCACACCATATTCCTCTCCTTTATCGGTATGGATTACAAGGTATGCTTGGGCAATATTTTTGCCCAACATAGCGTCTATTAGCTTTTCAGATGGTTTGAATAGTTCTTCGCCCTCAGCCCGAATAAGAGTCATAGTTGAATGAATTTTTGGTTGTTTTCGTATATTACCAGTAATGGTTTGTTTTATTTCATCCTCAGTGTTTCCTTCAACCTTTGCAATAATATCGTACATTCCTAACGTACCGTGAACCTCTTTAACGGCTGGTAATGATTTTAATGAGGATATAGTTTCCCTTTCTGAACCTAGTTCACAATTCATTAACACAAAGGCTTTTGCCAACTAGGACTACCTCTAGATTCATTCCTGTCCTTCTATTCCCATTAGGGTAAGAGTTGATCTTATTTTTGGTATTTTTCTGAGTTTCCAGGTGATTGTTTCTCTTAGCTTTTCAACTTGATCAGAATCAACTTTTGCCAAGATATCATATGCACCAAAAGTTCCATGAACTTCCTTTACGCCTTCTATGTTTTTTAGTTCTGATATGACGTTTTCTTCAGAACCCAATTCACAGTTTATTAGAACATAAGCTGTGGCCATTCTAACTCAATCCTCCTTTCATGATTATTGTTTAATATTGAAATATATAAGTAATAATGGTGTAAATGCAAATATTGGTAAACTAATTCTTTCTAATACTTTAAACATGATTGGATCAATAGTTTTAATTCAAAAACTTATGTGTTTTTAATATAGGCTGTGTTTATAATTTCTCGAAGCTCTGACACATTTTGTGATCTTGTGATTGCCAGTCGAAGTTTGCCAGCTGCTACCGAGCTCTTTGTAAACCGCATAGCTTGGCACTTTATCCTAGAGAACTTTATTCCATATTGTAGGGCTTGAGATAGGTATTCTAAAAAAAGATCGAGCCGATCTTTCAAGGAATATTTTTTGTAGCTTCCTTTGTTTAGATAATCATTAATTTGTCCAAAGAGGAATGGATTGCCCATTGCTCCTCTTCCAATCATGATATAATCACATCCTGTGTAATCAATCATTTTTTTTGCATCTTCGGGTTTTCTGATATCTCCGTTTCCAACTATTGGCACTCTAGTTATTTTTTTGAGTTTTTTTATTAGCGACCAATCAGAGTTACCTGAATACCCCTGTTTTACTGTTCTTGGATGAAGCGTAATCATTTGAATACCCTCATCTTGAGCTATTTTGGCTATATCTTCAAAAAGATATTGACTTGAGGAGGCAACACCACACCTCATCTTTAGCGTGATAGGTTTTTCAACAGCATTCACTAAAGTTTTGAATATTTTTTCGGTTAGATTTGATTCTTGAAGGAGTGCTCCACCTGCCATCTGTTGTGTTATGTGTGGTGCCGGACATCCCATATTGTAGTCTATTATATCAAAATACGGTTCTACAAATTTTGCTGCCTTTTCTAATGTCTTTATGTCTGAACCAAAAAGTTGAATTGATAATGGTCTTTCTAATTCTGAATAACCAAGGACTTGTTGTGGATGTTTATTTTTCATAAGTGATACGATTTTGTATATGTTTGTAAATTCTGTAACAACCAGACCAGCTCCATGCTTTTTGCATAACAACCTAAGGGCAGGATCACTTACTCCTGCCATTGGAGCTAGAAATGCTTTGCTGCTAAATTTTGGAAGTGACATTTTACTACACACACGTTATGATTACTAGTATCTAGAAAAAATGGAGTTAATTATCTGGACATCCGTCATCGTCTCTGTCCCC
>JABAHQ010007444.1_pt1 | contig 22965 bp, 18 predicted proteins | sample 7062091 | NCBI WGS metagenome assembly JABAHQ01 (sample SAMN14534359, study PRJNA622989) | marine sediment metagenome | biome: marine biome [ENVO:00000428]; feature: marine pelagic biome [ENVO:01000023]; material: deep marine sediment [ENVO:00002113] | place: India: Gulf of Kutch | collected...
AGATCGTCACCAGAATTAGAATTCCGGTTCACAATCCCCGGCTTCGCAGCGGGTATGCGAAGCTGCGGCAGCGCAACTCGATCGACTTTCCGCTGCTCACCGTGGCGGTGGCGGGCCGTCTCGACGGCGACGGGCGTGTCCGGGAGATCCGCGGGGTGGTCACCGGGCTGGGGGCCCGGCCCAGGACCCTGACCGGCTGGGAGGAGATCGCGGGAGGAGAGATCCTGGACGACGAGTTGAGCGACGCCCTGGCCGAGCGGGCCCACGCCCAATGCCGTCCCCTGGAGAACATGATCGTGGACACGGAATGGCGGCGGGCCATGGTTCCCGTGTATGTCAAGAAGGCCCTGGACCGGCTCCGTTCGGGGGAATAGCGTCGAGGAGGCGGTCCGGATCCGGCGGGGCGGCCCCCGGGCCGGCGACGGGGAGGGCGAGGGGTTCCTTGTTCCCCTCGGGGGTTCGGCGTATTTGTAGCGAATGACTCCCCACGTCCCCACCGATCGGGTAGGTTCCGGAAGGCGCCCACCCACCGGGAGCGCGCTGCCGTGAGCGGCCCGGCGCCCGACCTCCGGCTGGCCACCGAATGCGTGGCCGGCCAGCGGCCCTACCAGGAGGACGCCGTTCTCACCGAGGAGCTCCCGGACGGCCGCACCCTCGTCGCCGTGGCGGACGGGATGGGAGGGCACGCCGCCGGCGAGGTGGCCAGCGCTCTGGCCCTGGAGACCCTGGTGGAGGCACTGGAAGACGGCCGCAGCCTGGCCGAGGCCTTCGAGCTGGCCAACGGGCGGGTCCGGGCGGAAGCCGAAGAGCCAGGAAGGCAGGGGATGGGAACCACGCTCGTGGCCGCGATCCTCGAGGGTGAGCGCTACCAGGTCGCCAACGTCGGCGACAGCCGGGGCTACCTCCTCTCCGGGGACGGGATTCGCCAGATCACCCGGGATCACTCCTTCGTGGCCGAGGCGGTCGATCGCGGCACGCCCAGGGAGGAGGCCGAGGCGTCGAAGTGGCGCGATGCCCTCACCCGATCGATCGGGACCGACGCCGAAGTGAATGTGGACGTCTTCGGGCCCTTCCCCGTGGAGCCCGACACGGCGCTCCTCCTGTGCTCCGACGGCCTCTACAAGGTCCTCAGCGACGCGGTGGTGAAGGAGGTCTACGCCCGCTCGGGCGGGCCCGGGGGCGCCGCCCAGGCCCTCGTGGCGGCGGCTCTCGAGGGGGGGAGCGACGACAACATCTCGGTGGCGATCGCCGAGTTCGGAGAGGTGCCCCGGGTCGGCGCCGGCGATACCCAGGAGATGCGCTGGCCGCCTCCGGACCATGGAGAATACGAGGTTCCGGAGCGGGCCGGAGGGGAGGGAGAAGTCGGGGCGGCTCCCGAGACGGGCGACCTCTGGCTACCCAGGCGCCTGGGGATCACCCCGTGGGTGCTCGGGGCGGCCGCGGTCGTCCTCCTGGCGATCCTGGTCGGGATCGTTCTGGCCCTGACGTAGGAGGGATGTCGCCGACCGTGGCGGCCCGCCCGACCAACAGGGGGAAGGGCCGGGAGGGACGGTCGGATCCGGTCAGTCGAGGTCGTCCACGAAGGTCACGCTGAGCCCCCCGACCTCCGCCACGTCCCCGTCCCTCAGGAGCGCCCTCTTCGTCTTCTCACCCCGGACGCGCATCGACGTCCACCAGTGGAGATTCCGGATCTCGCATCCGTTCTCCCGCTTCACCACGAGCACGTGATGCTTCGGGGCCTTCGGCACCCGGACGTCGCAGAGGGCGTCCCTTCCGAGGAGGGCGACGGGCTCGTCGGAGAGGTAGTGGGTGCCTCGCTGGCCGCCCGACTCCCAGATCACGTGGGCCCGGCGCTGGCGCTCGGAGTCCTCGAGGAGCTGGCTCAGCTCGTGGGACTTGATGTGCATCGTCCCCTCGCCCATGGTCATCCCGGGCTGGGAGCGGGACTTGGGGGCCGTGGCCTCGCCCAGGGCCTTCTCGAAGACCAGGGAGAACTTCCCGAAGCCGATCTCGTCCCCGGGCTCGAGCGTGCGGGGTTCCTCGATCTTCTCTCCGTGCAGGAAGGTGCCGTTGGAGGAGTCGAGATCCTCCAGCACCCATCCGTCACCCTCCTTGCGGAGCTCGGCGTGGCGGCGAGAGACCGACGGGTTGTCGATCACCACGTCCAGCCCCGGCTCGCGGCCCACGCGAATCGTCTCCTGGTCGATGTCGTAGATCTGCAGGGTCCTGCGGCCCAGCAGGAGGGTGAGCTTCGGCATGGTCTCGTGCTTCGCCTTTCGGGGAGCGAGTAGGCCACCGTCGCGCCGGCGTCGGAAATCTGTGGCCGAATCCGGGGATGCCACTTTCGAAGATGCTGTTCCCGATGCGGCCCTGTCCAGCGAAAAAGCGGGCTCAGAGCTCCCGGGTGACCGCCACGCAGCGGGGATATCCGTCCACCAGGCCGAGGCACTCGTCGACGAGCTCCCGGGCCCGTTCCGGGGCCCCCTCCCCGAGAGCGGCGTCGGCGTCCCAGGCCATCCGCTCGGCCACCTTCCTGAGGAGGGCCACGGCGTCTTCGCTCTCCGGATCGAGGGCCAAGGCCCGCTGGGCAAGATTCCGGACGGTCTCCCGCCCCTCGCCGAAATAGCGCATCTCTCTCTGGGCCTCCGCCGCCGCTTCGATCAAGCGATCCACCTCCAGCGACGCGTCCACCACCACACCGGCCTCTCGAAGCGCCTCCACGGCGGCGGCCCGCCGGCCCTCGGCCAGCGGCGCCCGGACCGGCGCCGTGAGAAAGCCCAGCTCGAGCCTCCCCATCAGGCTCCCGGACGCGAGTCGCACCGACGTGATCTCGCCGGCCTCGGCCCGGGTCGCGAAGGCGGCGAGATCCAGGACGCGTCCCCACGGCCGGACGACCAGGAGTCCGGCGATGAGGAGCCCGAGCCCCACCGCCGCGGCGGTCACCCCCGCCCTGCGGCGCAGGACGGTCACGATCCCCGCCCTTCGGGGCGTCGTCACGAGGGTGACCTCCTCGGTCGCCCCTTCTCCGACTTCCACCGCGGTCTCCACGGGCTCGAAGCGAGGATCGCGGTGGAGAATCCGGTAGCTGCCGGCCCCGAGGCCCGAGGCGACGCACGGGGTGGGGCCCCGGCTCACCGTACGGCGGCCCGAGCGGACCTCGACCTCGACGCCCGGCTCGTCGGTGCGGATCCGGAGGACCCCCGCGTCGGCGAGGCCGCCGCCGTCGGCGAGGCGGGACAACACCTTCCGGAGCTCCCGAGCGGATTGAAACCGCTCCTCCGGATCGCGGCGCAGAAGGCGGCGCACCACGTTCTCCACGGCGGGGGGGACGTCGATCCCCGTCCTCTCCATGGGGATCACGACTCCCCGCTCCGAGGCCGCCATCAGGTCGTAGATCTGGTGCGTGGGCTCGTGAGCCGGCTTCCCCAGCCACGGGTCCCGACCGGTGAGGAGCTCGTAGAGGATCACGCCGAGGGCGAAGAGGTCGGTGCGGCCGTCCACCTCTTCCGCACGGATCTGCTCGGGCGCCGCGTACCCCGGCGTGCCCAGGGTTCCCACCGTGGTGAGGCGGCTGTCCGGGTCGCTCTCGGCGATCTTGGCGATCCCGAAGTCCAGGACCTTCACGATCTCCCGCCCGGATCGGTCGGTGGCGAGCATCAGGTTCTCGAGCTTCAGATCCCGGTGGACCACCGGCTCCGGTCCCTCGTGGGCCACGATCAGCGCCTCGCAGGCCTGCAGGGCGATCGAGAGGGTCCGATCCGGTCCCGGGGGCCCCTCCTCCGCGAGGAGGTCGCCGAGGCTCCGTCCCTCCACGAACTCCATGAGGAAATAGATCAGCCCGGCTTCCAGGTCCTCCTCGTAGGTGCTCAGGCCCAGGATGTGCGGAGACTCGTTCCCGAGGCGCTTCATGATCTGGGCCTCGCGCAGGAACCGCTTGCGCACCGTCTGGGCGTCGGCCCCGGTGATCCGGTCCACGCCCAGGATCTTCAGGGCTTCGATCCAGCCGCCGGTGACGTCCCGGACTTTGTAGACGGTTCCGTAGCTTCCGGCGCCGAGACGCTCGAGGACGAGCCACTTGTCCCGGATGAGCTGTCCGACCAGCGGATCGTCGTCGTCGCCGGCCGACTGCGGCGGAGGGTCCCCGACTTTCCCGGACCCGGGCACCTCGTCGGGGTCCCAGGCCACGCTGGGCCGCTGCTTCTTCTCGGCCTCGTCGGAGTCGGTCACGCGGCGCGAACGGAGGGGGGAAACGGTGGCTCCCGCAACGTATCCGGCGGCCACGACCGGGGTCAAGCGCCTTCGCCTCCTTGCCATTCCCGGGCCGGAAACGTTCTTTGCCCCCATGGCACGGTACGTCCTCCTGGCCCTCTCGCACCTCTCCCTTCTCGCGGCGTGCTCCGGCGACGTGGACATTCGGTCCGGGAGCGACGAGCCCGCCCTCCCGCCCCGGGAGAGCGAAGTCGTGCTCCAGGCCGTGGACGCCGGGACCGGTTCGGCCCTGGCCGACGGGGAGATGACGGTTCGGTACCTGGTCCGCTCCCCGATCACCCTGACCGCTTCCTCGGTGGAGAGGGTCCCGGCCACCCGCCCGTACCGGATCCGGCACCGGGTGGGGCGGGACAGCCTGGTCGTGGAGGTGCGCCTCGAGGCCCCGTCCTATCATCGCCTGGACACCGCCCTCTCGGTGGAGCGGGGAGGCTCGAGCGGCCCCCACACGATCCGGATGGCCCGGCGGCTGGAGTCCGGGGGCGGGGGGCCTCGGCCCCCGTCCCGGGAGACGGCGGCGCCCGCCGCGGGGCCGCCGCCGGACGGTGGGGAGGCGTCACCGGCGGTCTCCGGTCCGGCGTCGACGGAGCCCGCGGCGCCGGACGCGGGGGTGGACCGTTCCGCGATCGAAACCGGGGATCGAGCCTTCGAGAGAGGGGAGTGGTCGGCCGCGGTGGCGGCGTACTCCGGGATGACGCCCCCGGAGAGTCGATCGGGGGCCTACGCCCGGGAGTATCAGGAGGCCCTGGTCCGGCTGGGCGTCAGCCACCTTCGCCTGGGCGATTGGGGCGCCGCCCCCGAGTCCCTCGAGGAGGCGGTCTCCTACGACTCGGCCGGCTATGCTGCCTACCTGCGCCTGGCCGAGGCCCGCTGCGCCGCGGGCCGGACCGACGAGGGCCTCCAGACCCTGGCCCGCATCGCCGCGGCCCGCCAGCGCATGCCCGAGGGAGTCCGTCGCCAGGCCCTCCTCTTCGTGCAGTACCAGAGGGGCGTCTGCCTCCACCGGGCGTTCGAGGCCACGGAGGGGCCCGTCCCGATGCTTCGGGCGGGGAGCCGGGCGATTCGCACTCTCGAGCGCTTCATCGAGGGGAGCGAGGGCCTCGCTCCCGCTCCGCCGCCCCTGGATTCGGCGATGACCGACGCCCGGAGCCGTGTCGAGGCGATCAAGGACCGCCTTCGTGCGGCGGGTCGAGGCTAGGGCCGGTCTCTTGGATCGCGTGCGCTCCTCCCCCCCGTTTCTCGGCGCCGTCCTCGCGGCCTGCCTTCTGGGCTCCCCGAGCGCCCTCACCGCCCAGGAGGAGCGCGGGGAGCCCCTCCTCGGCCAGCTCCGGGAGAGCCTCAAGAGCCCGGCGTTCAGCGTGGGCGCCCTCTTCCAGTTCGCGGCGGACTTTCAGAACGACCGCACCGTCGTCGGAGAGAACGGATTCGCCGTGGCCAACGCTCGGGTGCGCCTCACCGGAGAGCTGGACGGCGGGGTCGGCTACCTCTTCCAGTCGAACTTCGGGAGCCTCCTCGATCTGCGGCTCACGTGGAACCCACGCAGGGCCTTCGCGGTGGACGGCGGCCTCTACAAGACACCCTTCAGCGGCGAGTTCCTGACGCCGGCCGGGGAGACGGATTTCGTCACCCGCTCACGGACGGTGAACGCGCTCCGTCCCGGCCGCCAGGTGGGCGTCCAGGTTCGGGGGCGGGTGGCGAGCGGCCGGCTCGAGTACCGCATCGGGGCGTTCAATGGGGGCGGCGGACCGGGGGGCAACGACGACGAACACTTCACGTACGGCGCGCGCCTCGCGTACGATCGAGTCCTCGACGGGCCGTCCGGGGGCCGTCTCACGGTGGCCGTGAACGGCTTCACCAGCGACGAGCCGGCCCGATACCGTGGCTCGGCGCCCGAGGACGTGCGCTTCACCGGGACGGACATGCTCCTGGGTGCCGACCTCCGGGCCACTCGAGGGAGGTGGCTGGGAGCGGCCGAGTGGATCCGGGCCGAGCCGGACGACGACGACCCCACGGGCCCCGAGCCCATGGGCTGGCACCTGACCGTCGGCTTCCAGGTGGTCCCTGACGGTCGGATCCTGGCTCGCTGGGACGCCTTCCGGCCGGAGGTCGAGGGGATCCCCGACTCCGATCTCGTGGTCCTCGGCTACAACCACGCCCCCACCGGGGTCACGAGGCTCCAGACCAACGTGGAGATCCCCACGGAGGACGGCTTCGAGCCCCGGCTCCGGCTCAACGCCCAGCTCCATTTCTGAGGAGGGAGGCGATCCCGTGCGTGCCGGGCCGTGGCTCGTCGCCGGCGGCGCAGCCGCCTGTGGGCTCTGGCTCCTGGACCGGGTGGCCATGGGGATGCTCCAGCCCCCCGAGAGAGGGTACCCCAGGGACGTGGCCGCTGCCGCCTTCCGCCACGACGAGCTCACGATCCCCTCGGGCCGACACCGGCTCCACGGCTGGCTCCTCCACCCTCCCGGCGAGGTCCGGGCTCCCGCTGTGGTCCTCGTTCACGGTTGGGCCTCCAACTCGGGGCGGATGCTCGACGTGGGAGAGCCCCTCGTGGAAGCCGGACATCCCGTGGTTCTGGTGGATCTGCGCTCCCACGGCCGCTCGGGCCGCAGCCCGCGCGTGACGCTCCGTCATTACCGGGACGACGTCGCCTCGGCCGTGGCCTGGACCGCAGGGCGCTTCCCGGCCCTCTCCCGGGTGGTGGGCGGACACTCCCTGGGGGGTGGGGTGGCCGCCGTCGCGGTTGCGGAGGGCGCCCCGGCCGAAGGCGTGGTGCTCATGGGGGCGCCGGCCGACATGATCGAGTCGTGGGCCGAGTACATGGAGGAGCGGGGGATCCCCGGCGAGCTCCTGGTTCGGGCCATGTCTCCGTTCTGGCGCTTCCGCGCCGGGGTCCCCCTGGCGGCGCTCCGCCCCGAGCTCAGACTCCTGAACGTGACGGTTCCGGTCCTGGTCCTCCACGGAGAGGAGGACGGCCGGGTGGGGGAGGAGCACGCCCGGCGCCTGGCCCGGGCCGCGGGGACCGAGGTGCGGGTGATCCCCGGGGCGGACCACACCGAGATGCTCTCCCACGCCGACCTGCACCGGCAAGTGCTGGCTTTTCTCGACCGGGTCGGCGAGGTCGGGTAGGGGCGCGGAGCCGTGGGCCGCTTCGATCTCCCGTCCCGCTTCGCCCGGGTCGACGACGCCCGGGATCCCGGCGAATACGTCGCCTACCTCGACTCCGTCTCCGCCCTGGGCGGCGCCCGCGCGTACAAGAAGGAGGGCTTCCGGCTCCTGGAGGTCGCACCGGGAGACCGGCTCCTCGACGTGGGATCCGGGGCCGGAGAGGACGCCCTGGAGCTCGCCCGTCGCGCCGGGCCCGAAGGCCGGGTGACCGGCCTGGACGGGAGCGCGGCGATGGTGGAGGAGGCCCGTCGGAGGGCGCTCGACGCGGGCGTGGCCGGCGGCGGTGACGGCGAGGATGCCGGGAGCGCCGGGAGCGGGTGGGCGCCGGTGGCCTTTCTCGTGGGCGACGCCCGTGCTCTTCCCTTCGGCGCCGGCGCGTTCGACGGGGGGCGGGTGGACCGGGTGCTCCAGCACCTGGACGACCCCGCCCGGGCGGTGAAGGAGCTGGTCCGGGTGGTCCGGCCCGGCGGCCGCGTGGTCGCCTGCGAGCCCGACTGGGAGACGCTGGCCGTGACCGCCGCCGACCGGGAGCTCACCCGGCGAATCCTGAACAACGCGGCCGACCGCATCCCCGGCGGGTGGATCGGACGGGAGCTCGTTCCCCTCCTCCGTGGGGTGGGGGTCGAGGAGATCAGGGTCGAGGCCCGGGCCCTGGCCGTGGCCGACTACCGTCGGGCCGACGCGGTCCTCCGTCTCCGGACCTTCGCCGCCCACGCCCGCAAGCTGGGGCTGGTCTCCGGAAAGGAGGCCCGGCGCTGGCTCCGGGAGATGCGGGAGCGGGATGGGGAGGGCCGGTTCTTCGCGGCCCTCACGATCTTCGTGGTCGGGGGCCGCCGGGGCTGATCAGGGCGGGTGGGCGTTCCAGATCAGGCGAATGATCCTCCAGCGGCCGTCGGACTCCTTCGCAGCGACCAGGAGATAGTCGTCGGATACGGGCCGCTCCGTCTCACCGGTCCGTCCCCGGAAGCGTCCCGTCGTGCGGCCCACCACGGAGCCGAACGACGGCGTGGCCCGGACCTCGTAGATCTCGCTCACCAGCTCCGGAGCGAACTCCCGGAAGAGGGAGGCGTAGCGGGGTCGGATCGCCCCGCGCACCCGCACGGGGGCTCCGTCCGGCGGAAGAAGCATGGCCGTGTCGCTGTAAAGCGCCATGACCCGGGAGAGATCGGCGGCGTTGTCGGCCCGGATGATCTCCTCGGCCACGGCCCGGACGGCGGCACTGTCCGACCTCACCTCCTGGCCCGGAGCGTCCGCGGGAGAGAGGAGGACGAGGGCGGCGAGGCACGTGGGGGCAGCACACGGGTGGCGGACCGAAGGCGGTGGGGTCCACGGCAAGGGAGATCTCCGGAGCCTGGAGGCATTGACGAATACCTGGTACGCTACGGGCGAGCGGGTCTTCCCGACAGGCGACCCCTCGCTTCGGTCGCCCTCGTCGGATGCGTCAGCCGCCGCCACCCCCCGGAGCCCGCGGATCCGGGCGCAGTGTATCCACGGGGTCGACGCGGGTGGCCCGCCGGGCCGGGAGGAGGCAAGCGGCGAGGGTGACGGTGAGGACCGTGGCCACCGCACCGCCGATCGTGGCGGTGTCCGTGGCCTCCACCCCGAAGAGCAGGCTCGCCAGATACCGGGCGCCGAGGAGGACGCCGGCGAGGCCGATGGCGAGCCCCAGGCCGGCGAGCCTGAGGCCCCAGCGGAGAACCCGGCCCAGGATCTCCCGTCCGGTCGCGCCCATGGCCACCCGGATTCCGAACTCGTGGGTGCGCTCGCTCACCAGATGGGCCACGACGCCGTAGACGCCGGAGACGACGAGGAGCAGCGCGATCCCTGCGAAGCACCCCAGGAGGACCGCGCGGAATCGCTCGGGACCCACTGCCCTCGATACGATCCGCTCCAGCGACGCGATCTCGGGCACGGGCTGGCGGGGCTCCACTTCCCAGATCGCTCGCCGGAGGGGCCCCGCGACAGCGTCGATCCCGGCACGGGTGCGCAGGAGGAGGACCGCATTCCTGCCGACGGCGAGCTCGACGGGATCGTCCGGGCGTTGCTGGTAGGAGACGTAGAAGCCGGGGCGGGGATCCCTGGCGGGCCCACTTCCCCGGACGTCACCGACCACGCCCACCACCGTCATCCACTCCTCCTCGTCTTCGAAGCGGATGCGGCGGCCGACCGGATCCCGGCCCTGCCAGGTCCGCCTCGCCATCGCGGCGTTCACCACGGCCACCCGGGGGTCGTCGCGTCGGTCGCTCTCCCGGAAGCTCCGCCCCCTCGTCACCGGGATCCCCAACGTGCGGAAGTAGTCCGGGCTCACCACGCCGTACTGAGCCTGGCGGGGCTCCGTCTCGCCGGACCCTTCCAGCCGGTACGTTCGGGTGGCCCGGCCCTGCTCGATCGGCAGGTAGTTGCCCACCGCCACCGACTCGACCCCGGGCACGGCGGCGACCCGCTCCCGAAGCCGTCGGTAGAAGCGCTCGAGCTGGGGTACGGTCCGGTAGCGGTCGGGGGAGACGTGGAGGGACACCGCCACCACCTCCTCGGCTCGGAATCCCGGATCCTGGTCCGTCAGGGAGAGGAAGCTCCGCACCGTGAGCCCGGCGCCCACGAGGAGAACGAGGGTCAGGCTCACCTGGGCCACCACCAGCGCCTGGCTGACGCGGTGCTGTCGTCGGGAGCCCGCCGTGGTTCGGCCACCCCCCTTCACGGCCTCCGGGAGGCCCTGGCGAAGCGTGCTCAGGGCCGGCACGGCCCCGAAGAAGAGACCGGTGCCCAGGGACGCGGAGAGGGCGAAGAGGAGGACCGCCCCGTCCACCGAAACCGCGTCGATCCGGGGCAGGTCCTGGGGAAGGACGCTGGTGATCAGGTCCGCCCCCAGAACGACGGCGAGGAGAGCCCCTCCGCCGCCGAGGAGGGCCAGCGCCAGGCTCTCCGAGAGGAGGTGCCACGCGAGCCGCCACCGGGGGGCTCCCATGGCGGCGCGCACGGCCATCTCCCGCTGCCGGGCGCTGGTCCGGACCAGGAGGAGGTTGGCGACGTTGACGCAGGCGAGGACGAGGAGGGCTCCCACGGCGAGCTGGAGGAGGATCAGGGCGAATCGATCGTCCCGAACGAGGGCGGACCGGAGCGTCGCCAGGCGGCGGTCCGCCCGGGCCCATGCGCCGAGCTCGGAGTGACGCTCCTGAAAGCGGGTCCACACCGCGTGCAGCTCGGCCTGAGCCCGCTGCGGGGAGACGCCGTCGGCGAGACGGATCACGGGCTGGGTCCAAGCGATCGTCCCGTCCGGGGGAGCCGGCCGAAGCTCCACCGGCACCCAGAGCTCGACGGCCTCGCTCTGAGGGGTGAGGCGCGGGAGGTCCCGGGCCAGGACGCCGACGATCTGGTGGGGCGCACCGTCGATCCGGACCCTCCGGCCGAGGACGTCACGGGCACCCCCGAACCGTCGCGTCCAGAGTCCGCGGCCGATCACCGCCGTGGGCGGGGCCCCGGGCTCGGCGTCGGCCGGAGTGAAGCCCCGTCCCAGGAGGGTCTCCACGCCCAGCACCGGAAAGAGGTCGGTCGTGGCCTCGGCGCCGGCCACCTCCACGGCGTGCTCGCCCCCGGTCATCGTGAGGGGTCGGGGGTAGAAGCCGGCGACCTCCCCGACCGGGGGCTCGGTCTCCATCAGCCCCAGCGGCACGTCGGTGGGGGTCCAGACCCAGCTTCGTCCGACCTCGGTTACGGTGACGAGGCGCTCCGGGTCCGGAAACGGGAAGGGGGCGAGCAGCACGCTCCGAACGACGCTGAACACGACGCTGTTGGCTCCGATCCCCAGGGCCAGCGTGACGACCACCACGGCGGTGAACCCCGGAGCGCGGGCGAGGGAGCGGAACGCGGACCGCGCGTCCCCGGCGAGGTCCCTCCACTCGAAGCGCCGCACGTACGGGGCAGCCCCGTCCCGGTCTCTCTGGTCTTCCACCTTCCCCCACCCGGGGGTCGTCCGTGGCGCCCGGATCGCAGCCGCGCCCCGGTCGATCCACGCCGCCCCGGCCTGGACGATCGCGCTCCATGCCGTGTGCACGACGAAGGCGAGGGGTCGAGCCCCGGACCGACCACGGACCCGCGCCCATCGGCGCCGAACCACGTCCACCATCTCCTCGCCATGGGCCCGGCGCAGGGAGGGGGGGTAGAGGCGAAGGAGGAGACGGTACGCCCGGACCACCCAGGGGTCCTTGCTCACCTGGTCACCCCCTCCTCAGAGGGCCCAATCCCGGGCGAGATCGAGAAGCGCCTCCTGGCGACGGGCCTCGGCGCGCAGCGTTTCGAGCCCCAGCTCCGTCAGGCCGTACGTCTTACGATCCGCGCCTCCCGAAGCCGCATCCGCGCTGGTCTCGACCCTCTCGATCAGACCCTGGTCCCGCAGCCGATGGATCAGCCTGTAGAAGGAGCCCGGGTTGAGGCGGAGGCGGCCCCCGGAGCGCTCCTCGAGGACCCGCAGGAGGTCGTAGCCGTGGCGGGGTCGCTGAGCGAGGAGGAGGAGGGTCAGGTAGACCCGGGGCTTCAGGGGGAGGAACTCACCGGCGCCGGGGCTCTCGCTCGTCATCGGTCTCCTCCACGGTGGGCGATCCGGGGGCCGGGGGACGACGGCCGCCCTGAGTGTATGCGATTCGCATTGTATGCGCAATGCACATACTGATCCCGAGGGGAGGCTGTAACGACGGTTGTACACGCGCCCGCCGGTGAGCAGATTGGGCTCTCGCTCCGCGGGCCAGCGCGTTTCCCCGGGCCGTCACTGATTCGACCGTGGGGGGTTGTGGACTGCTACGATCCGGGCGCCGACGGCGGTGAGCCCGAGCCCGCGGCCGTGAAGCGTCCCCACGAAAACCTCGGGGAGGGAGGATGATGATCCGGAGGAGAGGCGCCGGAGCTCACCTGCTTCTGGCTTTGGCCCTCCTCGCCCCTGGGCCGGACGCCCGAACCCAGGAGTCCCCCCGCCCCCGGCTGGAGGTGCTGGAGTTCATGGCCGGCTGCTGGCGGGGCGAGTTCGGACGGGACGGAGTGATCGAGGAGGCCTATATGCGCCCGGCCGGGGGCCTGATGCTCGGCACCACCCGCTTTCTGCGGAACGGGCGGGCGGTCCAGCACGAGTTCGCCCGCATCGTGGAGGACTCGGCGGGGGTCTTCCTGAGGCCCTTTCCCGGCGGCAGTCCCTCTCCGGCCCGCTTCAGACTCACCGCGGCGGACGGACGCACCGCGGTCTTCGAGGCGCCGGAGCACGACTTCCCGAAGCGGATCGTCTATCGAGAGAACGCCGACGGTACCCATACGGCCCGGGTCGACGGAGGGGAGGGGAGCGAGGAGTCCCAGGAGTGGGTGATGCGGCCGGTCGGCTGCCGGTGACGGCTCAGCCCTCGGGCGCCGAACGGCTCCCGGGAACGTAGGGGACGCCATCGGGCATGGCCCGGAGAAGGATCCATTCCCGGAAGTAGGGATCGTCGATCCGCAGCTCCTCTCCCTCGGAGAGGTGCCGCTTCTCCTGGAGAGCGAGGATCGCCTTCCGGATCGTCCCGCTGGTGGGGAGACCGTGGCGCCGGGCCGCGTCCCGGGAGTAGAGATGCTGCTCCCCGGCAGCCACGGCCCGGAGCACGGCCTGCTGGGACCGGGCGAGGCCCGCCCAGAGGGTCTCGAAGCGGTCGGCGTCCTCCAGGACCGACGACCGCAGGGCTCGGCGGACGTCGCCGGAAGAGACCGAGCCCCCGGATTGGCCGTGGACGAAGACCGCCCGGGCGAGCTGGAGGCAGTCCTGGGTCCTCGGTCCCACGAGCGCGATGATCGCCTCGCCCACCCCCGCCTCGGGAGACACGCCGGCGCTCCCCATCCTGTCCTCGATCCATCCACCGAGGTGACCCGGATCGATCTCCCGGACGTTCAGGGGCTCGAAGAAGCGATGGAACGCCCCGTCGCCGGAGAGGAGATCCTCGATCAGCGACGCCCGGGATCCCGCGCACACGAAGCTGAGGTGATGCGCGTTCTGCATGAGCTCCCGGAGGATCCACTCGGCGCCGTCCGCGAGCCCGGCGATCTCCTGGAACTCGTCGAGGACGACGGCGATCCGGACGTCCCGGTCCCCGGCCACCGAATCGAGAACCCCGACGGCCCGCCGCACCTCCTCCTTTCCGTGCTCGGGCGCCGTGGGGCGGGGCTCGAGGCTCAGGCTCATCGAGGGGTTGCCCGCGGCGTCGGCCCGGAGCTCGACCTGGATCGACGCCCGGATCAGCCGGGCCTGTAGGTCCTCGCGCCAGATCCAGGAGTAGGGGACCGAGGAGATCAGCCTTCGGGCGATCTCCGCGAAGTTGGAGACCGTGGCCACGTCCACCCAGAGGACGACGCCGCCCTCCTCCTCGAAGCGCCCGGCCGCGTAGTGGATCGCCGAGCTCTTTCCCTGACGGCGTTGCCCGTGGACGAGGAGGCGGCTGGGCTCCCGCATGGCGCGGAGGATCCGACGTACCTCATCGGCCCGGTCGGTGAAGTACTCCCCGGTGACGTGCTCGCCCACGCGGAATGGGATCGTCACGGCGCCAACCCCCGCCCGGACGGCGATCTCGCCAGAAGGCATGTTGCCATATAGCAAGTTGCCATATGGCGATATAATCGCGCCGGCGCAGCGACGCGTCAACGGCGGCGAAGGGCGACCGCGCCCCCCTCCCCCTCCCGGGCTCGTGGCCGGCGGGATCCGTCGCCGGTGCGCTACTCCCCCCTCAATACTCCCATGGGATCGAGGCGGGCCGCCCGTCGGGCGGGGACGGCGTTCGCCAGGGCGGCCACGGAGAGGAGGAGGGCGGTCACCCCCACGTAGACCGCGGGATCGGTGGCGCTGACCCCGACCAGGACCGTGGAGAGGCCCCGGGCCGCCAGCCACGCGCCCGCCAGCCCGACCAACACGCCGGCGCCCACGATGCCCATGCCCTCGCGGACCACCTGGCGCACCACCCGCCCCCGGTCCGCCCCCAGGGCCTTGCGGATCCCGATCTCCCGGATCCGCTGGCTCACGCCGTAGGAGATGACGCCGTAGAGGCCGGCCACGGCCAGGAGGAGGGCGACGGTGGAGAAGGCGGCGATCAGCCACGAGGAGGCCCTGCGGGTCCAGAGGGACTCGTTCAGGCGATCTTCCATCGTCGTGACGTCGAAGAGGGCCAGGAGGGGATCCTGGGCGGCGAGGGCCCCGCGGACGGCCGGAATGAGCGCCGTGGGTGTGGCAGCGGCACGGACCGCGATCTGGAGGGTCCTCCTCGCTTCGCTCTGGATGGGGAGGTACACGGCGGGCCGCATCTCCCGGGCCACTCCGTAGTGCTTGACGTCCTCGGTGACCCCCACCACTTGATACCAGGGACCCTCGCTCCCGGTGCGGATCCGCCCCTCCAGGGGGTCCGACTCGTGAGCCAGGAACTCCCGGACGAAGGTCTCGTTCACCACCGCGGCCCGGGTGCCCACCTCCCGGCCGTCGAACTCGTGGAATCCCCTCCCCAGGAGGAGGTTCACCCCCATGGTCTCCAGGTATCCCGGCGCCACGACCCGGGTGAGCACGACGGGATTGGCCTCGTCGTCGCCCCGTGGCGGCGCCCCTTCGGCCTGGAAGAAGTATCCGGTGTGGCCCGACAGCGGGAGGAGGTCGGTGGCCGTGGCGGCGCTCGCCCCCGGGATCGCTTCCACCCGCTCGAGGTGCCGCTCCAGAAAGGACGTGACATCGCTCCCGTCGGCGTAACGGGCCCCCGGGAGCTCCACCCGGTAGATGAGCAGGTTGTCCGAGCGGAACCCGGGATCGCTGTGCTGTAGACGCCGCAGGTCCTGGACCGCCAGGCCGGCGGCCACCAGGAGGACGGCCGCCAGGGCCACCTCCCCGGCCACGAGGGCGGCCATGAGGCGTCGACGACCGCGGCTGGAGGTGGTGCGGGCGGAGCCGCTCTGCAGGATCCGGGCGGGCGAGACCCCCGACATCTGGAGGGCCGGAGCCAGGCCGAAGAGGAGGGCCGTGGCCCCCGTCACGCCGGCGGTGAAGGCCACGAATCGCCAGTCGAGTCCGAAGCTCACCCATCGGGGAAAGGCGTCGGCCATGCGCGCCACCATCGCCGAGGACCCCCGGAATCCGAGCCACGCGCCCACCCCCGCGCCCGCCGTGGAGAGCACGAGGCTCTCCAGGAGGAGCTGCCGGGCGATCCGGGCCCGGGGAGCGCCCATGGCCACCCGGATTCCCATGTCCCGGCTCCGCGTCAGAGAGCGGGCCACCATGAGCCCTCCGATGTTGGCGCAGGCGATCAGGAGCACGATCCCCACGGCCCCCATCAGGACCCAGCCCCCCAGGCGGTATTCGCCCAGGTATCGGTCCCGGAGGGAGCTGACCACGGGAAAGGTCCCCCGGTTCACCGGCCGGCGCTCCAGCATCCCCTTGTGGACGCGGGTCAGGTCCTCCTCGGCCCGCTCCAGGGACACGCCGGGGCGCAGGCGTCCCACGGCCGTGAGGTAGAAGCTGTGCCCTTCGCTCGGATTCTCCTGGAGGGGGACCCATACGTCGGCTTCCGAGACGAAGTCCGCCTCGGGGGGGAGGACCCCGATCACCTCGTGGGCGAGCCCGTCCAAGTGGACGGTGCGGCCCAGCACCCGGGGGTCCCGACCGTATCGCCGCTCCCAGAGCCCCCTGGAGACCATGGCCACACGGGCACCGTCGGGAACGTCCTCCTCGGCGGTGAAGAAGCGCCCCAGCACGGGCTCGAGGCCGAGGACCGACCCGAGGTCGTGGGTCGCCGATACCACGTCCACCCGGATCGCCTCCCCCTCACCGGCCAGGTTCGCCCCGCCCGTGGAGAAGGCGCCCATCCCCCGGAAGGTCTCGTTCTTCCCGCGCCATTCGTGGAAGTCGGGGTACGCCACCGACACGAAGTCCAGGTTCCAGCGCGGCGCCCGCACGTCGAGGTCCACGAGCCTTCCCGCGCTGTCGAAGGGGAGGGGTCGGAGGAAGAGTCCGTTGAAGATCCGGAAGACCGCCGCGTTTCCGGCGATGCCCAAGGATACCAGGAGGACGATCGTGGCCGCGTAGAGCGGCTGGCGGACCACGGACCGGGCGGCGGAGCGCAGGTCCGTGACCAGGCCCGCCACGAGCCCGGGGCCCGTCGCGCCACCGGACGGGGTCCTCCGACCGCCGGGGCCGAGGGCGACACCGAGGCGCTCCCGGAGGCCGTGGGTCAGGGTGTCCCAGACGAGGGGAATCCAGAGTCCCGGCCCGCCGGCCCGACGCCCCTCCCGGCGCCGCTCCTCCCTCATGTCCAGGAAGAGCCGCTCCATGCGGGCGCCCCGTCGCTCCCGGAAGGGCCGAGGAAAGAGGTGGAGGAGGAGACGGTAGATCCGGAGAGCGCTCCGGTCCTCCGGGAAGAGCGTCATGCCGATCCCGCCTCCCGAGCCACCTCCACCCAGCGCGCCAGCATCTCCGCCTCCTCGGCCAGACGATCGCGGCCCGGCGACGTGAGGGCGTAGTACTGGCGGCGGTCGTCGTCGGGTTCCCCCTCGGGGGCGTCGACCTGCTCGATCATCCCCTCCTCCTCCAGGGTGGCGAGGGAGCGGTAGAGCATGGCGGGCCAGAGGCGCATGTGCCCGCCCGTGGCCTCCAGCACGGCGCGCTGGATCCCGTAGCCGTGGAGATTCCGGTCCGAGAGGGCCAGGAGGATCTGGAACCACTGGGGCTTCATGGGCCGGTCGATCATGGAGCGCTCCCGCCGGTGCGGCAATCGATATCACATGATAGTATCAGATGAGATCAATTTTACGGAGTCGGATCCCCCAGGTCAAGGCGGGCGCGCGCCGCAGGTTGGGAGGGAGTGGCGGTCCCGGACGACATACCCCCCGACGAGCGCGGGGCCGGCCTCCCGCTCGCGGAGGAGGCGCGCCCCGGGTGCGGGCCCGTCGTGCCGCCCGAGGGGTCAGATCAACGGAATCCGATGCTGGCCCGGGCCGTCACGGCGTTGTAGTCCCCCACCGAGAACTCGCCGGCCAGGTGGAGGATCACCATGTCGATGAGGAGGCCGACGCCGACGCGCGGATTCGTCTCCAGCTCGGGGCTGAAGGCGAAGCGGGTCCCGTCGGGGGGAAGGGTGCGTGCGTTGGTCGGATTCTCCACCACGTACTCGAGGTCGGCGGAAGGGCTCTCGATCTGTCCGACTCCGTAGAGGGAGAGGGGGCCGAACCCCTTCCCGACCGACACGCCGAAGGTGGTGGTGGACGACTCGAGGTAGGTGCCCACGTCGAAGCTCTGGTAGCCGAAGAAGGCCGCCAGATCAACGGGGACGGGTCCGGGGATCCACGGGTTGATCTGGTGGGTGACGCCGAAGCCGAAGGCACTCAGGTCACCCACGTCCTCGCTCACCTCCACCTCGGGGATGAAGCGGACCGTGACTTCGGTGCCCCAGCCGATCCCGACCCCGGCGGTCACGACCGCGAAGGGCACGGCGGGCACGTCGAAGCCCTCGGGAAAGGTGATCGTCTCGTCGGTCAGGTCGATGCCCGCGGCGATGAGGTCGTCCCGGAACTCGCCCGTGGGCTCCAGGACGATTCCCGGTCCTTCGCCGACGGCCGTGGGGGTCTCCAGGGAGCCGCCCCGTGGGGCCAGGGGGGTCGTGTACGTCTTCTCCACTCCGCTGAAGTCGTCGGTGACCGTGGGGATCTGCGCGACGAAGGTGTTCGCCTCGTCGGGGACCAGGGCGAGCATGGCCCGAAAGCCGACATCGAAGCCGAAGCGGTCATGGACGTCGGGGGTTCGGAGGAAGCCCGTGTTGAGGGCGTTTCCGAGCCCGTCGAAGACGGGTGCGACGTAGAGCTCGCCGTTGTCCTGGGCCAGCGCGGCCAGACCGCCGCCGATGTCCTGGGCCCGGGCCGGCAGCGGGAGGAGGAGCAGGACGGCGAGGGCCACACGCAGCCTGCGGCATATGGGGTGCATGCGAGAGTCCGTTCGATGGAGTGGGGAGGCGGGCCGCCGGTGGGCGGGCCCGGTACGGTGCCACCCTTGAAAGTTAAGGCTTTCTGTGGCACGCGGTCCAACGGTTCTTCCGGGGGGAGCCCGGCACCGGGGCCGGTCGGAGCGATTCACGGACGGCCCGCGGCCGCCGCGACCGCGGATGGAGGGGACCGGACGGGGTCCCCGCGCCTCGCCCGGGGGTCACGCGGACGTAGCGGCCGTACGCACCACTCGCTTCACCAGGTTCTCCAGGAGGGGAATCTTGAAGTGGTTGTAGTTGAGGGGCTCCGCGCCGCGCACCGCCAGGGCGCCCGCCCTCGCGGCCAGCTCCTCGTCGGGGGCGCCTCCCCGCAGGAGGCGCTCCACGGGCCTCATCCTGCGGGGCACGCACTGCACCGCCCCGGCCACGATCCTCGAGTCCCGGATCACGCCGTCGCTCAACCGGAGCGCGCCCGACACGCTCACCAGGGCGAAGTCCCAGCTCCCCCGGTCCGCCACCTTCTCGAAGTGGAAGCGAGCTCCCGCCCAGCGTCCGGGAATACGGACGGCGGTGAGGAGGTCTTCGGGCTCGAGCACGGTCATCCGGGTGATGTCGGTGCCCGGGTCCATGAAGAACTCCCCCGCCGGGATGATCCGCTCGCCTCCCGGCCTCCGGACCACCATCTCCGCGTCCAGGGCCACCAGGGCCGGCGCGGTGTCCGAGGGCGTGACCGCGACGCAGCGGTCGGCCCCGAAGATGCAGTGCTCCCGGTTCATGCCCTCGGGAGTGTCGGCGTAGCAGACGTTGCCCCCCGCCCGGTAGCAGGGCAGGCCGGAGCGGTAGTACCAGCAGCGGGTGTCCTGGCAGAGGTTGCCGCCCAGGGTGCCGGCGTTGCGGATCTGGGGGCTGGCCACCTGCCCGGCCGCGTCGGCCAGCAGCCCGAACCGTTCCCGGACCAGGGGGCTGCGCTCCACCTCGGTCAAGGTCGTCATCGCCCCGATCTCCACGCCCTCGCCCCACTCCCGGATCCCCCGGAGCGCCTCCAGACCCTCCAGGTCGATCACCGCGGTCGTCCGCTTCGCCCGGTCCTTGAGCCAGTTGAGGCTGTCGTAGCCCCCGGCGAGCTTCCAGCCCCGCTCCCCGAAGCGATCCAGGAGGCCCAGCGCCTCCTCGACGTCGGCGGGCTGGTAGAGCTCGAAGTGGGGCATCATGTCCTTGGCCACGGCGTCCCCCCCGGTTACTGGGTGTTCACGTCGAGGGGCCCGTGGGACTGGGGCCTCCCCGCCGCCGCGTTGACGATCATGTCGGGCACCACCGGCGTCCGGTTGAAGGTGTGGCCTCCCAGGGCCTCGGAGATGGCGCACAGGAGCGCCGCCGCGGCGCAGCCCATGGTGGGCTCGCCCACCCCCCGGGCGCCCACCGGGTTCTCGGGATCGGCCCGGTCCACGGCGTCCCACTCCATCCGGGAGGGCACGTCCAGATAGGTGGCGGGCTTGGCCTCGTGGTAGCCCACGTTGCCCGGGATCCCCCAGCGGGGGTCGTAGACGTGGCGCTCGAGGCACGCCATGCCGAAGCCCATGCTGGCCCCGCCCTTGATCTGGGCCCCAAGCCCCAGGGGGTGGATCACCGTGCCGCAGTCGACGACTCCCAGATAGTCGAGGATCTCGAAGGTGCCGGTCTCGGTGTCGAGCTCGACCTCGATGAAGCCCACCGCCATCGCCGGCGGAGAGCCGTCCCGGTCCAGGGTGTCCTTGGCCACGCCGATCAACCCGGTGCCGGCGAGCTGCTCCACGGAGGCCCGGGTCATGCCGTTCAGGTTCTCGGGCACGTCGTGGCCGGCGAACCTACCGCCCAGCTCGATCGCCCGCTGGGCGGCCCGGGCCATGGTCAGGCGTCGGGAGGGGGCGCTCCGGGCGTAGACGGCCTCGCCGCCCACGGCGTAGTCCTCGGGGGATCCTCCCAGCTCCCGGGCCGCGATCTCCTTGAGCTTCTCCACCGCGTCCGTCGCCGCCACGTAGTTGGTACGGCTCATGGTGAAGGAGGTGTTGGAGCCGAACTGGCCCAGGTTCCAGGGCAGGCCCTTCCGGGAGTCCCCCCGCTCGATCACGCAGTTCTCCCACTCGTAGCCCAGGACCTCGGCGGCCACCCGGGACGTGGCCGCGTGGGAGTAGGTGCCCAGGTTGCCCACGCCGGTGTGGATGTGGAGCACGCCGTCGGGGGTGATGCGCACCAAGCCGTCGAGACCGCTGGCGCCGGCGGGGTGCCACGCCTGGCCCACGGCGACCGCGGTCACCTTGCTCCCGTCCCGGGTGCCGCTCCGGGCCAGTCGCTCCTCCCAGCCGAAGCGCTCGGCGCCCAATGCCAGCGCGTCGTCGAGGTAGACGCTGGTGACGCCGCCCTGGTCCTCGCCGTAGCGCACGGAGTTGTCCGGGGCGTTGAGGCGCCGGATCCGGACCCGGTCCACCCCCAGCTCCCGGGCCGCCTTGTCCAGAATGGGCTCGACGGCGCAGTGGATCTGGTTCTGGCCCGGCCCGCGCTGGGCGCTCCGGGGCGGGGTGTTGGTCAGCACCGGCACGGCCCGGAAGCGCATCGCCCCCGGCGTGTAGACCAGGGAGACCGCGTCGCCCGCCGAGTGCCAGTCGCTGAAGCCCGAGTTGGGGCCGTTCTCCTGGACGATGTAGAGGTCCACCGCCGTGACCTTGCCGTCCTCCCGGAAGCCCATGCGGATCCGACCCTGGAATCCGGCCCGGGCCCGGCCGATGTAGTACTCCTCGGCCCGGCTGATCCGCATGAGAACCGGCCGGCCCGTCTTCTTCGACATGTGGGCCGGGATCGACATCTCGGGATAGGCGCTGGCCTTGGAGCCGAAGCCTCCGCCGCAGAACTCGGCGATGAAGACCAGGTTCTCGGGGTCCACGCCCACGTAGCGGGCCAGGCCCGGGACCGGGAAGCTCTGGCTCTGACACGAGCCGTGGAGGTAGCAGGTTCCGTTCCGCCAGTAGGCCATGGCGGTCCGGGGCTCCATGGAGTGATGGGAGGTGGTGGCGGTGACGAAGCTCTCGTCCAGGACCAGGGCCGCCTCCTCGAAGGCCGCGTCCACGTCGCCGTAGGACCACTCGTGGACCGGCTCGCCGGTGGGAAGACGGCCCTCGGCGATCTCGTCGAAGTCCACGTCCGTCCACTTCACCCGCTCCACGCCCTCCTCACCCATGGCGTTGCCGGTGGTGCGGGCGTCGGACCCGCCGGGCCTCAGGCTCTCCAGGGGGTCCAGAGTGAACGGAAGGGGATCGAGATCCACCCGGATCTTCTCCAGGGCGTCCTGGGCGGCGGTCTCGTCCACCGCCGCGACGGCGAGCACCGGCTCGCCCACGTACTTGGGCTCGTTGGTCAGGATCGGGTTGCCCGGCTCCTCCACCTCGGGCACCTCGTCGGCGGTGAGCACCGCGACCACGCCCTCCATGGCCAGGGCCTCGGAAGCGTCGATCGAGCGCACCCGGGCGTGGGGCATGGGGCTCGTCCACAGCCGGCAGAAGAGCATGCCGTCGGCGCGGAAGTCCTCGGCGTACTTCGCCTGGCCCGTGACCTTGGCCCGGACGTCCGGGGGCGTGAAGTCCTTCCCGATCAGCCGGTAGCCGCCCTGCTGGGAATCGGCCATCTCACGCCTCCCCTGGAATGGCGCCGCCCGAGGCCTGCGTCCCGTTGCCCCCGCCCCCGGCGAGGGGACCCCGGGCGATCCGGGCCGCCCGCATCACGCCGTTGAGATAGTGGTCGTAGGCGCCGCAGCGGCAGAGGTTGCCCGACATGGCGACCCGGGCCTCCTCCCGGGTCGGCTCCGGGTTGGCCCGGAGGAGGGCCGCGGCCGCCATCACCTGCCCCGGCGTGCAGAAGCCGCACTGGGGCCCCAGCTCGTCGATGAACGCCCGCTGGACCGGGTGGAGCTCGCCGTTCGGGCCGACCAGGCCCTCCACGGTGGTCACCTCCCGCCCCCGGACCCGGTGGGTGAGGGTGGAGCAGGAGTAGTGGGCCACCCCGTCGATCATCACCGTGCACGCGCCGCACTCCGCCCGGTCGCAGCCCAGCTTCGTGCCGGTGAGGCCCAGCTTGTAGCGGAGGGTCATGGCCAGGGTCTCCTGGGGCGTCACGTCCACGCGCCGGGATCGGCCGTTGACGTGCAGCGTCACGAGCCGCTGGACGCCCCCGGCGGCCGGGAGGGGCCGGGCGCACGCCGAGCCGAAGTAGACGGAGCCCGAGACCGCCACCCCCGAGGCGATCACGCCCTTGATGAAGTCGCGGCGGGTCATGCCGGCCCGGCCGGGGAGCGAAGGGGACGAAGGGCCGTCGACGCTACGTTCGGGAGAGGGGACGCCGGGGTCGGAGCCCGGAGGCGCCGCGGCATCGGGCGGCCGGTCGGTCATGGAAGCTCCCTTCCAGGTGGGCGGACCACCTCATACTAGACCGCGAAGCGGCGGGGTACAACGGTGGTCGGGTGGAGGGAGGGAGCGCGAGCCCGCTCGAGCGGCGAGAGGAGGAGGAAGGGTGGGGAAACGACGAGAGGGCGGCCCGGATCTCCGGGCCGCCCTCT
>JABAHQ010001698.1_pt1 | contig 22959 bp, 20 predicted proteins | sample 7062091 | NCBI WGS metagenome assembly JABAHQ01 (sample SAMN14534359, study PRJNA622989) | marine sediment metagenome | biome: marine biome [ENVO:00000428]; feature: marine pelagic biome [ENVO:01000023]; material: deep marine sediment [ENVO:00002113] | place: India: Gulf of Kutch | collected...
GACGCCGGTGGAAAGCTCGCCCAGCAGCAGCCGCCCGATCCCGACCCGGGTGAGCGACAGGCCGCGCACCGCCACGGCCTCGGACTGCGTCCCCACGGCATCCGCCAGATAGACGATCGCGGGAATGAAGTAGGCGAGTGCGAGCTGCGCCTGCAGCGTGCGCTCGAACTGGGCCACCAGCGTCGCCCCCAGCATGCTGCCCACGAGGCCGATGAGCAGCCAGGGCAGGCGGTATCGGGCGCGCCGCACGGGCGCCGCCTCGAGGGCCCGGCGGGCCTCTTCCGAGTGGTGCCAGATGCCCGCCATGTGATGCAGGTCCTCGAGATGCTCCTGGCGCAGGACCCGCATGATCGCCGGCGCCGGGAACACGCCGAGAAACCCCCCGTCCGCGGCGACCACGGGAACCGCCGCCAGCTCGCGGCGGATAGCGAGCGATGCCGCCTCTTCCCGGTCGAGGTCGGGACGGACAACGGGCGGCTCGGCCCGCATCAACGCGTGAACCTGGGCCTCGCGGGGCGCCGCAAAGAGCTGCGCCAGGCGCGCGGCGCCGACGAGCCTGCGCTGATCATCGAGCACGTAGACCGACTCGACGGTGGCGAAGCTGGTTCCGGGCAGCCGGTCCAGAACCCCGCCGACGGTTTCGCTCGCGCCGGCGGTGGGCACCGACGAGGTCAGATAGTCGGACACGAGGTGACGGTTCGCCTCCACGTTCGCCTCCATGGTCCTGCCCCATTCCTGATGTGCCGGGCCGCGATCGCGGGCGCCCAGCGCCTCGCCGCGACGCGGTGCCCCTCCGGCCCGGCTGCCTTTTACACCCTCATCATGGGACAAGACGGCCGGGAGGACGAGCCGCAGTTTGGCGTGGAGCGCTGTCGGCGCCGCCCTCGTCCCGCCCACGCCTCGGCCGAGCGGCCCGCGCGGTCACTGTCTCGGCGCGACGTCGAGACGCACGAGCGCGCCCTCGAGCGCGCCCTCGAGCGCGGCCGCGGGCGCGGGGTAGCGCGCCATCACCAGGGGGTCGTGCCCCGGAACGATGTGCTTCGGCGTCTCGGCCAGGCGGCGCAGCTTCTCGAAGCTGGCCAGCATGTCGGCGACGTCGTAGACGATGGGAAAGCGCGTCAGGCCCTCGACATTGCCGTAGAAGTGGCTGGCGTCGCTCGCCAGCACCACCCAGCCGCGCTTGGTCAGCACGCGCACGGACTGCATGCCCATGGTGTGGCCGCTGGTCAGGTGCAGGGTGATGCCCGGCGCGAACTCGGCATCGCCGCAGACGAACCGGACGCGGCCGCGGAACAGGTGGCGCACCATGTCCACGACAGATGAAATTGACCTGCATTTTTTCGCTGGTTTTGGTAGATTGGTGGCGCACGGGTGACCACGTGGCGAAGAGCGGGCTTGGAACTGGAAGGCCTGCCGCGCGGCTTGATCAAGATGCGCGTTCCGTTGTGGCGCCCGTGCGCTTTTTGGGCCCTTTGGGCTGCCAGCCTGAGACAAAACGCTGATAGGCCAGTTCGGCTTGCTCGACCCGGCGCTTTTCTTGGTCGCGTTCTGGGCTTGATGGAGTCTGGGCTTGATGGAGTATGTCGCGGCGGGGCCCTTCTGGCCGCGCCTGGCGGGCTTGCCGGCTTTGAGTTCGAGGTCGCGGAGTTTCATGGCATGAAGGGCAGGTCTGGCCCAAGCATGATCCTGCTGCTTGGCGAGGAGATGCCAGGCGAGGACGGCGAGCTTGCGGGCGGTGGCGACGGCAGCGATCTGCTCGCCGCGCCGGGCGCGGACACGCAGGAAGAAGGCGCGCAAGGGGCCGGGCGCCCGGCCGGCATGCTCGAGGATTTGAGCACGATTCGACGATTCCCCTCAAACCGGGGCCTCGTCGGAAGGCGAGGACGCTGCCATCGCGCGCCCGGCAGGGACCGGCCTGTGCCGGCGGGACAGGAGCCGCGCGGGGCACCGCCCCGTGCGGCTCGGTGCTTCGGCCTCAACCCGGCGGCCTCAGCCCCATGTCCCAGAAGCCGATCTCGAGGCGGGTGGCGGTGGCGAAGATGGCCGCCAGCCGCGACCAGCGCGGCGCGGCGCTGGCGTCCTCGCCCAGGCGCCGGCGGGCGACGCGGTCGAGCTGCTGCACCGCGGCCTGCGCGACCTCCTGGTACTCGCGGCCCGCGTACATCTCGATCCAGTCCCGGTAGGGGTTGCCGGCCGTCAGATCGCTGTGCGGATCGGCTTTCAGCCAGGCGCCGATCTCGGCGTAGCCGACGACGCACGGGCTGAGCGCGACAAGCAGGTCGAGCAGGTCGCCGGTCATGCCGGTATCCAGGACGAAGCGCGTGTAGGCAAGGTTCGCGTCGGCCTCGGGCAGCCCCGCCATGGCCGCCTCGCTCAGGCCCCAGCCGGCGCAGTACTTGACGTGCAGGCTCATCTCGGTGTTGAGCAGCGCATCGAGCATGGCCGCCGCCTGGCGCATGTCCTCCAGCCCGTCGCTCTTGAACGCGGCGAGCGCGTAGGCGCGGGCGAAGTGGATCAGGAAGATGTAGTCCTGCCCCAGGTAGTGGCGGAAGCAGGCCTCGGGCAGGCTGCCGTCGCCCAAGCGGCGCACGAACTCGTGCCCGACGTAGGCCTGCCAGTCTTCGGGGCAGGTGGCTTTGAGGTCGGCAAAGACCCGGCCCGGCTCGGCCATAACGCCGGCCGTTACTCGAGCAGCATGTTGCGGGTCTCGTCGGGCAGGCGGACCGTGAGACCGTCGAGCTCCTCGCTCATGATGATCTGGCAGCCGAGGCGCGAGGTCTCGGTCAGCCCGAAGGCGAGGTCGAGCATGTCCTCCTCGTCCTCGCTCGGTTCCTGCAGCCGCGCGATCCAGCCCGGATCGACGATGACGTGGCAGGTCGAGCAGGCCAGCGAGCCCTCGCACGCCCCCTCGATGTCCACGTCGTGGCGGTGCGCGATCTCCATGACCGACAGCCCCAGCGGGGCGTCCACTTCCTTGCGGTTCCCGTCCTTGTCGATGAACACCATCTTGGGCATTGCGCCAGGTTCCCCTTTCTCGTCCACCCTGTCGGTTCGCTCCGCTTGCTAGTTAGGCATCGTTTCGCCGGCGCGCCAGGGTCCCGCCTCGTGCCGGCGGCGCAGACCGCGGCGCCGGCGGCGGCGCTGTCATTCCGCGGCCCGGCCGCTGCCCCTGCGCAGGCGGGTCACCGCGCCGACGACGACCCCGAGCGCGGCGTCCACCTCGGCCTCGGTGGTGAAACGGCCCAGGCCGATGCGGATGCTGGCGCCGGCCATCTCGTCGGCCAGACCCAGCGCGCGCAGGACGTAGGAGGGCTCGACCGAGGCCGAGGTGCAAGCCGAGCCGGTGGAGACCGCGACCTCGGGCATGGCCTCGACCAGCGCCGTGCCGTCGACGCCGGGGAAGGCGAGGTTGAGGTTGCCCGGGATGCGCCGCTCGGCGTGCCCGTTGAGCCGCACCTCGGGCAGGCGCGCCGTGATCGCCCCGTACAGCCGCGCCTTCAGGCGGGCCAGGCGCTCGCCCTCCTCGCGCATCTCGCGTTGGGCGATGGCGCAGGCGGCACCCAGGCCGACACACAGCGGCAGCGGCAGCGTGCCCGAGCGCGCGCCGCGCTCCTGCCCGCCGCCGTCGAACAGCGGCTCCAGGCGGACGCGCGGCCGGCGCCTGAGGTAGAGCGCGCCCACCCCCATCGGCCCGTACACCTTGTGCCCGGAGATGCTGAGCAGATCGATGTTCATGGCCTCCACATCGAGCGGGATCTTGCCGACCGCCTGCGCCGCGTCGCTGTGGAAGGCGACGCCGCGCTCGCGGCACAACGCGCCGATCTCGGCGAGCGGCTGGATCACGCCGATCTCGTTGTTGACCGCCATGACGCTGACCAGCGCGGTCTCCTCGGTGAGCGCAGCCTCGAGCGCGGCGACGTCGATGAGGCCGTCGGGGCCGACCGGCAGCAGCGTCACCCGGCAGCCCTCGTTCTGCAGGCGGCTCACGGCCTCGAGCACGCACTTGTGCTCGGTGACGCAGGAGACGACGTGCGGCCGGCGGTCGCGCCGGAACCGGGCGACGCCCTTGATCGCCAGGTTGTTGGCCTCGGTGGCGCCCGAGGTGAAGACGATCTCGCGCGCCTCGGCGCCGATCAGCTCCGCGACCTGGGCGCGCGCCCGCTCGACCGCCTGCTCGGCGCGCACGCCGAACGCATGCTGGACGCTGTGCGGGTTGCCGAAGCGCTCGGTGAAGAACGGCACCATGGCCTCGACGACCCGCGGGTCGCAGGGGGTCGTGGCCTGGTAGTCCAGGTAGATCGGGCGCTCGGCCGCGTCCGCCGCGGTACCGCCGTTGGTCCTCACCGATCCGGTCTTCCTGTCAGGCCGCCGGGCTCGCCGCCGGCGCGCCCGAGGTGCTACGGCTGTATAGCGCGCCCCAAGCCTCGAGGAAACGGTCGATGTCGCCGGGCTCGCTCGCCCAGCCCAGGCTGAGCCGGATCGCCTCCCCGGCCTCGGCCTCGCTCGCGCCCATGGCGCGCAGCACGTGCGACGGGCTCACCTTGCCCGAGGAGCAGGCCGAGCCGGCGCTCACCGCCACCCCGGCCAGATCGAGCGCCATGACCGCGGTCTCGGCCGCCAGGCCGCACACCCCGAAACAGCTCGTGTTGGGCAGCCGCGGCGCGCCCTCGCCATGGATCCGGACGCCCGGCGCCAGGGCGCGCAGGCGCCCCTCCAGCCGGGCGCGCAGCGCGGCCAGTTCGGCCGTGCGGTGGAGGGCCCCGCGCGCCGCCTCGGCCGCGGCGCCGAAGCCGGCGATGCCCGGGACGTTCTCGGTCCCGGCCCGGCGCCGGCGCTCCTGCCCGCCGCCGCGCAGCAGCGGCGCGAGCTCCACCGCCTCGCCCACGATCAGCGCGCCGACCCCTTGCGGCCCGCCCAGCTTGTGCGCCGACAGGCTCATCAGGTCGACGCCGAGCGCGGCCATGTCCACGGGGATCTTGCCGGCCGCCTGCACCGCGTCGCAGTGCACGAGCGCGCCGCGCCCGTGCGCCGCCTCCGCGACCCGCGCCAGCGGCTGGATCACCCCGGTCTCGTTGTTGGCCAGCATGACCGAGACCAGGGCCGGGCGCGCCCCGGCGCCGAGCCGGGCCTGCAAGGCGGCGAGGTCGACCACGCCGTCACGCGTGAGCGGGACCCGTTCCGCGTGGTCGGCCGCGTTGAGCACCGAGTCGTGCTCGCCGGCCGAGACCAGGATGCGCTGCCGCCGCGTGCCGGCGAGGGCCAGATTGTTCGCCTCGGTGCCGCCGCTCGTGAACACGACCTCCTCGGGCCGCGCCCCTGCGAGCGCCGCCACCGCCTCGCGCGCGTCCTCCATCTCGCGCCGGGCCAGGCGCGCGAAGCGGTGCACCGAGGAGGGATTGCCGGTCACGCCCAGCACGCGCGCGAGCGCGGCGGCCGCTTCGGGGCGCACCGGCGCGCTGGCGTTGTAATCGAGATAGACCGCCCGCCTCATGGGCTCGGGTCCGGGCCGGAGTCGGCCCGACTCCCCGCTGTGGTTCACTCGGCTGCGAAGGCCGGGCCGCCGCCGCCTTCGTTGACCTGGATCACGCCGCTGGTCCCGAGAACCCGCCGGTGGACCACGTCGGAGACCGTGACCGAGCTGAGGTACAGATAGATCTGGTTCCCCAGCTCCTCCCACAGATCGTGGGTCATGCAGCGGCTCTTGTTGCTGCGGCAGCCAAAGGGCTGACCCGGCGTGCAGCGGGTCGCGCGAATGGGCTCGTCGACCGCGAGGATGATGTCGGAAATGCGCGTCTCCTCGTCGTCGCGGGCGAGCAAATAGCCGCCGCCCGGACCGCGCACGCTCTTGACCAGGCCGCCGCGCCGAAGCTTGGCGAAGAGCTGCTCCAGATAGGACAGGGAAATCTCCTGACGTTCGGCGATGTCGGCCAAGGACACCGGCTTGTTGTCGCTGTGCATCGCCAGGTCGACCATCGCCATGACCGCGTAACGACCCTTGGTGCTGAGTTTCACCGTCTACCTCCGTTCGCAGCGGGCACGCAATCTCGCACCCTCAACACTTTCCTTGCGGGCTGTCCGACGCCTCGCGTGTCTCGCCCTCGGCGTCGCGTTCGGCCGTCTCTTCCTCCTCGACGTCGAGACCGGCCCCTTCGGTCTGCTCCTCGAGCCGGTTGACCCGGGCGCGCAGGCTGTGTACCTCGTCGAGCAAGCCCTCGAGCGCGCGCGCCACCGGGTCGGGAATGTCGCCGGTCGGCGTGCCGTAGGCCACGAAGGGCGGCTCCTCCTCCGTCTGTCGCTGGCGCGGCTGGAGCACCCGCCCGGGAATGCCGACGACGGTGGCCCCCTCAGGCACATCCTTGGTGACGACCGCGTTGGCGCCGACGCGGGCGTTCTCGCCCACGATGATCGGGCCGAGAATCTGCGCCCCCGAGCCGACGATCACGCCGCGCTCGAGCGTCGGGTGACGCTTGGTGTTCCTCTGGCTGTGGCTGTCGACGCTGGGCGCCACACCGCCCAGGGTGACCCCGTGGTACAGGGTCACGTCGTCACCGATCTCGCTGGTCTCTCCGATGACCACGCCCATCCCGTGGTCGATAAAGAAGCGTCGGCCGATCACCGCCCCGGGATGGATCTCGATCCCGGTCGTCCAGCGGCCGACCTGCGACACCCAGCGGGCGAGCAGCCGCCAGCGGCGCCGCCACAGGGCGTGGGCCACGCGGTGCAACAACAAAGCCTGGAAACCGGGGTAGCAGAGCACTACTTCTAAGCGTGACCGGGCCGCAGGATCGCGCGCCATCATGGCGTCGATCTCGTTCTGGATAGACTTGAACATGGCTTCGCCCATCATGCTATGATCCCGCCGCGCACCGTTCCGGGCATGCATCCCTTGTGGCGGATAGCGCCGCACCAAAACACAGACTGTCGTCAGGATTTATATAGAGTGTCTGAGCGGCCCGATCAAGAAATTTGGGCCCGGGCCGGCAGGCTTCTGATGCGAAAGACCAAGTAGAACCGTAAGGTTTTTGCCGAGACCACGAGCGAACTTTGCGAGGACTGGCCTAGGTCATGCCTGACGTCATCATCAACGGGCCGGAAGGCCGGATCGAAGCCCGCTATCAGCACTGCCGCACGCCCGGTGCGCCGATCGCGCTCATGCTGCATCCGCATCCGCAGCACGGCGGGACCATGAACAACAAGGTGGTCTACACCCTGTACCACGCCTTCGCGCGCCACGGCTTCTCGGTCCTGCGCTTCAACTTCCGCGGCGTGGGCCGCTCGCAGGGCAGCTTCGACCGCGGCGAGGGCGAGCTTTCGGACGCCGCCTCGGCGCTCGACTGGCTGCAGTCCTACAACGAGAACGCCAGCGCCTGCTGGATCGCCGGCTTCTCCTTCGGCGCCTGGATCGGCATGCAGCTGCTGATGCGCCGGCCGGAGATCAGCGGCTTCGTCTCGGTGGCCCCGCCGGCCAACATGTTCGACTTCACCTTCCTGGCGCCGTGCCCGTCCTCCGGCCTGATCATCCACGGCGGGCAGGACGAGATCGTGCCCGCGACCTCGGTCGAGAAGCTGGTCGAGAAGCTGAGCAGTCAGCGCAACCTGGAGATCGACTACCGGCTCATTTCCGGGGCCAACCACTTCTTCTACGAGCATCTGAACGAGGTAAGCCGGCACGTGGACGACTACCTGTCCAAGGTGCTCGCCGCGACCCAGGCCGAAGCGGTCCGCTGAAGCGCGGCGCCCGGGGCCGCGCCGCGCTGCTCCCGATCCGCCATGGAGCCTCAGGCCGCCGGCGCCCGGTGCACGACGCCGCCGGGCATGGGGCGCGAGACGCCCGTGGTCTGCGGCAGGGAGAGCGGCAGCCCGTCCAGCGCGCGCAGCGCAAGGTAGGCGAAGGCCTGCGCCTCCAGCGCATCGCCGTTCCAGCCGAGCGATTCGACCGCCGCGACGGGCGCCTCCAGCCGCTCTTCCAGGGCCGCCATCAGCACCGGGTTGTGGCGCCCGCCTCCGGCGACCAGCCAGCGGCGCGGCGCGGCGGGCAGGTGGGCCAGCGCGCGCGCCACCGCCGCCGCGCTGAACGCGGTCAGCGTCGCCGCGCCGTCGGCCGGCGCAAGCGGCCCCACCGGCGCCGGGTCGAAGGCGTCCCGATCGAGCGACTTGGGCGGCGCCCGGTCGAAAAAGGGATGATCGAGCAACGCGGCCAGCGCGTCCTCGTCGACCCGGCCGGCGCGCGCCAACTCGCCGTCCCGGTCGAGGGGCTGGCCACGGTGTCGCGCCGCCCAGTCGTCGATCAGGGCGTTGCCCGGCCCGGTGTCGAAGGCGAGGATCTCCCCCTCGCCTGCGCCGAGCCAGGTCAGGTTCGCGACCCCGCCGATGTTGAGGACCGCGACCGGCTTGTCCAGCCCGGCCGCCAGCGCGGCGTGATACAGCGGGGCGAACGGCGCGCCCTGCCCGCCTTCGGCCAGGTCGCGGGCGCGAAAGTCGCAGACCACGTCGATCCCGGTCTCGGCGGCCAGCAGCGCCCCGTCGCCGATCTGCCGGGTCAGGCCGGCGGCCGGCGCGTGCACCACGGTGTGGCCGTGAAAGCCGATGACCGCGACCGCGCCGGGCGCCAGGCCGGCCCGCGCGAGCAGCCGCTTGACCACCTCGCCATGGCGCAGGGCGAGCTCGCGGGCGATCGAATGAAGCGGCCCGCGCTCGCCCAGGACGCCGCGCAGGCGGCCGCGGAAGGCCGCGTCGTAGGGCCGCGTGAGGAACCGGCCCGGCGCCACCCGGGCGCGCCCGTCGCTGCGCACCAGCGCCGCGTCGATGCCGTCGAGCGAGGTGCCGCTCATCAGGCCCAGGGCCCAGCGATCGCCGTGCTCGCTCATGAAGGCCGAATACCCGGACGGGTCATTTGTGAACCGGGTGCGATTGTGATAAATGCGCCCCCGCACGGCAAGCGGCGCCTCCGGCCCCGCGCCCACAAGCCTTTCGACCGGCTATGACTGAGCCCCGCTCGGACTTCCTGCGCGAGATCACCCGTCGCGGCTACATGCACCAGTGCACCGATCTGGACGGGCTCGACGCGCGTGCCGCCGCCGGCCCGATCACCGCCTATATCGGCTTCGACTGCACGGCGGACTCGCTGCACGTGGGCAGCCTGGTCTCGATCATGATGCTGCGCTGGCTGCAGAAGACCGGGCACAAGCCGATCGTGCTCATGGGCGGCGGCACGACCAAGGTCGGCGACCCGTCCGGCCGGGACGAGACGCGCCGGCTCCTGAGCGAGCAGGAGATCGCCCGCAACATGGCGGGGATCAAACGGGTCTTCGCGCAGTTCCTGAGCTTCGGCGACGGGCCGAGCGACGCGCTCATGGTCGACAACGCCGAGTGGCTCGACGAGCTCGGCTACGTCGCCTTCCTGCGCGACTACGGCCGCCATTTCTCGGTCAACCAGATGCTCGCCTTCGACTCGGTCAAGCAGCGCCTCGAGCGCGATCACCACCTGAGCTTCCTGGAGTTCAACTACATGGTGCTCCAGGCCTACGACTTCCTGGAGCTCTACCGGCGCCACGGCTGCCGGCTGCAGATGGGCGGCTCGGACCAGTGGGGCAACATCGTCAACGGCGTCGAGCTCGCCCGCCGCGTCGATCAGACCACGCTGTTCGGCCTGACCTCGCCGCTCATCACCACCGCCTCGGGCGCCAAGATGGGCAAGACCGCGCAGGGCGCGATCTGGCTCAACGAGGCGCGGCTGTCGGCTTACGACTACTGGCAGTACTGGCGCAACGTCGAGGACGCCGACGTCGGGCGCTTCCTGCGCCTGTTCACCGAGCTGCCGGAGGACGAGATCCGTCGCCTGGAGGTGCTCAAGGGGGCGGAGATCAACGAGGCCAAGAAGGTGCTGGCCAACGAGGCGACGCGGCTGTGCCACGGCGCGGCCGCCGCCGAGGCCGCCGCCGCGACCGCGCGCCAGACCTTCGAGGAGGGCCGGCCGGGGGCCGATCTGCCCACCATCGAAGTCGCGCGCCAGCGCCTCGCGCAAGGCATCCCGGCCTACGAGCTGCTGCGCCGCAGCGGCCTGAGCGCGAGCAACGGCGAGGCCCGGCGGCTCATCAAGGGCGGCGGCGGACGGATCAACGACGCGGCGATCGAAAGCGACAGCCGAGTGGTCGACCTTTCGGACCTCAACCCGGAGGGGCTGATCAAGCTGTCCGCCGGACGCAAGCGCCACGCGCTGGTGCGCGCCGTCTAGGAACCGCCTTACGGATCGGCCCGCTCGGGCAGGGCGCGCGGCGCCTCCGCCGCCTCCCGTCCCCCGGCCCCGCTGAACAGGCCGCGCAGGAACCCGGGCGTCAGCGCCGAGAGCGGGTTCACGCTGATTGTCGGATCGCCGAGCTTGCCGGTCATGGTGTAGGTGACGGCGAGCAGGCCTTCGCCCTTGCCGCCGGTCAGCAGCGCCCCGAGCAGAGGAATCTCGCCCAGGATCCGGTTCACCGAATAGGCCGGCACCACGGTGCCCCGCAGGTCGGTGGTGGATTTGTCGAAGTCGATCCTGCCCTTGGCGGTGAGCCCCAAGGCGGGCCCGTAGGCCCGGATCAGGTCCGTCTCCAGGACGCCGTTGGTCAGGGTGAAGTCGCCCACCAGGCGGGTGAAGCGGATCCCCTCGCCGCTCAGCAGATCGCTGATTCCGGTGAGCGAGGCCAGGGTGAGCAGCCGCGTCAGCACCGGGGCCTCCGCCATGACGTAGTCGCGCACCTCGATGCGCGCCTTGAGCGGGTAATTGGGCAGCGGGCCCTGGCTTTGACCGACGAGCACGCCGGTGCCGCCGTGCATCGTGTCGAGGCGGTCGAGCGCGCGCAGCGCCGCGCCCATGTCGTCCGTCCTGACCGACAGCGTGTACGCCCCGTCCTGGCGGCGCGCGAAGTCGACGGCGAAGCGCCGCTCGAGGGGCTGCGGCGGCGGGCTCGGCGCCTCGGCCCCGGCCGCCGGGGCGGGCTCCTGCCGTGCCTCGTCGTGCGGCTGCGGCGCCAGCCGCTGGTCGTTTCGACCGCGGCGCTCGGCCGCCCGTCCCCGGCTCCGCAAGGTGCCCGGCACCACGGCCTCGACCCCGATGCGCTCCCACCCGCGGCGGCTGCGCCGAAGCTCGAGCCCGACCCTCTCGAGGAAACGGTCCGGCGCGAGGTAGACCGCGTCCAGGCGCGGCGCGGACAGCTCGAACGGCGTGAAGGTCAGTTGCGCCGGCCCGCGCGCGGCGGCGGACGGCCCCTCCGGCTCGTCCTTGTCCCTCCGCCTGCCGGCATCGGCCGCGCCGCCGCCGGCCTCGCCGCCTGCGCTGCCCGCCGCGTCCCGGGCGGGCGCGCCTTGGCGCGACTCCTTGCCCGCGACGTCGGCCTCCTCGTCCTCAAGGAACGGCTTGGCATAGAGCACGCCGCCGCCAATGCGAACAGCGATCCCCTCGTCGCGCCATTCGACGGCAACATCGTTCAGCCGCGTATTGTCGAAGGCCAGATCCTCGAGCGCCAGCGAGGCGATGGCCTTGCCCGCGTCGTCGAAGCGCCCCGTACCGCGGGCGCGCAGCGTGCCGGCGTCGATGTCGGCCCGGCTGATCGCGGCCAGGCGGTGATCGACGAGGTCCAACGTCAGCTCCGCCGCACCGGGCACCCCGGCCGGCTTGGTCCACTTGAGCGGCGCCACGGCGAGCCGGGCGTCGTCCAGGCCGAGCGCGGCGTGCAGCGTACCCCGTCCCGTTTCGTCGCCCGTGTAGCTGAGGTCGGTGGACACCGGGCCTTCCAGGTAGGGGGCGGCGTCCAGGCCGAAAGCCCGGCGCCCGGCCTCGCCGATGCGCTCGATGCGGGCCGTGAACCGGGTTCGCAGCGGCGCCTCGGCGGTGAAGGCCTCGCGCCACACCACGTCCATCGGGACCTCGGCCAGCTTGAGCGGGCCGCGGATCTCCATGCCGGTCTTGTCGACGGTGAGCGCCAGGCGCCCCTCGGTCGCGTCCTGGCCGAACAGGAAGCGGCGCACGGCGACGCCGTCCAACTCGGCGCTCGCGCTCACCTGCATGTCGTCGAAGGTGGGACTGACGTGGATCGGGAAACGGATCTGCGCCTCCACCCCGACCTGCCCTCGCGTGTCGGCGGGATCGATGCCGAGCCGGCGAACCAGTTTCAGGCGCTCGTGGTCGAGGAGCTCGAGGCTCGCGCGCAGCGGCCCGGCCACGTCCAGCGCGATGCGGATGGCCTCCTTGGCCCGGTCCAGATCGAAGATCTCCACGGAGCCCGAGCGCACGCTGAGCTCGCCCCGACGGCCGCCGCGGACCGTGAAGGTCAGGCCGTGAGGGTCGAAGGCGGCGGTGCCCGAGACCGCGCTTACCGGCGGCATGGGACGCAGATAGTGGATCTCCAAGTCGCGGTAGCGCAGCGTGCCGTCGAGGCGGTCGAGCTCGACCCTGCTCGTGCCGCCGCCCGGAATCCTGAGCGCCGTGCGCACGACCGCCTCCTCGACCGTGCCGTGCGGAATGTTGCGCAGCACCCAGGGGCGTCCGCCGCCGCCCACCCCCAGGGGCCAGTACCGCCTGAGATCCCGCATCGCCACGTCGGTCGCGGTGGCCTCGGCCTCGATGGCCAGATCGCCGCCGAACCCGGCCTCCGAGGCGAGGAGCGTGGCCGTGCCCGAGATCGCCGGTCCCGGTCGCTCGGCCGTGCCGAGACGCAGCGTGAGCGTCTCGAGGTCGATACGCCGGTCGGGGCCGCTGACCCGGCCGAGCAGCGCGGCCTCGCGCACCGGCAGGGTCTCCTCGAGCAGACGCGGCAGGCGCGCCTCGCCGTCGCTGCCCGCGACCTCGAAGCGCAGGGAATCGACGGCGCCGTCCACGCCGAGCGAGGCGGATATCGAGCCCTCGAGCGACAGGGCGAGGCCCGACAAGGGCGCGAGCCGCGGCACGGCCGAGATCAGGGCCTCCGAGCGCAGGCCGGCGAAGTCGCCGCTCAGATCGATCCGGTCCGTGCCCCGGTCGTAGAGAAAGCCGCCGCTCAGGTTGGCTTCGCTCCCGTCGAGCTCGAGGCTGAGCGCGACCTCGCCGGCCAGGCCGGCCGCATCGCGGCGCAGCTCGATGTCGGCCTGCGGCGCCCGCCAGAGGCGCTGCAGCATGCGATCGGTGACCGTGACCTGCCCGTCGAATATCCGGAACGTGGTCAGGAACGTGAGCGGCTGATCGACCACCGGCTTGGACATGAGCTGGTCGATCACCGAGGGCAGGACCTGCGAGAAATCGGCCCGGACCGGACGCTCCTCTTGCGTGCCCGGCCAGCGGTGGAACTCGAAGCTGCCGTCGGTGCCGCGCACCAGGCTGAGCCGCGCGCCGATCACCTCGACGGCGGTCGGCGCGATGACCCCCTGGACCAGCGCGCGCAGGCTGAGCCGCACCACCACATCGGGCAGCGCCGCGACCGTGAACCCGTCGGCGTTGCGGATGCGCACGTCGCGGGCATGGAAATCGATGGTCCGGCGCCAGCCGCCCCAGGTCAGCTCGGTGCCGCCAACCCGCACGGCGAGACCGCGTTGCGGGTCGGCCAGCGCCTCCTCGATGTGCGGCGTGAGCATATCGAACTGCACCGGACCGGAGGCCAGGCGCCAGAGGGCGACCAGCACCAAAAGGACCACCACCGCCAGGATGCCGGCCACGACCTCGAGTGCGATGCGGGTGCTCTTCGCGATCATCGCGCCGGTCCGTGCGGCGCTGCCGGCTCGCCGGTCCGCCCGCCCTTGACCGCGCAGGCGCACTCTCGCAGTGTGCCGCTAGCGCGGACGGCCTGCCATGACACAGCTCTTTTTCTGCAACTCACTCGACAACCTGCCGAAGGTGGACGACGCCGCGCGCGCCGCCAGGGGCCTGGCGGCCTGGGCCGAGCGGGCCGCGAAGATCGAGGATCCCGAGCTGGCCGGGCTGGCCCGCCGCCTGGGCGAGGATCCGAGCAGCCGCCGGCTTCTGGAATCGATCTTCGCCAACAGCCCGTTTCTGACCCATTGCGCCCTTTCAAGTATAGGGTTTCTGGCGCGGCTTCTCACCCGCGAACCGGATGCCGTCCTAGGGGAACTCCTGGGGCGGCTCAAGGACGAACTTGCCGCCGAGGCGCAGCGCGACCGTCTCATGAGCGGGCTGCGCCGCGCGCGCCGCGAGGTCGCCCTGCTCGCCGGGGTCGCCGACGTCACCGACCACTGGAGCGCCGAGCGGGTGAGCGAGGCCCTGTCCGATTTCGCGGACGCGGCGCTCTCGGCGGCGCTTGCGCACCTGCTCCGCGGCGCGGCCGAGCGCGGCGAGCTGGAGCTGGCCGCGCCGCAGGCGCCGGAGCGCGACTGCGGCTACGCGGTGATCGCCATGGGCAAGCTGGGCGCGCGCGAGCTCAACTACTCCTCGGACATCGACCTCATCGTCCTGTTCGACTCCGAGCGGGCCGGCTACCGGGGGGGCCGCGGGCCGCAGGACGGCTTCGTGCGCCTGACCCGCGATCTCGTGCGCCTGCTGGAGGAGCGGACCGCCGAGGGCTACGTCTTCCGCACCGACTTCAGGCTCAGGCCCGACCCCGGCGCCATGCCGCTCGCCATCTCGGTCACGGCGGCGCTGACCTACTACGAGAGCATGGGCCAGAACTGGGAGCGCGCCGCCATGATCAAGGCGCGGGCCGCGGCGGGCGACCTGACCATGGGCGCGCGCTTTCTCGCCGAGCTGCGTCCCTTCATCTGGCGCAAGCACCTCGATTTCTGGGCCATCCAGGACATCCATTCCATCAAGCGCCAGATCCACGCGCACAGGGGCGGGGCCCGGATCGCCGTGCATGGCCACGACATCAAGCTGGGGCGCGGCGGCATCCGCGAGATCGAGTTCTTCGCCCAGACCCAGCAGCTGATCTGGGGCGGCCGCGAGCCGCGCCTGCGCCGCACCCGGACGACGGAGGCGCTGAGCGCGCTGGCCGAGTCCGGGCACATCGACACCGCTGCGGCGGAGGAACTGAGCGCCGCCTACCGCTTCCTGCGCCGGCTCGAGCACCGGTTGCAGATGGTCGACGATCAGCAGACCCATCGCCTGCCCGACGACGAGCCGGGACTCGCGCGCATCGCCGCTTTCCTGGGCTACGACGGGGCGGCCGCCTTCCGCGCCGCGCTGCTCGCTACGCTCGGCACGGTGGAGACCTACTACGCCGAGCTGTTCGAGGAGGCGCCGGCGCTCTCGCCCACCGGCAACCTGGTGTTCACCGGCGGCGAGCCCGAGCCGGGCACCCTGGCGACCCTCAAGGCGCTCGGCTTCCGCGAGGGCGAGAAGGTCTTCCACCTCGTGCGCGCCTGGCACCACGGCCGGCACCGGGCGACCCGCTCGACGCGCAGCCGCGAGCTGCTGACCGAGCTCATGCCGACGCTGCTGAGGGCGCTGGGCAAGACGACGCAGCCCGACCTCGCCCTGAGCAAGTTCGACGAGTTCCTCTCCGGCCTGCCCGCCGGGGTCCAGCTCTTCTCGATGCTCTACGCCAACCCGCGGCTGCTCGACCTTTTGGCCGAGATCATGGGCGGGGCGCCGGCGCTGGCCAAGCACCTGAGCCGCCGCCCGGCGCTGCTCGATGCCGTCCTGTCCGCCGGGTTCTTCGACCCCATCCCGCAGCGGGCCGGGCTGAGCGAGGAGCTGGACGCGGCGCTCGCCCAGGCGCGCGACTTCCAGGACGTCCTCGACCTGGCCCGGCGCTGGGCCCACGACCGCCGGTTTCAGGCCGGGGTCCACATCCTGCGCCACACCAGCGACGTCGACGAAGCCGGCCGGGCGCTGAGCGACATCGCGGATACCGTCATCGCCGGGCTGTACGAGCCGGTGCTCGAGGAGCTCTCCCGGGCCCACGGCCGGATCCCGGGGCCGGGGCTCGCCGTGCTCGCCATGGGCAAGCTGGGCGCGCGCGAGATGACCGTGGCCTCCGACCTCGACCTCATCTTCCTCTACGAGACGGCCCGGGACGCCGAGGAGTCGGACGGCGGCAAGCCGCTGCCGGTCACCCAGTACTTCGCCCGTTTCGCCCAGCGCTATATCAACGCGCTGAGCGCGCTGACGCCCGAGGGCCAGCTCTACGACATCGACATGCGGCTACGCCCCTCCGGCAACGCGGGGCCCATCGCGACCACGCTCGCCGGCTGGCGCCGGTACTACGAGCGGGACTGCTGGACCTGGGAGCACATGGCGCTCAGCCGCGCCCGCGTGGTGGCGGGCGAGCCCGGCCTGGCGGCGCGCATCGAAGCCGCCATCCGCGCGATCCTGTGTGCGCCGCGCGATGCGGACAAGCTGTTGATCGACGTGGCCGAGATGCGCGCGCGCATCGAGCGCAAGCGCCCGGCCCAGACCATCTGGAGCGTCAAGTACCTCCGCGGCGGGCTGACCGATCTCGAGTTCCTGGCCCAGTACCTGTTGCTCAAGCACGCGCACGACCACCCGCAGATCCTCGACACCTCGACCCAGGCGGTCTACGACAAGCTGGCCCGGGCCGGGCTGCTCGGCCCGTCTCTGGCCCGGCGCCTGATCGAGGCGACGCGCCTGGTGCGCCAGGTTCAGGGCATGCTCCGCCTGACCGCCGCGCCGGCCTTCGACGCCGACAGCGGCAGCGAGGCCCTGCAGGCCTCGCTGGCCCGCGCCGCCGGCATGCCCGACTTCGCCAGCCTGCGCCGCGCGCTCATCGCCAGCGCCGCCGAGGTCCACGAGGTGTTCATCGACATGGTCGAGGAGCCGGCCCGGGCGCTCGGCGCCGAGCTGGGGGAACCGGAGGAACAGCGCGGCACCGGCGACTAGGCGCGACCCGGCCGATCCGGCGGGCGGCGGCGCTACGGGCCCCGGTGGCGCGCCGAGCCCGATGGCGCGGAACCGGCCGGGCGGACAGCAAGCCACGCGCGAGTGCAAACGAGCTTCGAGCAGAAAGGGAGGGGACGACCCGTGCGCATAGAGGAGTTCCGGCAGCACGCCCACGTCCTGGTCGAGTGGATGGCCGAGTATCTGGAGCGGGTGGAGACCTACCCGGTGCGGGCCCGGGTGGAGCCGGGCGAGATCGCCGGCCGGCTGCCGCCGGCGCCGCCCGAGGACGGCGAGCCCATGGCGCGGATCTTCGCGGACTTCCAGGCGGACGTGCTGCCCGGCATCACGCACTGGCAGCACCCGAGCTTCTTCGCCTACTTCCCGGCCAACGCCAGCCCGCCCTCGGTGCTGGCCGAGATGCTGACCGCCACGCTGGGCGCCCAGTGCATGCTGTGGCAGACCTCCCCTGCGGCGACCGAAATGGAGACCCGCATGATGGACTGGCTGCGCCAGATGATCGGGCTGCCCGAGGGGTTCCAGGGCGTGATCCAGGACACGGCCTCCGCCGCGACCCTGTGCGCCCTGGTGAGCGCCCGCGAACGGGCGACCGGCTGGCAAGGCAACGAGGTGGGCCTGCGCAACGCCGGCCCGCCGCTGACGGTCTACGCCTCGGACGAGGCCCACTCGGGTGTGGAAAAGGACGTCATGATCGCCGGCCTCGGCCGCGACAACCTGCGCAAGATCCCAAGCGACGAGCGCTTCGCGCTGCGCCCCGAGCTGCTCGCCCGGGCCATCGACGAGGACCTGGCGCAGGGCGCGCGACCGGCCTGCGTGGTCGCCACCCTGGGGACGACGAGCGCGTCCGGCTTCGACCCCTTGCGGGCGATCGGCGAGATCTGCCGCGAGCACGGCCTCTGGCTTCACGTCGATGCGGCCTGGGCCGGCAGCGCCCTCATCCTGCCGGAGCAGCGCTGGATGATCGACGGCATCGAGCACGCCGACAGCTTCGTGTTCAACCCGCACAAGTGGCTGCTCACCAACTTCGACTGCTCGGCCTACTTCGTGCGCGACCCGGAGGCGCTCAGGCGCACCTTTGCCGTCTCGCCCGCCTACCTGCGGTCGCGCGAGGGCGAGCGGGTGATCGACTACCGCGACTGGGGCATTCCGCTGGGCCGCCGCTTCCGGGCGCTCAAGCTGTGGTTCGTGATCCGCAGCTACGGGCTCGCCGGCCTGCGGCGGATGATCGCGGCGCACATCGACTGGGCGCAGGAGCTGGCGCGGCGCGTCGAGGCGGAGCCCGATTTCGACCTGCTGTCGCCGGCGCGGCTCGCGCTGTTCAACTTCCGCTATCATCCCCCCGGCCTCGACGACGCGGCCGAGCTCGACCGCCTGAACGAGCGCCTGCTCGAGACGATCAACGACAGCGGCGAGCTTTACCTCACGCTGACCCGGCTCAACGGCCGGGTCTCCATCCGCTTCTCGCTCGGCCAGACCTACACCACGCGCGACCACGTGCAGCGCGCCTGGGAGCGGATCACGGCGGCCGCACGGCGCGCCTGAGTCCGGCCGCGCGCGGGGCCTCCGGGCATCTCCCGGCCCTTCAGGCGGCGCGGTAAGGAGCATGGCCAGGGGGTGCGGCCGCCGAGGCCGGTTCAGTCCGGCTTCGAAACGATGTCGGTGTAGCGGGAGTAAGGCCGTCCCTGCTCCCCCGTTCCCGTGCGGCTTACGCGCCGGGAGCGGTGGAACGCCTGCTCGAGGCGGCGCTCGCGCCGCCGCCAGCGGACCCTGCGCAGCCAAACAGCGGCGGCAGCCGCCGCCAGCGGGCCCGCGATGCCGACAACGATCAGTCCAGCCAGATCCCAAGTCATTCCCCGCGACTACCTTCCTGCGGTCTCGAAACACCTTGCGGCCGCGATCGTTCCGAGCCGGCGCAGCCGAAGCGTAGGCTTACGGTTGCGCGTCCTGTCGCCTCCGGCCCCCTATCCTCCGCGACTTTCTAGGCGCACCTGCGCCGCGCCGCCTGCGCCGCTACCCTCACGGGCGCCGGGACGATACCGCACCGTCTCAGCGCTTGTAGCCGGCAATATAGTCGAAGTGGTCGTTGAATTTGAGTATCTCGATGTCCGCCCACTTGCGCTCCATCTCCTTCAGCCCCGCGGCAAGCTCCTCGTCCGAGAAGGAGGTCAGAAGCGACATGTAGCACGCCCGGACCATGTCGAAATACTGCTCCTTTGGCATCTCGTGCTCGAAGTCCAGGCTGTCGCGCTCGACGAGGAAGCCCGCGTCCTTCATCTGCCGCGCCAGCTCGTCGGGATCCGCGTGCCAATTCAGGGAGCGCTCGAGCGCCGCGTCGAAGAGCGGATAGTCCAGTTCGGGCGGCACGTGGACGAGCAGCAGGGCGCCGCCGGGGTTGAGGCGGTCGAAAACGTTGCGAAACAGGCGAGGCCGGTCCTCGATGTGATGCACGGCTTCCTTTATCAAAATCTTGTCATACCGCCCCGGCCGTTCCGAAAACTGCAAACCGTCCATGGCCACGGTGTCGACGGGCTCGCCCTCAGGCACCATGGCGAGCATCTCGGGAAACGGGTCTACCAGGACGACCCGGTGGCGCAGGGGAACCTGCCTCACAATGTCCAGCGAATACATGCCCGTGCCGCCGCCAAGATCGACGAACACGTCGTCGGGCTGCAGGTCCAGCATCGCGACCATCTTTTGCGTCAGGCTCCGGACGAACTCGCCGGAGTAGTGCAGGTACGTGTCGTAGTCGTCGGCAAGGTTCGTGTAATGCTTCTGGAGTACGTCGGTCGTCATCGTGCCCCTTCCCTTCTTTCCTTCGAGATGCGCGCGCAGATGTCGCCGAAGTCGGACCGCCCCGACGGTCACTGCCGAACGACCAGCGCGAGTCCGCAAACCGGTCAGCGGCTCAGCGTGAGTTATCGGATTGCGCGGCCTCAAGCCGCCGGGTCACCACCGGAGGCGAGTTCTACGACCATGTCCATGGGGATCGGATCGTGCGGTACCAACGCGTTCTTTTGCTCGTCGGCCCAACTGGCGACCCGATACGCCTGGAGCTTTTCGGAGGACGCTTGCTCTTCGTCGATCAGTTCCCAGACACGCAGGCCCTCTTCGTCGACGTAGAAGGTGTGGTCCCCGAAATGGTGCTGCAGCACGTCGATGACCGCTTCGGTCTGCGGAATCGGGTCGATGCCGGCTTGAGCGCGGATCTCTTCGATTTGTTCGATGGTTAGCTTCATGTCGCTACTCCAGTCCTGCAAAGAAGGGGCATGAACGGCTCATGCGCGCATACGTGTCACACGACGCGAAATAAGGGGGCGAGGCGCAATGCGCGCGGCAAGACATCGGCAAGGATCCTGCGGTCCGACCGCAGGCAAGAGCCCCTTGCGCGAAGTTTCTCGTGCCGGATTGCTCATGCGATCCTTCCCGTTCCCGCTCATTGCGGCGGTGCCGCCGGACGCCGAGCACGCAGGCCGACCGCCGGGCCGGTTTCAGCGTGCCCGCGTCACACGGGTAACCTTGGCGGCAGTCGAGTGCTTAGCTTTTCCATGAGCCCCTCGACCGTGTCCGACGACGCGACCACCCCTCGGCGCGCATCGGTCGCCAGCAACCGCGTGCCCCGTCGCTCGAGCCTAAGAACAGGTTGGCCGGACGGGCCTCGGGCCCGCACCTCCAGAGCGGTCCTCCCGTCGTCGGTTCGCCGCGGGCGCATGCTGCTGAAGACACCGCGGTACCGCGCGTGGATCAGGGCGGTTGCCAACCTCAGGTCGAAGTCCGTCAACCCCGAAGGGCCGGAAACGTTCAAAACCATGATGTGGGCACAACCTCTCGTCTTTGCGGTGGTGGTATTCGACCTCATCCGGGTCCGGCGCATCGGCCGTCCACAGGCGAACGGCCCGCTCGGCCACAGCGCACGGGCAGCGAGCCTGAGGGCGGGCGAAGCCGGTCGATTTCGCTGAAGCACCGGATCATTCGATTGGGCGGCGTCTCACTCTTGGCCGTCGCCGCAGTCGTCGCCACCCTCCCTCTTGCATTCAAATATCTCTTCGAGGCTCCGCTGGCGCTCCTCGGCGTCTCGGATGCTCGAGCGAAGGCAGGAAACGTACGCCTCTATCTTCTCGGTGAACTCCGCCATGTCGTCCGCACACCGTTGCGCGTTCATGCTTCGCTCGTAAGTCAGAGGATCGTCGATACACGAAGGCTCGATGGGAGCCGTGCAGAACCCCCCTGCTACACTCGCCAAGACGCTAAACCGGACCAGCAACACCGCCACCAAGCCTACCATGGGTCAGAACCCGTCTCCTCCTTGCAAGGCCGCCGGATCGCACCCGTGCACCTGCGAGGCCCGCCGCACCCAGGCCGGGCCGGGGCTCCCCCGGCTCGCTCCTGCGGCGCCGGCCGCGCGCCCCATCGTCAATTGGTCGAAGGCGCGGGGTCGATCGGGTCGAGGACCTCCGGCGCCTGCGGCACCAGAGCCGTGCGCGTCTCGTCCTTCCAGTACGCCAGGCGCACCGGCTGGAGCCGCTCCCCACCTTCCTCCTGCTCAGCTTGCGGCTCGACGATGTGAAGACCGTCGCCGTCCAGGAAGAATGTATGGTCGCCAAAGTGCTCCTTTAGCTGCTCGACAGCGGGGCTGTCGTCCGCAAGCGCCTGCGCCTGCGTGGCATTTTGCACGTGTGATATCTGCTCGGCATGAAGTTTCACCGTTTCCTCCTTGGCCTGTGGTCGGCGGGCCGGGGCTCGGTCCGCACCTCCACCGATGTATCTGCCCCCTGCTGCACCCGCATCGCAGTGTCTGTAAGTACGCTCCTTGCCCGTCCCGTCTGCGCCGCCCGGCGCGGTCTCGTGGTCTGGCCGCGAGGGCTGTGTCGTTGCTTTCAACGCCTGAGGAATCGCCGTTCCGGTCCTAACCGCGACAACGGCGAACACGGGCGCCGTTTCCCTGGCCCGGTTGCAATGGCGCACCGGTTGCGACCCGTTCACGACTGCGGTGGGTGGGAATTGCCATCACCTTATGCGGGCGGGTGCGTCCCCGTCCCATAGTTGAGCCATGTTGCTCAACGCAGATTTGTGCTATGCAATGTGTAGCAACTCGAATGAGACCTAACACGTTGTATATGAGATGATCAAGGGCGTATGCCGGCTCCGGCCGGTTTTTCGTGGCCCCGTGGCCCGTTCCCTGGGGATGCGCGCAACGCGCCGGCGATCCGCGGGCCGGCGCGAACAGGGCGGCTGCAGGGGGAAGCCAAGGACCGACCGGTGCCAATGCGAGTGAGGTGGCGGCGATGCGTGCCAACTTGACACCCGAGGAATTCCGCGCGGTCGGGATCTATCTCAATGGCGGGCGCCGGCGAGGCTGGCGCAAACATCTCGCCGTGTTGCTCGGCACGCCCGAGCCGACCATCGCCGCCTGGGCGAGCCGCTCGCCCGCGAACGCGCGTTCAATTCCGGGCTCGACCGCGGTCGCCCTGAGGCTCCTGGTCGCGATGTTGCGCCAGAAAGAGCTTGCCGAAGGGAATCTCCTGCGCGCCGCCCAGGTCCTGACCGAACAGGTCCTGGCCCTGCTGCAGGTTCCAGACTTCATTCCCCCGCCGTACGAGACGCTCCGGCCCCGCCCCAGACGCATCCGCGAACAGCCGCCGCCGGGACCGAGCCCGAGCCTGTAGGGCCCGCCGGTCCCCCGCGCACCTTGGCACGCCCGGGCCCGATCCGGCGCGCCCGGCCCGGCCGTGCCATCCGGGCCAGATGATCAGATTGCGGCCGGCGGGCCCGGCCGGGCCCAGAGGCGGCCCGCATGGCCAACGGCCAAGCCGCATGCATCATGAATTCATGAAGAACAGACACGTTATATACTGGGACATATGATAAAATATTTTTCATTTCTGCCTTCACTGTATCTCGTTGCGCCAAGACGCTTCGCTATATTTCTTTAGTAATACTTTGGCATACAAGTAACTGTCCGGACATGTCTCCTTAGACCGGATCCTTCGTCGATGGGACTCGCTTTGGGCGAGTCATCGCCCCGCTCACTCTGCACCGACTATTCGACGTAAAGTTGGGTCAGGTGTTCGCTCGAGGATTGCGACGTGGGGCGAGCCGACACGATCCGCTCAAGTACCTGATCGCGCAAATTCGCGAGTCGC
>JABAHQ010003075.1_pt3 | contig 22940 bp, 26 predicted proteins | sample 7062091 | NCBI WGS metagenome assembly JABAHQ01 (sample SAMN14534359, study PRJNA622989) | marine sediment metagenome | biome: marine biome [ENVO:00000428]; feature: marine pelagic biome [ENVO:01000023]; material: deep marine sediment [ENVO:00002113] | place: India: Gulf of Kutch | collected...
CCGCGCCGCCGTGCTTGGGGTCCACGTCCAGCACCACCAGCCCCGAGACGGCGCCGGTGACCAGGCCGATGTTGGCATCGGGCCAGCGCCGCGCCCAGCGGGCGAGCTCGTCCTCGCCGGCGCGGCGGTACTGAAACTCCTGCCAGCGCACCAGCGGGCGCTTCTCACCGCGGCGAAGCGGAATGGCCGACCAGCCGCGGCGCAGGTAGTCGCGGGCGGTCCGTTCGAAATCCACGGCCTGCTACCGGATCAGTCCAGCTTGAGGAAGGGATAGCGCTCGCGATCGGCGCGCGACCACAGGGACAGCCCGGCCTGCTGGCCCACGGTCTCCAGGGCGAGGATCAGATCGGGGTCGTCGAAGGTGACGTGGGCGGCCTCGCCCCGGGCCTCGGTGCCCTCGATGATGAAGTGATCCAGGAAGCGCTCCTCGTCCTGGCTGGAGATGCGGCCCTTGAAACCGCGCCGGTGCATGCGCACGTGAAAGCCCTTGCCGGCCAGCGCCGGGATCCAGGGCTCCACCGCCCGGCGGGCCTTTTGCTCGAACTCCTCCGGGCTCTGGAAGGTGAAGGTGGCGGTGGCCGGCACGGCGCGGGCGATGCACTCGAGGGCGCTGGGGTCCTGCTCCGAGGCCTCGCGCAGCTGCTCGGCGAAGGCCGCGGGGTCGGGCACCTTGAGCACGAGCACGTTGTAGAAGTCGGTCTTGTGCACGGTGCCGAAGGGCATGAGCAGGCTGCGCGCGTGCTTGAAGCCGCGCTCGACGGTGGTGACGACGACGTTCCAGTCTTCCATGGCGGCTCGCACGGCGCGAAGGTTTGCGCCTAGGCTTCGCGCGTCCAGTACACGCGCAGCAGGAACTCGTCCTCGCTGTACTGAATCGCCAGCTCGCCCTCGAAGGCGTCCTCCACCGCCTCGCCCGCCCCGCGGGCCAGGCGCGGCTCGGTGAAGGTGACTACCAGGGCGCCGTCCTGCTCGTCGAAGCCCATGATGCGCTTCATGGGGTGGTGGGCCTTCTCGCGCTCTTCCACGTTACGGACGAGGTTCTCGATCTCGTCGCGGTGCCGGCCGAGGAACGCGCCCTTGAGGGTGAGAAAGCCGGCCGGCACCCGGTCGCGGACGCGCTGGCAGGCCGGGCAGACCACCTCCCGGTACTCGTGCCCCGGCTCGCCCCACTGCCAGCGCCCGTCGGCGAAGACCACGCCGCACTGCGAGCACACCGCCGGGCCGGAGAGCTTGAGCTTGGAGTGGTAGGGGTCGTGGTCCATCTCGCGGATGCGCCGGTCCTGGCGCCCGCGCCCGGGCATCCCCTTGTGCTTCATCGGTCCTGTCATCTCGGCCTTCCCGTAAATGTAGCGCTGGAGTCAGTGCCATTGTGGCGCGCCCGAGGCCCGCGAATGTTGAGATCGATCAACAATCGATGCCGCGGTCAATCACCGCCCGCCGGCCAGCCCACCGGCAGCAGGTACAGGGGCTCGTGGGTCCACTCCATCTCGGCGACCTCTCGAACGTATGCGTCGCCGAAGGCCCCGATGGGCGTCGCTCCCAGGCCCAAGGCCGTGGCCTGCAGCAGCACGTTCTGGCCCGCGTGGCCGGCCTCCATGTGCACGTAGCGCCGGGCACGGCGGCCGTACTTGACTGCGGTGCGATCGTATACCGCGCCGATCACCACGACGGCCGCGGCGTCGCGCACCACGTGCTGGCCGAACGCGGCGGCGGCCAGCTCGCCGCGCCGGTCCCCTTCGGCCACCCGGGTCAGGGTGTGCTTGGCGATATTGTAGTGATACGAGCCGGGCTCCAGCCCCGACACGGCCCCTGCCACCACGTAGAGCTCCAGCGGATAGAGGGCCCCGGCCGAAGGGGCAGTCCGAAGTCCCGAACGGGTGGTGACCCCCTGGGCCGCCCACAGCAGCTGCGAGAGCTGCCCCAGCGTTACGGGCTTGTCGCTGAATTCGCGTATCGAGCGGCGCTCTCGCAGCAGCTCTTCCAGGGACTGCTCGCCCTCATAGTGGGGTTTCGGGAGTTTGATGGCGTCCTCGGCCACGGCCACATCCCCGCTGAGTTTCCCGAGCAGCATCAGGCAGACACTGGCGACAATCCGGTATCGCACGCCCGCTCTCACTGCTTCCGCTCCCGCTATACAAAGGGTCCAAGTGCCCGAACGCTGCGCAGCCCGACCGGTTGCCCACAATGGAAACATAGCACGGGCCCCGGACGGCGCTTTGAGCTCCGAGACCTCCCTTCGGCCAGGCCGGCCTGGCCTGTCGCGACAAGAATGTCGCTCACACCGCGATATCGGCGCCGGCGCCAATGTCCCAGTGGGAGCGGCGTTCTCGCCGCGAACGAGCCCAACCCAAAGACGCAGAGAAGGTCAATTGATGGCTCCAGCGTCGGCGGCGGCTTGCGCTGTCGCTACAAGAATGTCGCTCCCGCCGGCACTTTGTTGCGCACGTGCAATTTTCCATTGGGGGCGGCGATCCACGCGGCGGCCAAAGGCCGCCCTATCGTGCGTGTATAGGGCGCGCTGTGCGCGCCGCGGTTGCCGGCGCAATGCCGGTCGCCGGTGCCAGCTCCCGTAGGGCGGTTCGCCGAAGGCGAGCCGCAGGTCGCTAATATAGGTCGGCGGCGGCTTGCGCTGGGGCGCAAACCGCCCTACGGGCTAGCCCTGCCTGCGCCCGCGGGTCGCGCGTAGAGCCCCGGCGCGCCGGCGAGCCCGGTGAAGCCGTGCCCTTCGGGCAGGCGCTCGTGGCTTCCCACGACCAGCACGCCGCCGGGGCGCAGCGCCGCCAGGATCATCTCGCCGATCTGGCGCTGCAGGGGATCGTCGAAATAGGTAAACGCCAGGTTGCGGCACAGCACCATGTCGTAGGGGCCATCGGGGATTCCGCTGCGCACGTCCTGGCAGACGAGGCGCACCGGGGCGCGGAAGGGGGCGCGCAGGCAATACCCGTCGGAGGTGTGTGCGAACGCCTCGTCGCGCCAGGCCTCAGGCAACTCCTTCATGCTCCCGTAGCCGTAGCAGGCGCGCCGCGCGCGCTCCAGCAAGCGCAGATCGGCGTCCACTCCGACCACCTCTAGGGAAAGCCCGGTGCAGCGGGCCGGTGCGCCCAGCAGCCAGGCGATGGTCAGGCTGTAGGGCTCCTCGCCCGAGCCGCAGCCGAGACTGCACGCCCTGAGGGTGTCGGCGCCGCGCTCGCGCGCGCGCTCGGCGAGGGACGGGAGGACCTCGCTCTCCAGCCGCCAGTACACCCCGCGGTCGCGGTAGAAGCGCGAGATCGTGATGCGGGTGAGCCCGTCGAGCGCGGCCCACTCTTCGGGGTGGACCTCCAGGTATTCACGGTAGGCGGCGACATCGGCCAGCGCCAGGGCACCCATGCGCCGCTGCACACGCTTGCAGACCTGGCGCCGCACCTTGCGAAACCCCGGCCAGCGCATGCGCAGCCGCGGCAGCGCCCATTGCAGAAATCGCACGCAGTCATCGTCTTTCACGGGGTGCTGGCCTCTGAGCGCAGGGGGACCACCGCACGCCCCACGTGTCGCCGCCGGGGGTCGTGCTTTCCTCTTTTAATTATGGAGTATTGGCCGGCGGCCCCGCCCTCGCGCCGAGGCGTACTCGCCACAAGCGTGCTCAGACACCGCCATGGTCGAATTCCCTCGAACGGCTGCCTCGCGGAAGCCGATCTTTCGTGGCGCCGGACCCAAGGCGGCGCGCTGCCCGGCCGCCGTCGCCTGGCGCCTACCGCGAGAGGAGTGCGGACAATCCAGATCGGCTCACCGGACAGGCGCACGCATCGAACCAAGCGCTGCGATGGCGGCGATCGGCCGCCGCGGCGATTAGCTGTTAGGATTAGCAGAGAGCACCAACCGAGATCCGAGACCATGGCCAACGGCCAGCCGCCAAGTGAGGAGAACAAGCTCCCCGTCTGGGTCCCCTACGTCGCCACGATCGGCGTGGTGATCCTGCTGTACGTGCTGTTCATCCAGATCCCTGCAGGCCCGGCACGCACAGAGATCCCCTACAGCCAGTTCAAGGAGCAGGTGCGCGCGGGCAACGTGAGCGAGGTGCTCATCCGCGGCGAGCGGGCCCAGGGCACCTTGAAGGAACCCACGCCCTTCGGGCCCGCCGGCCAGCCGATGCGCCACTTTCGCACGCGCATCCCCGCGTTCGGCGACGAGGATCTGCTGCCGGCGCTGGAGCGGAACGATGTACAGGTGCGGGTAGGCGAGGACCCGTCCAAGACCGGTTTGGTTCCGATCCTGCTGGCCCTGCTGCCCTGGATCATCCTGTTCGCGTTCTTCTACTGGATGATCAGGCGCTCGTCCCAACTGCTGGGCGGCGGGCGCGTCGGGCCCGGCGCCGAGCTGCGAAAGTTTCTGGAGCGCTCCACCGAGCAGGCCAAGGTGCCCGAGGTCACCTTTGCCGACGTCGCCGGCCAGGAGACCGCCAAGCGGGAGGTCACCGAGCTGGTCGACTACCTCAAGACCCCGCAGCGCTTTCGCAGCCTGGGCGCGGAGGTGCCCCGCGGGGTCCTGCTCATGGGCCCGCCGGGCACGGGCAAGACGCTGCTCGCCCGGGCCCTGGCCGGCGAGGCCGGGGTGCCGTTCTTCTCCATCTCGGGCTCGGAGTTCATCGAGGTATTCGTGGGCGTGGGCGCCTCGCGGGTGCGCAACCTGTTCGAGACGGCCAAGAAGAACGCGCCGGCCATCGTCTTCATCGACGAGCTGGACAGCGTCGGCCGCACCCGCGGCACGGGCCTGGGCGGCGGGCACGACGAGCGCGAGCAGACCCTGAACCAGATCCTGGCGGAGATGGACGGCTTCGCCGGCCACGAGGCGGTGATCGTGATCGCCGCCACCAACCGCCCCGACGTGCTGGACCCGGCCCTGCTGCGCCCCGGGCGCTTCGACCGCCACGTGACCCTGGACCTGCCCGACCGCAACGACCGCGTGGAGATCTTGAAGGTGCACATCCGCAGGGTGCCGTTGGCCGACGACGTGGACCTGGATGAGATCGCCGCCGGCACCTCCGGATTTTCCGGGGCCGACCTCAAGAACCTGGTCAACGAGGCGGCCATCCAGGCGGCGCGAGACAACCGCGCGAAAGTGGAGCTGCGCGACTTCGAGGAGGCCCGGGACAAGCTGATGCTGGGCACGGTGCGCACCCTGGCCATCCAGCCCGAGGAGCGCCACCGGCTCGCGGTGCACGAGAGCGGCCACACCCTGGTGGCCTTTCACATGCCCCACACCGATCCGCTGTACAAGGTCACCATCATCCCCCGCGGCCGCGCCCTGGGCGGCACCCACCAGCTGCCCGAGGAAGAGCGCCACACCCTGCCCGAGGACTATCTGCGCGACCGCCTCGTCATGATCCTGGGCGGGCGCAACGCCGAGAGGGAGTTGCTGGGCACGATCAGCTCCGGCGCCGACGACGACATCCGCCAGGCCACGCGACTAGCGCGCGCCATGGTGTCGCGCTGGGGAATGTCGGCGGACATCGGGCCCATGGACCTGCGCGAGAGCGATGAGCATCCCTTCCTGGGGCGGGAGATGGCCCAGCCCCGGCGCTACAGCGAGCACTCGGCCCAGGCCGTGGACGAGGCCGTGCGCAAGCTGCTGGATGAGGCCGAGCGCCGCGCCCGCGACGTGATCCGCACCCACCGCGGCGAGCTGGATCGGCTGATCTCCGCCCTGGAGGAGCGCGAGACCTTGCACCGCAAGGAGATCGAAGCGTTGCTGCGGCCTCAGAGGACAGGGATCAAACGCCCGACCTCCAGCGTGCCGGGGGCGTGAGCGGAGTGGATCGCGGCTCAAGGCGCCGCTCGTGAACCCAAGTCACAAGGCAAGAGTGCAAACCCGATCGCGGGTGGTTGGTCGCGGCGGGAACGCCGCTCCCACGGGTGCCCGGCTCGTGATCGAAGCGCCGCTACGAGGCGCGAAGGATCTGCCCACCGGCGGTTGGTTGCGGCGGGAACGCCGCTCCCACTGGGTCATCAGCGCCGGTGCCAATATTGCAGTGGGAGCGACATTCCTGTCGCGACAATACCGATTTTTCTTTGCGCCCTCCGCGCCTCTGCGCCCTCCGCGCTCTTCGACCGGCGCGAATCGCGGCTCAAAACGGCGCGCCCTATGGGACTACTGTTGACTGTCGACTTTCCTACGGCACCGTGCGCGTCGCCTGCTCGCGGCGCTGCTCGCGGCGAAACAGCTGAACCAGATCCGACATCTGCTCGGCCAACAGGTCGATGAGATCGTCCACGGTGAGGATACCTTCCAGCCCGCCGCGCTGGTTGACCACCGGTGCCCGGCGTACGCCGCGATCGCGCATCCGCTCGACCGTTTCCCAAAGGTCATCGCCCTCGCCCACCACCAGCAGATCGGCGCTCATGATGTCGGCGGCGGTCACCGCGTTGAGATCCACCTCCTCGGCCAGGACCTCCACAACCAGGTCCCGGTCGGTGACGATCCCCTCCGGCACACGCTCGCCGCCACGTTCCTCGACCACGACGATGTCGCCCACGTGGTAGCTGCGCATGAGCCGCGCCAGCTCCGGCACCGACATGTGCGCGTCGGCCACCACCACATCCCGAACGCAATATTCGCCTACGGACATTGCTCTGCCGCCCCCTTCGATTCGGTCCTTTCAATTTATAGCATAGCCCACGGGCGCGGGGGCTAGCCCGCATGTTGCATCAGTATCCGGGATGATGGCGCAGCACAGGTGCGTCCGGACACCGCTCCGGAGCGAAACTCATAGCCGTAGCTACGGCTCGACTGACTAGTCTGCCGGGAGCAAATTTGGACAACGCGAAGCGTTGGCCCCGATGAGGGGCGAGGCCCAGGGACGGGCCGAGCAACAGCAAGTCCGGGTGTGCCTGGACTGGTGCAATATGCGGGCTAGTTCCCCGCGGCTGGCGGGCGTGCCATACTCGGTCCGCCATGCCAGCGCAATCCGCCATGCCCCGCCCCGCGCGCAATCTGCCAATCTTGATCTTGCTGCTGAGCGCAGCGGGCTGCGCGATCCAGCCCGTGGAGCCGCGCTCGGTCCGGGATCCCTCCCTGGCCAAGATCCATGCGGCCTTCATACGCACGGTCGACGCGGCCCGCAGCGACCCCGCCAATCGCTGGCACAGCGGCTGGACCGGAAACATCCGCGTGAACCTGTCCGGCGAGCGCGATCTGGGCCTGTGCTATCAATGGCAGGCGTGGGTATACCGCGGCGTCCTGCCGACGGTGCAGGAGGCGGGCTGGCACGCCACCGGGATCATGATCAACTTCGGGACCAAGAACGAGCATCACGCGGTCCTGGTGTTCGACCCCAAGCGCGTGGATCAAGACGAGCTACTCGCGTCCCCGCGGGACAAACCGGCCTGGGTGCTGGACGCCTGGCGCCGCGGACACGCCGACATGTATCGCCTGGAAGACTGGCTGGAGCTGCCCTTGGTCGTGTGGACCCCGCCCAAGCTGACCCTGGTGGAGCCGAAGAAACAACTCGGTGAACCGGTGCAGAGCGCCGAACGCGAGGCGGACTGATCAACGCTCCCGCCTTTCCAGACGCACCTCCCACCGATCCGCCCCCAGCTCCACCAGCTCGATCTCCACGTCCAGAAACTTCCGGATCACCTCCGCGTTGGTCGTGGCATGGGAGCTTGGCCGCAGGGTGACGAACGAGCCGCCCCCGGCCAGCGCTAGAGGAACGAGCAGCTGATCGGCCAGGTGCTCGCCCACCGCCACGTCCGCGACCAAATAGCGGCGCACCTCGTCGACCAGGGCCTGGGCCACCACCTCGGCGGATACGCCGCGGATACCGATGCCGGCAAAGACCTCGGTCACGTGCTCGCACTGCACCTCGACGATCACCGCGTTGCCCGGGCCGCGGGCATCGAGCACGGGCTGCACGTGCAGGCTCTCGCCGGGGATGTCCAGTTCCCTGCCGAGCACCTCCAGCTCGCGCTCGGCAATGTGCCGGGGCAGGCGCGAGAGCAGGGCGCGGGCCCGCAGGCTGCGGATGGCTCCGCGCTCGCGCAGGTGCAGCGGATGCAGGCGCGCCGGGGTCGCGCTCACCTGCAGCAGACCGCCGCCCGCCGGGTAGAACCCGGGCCGGACCAGCCGGGCGTGCACCCGCGGGCCCATGCGCTCGAGCAGGGGCAGAAACGCCTGCGCCAGGAACTCGAAGGGCGGCGCCAGGGGATTGTGGGTGCCACCCTCGATACTGACGTCAGACGGCCCCGCCGCGACCAGGAGGGCGGGGAGCACGGTCTGCAGGACCAGGGTCGTGCTGCCGGCAGTACCGATCTGGAATTCGTAGCGGCCCGGGCGCGCGGCCTCGGGCTCGAAGACGAGCTCGTCCGAGCCCAGGGTGTCCCCGCGCACGCGCGCGCTGCCCACGCGGGCGGCGGCGCGCACCGCCGCCAGGTGCTGGGCGAGCAGCCCGGGGCGCGCGCGGCGGCTGCGGACGTGCTCGATGCGAAACGCCTCCCCGCGGCACAGCGCCAGGGCAAGGCAGGTGCGCAGCACCTGACCGCCGCCCTCGCCCATGGAGCCATCGATCACCAGCATCGCGCCGCCTCCACCGCGCTACAATGACGCCCACCTGCCGGACCATCCACAGGAGCAAGCCCGATGGCGACCCGCCATATGTTGTCGCTGCCCGTCGACAGCGGCGGTGAGGTGGGCTGCATCCTCAATCTGCAAGGCCGCGACGCACCGCTGCGTGTCGCGGCCGAACGCATGCGCATTCAGCTCGCAGGCGAGCCGCGCTATATCGAGCACGTACACCCGGACTGAGTCGCGACCCACCCCGCAAATCCGCCCTACAGCCGCCGGAACGGCCGGAAGCCGTATTGCATTCGACCCCCGCCTCTCACAATATAATGATTACGTGAGCCCAGGGGCCTGCCCGCCGGGCAGTCACTTGCGCGGGATCATGCGCCGAATCGTAGTCATGAACGCCAAGGGCGGCTGTGGCAAGACTACCGTCGCCACCAACGTGGCCAGTCGCTACGCAAGCCACGGCGTGGTCACGGCGCTGTTCGACTATGATCCGCTCGGCGCCGGCATGCGCTGGGTGCGCATACGGCCAACGTCGCTGCCCGAGGTCCACAGCGTGTCCGCGTTCAAGCGCTCGCGGCTCAACGTCACCCGCAGCTGGCAGCTGCGCATGCCCCCGGGGACCGAGTGCGCGGTGATCGATACCCCCGCCGGTCTGGATCATCAATCCCTGATCGAGCACGTGCGCACCGCCGACAGCATCCTCGTCCCGGTGCTGCCCTCGCCCATCGACATCGCCACGACCGCGGACTTCGTCCGCGACGTGCTGCTGGTGGGCAAGGCCCGCACGTACCGGACGCGGGTGGGGATCGTCACCAATCGCGTGAAGACCAACACCCTCGCCTTCAAGACCCTGGAACGCTTCCTCGCCACGCTGGACATCCCGGTGGTGGCACACTTGCGCGAGACCCAGAACTACGTCGCAGCCGCCCAACAGGGCGTCGGCATCCACGAGCTCAAGGGCCGCCGGACCGAGGGTGACGCCGACTCCTGGGCTCGGATCGCGGAATGGCTGGAGAGCGAACCGGCCACGAAAGCTGCAACCTCCGGCATGGGCCCCGGCGCCGAGTCGAGCCGCCGAAACCACGGGGCATGAGCCTCACCGCGCGCTGAGCAGCGCCTCGATCTCGGCAAAGCTCTGCACCAATCCTCCGGCAGGGATCTCAACCCCGAGCTGGTGCCCGATCTGGGTGAGGGAGAAGATGCCGCGCACCGCCGTATTCTCCCCCTGCTCCAGGATCAGGGCATGCTGGCGCCCGGCATCCTGTAGGGTGGACACGATGTCTCCGACGCAGGCACGTTCCACGTCGCCCATGTCCAGCGCCTCGATTTCCTCGCGCGACGTCATAATATGGTGAACCTGGATGTCGCGGCGCGAGACGCGATGGCGCGAGATGTAGCTCACAGGCTTCTCCCCCATGATGTCACGGGCGGTGATCAGACCCAGCACATGGTCCGATGGATCGGTGACGATCAGCAGCCGCACCCCGGTATGCCACATCTTCTGCAGGGCATCATCGATCCCCAGCTCCGGCTCGACGGTCACGACCTTGACGCGCCGCAGGTCCGTCATCACGTCGGTCGCCGGGTGTTCCATGCTGACGATCTCCGGCAATCCTTGCGTATAGCGATACACAGGGGTTTGAGGTTTGAGCTGATAGCTGGTGAGGCGATTATAGGCAGGCGACATTTGGGTAACCTCCGAGCTGCATTCAACTACGGCGCGAGGGACGGCAAAAAGGCGACAAACCTTTTCGATCCCCTCGTCCTGAGATTCTCCCTGAGTGAGAAGAAACAACAGGTGCTCTGTGCGGGCTAATCGTGCGCTTCGGGGCCATAGTGACAGACGTAGTCGAGCACATCGATCACCTCGATCTCGTAGTGAGAGTTGGCGGGCACCTCGAACCCATCCCCCGCCACGTACTCGTCCCATTCTTGTCGGTCGGCCAGCTTCACCCGGCACTGGCCCTGCGTGATCTCGATGCGCTGCCCTGCGTCCGTGCTGAAGCGGTACACACCGGGCAGCATGATGCCCAGGGACTTCATCTCGCCGCCTGCGGTGATCACGGTACGGCTGGATACGCTGCCGCCATGATACAGGCTCGCCATCTTTTTGATTTCGGCTTGCTTGATGCTCATCGGGTCGCTCGCTCGCCGGCCGGCGGCCCCCACGCTTCCGCACCCGGCGCCCTTGGCTATGCTCTAATGGTAGCCTGTCTGTCTCCGGCGGCCCAGCTGCCACAACCGGCGTCGACGATCCCGGATGCACCTCGATCCCGGCAAGATGATTGCGCTCTTCGCGGTGTGGGCGGCCTATTTCGCCGTCCACTCGCTGCTGGCGGCGCTGCCCGTCAAGCGGCGCATCGCCGGGCGGTGGCCCCGCGCCATGGCCTACTATCGGCTGGGCTACAACGCCCTGGCCCTGGCGCTTCTCGCAGCGCCCCTGGGGCTGATGCTCGCCTGGCGCGGACCCTATCTGTGGCGCTGGGAGGGCCCGGCCGGCTGGATCGCCGACGCCCTGGCCCTGGCGGCGGCGGCCGGCTTCCCGTGGACCCTGCGCTATTACAGCGGCGCGGAGTTCCTGGGGCTGCGCCAGTGGCGCGAGCACCGCCGTACCCCGCAGGACCAGGAGGCCTTCCGCCTCTCGCCCCTGCACCGCTTCGTCCGCCACCCCTGGTACGGCCTGGGGCTGGCGATCCTGTGGACCCGGGACATGGATCTCGCGCTGCTGACCACGGCCGTGGCGATCACGATCTACCTCGTCGTAGGCTCCAAGCTCGAGGAGCGCACGCTGGTGCGCTACCACGGCGAGGCCTATCGGCGCTACTTGGAGCAGGTGCCCGGGTTGATCCCCCGCCCCTGGCGCCACCTGGACCGCGAGGGCGCCCGGCGCCTGGCCCGCCCGTCCGGCACCCGCCGCCCCTAGCCCGGGTGTGAACCGGGACACAAAACCGTCAAAAAATCGCCGCTTCGGGGGTTCCGAAATTTCATAATCGTCCTATTATTGGGGTGACCCGGGAAACGAAGCCCCGGGCGGCCCAGAAGAAGCCTGTCGTGCGAGGACCCATGTCCGGAAACGAGGCAAGAAAGGTGGCGCTGCAACAGATCAAGGTCCAAGTCGCTGATTTGCGGGCCGGCATGTACGTATCCAGCCTCGACCGCCCGTGGATCGATACCCCATTCCCCTTGCAGGGATTCTACATCGTCGATTATCGCGACATCGACGAACTCAAGAAATGGTGCAACTACGTCTACGTAGACGTCGAGCGGGGCAACTGGCCCGCCGGCAAGCTGGGCAACACCCAGCCGGCGGCGCCGATCGAGCCGACCGGCCCGGGCCCGGCGGGTCCCAAGGCGGCGCCCTTGAAGATCCAGCGCAACGTGTACGCCAAGACGGCACCGATGAAGAAGGAGCTGAAAAAGGTCGAGCGCATGCATGAAAAGGTCGGGGAGGCGGTCGATCGGTTTATGCGCGCCGCTCACGCGGGCAAGCAGGCCGACGTGGCCGAGACCCGGCACGCAGTCAACGCCCTCGTTTCCAGCGTGATCCGCAACCCCGATGCCCTGGTCTGGTTGTCCAGGGTCAAGCGCCGCGACCGGTACGCCTACGATCACTCGGTGCGCTCGGCTGTGTGGGCCCTGGTGTTCGGCAGGTACCTGGGGCTGTCCCAGGAGGGCCTGGAGAACCTGGCCCTGGGGGTGCTGCTGGCCGAAGTGGGCAAGACCCGACTCCCCAAGGAGCTGCTCGTCAAGCCGGTGCTCTCCCCCGAAGAGACCGAGCAGATGAAGCGCCATGTGGATCACGCGGTGAAGATCCTCAAGGCCACGCCCGGCATCGACGACCTGGTCATTGCCATCGTGGCGGCGCGCAACGAGCGCTTCGACGGCAGCGGCTATCCGCGGGGGCTGAAGGGCGATCAAATCCCCTACCTGGCCAAGATCGCCGGACTGGTGGACCGCTACGACGGCATGCTCTACCCGCGCAACATGGAGCTGGCCATGACCTCGGCCAACGCCATGACCAAGCTCTATGAGCTGCGCGACGTGGAGTTCCAGGAGGAGCTGATCCATGAGTTCATTCAGGCCATCGGCCTGTATCCGGCGGGCACGCTGGTGGAGCTCAGCACCCAAGAAGTGGGGGTGGTCATGGAGCAGCACCTGGATCGCAAGCTTCGCCCCAAGATCCTGCTCGTGCTGGACAGCAAGAAAAGGCCATTCGGCAAGCCGCGCCTCATCGACCTGCTTTCCCGCGAACGCACCGCCAAGGGGCGGGTGCTGGAGATCAGTCAAGGGCTGGACGTCGGCGCCTACAAGCTGGATCCGTGGAAAATCCACCAGGCCGCCTTTGGGGGCTGGTGGGCCGCGGCCTCATGAGAGGGTGGCACCCCCGGGATCGCCTCTCCGTCACGCCCCGTAAGCCGGCCTCAACCGCCCAGGGCCAGAAAGAACGGCACCCATACCAGACCCACCAGCAGGGCGACCACCAGGTCGGTGGTCACGGCCCGGCGCAGGCGCCTGCGCTCCACACCCCAAACGTCGCTCATGAGCACGCGGGTCATCAGGGCATCCAATAGCAGTCCCAGAAAGACGAGCGGGGCCAGGGTCGGTACCAGCAGCGTGGGCACCATGCGCCAGCCCTCGTAGCTCACCTTGGCACCCGACTCGGGCCGCAGCACCAGCACCACGATGGCCAGACCCAGCAGCCCGAGGCGCAGCGCGCCGAGCTGTCGCAGGTAGCTCAAGATTGGTGCCCTCGTGCTCACGGATATCTGAAGCGCGCCTGCTCGGCGAGGTGGCGAAGCGCCGTGCGTTGTATGCAGTCTAAGGGATGTGACAGAATCCGTCTCCTGCGCCGATCTGCCCGAGGAGCTGAATCCAAGGCCATGTGCAAGCGACTGATCCGGCTCGTCCCGCTCGTGCTGGCGCTGGCCGCGCCGCCGGCCGCCGCGGGCGAGCCCCGCGACCCCGGGCCGGCCGGACCCTGGCCGGACGATGCAGAGCTTGGCGAGGCCCTGCGCCCAAGGGGCGAACAGCTGGAGTTCCTGCCCGCGCCGCCCGCCGATCCCGTCCTCCACTCCCACAACGTGCTGCACGTGCACGCCGACAGCCTGGCCGACGGCTGGGTGGATCTCGAGCAGTGCCACACGGGGCTGGACCCGTTCCCCCGGGCCCAGGTGCTGTACCAGTACCACGAGATGCGCGATCTGCGGATCCGCAGCGCCGAGGGCATCGGGCGCGCCTGGGTGGAAGGACAGAGCGTGCAGATCGTCAACGCCACGCGCGGCGCCAAGCTGTGTGTCACCGGCCGGGTCAAGATCCTGCGGCGCGACGCCGGCGGTCACTTCAGCCTGGAAAACGGTCCGTTCCATCGCCGATTTCTGGACGGCTACTTCCCCCTGCACGTGACGCTGCAGGTGCGCTACCCCGAGGACCGCCTGCGCTTTGCCGGCATCACCCCCCGCCCCCAGGCGGGATTCGAGGTGCACGGCCCACCAGGACGAGTGGAGGTGGATGCCTGGTTCAGCGGGAAGCTGCTGGTGAAGATGCGCTTTGTCGAGAAGCGCTAAAAAACGAGGCCGAAGGTCGAACGAGGCGAGATGCAATGTTGCGTCCGGCCCTTCGGGCCTTGACGCACCCTACGGGCTGCTCTCCGGTTCTCCGCCTAGCCACTCGCAACTGAGAGTTGGTCGCGACGGGAACGCCGCTCCCACTGGGATATTGGCGCCGGTGCCAATATTGGGGGTGGGAGCGGCATTCTTGCCGCGACAAGTCGACGGCGTTCGACTTTCGACTTTCGCCTTTTTGCTTTAGATCACGACGCCTTGCGCCGGATCCTCCAGGTCTCGTCTCGACGGGAGTAGGACAGCGCCATGTCGCGCAACCGGCGGTGGCGCTTGATCCGGTTCATGTATCGGTGAAATCGAATGATCGGCAGATCCACCCCGCATTCATCCCGCAAGGTGCGCTCCGGCAGCACGATCTCCGGCTCGTGGCGCAGGCGACCTTCCAGGAAGGCGTTCAGTGCCCGACGTACCGCTTGCTCGGGGTCGGGCTCGCCCTTGGGGGGCTGCGGTGCGGGTGCGGGCCGCGGGGCGGGAGCGGCGACGTCGCGCTGCTGTTGTCCCGCGGACTCGAGGATGCGCTTCAGCATCACGTGCCAACGTACCGCCTCGCGCATGCCCGGCATGTGCAGCTCACGCGCCCGAGCCGGCCGGCCGTCGATGGCGAACCGCAGCGCGATCCGCTCGGCGCCGGGTGCGCGGCCCAGGGACACGCCCGGTTCGGGGGGGGCGGCCGCGGGCCGGCCGGCGTGCGGGCGCGCTGCGCGCGTCACGAGGTCGCCGTTGCGGGTAATCTCGGAGGCCAGGACCTGCTCGAAGGGCACGACCTCGATCTGCAGCGCTCGATTGTCCAGGGCGCCGATGCACAGGACCCGAGTGCGGTCGTCCACCGCAATTGCGGCCCCGGGGATGCACAGAGACCGCGAGGGCCGGAATCCGGGAACCCGAGCCAAAGCCTGCTCCAAGGTCCGCCTCCGCACCTGCTCGGTCAGCAGCGCCAGCAGCAGCACTGCGAGCAGCCCAGCCGAAACCACGCCGATCACATACCCATAGCCCATGGCAATGCCCCTGTCCCTCGTCGTCGTCGCATACGGGTTATCTCACCAGAAGGCACGCCGGGCGACCGGGAACGCGGTCACAAAACTCCGGGGCCTTCCCCTACTAGCGGCTCCTGGGGCAGCGGGTTGAGCGGCGAGGGGGCGCGAGCGGACGGGCGGTTTAGACCTGGGCAAAATAGCGGCGCAAGAACTCGTCGAAGGGGATATCGTCGGCGGTCTCGATCTCACGCTGGCGGGCCAGCGAGCCCTCGGCCTCCCGCTCGAAGAAGCGCCTGCGCGCCTCGGGCATGGACAGGGACTGAAAGTAATGCTGGTGGGTCTCGGACATGCGTTTGGCGAAACCGAAAAACTCCTCGCCGCTGCGGCGCATCTGCGCCAACATGCGTGCCGAGGGGGTCCGGTCGGGGTCCCGCGCCGCCTCGCCCTGTCGGGCCAGTGACCGGCTGTAGGGGCGCTCGCCGAGACCCTCATCCAGAACCTCGCACACGCCCTGCATGGCCGCGCACAGCTCCAGCGCCCAGTCCCGAAGGCGCTGCTCGCGCCCGTCCCGGTGGAGCGTGAGCTTGGGGTCGCGCCCGCGGTGAGCCGCAGCGATCTCGTTGAAGTCGATCTCGCGGCGCTCCAGCAGGCTCAGGCGCGGGCTCTCGTGCAACAGGCAGAAGATCAGGAACGCCTCGAGAAAGCGCAGCTGGTCCTCATCGATGCCCAGGGGATCGAAGGTGTTCACGTCCAGCGAGCGCAGCTCCACGTAGCGCACGCCGCGGCGGCGCAAGGCCAGGATGGGCATCTCGTAGCCGATCGGGACCTGCTTGGGTCGGATGGTGCTGTAGTACTCGTTTTCGATTTGCAGGATATTGGCGTTGAGCTGGCGGTACTCGCCGCTTTCCGCCACGCCGATCTTTTCGTACCCCGGATAGGACGTCTTGATGGCGCAGACCAGGCTGTCGACGTAGGCCGCCAGGCTGTCGTAGTTGGCCTTGATGCCCGTCTCCTTCTCTTTGTTGTTCTGGTAGCCGATATCGCCCATGCGCAGCGAGGTCGCATACGGCTCGTAGTACGTGTAGTCGCTGAATTCCTTCAGGGTGGTACGCTGGTTATTGAGGAAAGACTTGCAAACCGCCGGAGACGCCCCGAACAGGTAGGGCACCAGCCAACCGAAACGCTGCAGGTTGCGGATGAGGGCGAAGTAGGCATCGGCGACGAGCTCCTGTAGCGGGCGGCGATCGGACTCCTGATCGCGGAACACCGGCCAGAACGAGTCGGCGAACGAATAATTGAAGTGCACGCCGGCGATCACCTGCATGGTGCGCCCGTAGCGGTAACCCAGGCCGCGACGGTATACCGTTTTCATGAGGCCCGCATTGGAGCCGCCATATTCGGCGATGGGGATGCTGGTCTCGTCGCGGATCACGCAGGGCATGCTGGTCGCCCAGAGGATCTCCTGTCCCAGGTTGTCGTAGACGAACTTCTGGGTATCGCGCAGAAAGGCGAGGGCCTCGCCGATGTCCGGAAAGGCGGGCGTGATGAACTCGATCAGGGCCTCGGAGTAGTCCGTTGTAATATGGGGGTGGACGAGGGGCGAGCCGAGGCTGCTGGGGTGCCGGGTCTGTGCAATGGTCCCATCGGGGGAAACGCGCAGGCTCTCCTTCTCCAGCCCGATGCCACCACCCTTCAGCAGGTGCTGAGTGCCGGTGTTGATCAATCGGGACAGGCGCTGTTCGGCTTTGCGGTACAAGGCGTTGGAGATCCCTGGGCGATCGGCGGCGCGGGACGAGAGTCAAAATCGCACATATTCGCCGCGGGCGTCGCGAAAAGCAAATTGCATTCCGGCGGGCGCGCCCCGGGCTGCACCACCAAGATCCCGTACCGGACATAGGGTTTAGGCCGCCGAATGCCCCATCATTCGCTCAGGCGTCGAGCCACCTCGTCCACGCCGCCGATCAGGTCAGGAAGAATCGACATGTGCGGATGCCGGCGGGCCACCCACTCCACGGCCTCGCCGAACCCGAACCCCGCCACGCTGCACAGATAGGCCACCGCCACGGAGGAGGAACGGCCAACGCCGGCATTACAGAACACCAGCACACGGTGATCGGTGATGTGATTTCGGATCCACTCCACGGCCTCCTGGAGCTGGGCCGGAGGGATGGGCTGCATATCGACGATGGGCACCTTGCAGAAGGGCCGCCCAGCGTCAGGCGTATTGATCTCAGCGGCGACACACAGCAGCGCGCCTACATCGGCGGGCGGGCTCGCCCCGTCCTGGGCGCTGCCCACGGCCAGGTTGTCCAGGATGAGGTCCATGGCGTGCCCGGGGCGGCGTGCTACTCGCGCAGCACGCACTTGGTATAGATATCCTTGAACACTCCTTGCGGGTCGTATCTGCGCCTGAGCGCGTCGTAGGCGGGCTTGTTGTACAGCGCCCAGAACTGCTCGGGCGTGAAATAAGAATCGGAGTACAGGGACTTAATGCCGCCGAGCTCGACCACCTTGTCCTCGACCCGCCGGTTGTAGTGGCCCTTGGGCATGGTCCGGCGGCCCTTGATCACGTCCCAAAACCCGAAGTTCACGTACAGCGCCTCCGGGTCCATCGGATAGAGCTCGAAGCGCGCCTCCTTGTCCCAGGCCCGTGTGGGGCAGATCCACACGGGCGTGAAGCCGATCTCCTCGAAGTAGAACTCCATGAACTGCGAGGCGCGCCCCACCGGCACCTCGATGTCCTGGATCACCGACTCGGTGTGCAGCCCGAGCAGGCGGTTCACGTGGCGCGTGAGCCCCCAGCGCGCGTTCCAGCGCATGATCTTGGTATAGGTGACGGAATTCAGCCGCTCGCGCCCGAGCAGCCGGCGCACCACGGGGTTCTGGGCATAGAGATTCTTAGAGCACCAGAACCAGTCCGTGTCCCAACGCCAGATGTAGTCCTTGATGGTGAGATAGTCGAGCTCGCGCTCGCGGATGGAGCGATAGTAGATCCGCTCGTAGCCGTAGTCACTGGTGTAGGGCGCCTCCTCCACCAGCTCGCCCACGGTGAGGTACATCTCCTTCGGGCCGAACACCGTGCCGTCGACGAAATCCACGTCGCGGTCGCACCATTGGCGCAGCGCCTCGAAATAGGCGTGGGGCTCGGAGTGGCGGATATGGATAAGCCTCACATTGGGCTTTATCGGCACCACCTTGACCCTCACCCGAAGGGCGTAGCCCAGGGTGCCATAGGAGTTGGGGAAGCCGTAGAAGAGGTCGCTGTGCTCGCTGTCCGGCGAACAGACCACGGTGCTGCCGTCGGCCAAAAGGACCTCGAGCTCTTGCACGGTCTCGTGCACCAGCCCGTACTTGAACGACGAGGACTCGATGCCCACGCCCGTGACCGCCCCGCCCACCGTGATGGACTTCAGCTCCGGCACCACGGAGGGCATCACCCCGTGGGGCAGGCAGGCATCGACCAGCTTGGCATAGGGCGTCATACCCTCGACCTCGGCGTAGCCCGCCTGCGGGTCCACCGCCAGGACCTCGTTGAACTGGCGCACGTTCAATCGGACCCGGGGTGCATCCTTGCGATCGCGAAACAGGTTGGAAGTGTCCTTCTCCAGGCGCACGGCCCGGCCGTGGCGCGCTTGGAGCTGCGCGGCGAGGCGCTGCTTCTTCTCCTCATAGGCTGTGGCGGCTGCGGTCATCCGGACGGGCTCCCTCGCTCTTGGCGCCGAGGATAGCACACCCCCATCCGCCGCCCTCGCCAGCACCCGCCAATCCCTTGGCGCTCGTCGGGCTGCCCCGTATACTGGCCTCGGGGACACCACCGTGGGAGGCGGCGCTTGGGGGGCGCCGGAGAATCGGATCGAGCATGCCCATCCTGACCATCAAGCTGGGTAAGACCCTGGTGCGCGAGCTCCCCCTCGCCCGGGGGACGCTGACCATCGGCCGGCGCGCGAGCAGCGACGTACGCATCCACGACAAGACGGTCAGCGCCGATCACGCGTGCATCGAGTGGCTGGGCGATCCCGTCTTCATCCAGGACCTCGACAGCACCAACGGTACGTTCGTCAACGGCAAACGCGTCCAGCGGCACGAGCTGAGCGACGGCGACGTGATCCATCTCGGGCGCCACACCTTGCTGTTCTCCGTCAACTCGGTGGCCTCAGCGGCCGGGGCCAGCGCCATCGCCGGCGCGCTCGCCTTGGAGGACGTGGAACGGCTGATCGCAAACGCCCGCGACGGCGCCGAGGCGAACACCGGCGACGCCGTCCCGCTGCCACCGGAAATCGAGTGGGTGGCCCAGGACGCCGACGGCGTGTGGTGGGGATTCGAGCGCGAGCCGATCCCCGAGGCCAGCGGCTGGCACGACCACCAGAGCGGCAACTACATCCGCATCGGCCAGGGGGTGCCCAGCGGCAACTGGGCCGATTCCCTGCGCCGGATTTGAGAAGGCAACCATCGCTCAGGCCGCGCTCACCGTGGCGTGGGCCCACTCCAGGATGGGCCTGAGCCGCTCTCCCAGGCGTTCGCGCGCCGTACGATAGTCTAGCCACCGGAGCTCGTGGTGCTCGGGTCGGCCCAGCTCCGGGCTGACCGGCAGGTAGGCCTCGCCGGCGGGCGACTCGGCCAGGTAGTAGCGGGCCACCTTGCCGCGGCCATAGACGGCCGTCTCTCGGTAGTCGCGACCCCAGCGAAACTCCAGGTCGGTCAGGCCTGCCTCCTCCGCTGCTTCCCGCTTGGCCGCCTGCAGGGCATCCTCGCCCTGCTCCACCGTGCCCTTGGGAAAGTCCCAGTAGTTGTACGCCCGCAGCAGAAGATAGCGCGGCTCGCCGTCGAACCGGCGTACCACCACGACACCGGCCGACAAAACGGGCGGGCTCATGCCCGCCCCGCGCAGCCCGCGGGCAGCGCCAAACCGCGGATGTACCGCCGGCCGCCAGCCCTCACGGGGCCCCCCGAGCCTTGCCCGCAAGCTCACCGCTGTGCTCAAACGGAACTGTTCCCCAGTAGCCTTCGATCCGCATCCGGCCGGCGATGCGATATGCCAAGACGGCCCGGCGCTCCTCAAGCGCCTGCACCTGCTCGATCACGCGGCCCAGGTCGCTCACCACCTCGACCCAGACCAGGCGCTCGTCGAAGGCCGGGACCTCCACCGGGCGGGGGCTCACCCCGGTGGCGAACTCTCGCTCGTTCAGGTACAGCTCGTAGCTCATACCGTTGACGGCCAGGGCGAAGGGATTGGGATTGCGGATGCGCAGCCCCACCTCGTAGCGCTGCTCGAAGACGGTAACATCGATCAGGCGCAGACCGGCCAGCGAGACTCTGGGCGCCTCCAGGGAAGGGGGCAGGCCCGCGCAGCCGGCCAGCAGACCGAGGGCGCACAGGCACGCGGCGGCGCGCGCCAAGCTCGGGGGCGCAACCATGCAGCGAGTATCGACCCGCCGCAACCCAGCGGCAAGTCGCGCCCGCCGGGATCAGTGCCGTGCCTGGACCAGGCTGGCGGCGAGCCGTTCGCTGTCGGGGTTCGATTGCCGCCGCGCCTGGCACAGCTCCTCACGGATGTGCTGGGTGCGACCGATCTGGTTGCCGATGTAATAGCCGAAGCGGAACACCAGGATGCCGGCCAGCGCCAGCAAGATCGTGTTGAGCATGACCCTCCCTCCGAGTCAGCGGGTGCAAACCCGACGGCGGACCTCAAGACAGCATATCGGCCGGATCGGGCGCACTTGAAGTGCAGGGCCGGGCCGCCGCCCCGTACTGTGAAGCGCTTCACGCCGCGGGAAGCCAAGGCCCGCTCATCGGGGCGCCCAGCAAAGCGGGCGCCACCTCCGCCCGGCCGCGACGACGGCGGCTAGCCCGCATATCTCTCCAGGCGGCCAACGGCTGTGGCGCAACGCGCTGAAACGCAGAAGGAATACGACATGGTGCAGAGGGATCGAGCACCAACACACTGTTCGCGTGGTTGCCCCCCCGGTGAGAAATGCCGGCTAGACTGTAGGACCCGCCCCTTGCCGATCTGCCAGCGCCATGAAAGAGAACGGACCGTCACTCGACAACCCAACCCCCCAATATTGGTGGGACGGCGCCCAGCGCCTCAAGCATGCCGCCGATGTGGCCTGGGCGGGCTACCGGACGGGCGGCACCTTGCCCGCCACGCCTGCCCCCGGGGACGACTCAGGCGCCGAGACCCGGGAGCGGCTGCGGGAGGCGCACGGCTATCTCATGGGGCTCGCGATCGAGCTGGCGGCGATCGCCGTGCTGCAGGCGCACGATCCCGCCTTCCTCACCAAGCCGTTCGCTGCCCATCACATCGTGGAGCTGGTGTTGGCGGCCGGGGTGAGCCTGGCGCCCGATGAGCACCACATGCTGCGGGCCATCGAGTCCTCCCTGCAATGGCGCAAGCGGGCCGACGTGGCCTTGGCCAGTGATGACCCGGAGATTCGCAGCGCGCTGTCGCGCGTCAGCGTCACCGGGAGCACGCGCAACGCGGCCGGCAAGTCGTGCCTCGACGCGATCTTTCAGCGCCTGGGCGAGGAGCTCACGGCCGCAGGCTAGCCCGCATTTCTCGCCGCCCGGAGAGAAGTACGGGCTCGTGAGCTACTCGACCTCCTCGAGGCGCCAGGCGCTGAGCGCGGCCAGCAGCACCACCGCGGCCAGCACCAGGATCACCCCGCGCGCGCCCAGGACCTGGGCCAACACACCGAACAGCCCGCCCAACAGCATGAGCGCGCCGATGACCGTGTTGCTCAACGCCACGTATGCGGCACGCGTCTCGGCAGTGGCCATGTCGACCAGGTAGGCCTTGCGCCCCAGGCGCACGCCGCTGTGGGCAATGCCCATCACCAGGAAAAGGGCCGCGAACCCGAGCTCGCCCGGCGTCCAGCCCGCCTCGGGGCCCGTCAGGGCGAAGGCCGCGCCGCCCAGCCCGGCCGCCACCAGCCCGCCCGCTACCATGACCAGGCGCGCGGAACGGTCCGCGAGCCGCCCCCACACCGGGGCGCTGAGGCTGCCCGCCAAGCCGCTGGCGATGAGGAGCAGGCCCAGCGCGCCGATCCCGCTCCCGGTCTGCTCGCGGGCCAGCAGCACATAGAACGGCATGGACAGGGCGGTGCTCAACAGCAGCGCGCGGGTGGTCACAAAATGACGGAACAGGACATCGGTGCGCAGCAGGCTGAGGCTCTTCACGGCCTCGGCGAAGGCGTTGCCGCCGCCCTCGGTGGCCCCCGGCCGCTCGCGCAACCCGGCGAACAGGCCCGCGGCCACGAGCCACAGCAGTCCGGCGCCCGCGAGCATTCCGATGAAGAGCGCCGCGTCCTCCGAGGCACCCGCGCCAAGCTTGATCCACGCGCCCACCGCCACGGCGGCGATCCCGGCAAGCGCCGCGCTGTAGCCCATCAGGGTGCCGCGCCGGGTCTTGGGCACGGTTTTGCCCAGCACATCCTTGTAGGCCACCGAGCAGATCCCGCGCGCCAGGCTGAACAACACCAGCAGCGCGATCACCGCCCAACCGCCCGCCGCCCCCCCTGAGGGTGAGCGCCACCGCCGCCATGGCCAGCACCGCCCCGCCCTGCAGCACGCTGCCCGCCACCCAGAACCATTTGCGCACCGGCTGCCCGCGGATGTAGCGTGCGAGCAAGAGCTGGGGAATGAGCGAGCCGGACTCGCGAATGGGCACCAACAGGCCCACCAGATAGGCCGGGGCACCCAGTGCGGTCATGAGCCAGGCGAGCACCAGCTTGGCGCTGGCCAGCTCGTCGCCTATCTTGGTGGCCAGCGTGGAGAGCAGATGAACGAAGAAGTTGGAGGGGAC
>JABAHQ010000988.1_pt1 | contig 22938 bp, 26 predicted proteins | sample 7062091 | NCBI WGS metagenome assembly JABAHQ01 (sample SAMN14534359, study PRJNA622989) | marine sediment metagenome | biome: marine biome [ENVO:00000428]; feature: marine pelagic biome [ENVO:01000023]; material: deep marine sediment [ENVO:00002113] | place: India: Gulf of Kutch | collected...
ATCAAAATTGTCGATCGATTCTACGTCGAGGAGGTTGATCCTGAGGCGTTGGTGGATGGCGCCATCAGCGGCACATTGGAGCAATTGGATCCCCATACGGTTTATATTTCGAAAGATCGCTTGAAGGAGATCAATGAGCAGTTTCAAGGTGAATTTGAGGGCATAGGAATCGAGTTTGTGGTTAATAATAAGTTTCCCACGATTGTTTCCCCGATTTCAGGGTCTCCTTCCGAAGAGGTGGGGCTGCGTCCGGGTGACAAAATTATCAAAATCGAGGGCGCCTCTACTTATGGCATAACGGAGCAAGGGGTTCGGGAAAAACTTTTAGGCCGCAAAGGTACGACGGTCACGATTCAAATCATGCGCCCGGGTTTTGAGGAGCCCTTCGATGTAACGATTACCCGAGACAAGATTCCCATTTATAGCCTGACTGCAGCGTTTATGATGGACGAGAAAACTGGGTTCATCAAGGTGGGGCGTTTCGCCCAAACCACAAAGGATGAGTTTGAAGAAGCCTTGCAAAATCTGGATGCACAGGGCATGAGGCAACTCATTCTGGATCTGAGGGGCAATTCGGGTGGCTATCTGGAGCAAGCTGTGGAAATGGCTGACAAGCTTTTGCAGGAAGGGAAACGGATTGTTTACACACGAGGCAGAATTCCGAGTTCAAATGAGGATTATTACTCGACCGCAGACGTCACCCACCCGGGAATTCCTTTAATTGTACTTATTGACCATGGCTCTGCCAGTGCATCAGAAATTGTTGCAGGGGCAATGCAGGATTGGGATCGTGGATTGATCGTCGGAGTCACCAGCTTCGGAAAAGGACTGGTGCAGAATCAAGTTGCTCTGAAGGACGGTTCGGCACTACGAGTGACCATTGCTCGCTATTACACGCCGAGTGGTCGCTTGATTCAGCGAGCGTATGACAATGGTATCCACGAGTATATCTCCGAAGGCTGGGATGATGTCGATCCAAATGCCATGGCAGACAGCACTGCGAACAAACCGGTTTTCACCACGAGCACGGGCCGAAAGGTCTATGGAGGAGGGGGGATTTCACCCGATGTGTTTGTCAAGTCGAAATCCCTCGCAAAGTCAACGATTAAACTCATGCAACGACAGGTTTTTCTTGAATTTGGTTCAAAGTATGCGACGAAACACCGGGATTTGAAACGCGATTTTGCCACGTTCAGGAACGGTTTTGAAGTAGACGCACAGATGGTTCAGGACGTCCTTTCATTGGCTAAATCGAAAGGTGTTGAAGTTGAGCAAGAACATATCGAACGCGACGAAAGTTTCATTAAGCGACGCATTAAAAGCCAAATAGCACGGCACTTATGGGGATCGGTAGAGTATCATCAGATCGAAATCCTCGGTGATGAACAGGTACAGAGCGCATTGAAATTGTTTTCGGAGGCTGCCAAAATTGCAGGTCTCAACACGGAGCCATAGGCAGTACGCTTTGGCCCAAAGGCTGTAAATTAAAAAAAATGTTGACTTTTAGTCTTAAATTAGTTATACTTTTGCAACATTTTTGGAAAATCGCGGTGTCTCTCTACCAACTAAACTAAGCCAAGGGAGGAAAAAGAGTAATGGATTTGTTGGAACTGTTCAACAAGGGTGGCGGATTCATGTGGCCGATTTTGATCTGTCTTGTGATTGGAATTGCCATCAGTCTGGAACGTTTTTGGACTCTGTCCCGTGCATCAGTTAATACCCGCAAATTTTTAAACACCATTAAGAAAGCTTTGAATGAAGGTGGGGTTCAAGCAGCTACGGAGGTTTGCGCGAATACGCGAGGGCCGGTTGCTTCCATTTTCCACGCAGGCCTGCTGCGCGTTGATCGTGGCGTGGAACATGTCGAGAAGGCGATCATGAATGCCGGATCGATTGAGATGGCTTTCCTGGAAAAAGGCCTCGTATGGTTGTCTACCATCGTGAGTATTGCGCCAATGTTGGGATTCCTTGGAACCGTTTGGGGCATGATCGAAGCATTCAGGTCCATTGAACAGGCCAATGATATTTCTCCATCGATTGTCGCAGGCGGTATTTCCGTTGCGTTATTAACCACGCTTTTCGGTTTGGTTGTGGCGATTATCGTGCAATTCTTTAACAACTATTTCGTGTCCAAAGTTGACAAGCTCATCGTTGATATGGAAGAAAGTTCTGTTGACTTTGTCGATACACTCATTGAGATGGAGAAAGAGAAAGAGGGGGTAAAAGCAGCCTAAGAAGCTTTCCCTTTCTTCGATTTTTTGAAACCTTTTCGGTTCTTATCCATTCTATTAGTAGACGCTAATCGAGGTAGATGACTTTTCTATGTCTACGATAATTTGTTAACCCTCATTGGTTAGGGAGTATTCTCTATGTTAGTTGAGAAAAAGAAATCCCGTATGACCGAAATTCCGATGGCTTCACTTGCGGATATCGCCTTTCTACTGTTGATTTTCTTTCTTGTAACGACGACCATTGATGTTGACCGGGGGATCGGCCTCACGCTGCCGGCAAAGGGTGAACAGACAGAAGTCCGAACCAAGAATATTACGAACCTACTGATCAACGCTCAGGGTGAAGTGCTATTGGATGACGAGATTGTACCTGTTAATGAAATCCATCGCATTATAGAGCGTAAGCTTGAAGAAAATCCTAAATTAATCGTTTCGGTGAAAACGGATAGAGAAACCCAGTACGATACTTATATCCAAGCTTTGGACGAGCTTAAAGTGGCCAACGCAACCCGAATATCCATTGCTGAGCCCGAAAAGTGAATAGGAGGGTGTTGTGAAGTTCGAAAGCAAACAAAAAGCCAAAAGTGGTATTCCACTTTCCTCGTTACCGGACATCGTTTTCCTTCTGTTGATTTTTTTCATGGTGTCCTCAGTGTTTAAAGAGTTTTCCGGGTTACCGGTTAGGCTTCCAAGTGCAAGAAAAATTGAGAAGCTTCAAGGAAAACGAGATGTCGCCTATTTATGGATCAGCAAAGACGGCACGGTCTCAATCGATGACAAGTTTGTGGATATGAATGATATTTCCAAGATCATGTATCAGAAACGAATCGATCCTCTTCATCCTTTGAAACTCGTGTCCATGAAGATTGATAAAGACACGAAAATGGGAGACGTGACGGATGTCCAAGAGGAGCTTCGGGAAGCTGATGCGTTAAATATAAACTATTCCGCTAAACCAGCATTTTAAATAATTAGAGGTGAGTTGTTATGAAAAAGAATCCAGATGCGAACTTAAAACTGAAGTATCGCAAAGTGATTGAAATCAGCATGGTTATTTCATTATTTCTGATGATCCTGATTTTTCAATCCTTGCGAGCAATTGATCTGGAAGCCACGGAAACGGAAACGCCAGAAATCCAAATTGAGGTGGCAGATATACCTCCAACCGAGCAGATTAAGAAGCCACCTCCGCCACCAAAACCATCTGTGCCCATTCCGACTGAAAGCGAAGATGTGCCAGAGGATTTGACCATCGAATCTACGGATCTTGATTTGTCCGATATTCCGGAACCGCCGCCTCCACCACCAGAAGATGATGGCAATGTCAATATATTTGTTGCTTATGACGAAGAACCACGACCAATCGGCGGATTTAGAGCAATCCAACGTGCTTTGAAATACCCAGAGATTGCCCGTAAGGCTGGTATCGAGGGTAAAGTTATTGTGCACGTTCTTGTAAACAAACAGGGCGAAGTCGAGAACACAAGAATTCTCAAGTCTCTTGGACACAGCGGTTGTGATGATGCAGCCATCAACGCAATTAAAAGCGTGAAGTGGAAACCTGCACTTCAAAGAGACAAGCCTGTTAAGGTTTGGGTGGCTATTCCGGTTATTTTTAAGCTGAAATAAAGTCGCGAAGCAAGTCAGTTATCAGAAGGCGGTGCACTTCTTAATGCACCGCTTTTTTATTTTTGTCCAGTACTTTTTGTATATCGGCATGCGTTTCTTCCGATTGTTCTGGATACCCCTTGTTCCTTTCTCCGCCACAGTCGGTTCGTTGATAATACTGGTCTCCGGATGTTTCAATCCGTTCGCACCTGAATTAGATGAAGGCCAGGATTTAACCAATGTCATTACTGAGCAACAATCCCCGAAAGAAGTCCTAGAAAACTTTCAGCTCGCCTACACTTTTAAAGATTCTCTGATTTATAGCGACGTGTTAGACGAGTCTTTTGTGTTCGAATATTTTGACCCGAACTTAGGCCCCTCGGGAAGCTTCGTAACCTGGGGAAGGGATACAGATTTGAAAACAACCGGAAGGCTGTTCCGGACGTTCGATGTCATCGACCTTAAGTTTCTGAATACAATTTTTTCAGAACGGGAAGGTGGCCGCGAGAAACGGTTCATAAGATTCAATTTAAGTTTATTTGGCTCTGAATTCAATTTCATAATCACTGGCACCGCCATATTCACATTCGAACAAAGTGACCAAGACAACAAATGGCGTATTGTCAGATGGAAAGACGAATCAGATTTGTAGTCACGGGGAATATTTTTTTAATAAGCGTTGTTCTGTGTAATTAACTGTTAAAAGATTCACCCATTAGAGACTGTTCAATAATACAAAATTCTCGAAAACGAATGCAATGTATTGTATGCGCTCACACTATGCTTTCCACATAGTGTGTGACTGAATTCACAAAAGCTAATTAATTATTGAACAAGTTCCATTAGTATTTTTTGAATTGATTGCCCAAAGCGACAACTCTTAAATGGCCACGGATTCACAAGAAACGAATGCATACATAGTGCAGAAGCGCAGAGAATTTGAGGGTTTAGCGTTTGAGCACATGGATTCGTTGTACAGCACCGCGTTAAGGATGACAAAAAACGAGTTAGACGCCGAAGATTTGGTTCAAGATGTTTATGTACGCGCTTTCAGGTTTTTTCACAAATTCAAAAGGGGAAGTAATTTTAAGGCGTGGATATTCAAGATTTTAACCAACACATTCATAAATCAATATAGAAAGAAATCCAAGCAGCCTCCTCGCGTTGAATTTGATAAAATAAGCTCTGTTTATGTCGAGAATGTGAATGACGATGAGGCGTCTACTCAATTTCCGGAGAAGTTTAAAGAGAGCAATTACGATGCTTTATTTGATGATGAAATCGTTTCCGCACTGGGGCAATTATCGGATGATTTCCGAACCGTGGTGATTTTGGCGGACATCGAATCATTTTCATATAAAGAAATTGCCGAAATTGTCGGATGTCCGATCGGAACGGTTATGTCACGACTTTCGCGAGGGAGAAAGCAACTCCAAAATTATTTGATGGAATACGCAGTCCGTAGTGGCATTATTGACAAACCAGACTAAGACCATGTACAAAGTGGAGGATGTTTAAGCAATGAGACAAGATTGTAACAGTTTTTCGGCACTGATTACAGGCTACATCGATGGCGAGTTGAAACCCAGGGAGTATGAAGAGGTCAAAGCGCACCTAGAAACCTGTCCGCATTGTATGGAAAGATACGAAGAAGAGAACGACGTCAAACGCTTAATTCACGAAAGAGTGCCTCTTGTAAAGGCGCCTATTTATCTACAACGACGGATCAGGAGACAATTGTTAAGAAATGGGGAGACACCGGGATTTTGGAATCTGCTCAACCTGATATTCGAATATCGCCCTGTGGCGGCTTCGTTGGCCGTTGCTGTGATTGCTTGCCTGGTCGTCCTGCCAGCCGCACAGTTGCTTTTCCAGCCGTTCGATGCCAATTTGGCAACCTCAGATCAAGTCTATGAGAGAGCTGAATTGAAAGGCGAAATCATTTGTTTAGATTGTGAGTTCCTATCCCGAGATGTGAAGGGGTTGGTTCACAATAAATTCGGCCATCGTCCGGGATTGAAAGCAGAGGATGAAACAGTTTGGACTTTTTTGCATACAGAAAATCACCAGGAACTATTTCGAAAACCCGAGTTGCTGCGACGGCAGGCTGTGGTTTCAGGTACCCTATTCACAAATTCTCACTATATTCAGATAGAAAGCTATAGGCTGCTCTGATCTCTACCCAAAAGTTGTTGAGGCCAGAATTAAACCTCGAAGATGGCAATACCTTCGAGGTTTTTTTATTGGCTTTAAGGAATAATTGGAAGGAGTAATTTGTTTCACGGGTTAAAATAATTTTTGCACAAAAGGGCATGTAATTTTTTGTGCCAATATGTGTCAAGAGTTTCAATGAGGAAAGGAGGTGAGAGGTCAAGTTATTTCAAAGAGTTAATACTGATAAATTCCGTCCTACTATTAATTTAAAGGAGGTCTTTATGAACGCTCAGAGAGTATTGACAACTGTTTTAGGTATTGCATTGGTTTTTGCAGTTGTTGTCGTGGGGAATCTCGCAGCACAGGATCATGATCCGAAGCCCCTTACCAAAGAACAGAAGCAGATGATGAAAAACAAGGCCATGAAAAACATGGACAGATTCATGTCCAGCAAACAGGCGATGATGAAGCTTCCGGAGCACCTGAAGGAAACCCAGGAAGAATACATCGAATATGGAGAAAAATTGTTTAACTCCAAAGATGCACTCAGCACAAACGGTCAGGCTTGTACGAGCTGTCATCCCGGCGGTGGAACCACTGGCGGTGAAGCAGAAACTCCCATGAAGAGCGAACTGACCGGCAAACCTTACAAGCTCCCCATTCCAACCCTTGTCGGCGCTGCAGCGACATTTCCAAAATATAAAGTTCCGAATGATGCAGTTATCACGGTCGGTGATATGGCCAACAACTGTGTTATGATGTTTATGGCAGCGCAACCTTTGGATCACAAGAGCAAAGAGTTTAAGGCGCTGAGCGCGTATGTTACCACTTTGAGTAATGATGATAAGGTATCTGTTGGCGAAGTCCCCGAAATGATGAAAAAGATGATGGGTAAAAAGAACTGATCTGGTTTTAGTCTCTTATAAAGAAAGCGAGCGCGGTGATTTTCAGGTGGGGACGAAAGTCACCGCGTTCTTTTTGTGCCTTCACATGCAAGAAATATTAAACTAACAAACCAGGAGAGTATGAAAAGACTGAAATGTTCCTTTGTTACAATAGTGTTTGTGGTTTTTGGAACGGCAGTCGCGACGGCTCAAGATAATAGCGATGACACTGACTGGAAGAATACCCCACAAACAGCTTTTCTGAAGAGTGAAATCGTACAGACCTATCAATGTACGAGCTGCCATACAATCGCCGAACGTGGTGGTACAGTTGGGCCGAGATTGAATCAAATTGGTAACCGCAGGAGAGAAGAGTGGCTCAAACGCTGGTTGTCCGACCCACAACAGGTGAAACCGGGTACCAAAATGCCCAAGTTTGATTTTAGCCCGGAACAATTGGATATGGCTGTAGGATACCTGACCAAAATGAAAAAAGAGTTGGAAACAGAACAAATACTGGCCAAAGATGTCCCCGTAGTTGATAAAGGAGACCTGTTATTCGAGGATTATGACTGTCTGGCTTGCCATCGTATTGGTTCAACGGGGAGATTTGTTGGTCCGGACTTGACCTGGGTGGGCATCAGGAAGACCGAGGCTTGGGAACAGGTTTGGCTTGCCGATCCGCCCGCATTCAAACCGGATACGTTTATGCCGAACTTTCACATTCCTGAAAAAGGAATCGAGGCATTGGCAGCATATCTCCACACCCAGCAAGGCCAGGAAAACTCTGAGTCACAGGAGTGGGAATTTCGAACCAACTTTTTTCTGGGAAATGATGCCAAGGAGAGAGGGGAATTGGTGTTTAAACGTTTTGCCTGTTGGGCTTGTCACGGAGAGGCAGGAAGCGGAGGCATACGAAATCCAAACATGGCCCCAAATGAAATCATGCCTGGTTTGAAGAAAACAGCCGTGAACTACACCAAGGAAGAACTCCTGGCGAGACTCAAGGAAAAGACATTTCCCGAGCCGCTGGATCCGAACAAACCGGCTCCACCCTTTTCCTGCCCTGATTACGGAAACTACATGGAAGAGTCAGAATTCGGTGACTTGTATGCTTATTTGAAATCTTTTGCACCTAAAAGGAGTAAATGGCGATTTAACTAGACTGGTGTCTGAATGAAAACAGCCTTTCGAGACATTCCGCTATGGGGTAGGTTGGAATCTCGACGCCTAAAATGAATAGTTTCCGTCTCAAAAGATGGCCGGAATGACGTGATTCTTCCGTTTTCGTTCAGACACTAACCAGAAGAATTTCATTTCGGATCCTCCGCAGGGAGGGGCGAGAGTTCCCGGTTTTACGCCGCTTAGCAATATCTCCCATAACTGATGTTTTTAAAACTAACCAAAGTGAAGGAGTATAATACTGTGTTAAGTAAGAATTTTGTGAAAATTACTTTGACTGCTGGTTTATTGCTGTCGTCCGTTCTCGTACTTACAAGGTTAAGTACAACAGAAAGTGTCGCAAAAGCCATTGGAGCCGAAGCGGCCCTAAACGGTGGTTCCGTTACCGGGATCGTGAGTTTCCCTGAGGAATATCCCGAAAAGCAAAAGATAACCATCACCAAAGATCAGCAGGTTTGCGGGGCGTTTCAATACTCGGAAGTATTTGTGGTTTCCGAAGACAACCATGGACTGAAGAATGTGGTTATTACACTCGTGGACGCAGAAGGAGAAAAGAAATCGGGCGGAGGTCAAACAGCAACTCTGAATCAAGAGGGCTGTCGCTATATTCCACATGTTCAGGCTCTACCTGTTGGAACGGAACTTGAGATTTTGAATAATGATGGCATTTTGCACAATGTCCATGCGTATTTTGATGGTCTGGACCCCAAGAATACGGTTTTCAATAAAGCTCAGCCAAAATTCTTGAAAAAAATCACCCAAAAGCTCGATAAAGTTGGAACCTATTATTTCAAGTGCGACGTTCACGATCACATGAGCGCCTATATTGCGGTGATGGATCATCCTTTTTATGCCGTCACAGATGAAAGCGGTAAGTTCACCATCACCGATGTTAGTCCGGGGTCGTACAAGGTTCGTGCCTGGCATGAAGCATTGGGAACCCTTGAAAAAGAGGTGATCGTCGAAGCTGGCAAAGCCGCCGAAGTCAATTTCGAAATCCTGCCAAATGAATAGTTGAAAGGCGAGTTGTATGAAGGTGAGTAAGCTTTTCTCCGTCGGTCTGTTTGTTTTTGTATTAGTATTCGTTTCGTGTCAGTCCGATCAGCCTTTTGAAGACACCATCGGCACCTGGAACATCCCGGAAGATCAGATCTTTTTCGGTGGCGTGAGTAAAGATGGCATCCCATCGCTGTTTGATCCTGAAACGATCCCTGCTTCTGAGGCAGATTATCTCAGTGATGAAAATCTGGTGGTCGGGATCGTGGTCGATGGACAGGCAAGAGCGTATCCTTACGCCATTCTCGACTGGCATGAGGTGGTCAACGAGACGTCTCCAGGCAATAGCCTCATTACCATAAGTTATTGTCCGTTGACGGGCACGGCGATTGTTTTTGATGGAAATAATGCGGGACGGAATTTGACATTTGGGGTCTCCGGATTGCTCTTTAATAACAACCTCATCATGTTCGATAGGCAGACGGACAGCCATTGGCCACAGATGCGTTTACAAAGTGACCAGGGCGTCTTGAAGGACACCAGGCAAAAGGTCATTCCATCAATAGAAACATCATGGGGGACGTGGAAGAAGTTATTCCCTAACAGTGTGATCCTTTCCACCGACACCGGACATGATCGTCCTTACAATATCCCGGGCTCCGCTTATCCCGGTTACACCAATCTAAATTCCAAATTTCTTTTCCCGGTGACATTGAATGATAGACGGCTGCCCACCAAGCAACGCATTCATGGTGTGATGTTTGGAGAAGGCCCCGATAATTACAAAACAAAGGTTTACTTGATTGATTTAGCACAGAAATCTCGCCTCATCAATGACGTAGTTGAGGACAATCCAGTTCTGGTAGTCGATAGCGGTAAGGATAACTTCGTGATCTCCTACCTTCGAGACGTGAACGGACAAACTTTGACCTTTCGCTTGGATGAAGACGTTACGGAGTTTCCGTTTACTTTCAAGGATGATGAAACGAGCTCCACCTGGAATGTACTCGGTGAGGCCATTGATGGACCGCTGGCTGGAATGAAGTTAGAAAGAACTTCATCGTACAACGCTTACTGGTTTGCCTGGGGTGCCTTCTTTCGCCGGGCGGAGATCCACGGCCAGTAAGGACCGAATAATTCAATTTGAAATTTGTAAATTTGTTCAAAAAAACCTTGAATTTGAGATTTTTAATCTTTATCTTGTTATTTTAAGGCTAAAGCATAAAAATGAACGTACGGTATCTAAAACTCCACATTCACATTTATCACCGACATGATGGCTATCACTGGTTTGGCGCCGGGTTATGTGAGTGTGTAAATTTTTGATACGTTAATTCGTTCTTAAACCAAAATTCACATAACCCACTATCAACATTTGGTAGTGGGTTTTTTGTTTTATGAAAGTTGATAAAGTCTAATTGAAGGTTCGGAGATGGTTTTAAAAATTGGTTTACCGAAAGGGAGTTTACAAGAGGCCACGCTGAATTTGTTGAGCAAGGCCGGATTTAATTTCTCCATTCGCGAACGATCCTATTTTCCCGCTAGCGACGACGAGGAGATGGAAGCCATTCTCATCCGTGCTCAGGAAATTGCCGCTTACATTTACGATGGCGTTTTAGACGCGGGGATAACGGGGAAAGATTGGATTATGGAGAACGGCGCGGAAGTCGTAGAAGTGGCAGAATTGGTGTATTCTAAAGTCAGTTTTCGGCCTGTGAGATGGGTTGTGGCCGTCCCGGAAAACTCGGATATAAAGAGCGTTCAGGACTTAAACGGAAAAAGGATTGCCACAGAGGCCGTGAACCTCACCAAAGATTATTTAAAAAAACACAATGTGCAGGCAGAGGTTGAATTTTCCTGGGGTGCTACAGAAGCCAAAACTCCGGAATTAGTGGATGCCATCGTGGAGATCACGGAATCGGGTAGCTCACTGCGTGCGAACAAACTCCGAATCGTAGACACCGTTATGACTTCTACGGTGCGGCTGATTGCCAATCAGCAAAGTTACAAGGAGCCCTGGAAGAAGGAAAAGATCGACAGCATCGCCATGCTCATGCAAGGAGCCATTCACGCTTCGGGAAAAGTCGGACTGAAGCTTAATCTAAAGCAAAGAGATATCGAAAAAATTCGGGAGATTCTGCCGGCCATGAAGCGACCCACCATTTCCCCTCTTTTGGGGAATGAGTGGGTAGCCCTGGAAACCATCGTCGACGAGAAAATCGTGCGTGAAATCATGCCGTTATTAAAGAAAGCCGGTGCGGAAGACATCATTGAATATCCGTTAAATAAAGTCATTTACTAGCATGCTAAAGGTATTCCATTCTCCGGAAGATTATTTATCCAGTCGCACCGTTTCCACCGTTTCCAGTTTGGACGTGATCCGACAAGTTTCGGACATTATTTCGGAAGTCAGACAGCACGGCAATGAAGCGGTTCGGGAATTCACCCACCGGTTTGACCAGGTCCGCTTGCAGGAACTGAAGGTGTCTCAGGACGAGATTGATGAAGCTGTCGAAAAGCTGCACCCGGAGATAAAAGCCATCTTTTTATCAGCCATCGAAAATGTGAGACAGTTTCATGAAAAGCAGCTTCCGCAAACCTGGATTGAACACACGAGCGATGGCAGCAGCTTTGGAATGCAGTACACGCCCATTGAGCGAGTTGGCTGTTATGTCCCGGGTGGAACTGCGGGTTATCCTTCTTCGGTGATTATGACGGTTGTTCCTGCGCAAATCGCTGAGGTCGAGCAAATTTTACTCGTTACCCCACCGACAAAAGACTGCCGAGTCAACGAACTTGTGTTAGCCGCTGCAGGCCTGCTTGGAGTTAAGGACATTTTTGCCATAGGAGGGGCGCAAGCAATGGCGGCCCTGGCTTTTGGTACGAGAACCATTCCGAAAGTAAATAAAATTGTCGGCCCCGGAAATGTTTATGTCAATGAGGCCAAACGGCAGTTGTTTGGCGTGGTGGGCATTGATTCTCTGGCAGGGCCAACTGAAGTGGTCATTTTAGCAGACGAAAGCAGCAATGCTGAATATGTCACCCAGGATTTATTTGCACAGGCAGAACACGATCCTGAAGCCAGGGCAATTCTGGTGACGCCTTCCCAAACAGTTGCGGAAAAAGTGCAGGAGAAGGCAGAAGCAAAGGTGCAAAAGGCTGCTCGCAATGATATTCTGAAATCGGCACTGAAAGACTTTGGCGCTGTGGTGTTGGTTTCGGACTTGGATGTGGGTACTGATTTGGTGAATGAAATTGCACCCGAACATCTGCACATCATGACCAGAAATGCGGATAGCCTCCTGTCCTCCATTCGAAATGCCGGTGCCATCTTTTTGGGCGCGTCCACGCCGGTCGTGTTGGGAGATTATTGCAGCGGTCCCAATCACGTCCTGCCTACGGCACAGACGGCAAAGTTTTCGTCTTCTCTCAATGTTCTGGATTTTATGAAATTTTCCTCTGTTCTCAAATATTCGAAAACGCGATTCCAGGAACTTGCTCCCGCGGTTGCAAAGTTTGCTGAATTGGAGGGGCTGCTCAATCACAAACAATCTGTGGAAATTCGGAATGAGTAATTTTCTGCACACGGTCAAACCCGTCATTCAGACGCTCAAACCGTATTCGCTGAAAAGCTTTGATTTTGACATCAAGTTAAACCAAAACGAAAGCCCTTATGACCTGCCACCGGAGTTCAAAAAGGAAATTTTGGAGGAATTCTCCAGGCTTCCCTGGAATCGTTATCCATCTTACACCAACCATCGTTTAACAGAAAAGCTGGCTGCGTTTTTGGAGGTTGAACCGGACCGGGTTCTGATTGGGAACGGCTCAAATGAGTTACTACAAATGCTCATATCCCTAATCGTGCCGGCCAGAAGTAAAATATTGCTTGTCACGCCGACGTTTGCGATTTATCAGCAATTAGCCCGACTTGCCGAAGCCGAGATTTCCGAAATTGAATTTGCCTCAGATTGGTCTTTCCCGGTCGAGATGATTATTTCGTATTTAAAGGAGCGCCCGGTTAATCTCTGCATTCTTTGTTCGCCGAATAGCCCCACCGGTGTGAATTTGCAACAAGGCGATTTGATGCGAATTTTGGAATCGACTCATGGACTGGTTTTGCTGGATGAGGCTTATCACGAGTTCTCCGAGAGTCGCTGTTTAGAGCTGCAAAAGCGCTTTGGCAATTTGATCATTTCTCGAACGTTTTCGAAAGCGATGGGCTTGGCTGGTTTGCGAATTGGTTACTTGGTTGCAGAACCGGAGTTGATGCGAGCAATCAGCAAAGCCAAGTTGCCGTACAATTTAAACATTTTTTCCGAGTTTGTAGCCGGGAAATTGCTTGAAAGCCCAAAGCTCATCGAACACAACATTGAGAAGATTTTGGAGGCGAAAAAAACGCTTTTCGAACAATTGCAAAGCATAGAACAGCTTAGAGTGTATACCTCTCATACTAATTTCTTTATGGTCGAAACGAAATTTCCAGCAGGACAAGTATTTGAGAGGTTAGCGCAAACGGGGATTCTGATTCGTGACATTTCAGGGTATCATCCAAGACTCAAAAGCATGCTGAGAATTACAGTGGGAACACCTGAAGAAAATAGGAATCTGGTTGCAAACCTGAGAAAAATCCTGGAAAAAATGGATTCGCCGCAATAGTTTAAGAAATAAAAACCGTCGGGAGCCCGAAATGACTGCCACAAGAATTGAACGAAAAACCAAAGAGACCGATATCGCCGTGCAATTCGAGATCTTTGGTAAAGGGGAATACAGCCTCGATACGGGTGTCGGCTTTTTTGATCACATGCTGGAACTGTTTGCTTTTCACGGAGGATTCGATTTGACGGTGAAATGCAAAGGAGACCTGAAGGTGGACGCCCATCACACGGTCGAAGATACCGGCATCGTCCTGGGCCAGGCGTTTAAAAAGCAACTGCCTAAGGATAAAAGAATTGTACGTTACAGCGCGGCCCATGTACCCATGGACGAAACCCTGGTCAGAGCGGTGGTGGACATTTCAGGACGAGCTTATTTGGTGTTTGATGCCGAGTTTGAACTCACCAAAGTTGGGGAATTCGAGACGGAGTTGGTAAACGAATTCTTCAGAGCATTCGTGAATCATGCACAACTCAATTTGCACTTGACTGTCCTTTATGGCAAAAACACCCACCATAGAATTGAAGCGCTATTCAAAGCGACGGCCGTTGCATTACGTCAGGCCATACAGATTGAACCAACACTCAGCGGACCGGCCTCATCCAAAGGAGCTTTGATGGAATGATCTCAATCGTCGATTACGGGGTTGGCAATTTAAAAAGCCTGGAGAATGCGCTCAATTATTTGGACTTCGATTGCAAACGCATAAACGCCCCCGAAGAAGTTGCCAGAGTGGAGAAAATGATTCTGCCTGGTGTGGGCGCTTTTGGGTACGCCATGCAAAACATTGAAGCTTTGCGTTTAAAAGCTGCTTTAATTGAAACGGCAAATAGAGGGGTGCCGGTCCTGGGCATTTGCCTGGGGATGCAGATCTTTTTCACATTTAGTTCGGAGGGCGGCAACCAAGCCGGACTAAATTTAATTCAGGGCGCCGTGAAAAGAATAGCAGGTCCGCTTAAGGTGCCACATATTGGCTGGAATGAGATTCAGTCCAAATCTTCCATTTTGTTTAAGAATTTACCCTCCACTCGTTTTGGCTATTTCGTGCATTCTTATTATTGTTTACCCGAAAACGAAAGTTGGGTCACGGCTACCACGGAATACGGAGAAACGTTTGTTTCAGCGGTGGAAAGGGATAATGTGTTTGGGGTGCAATTCCATCCGGAGAAAAGCCAGGAGTTGGGACTTAAGATTTTGCAAAATTTTGCAGAGCTTTGATATGCTGGTAATCCCCGCTATCGACATAAAAGATGGAAAATGCGTGCGGCTCAAGCAGGGTGAGTTTTCCCAGCAGACCATTTATATGGAGGATCCGCTGGAAACGGCTTTGAACTTTCAGCAACAGGGAGCAAAAATGCTTCACGTGGTTGATTTGGATGGCGCCAAAGAAGGTCACTCTCTGAATAATGAGCTAATTCAAAAATTGACAAAGGCGGTTAAAATTCCCATTCAACTTGGTGGTGGCATCCGGTCTTTAAAACAGATCGGAGAGCGTTTGAATTGGGATGTCGATCGAGTCATCATTGGAACGTTAGCGATTAAACAGCCGAACGTGGTAAAAATTGCTCTGGAAGCCTTTGGCGGAGAAAAAATTTTACTTGGCGTGGATGCGCGAGAGGGAAAAGTGGCCGTGGAGGGATGGCAGCAAAACTCCGAGTTGACGGCAATGGATTTGGTAGAAACTTTCAAACTGGCTGGTCTGAGCAGAGTTATCTACACCGACATTTCCCGCGATGGCATGCTATCCGGACCCAATATCAGAGCGACAAAGCAAATCGCCGTCAAATCGGGTTTGAAAGTGACGGCCTCCGGCGGGATTTCTTCGAAAGAAGATTTGGACGATCTGGGTAAGTTGGAGCCGTTTGGAGTAGACAGCGCCATCGTTGGGCGGGCATTTTATGAACGACGAATTTTACCCGAGGAAGTATTTTAATGCTGGCGAAACGCATCATCCCCTGTTTGGATGTGAAAGATGGTCGGGTCGTTAAGGGAGTGCAATTTGAAAATCTACGCGATGCCGGCGATCCGGTGCAGCTTGCAAAGTATTATGTTGAAGAGCGGGCTGACGAATTGGTGTTTCTGGATATTGCTGCCTCGAAAGAAAAGCGGCCGCTGGTTTTTGATGTGGTGGAGAAAATTGCACGGGAAGTGTTCATTCCGTTTACCATCGGAGGCGGGCTTACGTCATGCGAAGAAATCAGGGAGATCTTAGCGCGGGGAGCCGACAAGGTGAGCTTAAACACAGCGGCGGTCAAAACTCCGTGCCTCATTTCGCAGGCAGCCGACAGTTTTGGCTCGCAGTGTGTCGTGGTGGCCATCGACGTCAAGGGAACGGCGGCAAACCGTTGGCAGGTGTTCACCCACGGTGGCAGCCAACCCACAGGACTGGACGCCTTGGAATGGGCGCAGCGGGTGGCGTCTCTGGGTGCGGGCGAGATTCTGCTAACCAGCATGGACAGAGATGGCAGCAAAAGCGGCTTTGACCTCAAAATTACGCGTTCCATTTCTACCTCAGTGAACGTTCCTGTCATCGCTTCCGGCGGAGGGGGTGATTTGTCTCATTTTGCAGAAGTCTTCACTACCGGACGTGCAGATGCGGCTCTGGCAGCTTCCATTTTTCACTTCAACCAGTTTCGTATTCAAGATGTAAAATCGTATTTGTTGGGTAACAACATTAGTGTCAGAATCTAATCTAAAACATTGAGAAGTGGTATGGATAAAGTGAGTGAACTAAAGTTTGACGAAAGAGGATTTATCCCGGCTGTTGTCCAGGATGTCCAAACCAAGGAAGTGCTCATGGTCGCTTACATGAACAAAGAGAGCTTGCAACGAACGTTGACAGACAAAAAAGCGTGCTACTTTTCGCGTTCCCGACAGAAGCTCTGGTTGAAGGGAGAGAACAGCGGCAACGTTCAAAATGTCAAGTCCATTAGATATGACTGTGACGCCGATACCCTGCTTCTGGCCGTCGAGCAAACCGGTGTAGCCTGTCACACTGGCAACAAATCGTGCTTTTATCGTGTCCTGACTTAATTTCAAATTGGAGAAACTTTTTGACTGAATTTAAGAAATTCGCCGGACTTTTGGCTGAGCAAAGCGGTGAAATCATTCGTCAGTATTTTAGAACGCCGTTTTCAGTTGAGAACAAGCGCGATGCCTCACCGGTAACCATTGCCGACCGGAAAGCCGAAGAAGTGATGCGTGAACTCATCATGAAGGAATTCCCGCAACACGGGATCATCGGGGAAGAAGCGGACAACCACCAATCTGACGCCGAATACAAATGGGTTTTGGATCCCATCGACGGTACGTTGAATTTTATCTGCGGGGGATGGATGTTTGGCACCCTCATCGCGCTGCTCCAAGAAAATGAGCCGATATTGGGTGTGATTCACCAACCCATCCTGAATGAGTTGGTGGCCGGAGACAATGTTAGCACAACGTTCAACGGCGAGAACGTACGGGTGCGCAATTGTGATACAATTTCTGATGCCGCTTTGCTTACGACGGATCCTTATCTCATAAAGCAGTATCAAAATTTTGAGGCATTTGAGAAGTTACGCCGGTCCGTGAAAATCTACCGCGGTTGGGGGGATTGTTACGGATATGTGCTCTTGGCCACCGGGCAGGTGGATATCATGCTAGACCCGATTATGCATTTCTGGGATGTCATGGCTCTTCTTCCAGTGATACGTGGAGCCGGCGGTGTGATCACCGACTACCACGGTCAAAATCCTGTGAACGGAACAAGCATCATTGCCTCCGGTAAGGAAATCCATCCGACGGTGGTTGCGATGCTCAATCCGTGACGCCATTCACTCTCCCCATACGAGTATTCCTCCTCCCAAAAGTTGCACGCACGATTGCACAGACCTTTTGCCAGTTTTTCTCCCGGTTGTTCTATGATGACTGCAAGCTGTCATCATTATTGAATTCTTGTTCAACAATGTTTTCAAAAAAGCATTCCGATATAAACAATAACTGCTTTTACATTCTTGATTTGTGGAGTCCACCGTATCGTTTCTTGCAGAGATTTATGGGTTTGAGCTCTGATTTCGTCCAAAGAGGGATCAGGCGGGCTTTTTCCCATTCGGAATGTAGATCGTCATCATTGCTTCGCGGATATCGGATGGAACCGTGGAGAGTTTGCCATTTTCGAGAAACATGCCGGTGGCGGTGCCCGTGACAATCAGCTTACCCGTCTCTTTGTTATAGATTTCGTGCTGCCAGGTGGCTTTTCTTTTGTCTATTTCGATAAACCATCCATAAATTTCCAAGATATCCATTAGTTGTGCCGGCCGTCTGTATTGCAGGGTCACTTCGGTAAGATGCACTTGAATTCGACGGTCGGCCAAACGGGCCAGGCTGTAACCCAGTTCTTCAAAAAAATCGGTTCTTGCATCTTCCAAATAAGTCAAATATTGAGCATTGTTTACGTGACCGTAGGCATCAATGTGATGATTTCGCACCTTAACCAACGTTTTCTTCTTTTCGGGCATGGCAGTCTCAGATATCAATCCCATTTCTGGTCATCGAAGAGTCGCAGCACTTCAATCTTCTCGTCCGTGGTCAAATTGTATTGATCGATGATTCGCCAAAGGTTTTCACCCTTTTCTATCCGCTTTTGGATTTCTCGTAAGATTTTCGGATCGGGGGAGTGCTTTGATTCAGAATCACTCATAGGTTTTACTCAATAGGCTATGTGCTTTCTTATCATCCGTGGTGCTGAGCACAACCAGGCTGCCTTTTTCGGTGGCCGTGGCGTATGCTTGTTCGATATTGATTTTCTTCTTCGCTAATTTTGTGGCCAAGTCGGCCAACGCCCCCGGGCGATTTCCCAGCTCAACGGTTAAAACATTTCCCTCTCCGTACATCAATCCCAGTTTCTGCAACACCTCTTTGGCCTTGTCAGGGTCATCTACGATGAGCCTGACGATACCCCAATCTAAATCGTCCACTACGGAAAAGGCTTTTATATTGATGCTGGCTTTTGCCAGATTCTCGGAGAGTTCACCCAAACTGCCAACCTTATTTTGCACAAAGACGGATAATTGCTTTTCCACTGCCATTTATGCACCTCCCGAATTGGCTGTTAACAAAGATTTTCTCATTATAGGTAATCAGGGTTGAAAAATCAAGCGAAAAACTCTGGAGTGAGAGGAATATCCTCCGTTACGGTGAGATAGCCGGTACTGTAGGCGTCTCGTTTGCAGAACTTATCAGTTCACTCCGTTCTCAAGATTGCTCTTGGGGAATGTCCCTACCAGGAAGCTCTGCTTCTACCACTATTGCCACAGCTATGAGTACTAAACTCCCGTGCTGTCGAGCAAAACGAAAAATGTCCCCTTGAGGGGACAGCCGACGCAATCGGCAGGGGTGTCCCTCTCTCAAAGCCAGACCCGCAATAGTAATAGTTCCACCTCCTTTCAATCGACTTTCTCGCTCGTTCTGGATTTAGAATCCAGAAGCCGACGAAGTTTTTGCTTTTGGCTTTTCTCGGATGAAAAGGGGGTTGCAATTTTCATCTTGTTGCATTAATTTAATTTAGTTTTGTTGTAAGATGTTTGTATATATAAATATTTTGTTTAGATTGAAAAACCGAAGTTGAGGCGGATGGTCAGACACATTGTGATGTGGAAGCTGAAGGATGAGGCCGCAGGTGCGACGAAAGCTCAGAATGCTCGCAAGCTAAAAACGAAATTGGAATCGTTGCAGCAGACAATCCCTCAGTTGAAATTTGCGGAGGTCGGAATTAATTTCAATATCAGCCAGGCTGCTTATGACGTGGTCTTATATTCGGAATTTGAGAACAAAGAGGCCCTGCAAGCTTATCAAATGCATCCCGAACACAAAAAACTGATTACGGATTTTCTGGACAAGGTTCGTACTGACAAGAAAGTCGTGGATTACGAGGTTTAAAGGGAGTGCCCGTTGAAAATCGCTATTACGGCAGACGTTCATCTGACTTCGCGTAAGCTTCACCCCGAACGTTATCATGCCCTTGAGAACATTCTCGATCAGATGTTGCAGGAGGAGATAACTACATTGATCGTCGCCGGGGATCTTTTTGATGAATCCAGTCGCAATTATGACGAATTTGACACGTTTTGCAAGAGCTCGAAATATTCGAAGAACAAGTTCATTCTCATTCCCGGTAATCATGATGTCCGGCTCAACAAAGAGTTTGTGACAGCGGAAAATGTCGAAATCATTACGGAGCCAACCGTGAGGTCGTTCGAGTCCAAAGGCCTGAAACTATTTTTGCTGCCTTATAAGCCCGACAAGAGCATGGGCGAGTTTATCGCTGAAAAGAGCACAGAGCTGCCGGAAAACGATTGGGTGCTTATCGGACACGGCGATTGGGCCGAAGGCATGCGCGAACCCAACCCATTTGAACCGGGAGTTTACATGCCCCTGACTCGAACAGACATGGAGACGTACAAACCCGAGAAGGTTATTTTGGGTCATATCCATAAATGCCTTGATCGCGACAAGATTCATTACATCGGTTCGCCCTGCGGGTTGGACATCACCGAGACCGGTCGTCGCCGATTTTTGATTCTGGATTCGAAAACCGGACGACTTACGCCTAAGGGGATCGATTCCGATTACATTTATTTCAATGAATCGTTTATCATCCTCCCGCTTAAGAATGAAAAAACGTACGTGAAGCAGCAAATCGCATCCCGAATCAAACAGTGGCAATTAGAGAGCCACGAAATTCCCAAAGCCAGAATCAATATCCGATTCAGTGGCTACACTTTGGACAAGGCCGCCTTGCTGAACACTATCAACGAGTCCTTACAGGGATTCAAATTTTACAAAAATTGGAAACCGGATCTCTCAAATGTTGCCGTATCGGATGACTTGAACCTGGCGGAAATCGCCAATCAAGTTTCAACCTGGCTTGATCGGTTAGAATGGACGCCAGGTGCTGAAGATCCGCAAAAAGACGAAATCCTGCTTGAAGCACTTCACGTTATCTACGGAAGTTAGGCATGCCAGTGCGCATTAAGGAAATCAATGTACAAGAGCTTGGTCCCGTAAACGAATTTTCCATGCAGCTTGGGAAATTGAATTTAGTTTATGGGCGAAACGAACGGGGCAAGACCTATTTAGTCGAGTTCATCATTCGGTCTTTGTTTAGAAATCCGAGACTTTGGCCGCTACGGACACAAAAGGGCGGGGGAAAGGTGACGGTCGAGGGTCTGACCGAGGCAGGTTTGATCAAATTCAGTCCGTCGTCTGCCAAGAAACTTGAGGACTTTTGGGATGAAGCCAATTCGGGTCTGCCCGCCGATTTTTCCAAGCTTCTGGTGGTCAAGGGCGCAGAGATTGAATTAGCAAATGTCGTCGGCGGCGCAGACAAAGCGATTTTGAAACGTTTTCTCTCCAGTAAAGAAATCCTGGACAAGATCGAAAAGAGAATTTCCAAAACCATTCAAGAATCGCATCTGGACAACGGCACCATCACCGGACCGAAAAGGGGAGAAATCAACACAAGGACTTCGTTCTTAGAGCAGTACCGAAAGATCAACCGACTCTTTGATCAACTGGACAAAGGCTATTCCGGCGGACATCGGCAGGCGCTTTCTGAAGAAAGGCAGAGAGTGAAAGCTCAAATCGACCAGCAGATGAAGGCAAAACAACACCTTGCTTACATGGTGGATCAGGAAATCAAGCAGTTAAAAGAGAAAAAGAACCAAGTCGCGGGGGATAGAATACAGGACATCAAAACGAAACTCAATCTGTACAGGCAGAAAGTTGCCGAGTATAAGAAAAAACAGGAGGAGCAAGGAGCAGCCGAAGAAAGAAGCAAGCACTACGAGTGGTTAAAGCATGCCCACGGTCTGTATCAAGAAGCGCTTAAGCAGAAGGTTGAGGAACCGAAACCGATTTTTATCATACTGGCAATTCTCTTCGTGGCTGGGGCAGCCGGTTTGATTTTTTTCGATTTGCCGATCTTTGCAGCCTTGTCGCTGATTGGCGTGATCGTATTCGGCTGGTTGTCGATTCAAAAGTACCGAGACCTCGCCAGTCAAGCAAAAGAGAACCAGGAAATCGACAATTTAAAGAAAGAATTTCGGACTCATTTCGGCATGGTATTGACAGGCTTGCCACGCATGTCCGAAATGCTTGCCAATATGGAAGAGGACTTCAATAGCGCGAAGCTGCTAAAGAAGCAATTGTCAGAGGAACTTAAGAGTCTGTACACATTGAAAACGGAAATCTCGGATCTGGTTTCGGAAATTGGCAATGGCGAAAAAATCGAATCAAAATTTTGGAATGAGGTCTTGCAGGAAAAGGAGAAGGAATTCCAAAAACTGGAGAACAAGATTCGCGAAAAGGAATTGCATCTGGCGAAATTGGGGGTTGACCCTTCAGACTACGAGCCGAAAAAGCCAAGCGTAGAGTACAGCAGACTTAAGCTCGAAAGCCTGGAAAATACGCTTGCCAACATGGAGTCCAAGATTGAACAGGAAACTCAAAAATTGACGAGCTTAAAACAAATCATTTGTGAGCACACCGATGACAATATTTCCACAAGCTGGGAGGTGCTCATTGTGAACCTGAGAAAAAAACGCGAGTCGATATTGACATCGTACCGACAGAAGACGGCGGAGGTCATAGGTAAACTGGCCGTTTACAACGTGCTCAACAATTTGAGAAAGGCTGAAGACAAGAAAATCGTGCAGGGTTTAAGATCGAAAAAAGTTCTGGAACCGCTGTATGAGATTACGAATCGCTATGACGGGCTCAGCCTCGATGGCGAGAATCTCGTGGTCAACGATGCGTTCAACAGCTTTCATCTTGAGGAGCTCAGCTCCGGTGCTCAGGAGCAAGTTCTGCTTGCACTGAGAATGGGCTTCAGTCGAATGTTGCTGGGCCAGGACAAATTGTTCTTGATTCTGGACGATGCGTTTCAATATTCGGACTGGCAAAGACGCAAGCTGCTTGTTGAAAAGGCTGTCAACCTTGCCCAAGACGGCTGGCAAATTTTGTATTTTACAATGGATGATAATATTCGGGAGCTGTTCAATGATGTGGGTAAGCGTCTTGGGAATGATTATAAACTAGTGGAATTAGAGAACAATTCTAAGTAGTGAAAAAAGTTTATGAAACCATAAATAAATAAAGATGCCCACAACTCAACGAGCTATGGGCATCTTTATGTTAGGAAGGGTGATAGTTTACATTTACAAGTTCACGAGAATCATCACTTCTATAAT
>JABAHQ010009921.1_pt1 | contig 22918 bp, 22 predicted proteins | sample 7062091 | NCBI WGS metagenome assembly JABAHQ01 (sample SAMN14534359, study PRJNA622989) | marine sediment metagenome | biome: marine biome [ENVO:00000428]; feature: marine pelagic biome [ENVO:01000023]; material: deep marine sediment [ENVO:00002113] | place: India: Gulf of Kutch | collected...
CGGGCGGGCCCTGCCCGGCGCGGCGCGCCAGGGGCGCCCGGGCCAAGGCGGGGGACCGCCTTGCATGCCCACACCCTTCGCCGGATGCGCAATCTCCGACCTCGTCCGCGCCGGGGCCAAAGCCGGGGAACGCCTTGCCTGGCCACCCACGGAAAGGGCGGGCGAGGGCAAGAGCACACGATGGGCCGGCGCCGGCTGCACGCCGGTTAAGGGACGACGAGCCCCCGCCAGACGCGCCGTTCCAACCCCCGTGCGCGGGCGCCGCGCGCGCCCGTGGCGCGCAGGCCGGGGCGAACCCGCGGCGGCGGCTACCAGATCTCGACCTCGATCCCCTTGGCGCGCAGGCGCTCGGCCTTGTCCTGGATGTACTTCTGGAAGTGCGTGCTCGTGTAGGCCCTGTCCTTGACGTACTCGAACATGCTGATGAAGTGGAAGGGCTTGAAGTAGCCCGGCATGCGCACCACCTCGGCGTCCTTGCCGCTGCGCCCGGCGACCTTGTCCACGCTCTCCTCCATGAACATGATGGTCGGCGTGTACATGACGCCCCATTTCCGGGCCAGCGCGCGCTCCTCCATGGTCTCGCCGTCGAAGTCGGTCACCGCCCGCGAGCCCCACAGGTTGAGCTGCAGCATGACGAAGTTCTCCCGGATGAACCTGTTGATCTCGGGCTTGGCGAAGTTGACCAAGTGGGTCTCCCGGCAGTAGGGGCAGCCTCGCTGCTCCCAGATGATGGCGAAGCGCTTGCCCGCGGCGCTGGCCTCGGCCAGATCCTCCTTGAGGTCCAGGAAACTGTTGAGAAACCATGGCTGGTGATACAGACCGTCGTCGCCGAGGATCGGCTCGATACGGGCCTCCTCCGCGACGCTGCGGCGCGCGGCCAGCGCCAAGCCGCTCGCCAGGATACCGACATTGAACTCCCGCCTTCTGATCATTGTCACATCCCCTTGCTCCCACGGCCGGGCTCATTATAACAACCGGAGTGCGGAAATTAAGCCGTCATGCTCTATTTTGCCTGCCGCGTCCGGCGAGGGCCGGCCCAGGCGAGGCGGGCCGGCACCCGCTTCGTCGAGCCCATGAGGAGGGCGCCATGGCCCCGCCATTGCGGCGCAACCCGGGAAAGGGTGGACCCCGACATGCCTAACCCCTGGCCCCACGGGCGGCGAAGGCCGGCCAGCGCGAAAGCGGCCCTCGCCGTGCTGGCGGCTGCGGTCCTTCTCGTCGCCGGGCTGGCCGGCGCGCAGGAGATCCGCTTCTTCCGCATCGGCACCGGCGCGGTGGACAGCACCTTCTTCCCGATCGGCGGCGTCATCGCCAGCGCCATCAGCAACCCGCCGGGCTCGCGCCCCTGCGACAAGGGCGGCAGCTGCGGCGTGAAGGGCCTGATCGCGGTCGCGCAGACGACTCACGGCTCCATGGACAACATTGCCAAGATCGCTGCCGGCGAGATCGAGGCGGCGCTCAGCCTGGCGAACCTGGCCTATTGGGCCTACCACGGCACCGGCATCTTTGCCGGCCGGGGGGCGGTGCAGAACCTGCGCGCCGTCGCCAACCTCTACTCCGGGCTGGTCCATACGGTGGTTCGAGCGGATTCGGACATCTTCAGCCTGGCCGACCTGCGCCAACGGCGCGTCTCGCTCGGTGCCGAGAAGTCGGGAACCGTGGTCGAGGCCGCCATCATCCTCGAAGCCTACGGTGTCGGCATCGATGAGATCGAGGCGCTCTATCACAAGCCCGGGCCGTCGATGGACCTGCTGCGCGAAGGCAAGATCGACGCCCTCTTCCTGGTGGGCGGCGCGCCGACGGCCGGCCTGGTGGAACTCGCGCGCACGCTGCCCATCCGGATCCTGCCCATCGGCGAGCCCCAGGCGAGCCGGATCCGCGAGGCCTATCCCTTCTTCGCCCCGGCGCGGCTCCAGGCCGGCACCTATCACAATGTCCCGGCGATCCCGACGCTGAGCGTCGGCGCGCAGCTCGTCGTCGCGGCCGAGGTCGACGACGAGCTGATCTATGGCATCACACGGGCCCTGTGGCACGAAGCGAACCGTCCGCTGTTCGCGGCCAGCCACCCGCTGGGCCGAACCATGCGGCTGGAGAACGCCCTGCGGGGACTGGGCATTCCGCTTCATCCGGGCGCGGCGCTGTACTATTTCGATCGCGGGATCGTGGCCGGCGGGCCGATCTGAGCCGCCGGGCAGCGCGGCCGACCTTGCGCCCCCCGTGCGCCGGCAACAGGCCCCCCGGCAGGGTCTCGGCCGCGCCTTCACGCCGGCCGGCCCGAATAGCCGAGCCGGCTCGTCGGGCAACTCGCTCCGGGCTCGGCGCGCCGACCACGTTCTTATTGAAAATCAACCAGTTAAATGCTCATCTGCCAAGGCGGTCCGGGCGCCCCGGGGCGGCGCGGCGACGGACCGGCCATTCGGCTTGCCCGCGGCGCCATAGTGGTGAGATAGTGCCCGCCCGGACCCATTTGCGAGGCTGGGCCAAGCGAGACCGGCGGGACCTGCATGACGAGCGACGCCACACTCGATCTAGCCACGGAAAACGGCCAGGCGGACCCGGCTGCGAAGCCCGAGTTGCGACCGATGACCGGCAACGAGGCCTTCGCCCGAGGCGCCTGGGAGGCCGGCGTCAAGGTGGCCGCCGCCTATCCCGGGACCCCCAGCACCGAAATCCTCGAGAGCCTGGGCACCTATCCGGCCGGCGACGTCCATGCCCAGTGGTCGACCAACGAGAAGGTCGCCTGCGACGTGGCCATCGGCGCCTCCTTCTCCGGCGTGAGGGCCATGACCGCCATGAAGCATGTCGGCCTGAACGTGGCCGCCGATGCGCTGATGTCGCAGACCTATATCGGGGTCAACGGCGGCCTGGTTCTGGTGGTCTGCGACGACCCGGGCATCCACAGCTCGCAGAACGAGCAGGACAGCCGGCTGTACGGCCGCCTGGCCATGGTTCCCGTGCTCGAGCCCTCGGACGCGCAGGAGGCCCTCGACTACGTCCGCTGGGCCTTCGACCTGAGCGAGCGCTTCGACACGCCGGTCATCGTGCGCAGCACGACCCGCCTGTCGCACACGCGCAGTCTGGTGCGCCTCGGCTCGCGCCGGGAGTCCGCGCCGCGCGGCTTCCGGGAGGACCCGGTCAAGAACGTCATGATCCCGTCGCACGCGCGGCTGCGCCATCCGCTGCTGCTGGAGCGGCTCGCCCGGCTGCGCGAGCACCTCGCTTCGCCACAGATCACGCGCTGGGAGCGCGGCCGTGCCGACCTCGGCGTCGTCACGCTGAGCACCGGCTACACCTACGTCAAGGAGGTCCTGCCCGAGGCCAGCATCCTCAAGCTTGCCGCCTCCTATCCGCTGCCCAGCGAGCCGGTGGCCGAGTTCTGCCGCGCGGTGGAGCGCGTGCTGGTGGTCGAGGAGCTCGAGCCCTTCGTGGAGGACGAGATCCGCGGCATGGGCTTCGCGGTCGAGGGCAAGGCGTACTTCCCGCGCCTCGGGGAGCTGTCGCCCGAAGTGCTGCGCGAGGGCCTGCAGAAGGCCGGCGTCCTGGAGCGCCCCGGCGGCGGGCACGACTGGGACATCCGGCCGGTGGCGCGGCCGCCGGTGCTGTGCGCCGGCTGCCCGCACATCACCAGCTACATGGCGCTGCGCGCGCTCGATGTCCGCGTTGCCGGCGACATCGGTTGCTACACGCTGGCCGCGGTCGAGCCGCTCAAGTCCATCGACACCTGCGTCGCCATGGGGTCGAGCATCGGCAACGCCGTGGGGCTGGCCATGGCCGGCAACGAGACGCGACCCGTCGTGGCGACCATCGGGGATTCCACCTTCCTGCACTCGGGCATCCCGCCGCTCATCGATGCCGTCTACAACGGGGCGGACATCACGGTGATCCTGCTGGACAACCAGGTCACCGCCATGACGGGCGGCCAGGACCATCCGGGCACCGGGCGCACGCTGCGCGGCAAGGAAACGCACAAGATCGACTTCGAGACCCTGATCCGGGCGTGCGGGGTCAAGTGGGTCAGGCAGGTGGACTCCTATGACGTGGGCGCCATGCTGCGGAGCTTCCGCGAGGCGGTCGAGCACAAGGGCGTCTCGGTGGTCATCTCCGACCGGCCCTGCGTGCTCGATCCGGTCAAGATCCGCGGCCGCGCCATGCAGGTGCGGGCCGAGAACTGCACGGCCTGCCAAACCTGCATGAACCTGGGCTGCCCGGCGATCTCCTGGAGCGACGAGTGGCACGACGGCCATCACAAGGTGAGGATCGACGCGGACTCCTGCATCGGCTGCACCCTGTGTTCGCAGGTGTGCCCGGCCGACTGCATCCAGCCGATCGCCGATTGAGCGCCGCCGCCACAGCCTCGCCCACCGCCGATTGGCCAGGGATTCGAAGATGAGCGCGAAGAGCACCGAGCCGCGGCCGACCAACGTTCTCGTGGTCGGGGTCGGCGGGCAAGGCGTGATCATGGTCTCCAAGATCCTGGCCCAGCTGTGCCAGGGGCAGGGCTTCGAGGTCAAGCAGAGCGAGGTGCACGGCATGGCCAAGCGGGGCGGCGTGGTGTTCAGCCACGTGCGCTTCGGCGAGACCGTCTGGTCCCCGACCATCCCGAGGGGCGAGGCCGACATCCTGGTCGCCCTGGAGTGGGCCGAGGGCCTGCGCTGGCTGGCGTACCTGCGGCCGGAGCGGGGCGTCCTGATCACCGACACGCAGCAGATCGTGCCGCCCTTCGCCTGCCTCAACCGCAAGCGCGGCGCGGCCAGCGCCTACGCCCGGGAGACCCCGGCCGAGGTGCTCGGCCGCGTCGCCAGCGGCTTCGCGCTGGACGCCACGCGCCTGGCCGCCGAGCTCGGCAACCGGCGCGTCTCGAACAGCGTCGTCCTCGGCGTGCTGTCGACCGCTTTGGACTTCCCGCTCGACGAGTGGCGCGCCGCGCTGGCCCGCTTCGTCCCGCCCAAGACCGTGGAGGTCAACCTGCAGGCCTTCGAGCAGGGCCGGGCCTGGGCCGTGGCGGCCCGCGAATCGCCGCCCGCCGCGCCGAACCTGCCCGCGCCGCCGCCGGCTCCCGTGGCCGAGGCCGACGACGTGATCGAGCTGGAGATCACCGCGGCCTGGTGCAAGGGCTGCGACATCTGCGTCAAGATGTGCCCGGAACTGTGCCTGGCGCTGAACGCCGATCAGGTGGTCGAGGTCGTCGATCCGCAGGCCTGCACCGGGTGCCGCATCTGCGAGTGGCTGTGCCCCGATTTCGCGATCGCGGTGCACAGGCGGGTGCCGGACAGGGTCGAGGCATAGATGTCACCGCGGGTCCGGATCGAGAACCTCCAGGGCAACCACGCCTGCGCGCTCGGCGCCGTCGCCGCCGGCTGCCGGTTCTTCGCCGGCTATCCGATCACGCCCTCCTCGGAGGTGGCCGAGCGCATGGCGCGCGAGCTGCCCAAGGTCGACGGCGTGTTCATCCAGATGGAGGACGAGATCGCCTCGATGGGCGCGGTGCTCGGCGCCTCCATCGGCGGCATGAAGGCCATGACCGCGACCAGCGGGCCGGGCTTCTCGCTGAAGCAGGAGAACCTGGGCTATGCCGCCGGCGTCGAGATCCCCTGCGTCGTGGTCGACGTCATGCGCGGCGGGCCCAGCACGGGCATGCCCACCCGCCCGGCGCAGGGCGACGTCATGCAGGCCCGCTGGGGCACGCACGGCGACCATGCGCTCATCGTGCTCGCCCCGGCCTCGGTGAGCGAGATCTACGAGCAGACCGTGCGGGCGTTCAACCTGTCGGAGACCTACCGGGTCCCCGTGGTCCTGCTGTACGACGAGGTGGTCGGCCACCTGGTGGAGACCGTCGCCCTGCCGCAGGCGACACCCCAGCCCCTCGCGGAACGCAAGTGGGCCGGCGCCGCGCACGAGGGCTTCCGGCCGTTCGCGGAGACGGAGGACCTGATCCCGCCGATGGCCCGGCCCGGCGAGGGCCACCGCGCCCACATGACCGGCCTGACCCACGACGAGGACGGGTTCCCGACCCAGGACCCGGAGCGCGTGGCGCGGGTCATGGGCCGGATCCTGGGCAAGCTGCCCCATCATGCACACGACATCGAGGCCTTCGAGACGCTGCAGTGCGACGATGCCGAGGTGCTGGTGGCCGCCATCGGGATCAGCGCGCGCGCGGCCCGGCGGGCGGTCAAGGAAGCGCGGGAAAAAGGCATCCGCGCCGGGCTGTTCCGGCCGATCACGCTGTGGCCGTTCCCGGAACAGGCGTTCCGCGACGCGGCGGCCGGGGCCGGCGCGCTCGTCGTGCCGGAGATGAACGCCGGGCAGCTCAGCCTGGAGGTCGAGCGGCTGCGGCCCGCAGGGGCGCGTCTGTCGACGATCAACTACGTCAACGGAGAGGCGATCCCGCCGGCGGTGATCGTCTCGCGCATCGAGGAGCTTCTCGGCGATGACTGAGGGGACGGCGGCGCGCTTCGAGATCCGCGACTACCTGCGCCCGCACCTGATGCCGCATTTCCTGTGCCCGGGCTGCGGCCACGGCATGGCGCTCAGGGCGCTCCTGTGGGCGGTGCATGAGCTGCACATCCCCAAGGACCGGCTGGCGGTCGTCTCGGGCATCGGCTGCTCCGGGCGGCTGAGCGCCTACATCGACGCCAACACCTTCCACGTCACCCACGGGCGGCCGCTGGCCTTCGCCACGGGGCTGGCGCTGGCGCGGCCGGACCTCGAGGTGATGGTGATCACCGGCGACGGCGACTGCCTGGCCATCGGCGGCAACCACCTGATCCACGCCTGCCGGCGCAACCTGAACATGACCTGCCTGATGCTCAACAACGAGGTCTACGGCATGACCGGCGGGCAGGTCTCGCCGACCACGGCGGAACACCGCTACACGACGACCACGCCGCTCGGCAACACCGAGCCCGCGTTCGACGCCTGCAAGCTGGCCGAGGCCGCGGGCGCGGGGCTCGTGGGGCGCGAGGTCACGCTGCAGACGCCGACGCTCAAGAACCTGATCAAGGAGGCGATCCGGCACCGCGGATTCTCCTTCGTCGAGGTGATCTCCGACTGCACCGAGATCTACGGGCGCAAGAACGACCTGGGCTCCTCGCCGGAGATGATCCTCAGCCAGAAGAGCAGCATGCGCCCGGCGTCCTACGGCAACCGGGTCGACCAGCCGTTCCGGCCCAATCCGTTCGCCACCGGGGTGCTGGCGCGCAGCGACCGTGCGGAGTACGCGGACGCGTACCGGCGCCACCTGGCGACGCTCAAAACGCGAGTCGGCGGGGCATGACTGAGCGCGCCGGCCGGGAAATCCAGGTCCGCCTGAGCGGGTCCGGCGGCCAGGGATTGATCCTTGCGGCCGAGATCCTGGCCGCCGCCGCGGTCCTCGAGGACAAGCGCATCGCCCAGTCGCGAAGCTTCGAGCCGACCTCGCGCGGCGGCCTGAGCCGGGCCGACCTGGTGATCGGTGACGAGGTCCCCGACTATCCCCTGGCGAGCGCGCTGGACGTGCTCCTCATCCTGGACGACTGCGCCGCCACNNGCCGCCCGGCGGCGACTTTACGGTGCACAGCCTGCCGCTCACCGAGACCGCGCGGGCGCTGGGCAACGAGCGGGTGACCAACATGGTGGCGCTCGGCGCGCTGAGCGGCCTGACCGGGATCTGCGCGCTCGCCTCCCTGGAGCGGGCGATCCGCAGCGGCGTGGCGGAACGGTTCGTGGGGCTCAACCTGGACGCGGTGAACCAGGGCCACGGATTGGTCCGCTCGGCCGCGGGCGAGCGGAGCTGCGCGGCGGGCGCCTAGTACCTGATCGCGGAAATTCGTGNNTCTGCGTGAATCAGGTACTTGAATCCAAGATCCTGTAGCGGCTTTCCGTGAAAGCCGTTACTAGCGCGGGCGGCGCCGGACACGGGGGACATCGCCCGCGCGCGAGTGGAGAGATGGGGTGTCGGAGGACAGCGCCGAACAGCGTCTGGCCGAGTCGGTCGGGCGCGGCATGTACGAGCGCGACCGTGCGGCCCTGAGCCTCGGCATCGAGCTGGTCGACATCGGGCCGGGCCGGGCGCGCATGCGCATGGAGGTGCGCGGCGACATGCTGAACAGCCACGGCGCCTGCCATGGCGGCCTGGTCTTCACCCTGGCCGACTGCGCCTTCGCCTATGCCTGCAACGCGCGCAACGAGGCCACCGTGGCCCTGTCCTGCGCCATCAGCTTCACCAGCGCGGCGCGCCAGGGCGAGGCGCTGACGGCGATCGCCGAGGAGCGCCACCGGCAGGGCCGCACGGGCGTCTACGACATCAGCGTCAGCGGCCAGGACGGCCGCACGGTGGCCATGTTCCGCGGCAACTCCTACCGCGTGCGCGGCGCGGCGGTGCCGGACCTCGGCGACCCTGCCGGCCCGGGCCCCGGCTGAGCGAGCGGGCCGGGCGCGGGCTCGGGCCTCAGCCCTGTTTTGCCCGGCTCGCCCGGCAGCGTGTATAATCACGCAAACACGGTGCGGTTTCTTGGAGGCAGCAATGAAGGTTGAGCCACCGGCCAGAGACGAGCTCGATCCGATCGAGACCGCCAGCCGCGACGAGATCGCCGCGCTGCAGCTCGGGCGCATGCAGGAGACGCTGCGGCGCGCCTACGAGAACGTGCCGCATTATCGCCGCGCCTTCGCCGAGGCCGGCGTGCATCCCGACGACCTGCGCGAGCTCTGCGACCTGGCGCGCTTCCCCTTCACGGTCAAGGACGACCTGCGCCGCAGCTACCCCTTCGGCATGTTCGCGGTGCCGCGCGAACAGGTGGTGCGCATCCACGCCTCGAGCGGCACGACGGGCCAGCCGACGGTGGTCGGCTACACCAAGAAAGACGTGGAGACCTGGGCCGACCTGATGGCGCGCTGCACCCGCGCCGGCGGCGGCCGCCCCGGCGACATCGTCCACGTGGCCTACGGCTACGGCCTGTTCACGGGCGGGCTGGGCGCCCATTACGGCGCCGAGCGCCTGGGCTGCACGGTGATCCCGGTCTCGGGCGGCCAGACGGAGCGGCAGGTGCGGCTGATCCAGGACTTCAAGCCGGACATCATCATGGTGACGCCGTCCTACATGCTGGCCATCGGCGACGAGTTCGAGCGCCAGGGCAGCGACCCGCGCGCCAGCTCGCTGCGCATCGGACTGCACGGCGCCGAGCCCTGGACCGAGTCGATGCGACAGGCTATCGAGGAGCGCTTCGACATGCAGGCCATCGACATCTACGGCCTGTCCGAGGTCATCGGCCCCGGCGTCGCCAGCGAGTGCGTCGAGACGAAGGACGGCCTGCATCTCTGGGAGGACCACTTCTACCCCGAGGTGGTCGACCCCGAGACCGGCGAGGCGCTCGCCGACGGCGAGAGGGGCGAGCTCGTCCTCACCTCGCTCACCAAGCAGGCCTTCCCGGTGATCCGCTACCGCACCCGCGACCTGACGCGCCTGCTGCCCGGCACGGCGCGCTCGATGCGGCGCATGGAGAAGGTGACCGGCCGCTCCGACGACATGCTGATCATCCGTGGGGTCAACGTGTTCCCGACCCAGATCGAGGAGCTGATCCTCAAGGAGGACTCGCTGTCGCCCCACTACGTGATCGAGCTGCGCCGGCGGGACCACCTGGATACGCTCGACGTGGTCGTCGAGGTCAAGCCCGAGCGGGAGGAGGATCTCGACGCGATCCGCGACGCCTGCGCCGAGGGGCTCAAGCACGCCATCAAGTCCTACGCCGGCATCACGGCCGGCGTGCACGTCGTCCCGGTCGGCACCGTGGAGCGCTCCATGGGCAAGGCCAAGCGGGTCATCGACCTGCGCGAGCAGACGTAGCGGCGCACGGGCGCGCTGCGCCCGCGACACTTAGACGCCGAGATAGGCCTCCTTGACCCGTTCGTTGGCGAGCAACGCCGCGCCGGTGTCGCTGAGAACCGTGCGGCCGGTCTCCAGGACGTATCCGCGGTCGGCGATGGACAGGGCCCGGTAGGCGTTCTGCTCGACCAGGAAGACCGTGGTCCCGCGCCGGCGCAGCTCGCGGACGGTCTCGAAGGTCTCGTCCACCAATATGGGCGAAAGGCCCATGCTCGGCTCGTCGAGCAGCAGCAGGCGCGGCCGCGACATCAGCGCGCGGGCGATCGCGAGCATCTGCTGCTCGCCGCCGGACAGGGTGGTGGCGGGCTGCTGGCGCCGCTCCCTGAGGACGGGGAACATGCCGTAGACCCGTTCCAGGTCCTCCTCCCAGTCCGCCCGGCTGCGCGTATAGGCACCCAGGCGCAGGTTGTCCTCGACCGGCATGGGCCCGAAGACCTGACGCCCCTCGGGCACCTGAGAGATGCCCAGGCGCACACGCCGCTCAGGCGACAGGCGCGTTATGTCGTGGCCGTCGAAGCGGATGGTGCCGCCCGCCGCCGGCTGTATGCCCGAGATCGTTTGCATCAGGGTGGTCTTGCCGGCGCCGTTGGCGCCGACCAGCGCGACCAGCTCGCCGCTGTCGACCTCGATGTCGATGTCCATGAGCGCCTGGATCCGCCCGTAGGAGCTGCTCAGCCCCGAGATCGCGAGCAACATCTCAGCGATCCCCCGCCTCGGCGCCGAGATAGGCGGTCACCACCTCCGGGTTGGCGCGGATCTGCGCAGCCGTGCCCAGCGCCAGCGGCCGGCCATGATCGAGCACCAGGATGAGATCGCTGATGCCCATCACCAGGCGCATGTCGTGCTCGACCAGGAGCACGGTGACGCCGCTCTCCGAAATGCGCTGGATCACCCGGTCCATGGCCTCGGTCTCGGCCGGATTGAGGCCGGCCGCGGGCTCGTCGAGCAGCAGCATCTTCGGTCGGGTGGCCAGCGCGCGGGCGATCTCGAGCCGCTTCAGCGCGCCATAGGGCAGGGCCGAGGCCTCGGCATGGAGGTAGTCGCCCAGGCCGACGTAGCCCATGAGCTCGGCCGCATAGTCCCGACACGCCGCGTCGCCCCTGACGATGTGCGGCAAGCGCAGCAGGGCGGGCAGGAAGCGCCGGTCGCAATGCAGGTGATGCCCGACCATGACGTTCTCGAGCGCCGTCATGTTGAAGAAGATCTGCAGGTTCTGAAAGGTCCGCGACAGGCCGCGCCGGGCGAGCTCGAAGGGCGGCGCGCCGGTGATCTCGTCGTCTTCGAAGAAGATCCGCCCGCCGCTCGGCCTGTAGAGCCCGGTGATCAGATTGAACAACGTCGTCTTGCCGGCCCCGTTCGGCCCGATGATCGAATGAATAATGCCGGGCTCCAGGGCGAAGTTGAGATCGGCTACGGCGGTGATGCCGCCGAAGCTCTTGCGCAGATCCTCGACCCTGAGCAGGCTCACGAGGCGCCCTTCCGCACGAGCTGAGCTATGCTCGGCACCAGGCCGCGGCGCATGAAGATCATCATGCTCATGAGAACCGCGCCGAACACCAGCATCTCGTAATCGTGGAAGAAGGTCAGCAGCTGCGGCACCACGGTCAGGATCGCGGCGCCGACCACGGCGCCGTAGGTCGAGGCCATGCCGCCGAGGACCACCATGGTGACGAGCTCGATGGAGCGGAAGAACTCGGCCTCGGCGGGCGAGATGAAGCCGCTGTAATGGGCAAAGAGGCTGCCGCACAGGCTGGCCAGGACCGCCGAGACCACGAAGATCAGGACCTTGTACCGGGTCGTGTTGACGCCCATCACCTCGGCCGCCACCTCGGAGCCGTGCACCGCACGCAGCGCCCGACCCACGGGCGAATCGATCAGGTTGAGCGCGAGCCACACGGTGACCACCAGCAGCACGCCGACCACGGCGTACCAGCTCAGCTCGTCGCTCAGCTCCCGGCCGAGGAGGGTGAAGGGCGGCACCGGCATGCCGTCGGGGCCGCCGGTGAGCTCGGTCTCCTGGTTCAGCACGATGGCGATGATGATCCCCATGCCGAGGGTGCCCATGGCCAGGTAATGGCCCTTGAGCTTCAGGATCGGCCGGGCGATGACGAAGGACAGCAATCCGACGCCGATCATGCCGGCGACAAGCGCCGCCAGGGGCGGCCAGCCATAGGTCCCGTTCAGGACCGCCGAGCTGTAGGCGCCGAGCGCGAAGAAGCCGGCGTGGCCCAGGCTGATCTGGCCGGCATAGCCGATCAGCAGATTGAGTCCGATGCACACCGTGGCGTTGAGGGCGATCAGGATGGCCACGTCGTAATGGAAGGCGTTCTGCATGAACAGCGGCAGCGCCGCGACGACCGCGGCGAGGGCCAGCAGGCCGCCTCTGCGGGACCCGCGCAGCCGCATCACAGCTTGCCCGTCTCGCGCCGACCGAACAGGCCGCTCGGCCGGAAGAACAGCACGGCGAGGATGATCACGAAGGCCACCGCGTCCTTGTAGGCGGAGGAGATGTAGCCCGCGGTCATCGCCTCCGCGATCCCGACCACCAGGCCGCCGGCGATCGCTCCCATGGGGTTGCCCAGGCCGCCCACGATGGCTGCGCTGAAGCCCTTGAGGCCGAGCATGATGCCCACGTTGGCGTAGGTCAGCGTGATCGGCGCGATCAGGATCCCCGCCGCGGCGCCGAGCGCCGCCGCCAGCGCGAAGCTGAGGGCCAGCACGTGGCGGGTGCTGATTCCCACAAGTGCCGCGGCCAGGGGATTGTACGAGGTGGCCAGGATCGCCTTGCCCAGCACGGTGCGGCCGAAGAAGAAGCGCAGGCCGATGACGATCGCCACCGTGCAGCCCAACACCCAGAGGCTCTGCGGCAGGATCGTCGCGCCGGCCACCGCGATCGGCTCGTGTCCGGTGAACGCGGGCATGCTGTGGAAGTTGCGGTCCCAGACCACCTGTGCCGCGCCGCGCAGGAAGATCGACGCGCCGATGGTAATGATGATCAGGGTCACCACCGAAGCGCCGCGCGAGGTCTCTATGGCGAACTTCTCCAGGGCGACGCCGACCAGCGTGGCGACCAGGATGGCCAGGACGATCGCCAGCGGCATGGACAGGCCGCTGGCCATGAAGGAGACCGTGGCCATGCCGCCCAGCATGACGAATTCGCCCTGGGCGAAATTGATGATCCGGCTGGCGTTGAAGATGATCGAGAAGCCCAGCCCGACCAGTGCGTAAATGGCGCCGACGGTCACGCCGGAGAACAGGAACTGGAAGAACTCGGCCATCGCTTCGCAGCGGGTCCCGCGGAAAAAACCGGCTCCCCCCCTGCAAGCGAGGGGGAGCCCGTTTCAAGGTACCGGATATTCCAATACTTCGCTACATCGCCCGCGGGCGGTTAGCGGCGCCTATTCGACCAGTTTCCAGGTGCCGCCCGAGACCTCGACCATCACGAAGGACTTCTCGTCCAAGCCCAGATGGTCGCTCGGCGACATGGTGAAGATCCCATCGGCGCCGATGAAGTTGTCGGTCTTCTCGATCTCGGCCCGCACCTTCTCCTTGTCGGTCGAGCCGGCGCGCTTGATCGCCTCCACGGCGATGAACAGGCCGTCATAGGCGTGTCCGCCGAAGGTCGAGATCGAATCCTTGTAGCGGCCCTCGTAGGCGCTCTTGTACGCGCCGGCCACGGCCTTCTGCGGGTGCGACTCGGGAAGCTGGTCGACCACGAGCAGCGCCGCCGCCGGCAGGCGAACGCCTTCGGCCGCCCCCTCGGCGCCCTTGATGAACCTCATGGATGCCGAGCCGTGGGTCTGATAGTGCGGAACGGTCATGCCGAGCTGCTTGTAGTTCTTCGCAACGATGCTGGTCGGGGCGCCGAAGCCGCAGTAGAGGAAGGCCTGCAGGCCGGCGGTGTTCTTGATCTTGGTCAGCTGCGGCGTCATGTCGGTGTCGCCCTTGCCGTGGGTCTCGTCGGCCACGATTTCGATGCCGTGATCGCCGGCGAGCGACTGCACGTTCTTGCGGCAGGACTTGTCGAAACCGCCGCTGCCCGACAACAGACCAACCTTGCTCAGACCGCGCGCCTTCATGTCACGGAAGATCTTGTCCACCGCCAGGCGGTCCGTATGCGGCGTCTTGAAGACCCACTTCTTGACCGGATCGATGATGATCCCGGCGCCGGCCAGCGAGATGAACGGCACGCCGGCCTTCTCGATCTCCCTGATCACGGCCATGGTGTTGCCGGTGGTCGTGCCGCCGATGATGACGTCGACCTCGTCCTGCTGGATCAGGCGCTTGACGAAGGTGAGCGCCTCCTTTGCGTTGGTGCCGTCATCATAGAGCACGAGCTCCACCGGCCTGCCGAGAACGCCGCCCTCGGCGTTGATCTTTTCGACGTACATCTCGAACGTCTTCTTCTCGGGGTCGCCAAGGAACGACGCGCCCCCGGTCACGGACAGGAACGAGCCGATCTTGATGGGCTCGGCCGCGCTGGCGGCGCCCACCAGCAGACCAAGCGCTATCAGCGCTGAACCGGCCATGGCGCCGAGGTGTCTAACGATCCGATCGAGCATGTTATGTCCTCCCTCAGATACTATTCTTGGGGCCGCTTTCCGGCCTCGTTCACTCCTGGCCAATAACCATAGTCTTGTTCCGGCGAAGAAAAAAGCCTCCGGCTCAGGGGAGACGCCGGAAACGGGCCCGGTGAGCGACGGGGCGCCCCGCTCGGGCCCCGCCATACCCATAAACCCCCAAAATCCGGGCAAATCGCCCCCCGGCGCCGGCGGGCCCGGCACGGCAGGAGCCGGGCCTGCCCCCCGTGCGCTCCGCCCGCGCCGACCTGCGCGAGTTCGCCCGCGCCGGCCCGGCAGAGGGACCAAGCCGGGGGCGAGGGCCGCCGCTTCGGCGCCCGGGCGGCGCACGCCCCACACTCAGGCCCCGATGAACACCGGCTTGCGCTTCTCCAAGAAGGCGCGCCGTCCCTCGACGTAGTCGCGGCTGGCGAAGCACCGCCTGACCGAGTCTTCGCAGCGGGCGAGGTCCCGCTCCTCGGGGTCCTTGGCGAGCTCGCCGATGACGGTCTTGATGGACTGGATGGTGAGCGGCGCGTTCTCCGCGATCGTGCCGGCCAGCTCGGACGCGGCCTCGGCCACCCGAGCGTCGGGCACGACGCGGTTGACCAGGCCCATGGCGTAGGCCTCGGCGGCGGTGAAGCGGCGCGCCGAGAAGAAGATCTCCTTGGCGAATCCCGGCCCGACAAGGTCGACCAGGCGCTGCACGCCCGGCAGGCCGTAACCGAGCCCGAGCTTGGCCGCAGGGATCGCGAACTGCGAGCCTTCGCCGCACAGCCTCAGGTCGCAGCACACGGCCAGCGCGACGCCGCCGCCGATGCAGAAGCCGTCGATCTGGGCGATCGTCGGCCGCGGGAACGCCTGGATCTTGCGGTAGATCCGTGCGGTGGTCGAATCATAGTGCCGCACCGCCTCTTCGCTCGCCCGCTCGCTCTCGAACTTGGAGATGTCGGCCCCCGCGACGAAGGCCTTGCCGCCCGCACCCGAGAAGATCAAGGCGCGAACGTCCTCGTCGCCGGTGAAGTCGTCGAGCGCCGTGCCCACGGCGTCCCACATCTCGAGCGAGACGGCATTGTGCCGTTGCGGGTTGTTGAAAATCACGTGCCCGATGGGGCCGTCCTTTCGCACCAGAATCCTGTCGCTCATGCCGGTTCGAATCCTCCCTAACAGCCGCGGCCGGGAGCCGCCGCGCACGCGTGGATCAGACCACCTCCGCCGCCCTGAGTGCCTCGATCTGCGCCTGGCTGTAGTCGAGCTCGCCCAGGATCTCGTCCGTGTGCGCGCCGCAAAGCGGCGGCGGCGCGACGATCCGGCTGGGCGTGCGGCTCATCAGGATCGGCTGGCCGACGAGATGCGTCGGCCCGCGCTCGTGCGAGACCACCGGCTGGGCGAGTCCCAGGTGCTGCACCTGCGCGTCGGCGAAGACCTCGTCGACGGCGTTGATCTCGCCGCAGGGCACGCCCGCCTCGTTGAACGCCTCGACCCAGTCACGGCTGCATCGGGTCCTGGTGATCCGGTTGATCTCGGCATGGAGCGCGTCCCGGTTGCGCGAGCGCGCCTCGGCCGTCGCGTAGTCGGGACCCGCGGCGAGATCCCGGCGCGCGATCGCCGTGCAGAAGCGGCGCCAGATCTCCTCTCCGGCGACGGCGATGTTGATGTGGCCGTCGGCGGTCTCGAACACGCCGGTGGGGATGCTGGTGGGGTGGTTGTTGCCGGCCTGCGGCGGCACCTCGCCGTCGACCAGCCAGCGCGCCGCCTGGAAGTCCAGCATGAAGACCTGCGCCTGCAGCAGCGAGGTCTGGACCCACTGGCCCCGGCCCGAGACCGCGCGCTCGTGCAGCGCGATCAGGATCCCCTGCGCGGCGAACAGGCCGGCGCACAGGTCGGCGATCGGGATCCCCGCGCGCACCGGGCCCTGGCCGGGCAGGCCCGTGACCGACATCAGCCCGCCCATGCCCTGGGCGATCTGGTCGAAGCCGGGCCGCTCGCGATAGGGCCCGTCCTGGCCGAAGCCGGAGATGCTGGCGTAGACCAGGCGGGGATTGAGCGCGCCCAGCGTCTCGTAGTCGATGCCGAGGCGATGCTTGACCTCGGGGCGGAAGTTCTCCACCACCACGTCCGCCCTTTCCGCGAGCCTGAGGAAGATCTCGCGGCCGCGCTCGTCCTTGAGGTTGAGCGTCATGCTGCGCTTGTTCCGGTGCAGGTTCTGGAAGTCCGGCCCGGCGCGCGGCCCGCCCAGCCGAGCCTGGCCGACCTTTTCCGGCGCTTCGATCTTGATGACGTTGGCGCCCCAGTCCGCCAACTGGCGCACCGCGGCGGGGCCGGCCCTGACGCGGGTGAGATCGAGGACCGTGAAACGATCGAGGGCCGTGCTGGCCGATGGACGCGCCATCCCTTCCTCCGGTGCAACGCACTTGTCCCCCGGCGCAACGCACTTGTCCCCCGGCGCAACGCGCTTGGCGCCGCCCATGGTGAACGCGGACCGGGGTGGCAGAGTGCCGAGGCCGGCGATCTTTGTCAATTGTTGACAATCTGCATCAGCTTTCCTACCGTCTCGCCGTGCACGGGCACGCCATGCACGGACACGCCATGCACGGGCACGCCATGCACGGACACGCCATGCACGGGGCCCAGCCGGAGGCTGCGGGGCGCGGATGTCGAGCGACCTGAGCAAGCCGTTTCACGCAAGCCAGTTCACGACGCTGACCACCCACGTGCAGCGCGAGATCGAGCGCCGCATCCTGAGCGGCGAGATCCCGGCCGGGCGCAGGATCACCGAGACGGCGCTGGCCGAGAGCCTCGGGGTCAGTCGCGGCCCCGTGCGCGAGGCGATCCGCTGGCTGGCCCAGAGCGCTCTGGTGGACATCGTGGCCAACCGCGGCGCCATCGTCCGCGAGATCGGGCTCGGCGAGGCGCTCGGCCTGTACGACCTGCGGGCGGTCATCTTCGCGCTGGCCTGCGAGAGCCTGGCGCGGCGCGAGACCGACGAGACCTGCCTGCTGCTGCGGCGGAAGATGCAGGACATGGAACAGGCCTGCGCCGCCAACGACACGCAGCGGTATGATCGCTGCAACGACGAGTTCCACAGCGCGATCCTGGCGGCCTGCGGCAATGCCCGGGCGAAGGCGACCTACGAGGCCCTGGTGAAGGAGATGCACCTGTTCCGCCGGCGCGGGCTGTCGCTGGTCTGCAACATGGAGGCATCACTGCGCGAGCATAAGGACATCGTCGAGGCGATCCGCGCAGGAGAGGCCGAGCCGGCCTTCCGGGCCGGGCGCATGCACATCATGGCCGGCAAGGAGCGCTTCCGCGCCACGCTGGCGGGGGCCGACGAGCCCGCTCGGCAGGCCCTCGCGCAGCGCCCGCTCGGGGTCACGGCATCCCCCCAGCCTCTGGCAGGCGCAAAAGACCGGTGAGCGGGTCGCCCTGGTGATCGCCGGCGGCGCCGGCGGAGCCGGACCCGGCGCGTCGGCGACCCGCTCCCGTCTCGGCGCCTTCGGCCGCCGCGCAAAGGCATCGCCCGGGGCTGCCTGGAGCAAGACCATCGCGCCCGCCAAGGCCAAGCGTGAGCTCAACTCCGCGCCCGCACGGGGCGAACGCCCGAGGGCCGGGCCACGCCTGCGGGCGGTGTCTCGACACCCTGCCCGAGCGGGCCAAACCCGTCAGAAAGCTGTGGACATCGGGGCAAATTGGTATTATGGTACTAGAATATTTATTCGCGCCGCCGCCAGCCTGCGGGGGAGCGCGGAAGCCGACCGGAGGACAACAAGACGACCGGGCGCAAGCCGAGAGGAGAGCATGGCATGACGGCCGCTCACCGCTGGATGATGACCGCCGTCGGCGCGCCCCTGACCCGGGCCGAGTTCCAGCCGGATCCGCCCGGACCCGGCGAGGTGAGCGTCGAGGTCGCCGGCTGCGGCGTCTGCCACACCGACCTGGGCTTCCTCTACGACGGCGTACGCACCAAGCACGAGCTGCCGCTGACGCTCGGGCACGAGATCAGCGGCCGCGTGGTCGCCACCGGGGCCGGCGCCGAGGACTGGGCGAACACGGCGGTGATCGTCTCCGCGGTCATCCCGTGCGGCGAGTGCGACCTGTGCCGGCGCGGCCGGGGGACCATCTGCCGCGCCCAGAAGATGCCCGGCAACGACATTCACGGCGGCTTCGCCAGCCACGTGGTCGTGCCCGCGCGCGGGCTGTGCGCGGTCGACGAGGCGCGCCTGGGCGAACGCGGCGTGCAGCTCGCCGACCTCTGCGTGGTGGCCGACGCCGTGACCACGCCGTATCAGGCCGCGGTGCAGGCCGGCGTGCGGCCGGGCAGCCTCGCCGTCGTGATCGGGGCCGGCGGGATCGGCGGTTACGCCGTCCAGATCGCCAACGCCATGGGCGCCGGCGTCATCGCGGTCGATGTGGACGACGCCAAGTTGCAGGCGATTTCCGAGCACGGCGCCGGCATCACCTTCAATGCCCGCGAGGTCGACGGCCGCGAGCTGAAGAAGGCCATCGCCGCCTTTGCCAAGGAGCAAGCGCTGCCCGCCACCGAGTGGGTCATCTTCGAGTGCTCCGGCACCGCGGCCGGGCAGCAGACGGCCTACGGCCTCCTGGTTCCCGGCGCAACGCTGAGCGTCGTCGGCTTCACCATGGACAAGGTGGAGATCAGGCTCTCCAACCTCATGGCCTTCCACGCCCGGGCGCTCGGCAACTGGGGCTGTCCGCCGGCCCTCTATCCCGAGGCTCTCGAGCTGGTCCTCGACAACAAGATCCAGGTCCTGCCCTTTGTCGAGCACCACGGCCTCGACGACATCAACGAGGTCTTTGCCGCCGTGCACGCGCACGAGCTGAAACGCCGGGCCATCCTTGTGCCGGCACACTGACCGCGGATCAAGCGCAAGGAGATTCTCCGACGATGCCCGACACCGACGCCGTCATCCGGGATACCAGCCCGGACAAGCTGGTCGACCACAACCTGGTTCCCGAGTCGGAGACCATCCTGTCCGGCATCCTCTACGAAAAGCGCCCCGCCAAGCGGCCCGACGGGTCCGACGCGCAGGGCCTGTTCAACGCGTGGATCACGCTGGACAACCCGAAGCAGTACAACTCCTACACCACCGACATGGTCAAGGGCGCGATCCTCGCCTTCCGCCGCGCCTCGGCGGACCGGGCGGTCAACGCGGTGGTCTTCACCGGCGTCGGCGACCGGGCCTTCTGCACCGGCGGCAACACCAAGGAGTACGCCGAGTACTACGCCGGCAACCCGCAGGAGTACCGCCAGTACATGCGGCTGTTCAACGACATGGTCACCGCCATCCTCGGCTGCGACAAGCCGGTCATCTGCCGCGTCAACGGCATGCGGATCGCCGGCGGCCAGGAGATCGGCATGGCCTGCGACTTCTCGGTCGCCCAGGACCTGGCCCTCTTCGGCCAGGCCGGCCCCAAGCACGGCTCGGCGGCCATCGGCGGCTCCACCGACTTTCTGCCGGTGATGATCGGCTGCGAGCAGGCCATGGTCTCCGGCACGCTGTGCGAGCCGTTCTCGGCGCACAAGGCGTATCGCCTGGGCGTCGTCTCGGAGATCGTGCCGGCGCTCAAGGTGAACGGCGAGTTCGTCGCCAACCCGACCGTGATCACCGAGCGCATGTTCGACGACTACGGCCGCATCGTCCACGGCGAGTTCAAGACGGGCGAGGACTTCAGGGCCGGGCGCGAGCTGATCAAACAGGGAGAGGTGGACCTGAGCCTGCTCGACGAGGCGGTGGAGCGCCTGTGCACCAAGCTGCTGCTCACCTTTCCCGAATGCATGACCAAGAGCATCGAGGAACTGCGCAAGCCCAAGCTGGAGACCTGGAACCGCAACAAGGAGAACTCGCGCGCCTGGCTGGCGCTCAACATGATGAACGAGGCGCGCACCGGCTTCCGCGCCTTCAACGAGGGCACGAAGGAAACCGGGCGCGAGATCGACTTCGTCAAGCTGCGCCAGGCGCTCGCCGTGGGCACACCGTGGACGGCGGAGCTCATAGAGAGCCTGATGCCGGGAGGCGCGGGACATGACTGAGGCCCCGCTCAAGGTCTGGCGCGAGCGCGACGGCCGGCTGCTGCGGGTCCGTCTCGACCGGCCCAAGGCGAACCTGGTGGACGGCGAGATGATCGCGGCGCTCGACGCCGTCTTCGCCGGCGCGGCCGAGAACCCGGACATGCATGCCCTGCTGCTCGACCACGAGGGCCCGCACTTCAGCTTCGGCGCCAGCGTCGAGGAGCACCTGCCCGACCAATGCGCCGCCATGCTCGGGGGCCTGCACGCCCTTATCAAGAAGATGCTGGCCTGCCCCGCGCCCATCCTGGTGGCGGTCAGGGGGCAGTGCCTGGGCGGCGGGCTCGAGGTGGCCATGGCCGGCAACCTGATCTTCGTCGCGCCCGATGCCGTGCTCGGCCAGCCGGAGATCAAGCTCGCGGTCTTCGCGCCGGCGGCGAGCTGTCTCCTGCCCCGCCTGGTGGCGCGCCAGCACGCCGAGGACCTGCTCTGTTCGGGGCGCAGCGTGAGCGGCGCGCGGGCCGCCGAGATCGGTCTCGCCCTGGCCGCGAGCCCGGACCCCGAGGCCGCGGCGCTGGCCTATTTCGACGACCACCTGGCCGGGCTCTCGGCGAGCACGCTGCGCCTGGCCGTCGAGGCGGTTCGCGGCCGCTTCCGCGAGGAGGTGGCGGCCGAGCTGGACCGGGTCGAGGCGCTTTACCTGGAGACCCTGATGCGCACGCGCGACGCCGTCGAGGGGCTCGAAGCCTTCATCGAGAAGCGCCCGGCCCGGTGGGAGCACCGCTGAGCCATGAAGAAGGTATCCGAGATCGTCGAGTACTGTCAGGAACTCTACGAGGACCTTGACTTCACGACAGCCCGCGAGTGGAAGGCGGCGGAACCCGGCCGCAAGGTCGTCGGATACATGCCCGTCTATGTTCCGCGCGAGCTGATGCATGCCGGCGGCATGCTGCCCTTGGGCATTCTCGGCGGCGGCGACACCCTGGAAGTCATCCACGGCGACGCCTACTACCAGAGCTACATCTGCCGGATTCCGCGCTCGACGGTCGAACTCGCCGTCAGCAATCGCCTCGATTTTGTCGACGGCATGCTGTTTCCGAGCATCTGCGACGTGATCCGCAACCTCTCGGGCATGTGGATGCTGATGTTTCCCGACGTTTACGTGCGCTACTTCGACGTACCGCAGAACTACAGCGACGAGATCGGCGGCAACTACTACGTCCACGAGCTCATGGAGCTCAAGCAGGGGCTGGAGGGCATCTGCGGCCGTGAGATCAGCGATGACGACATCCGCCGCTCCATCGCGCTCTACAACGAAAACCGTGCGCTGGTGAACGCGCTCTACGACTTCCGCGCCAGGCAGCCCTGGAAGGCGCCGGCGTGGGAGGTCTACCTGCTCACGCGGGCGGGCATGACATTGCCCGTGGAGTCCCACTCCCGGCTCATCCGGGACTACCTCTCGGCCGCCGAGGCCGAGGACCGGCCCATGCGCGACAACTGCCGCATCATCCTGCAGGGCTCGTTCTGCGAGCAGCCGCCGCTCAATCTCATCAAGTCCATCGAGTTTGCCGGCTGCTACATCGTCGACGACGACTACGTGCTGGTGACCCGCTGGCTCTTGCGCGACGTGCCCACGCAGGGCAACCCCGTCGCCAACCTGGCGGAGGCCTTCCTCAGGTATTCCACCGAGACCGCGGCCAAGTACGAGCCCGACGGCAGCCGCAAGGGCCGATACCTGATCGAGGCCGTGCGCAAGCGCGGCGCCGAGGGCGTGATCTTCGCCGCGCCCAGCTTCTGCGACCCGGCGCTGCTCGACCGGCCGATGCTGGCCAATGCGCTCTCGCGCGAGAACATCCCGCACATCTCCTTCAAGTACGCGGAGAACACCGGCCAGATGCAGCCGATCCGCGAGCAGGCGGGAACGTTCGCCGATTCGATCAAACTCTGGAGCGACGCATGAGCACCCCGAGCGAACACCGGGAAGAGATCGTCAAAGAGCCTTCGATGGTCAAGCAGAAGGCGATGATCGCCGCGAATTACGACAGGTTGACCCGGGCCAAGGAACTGGGCCTGAAGGTCTCCTCGACCTATGTCCCCGGCAACCTCAACGAGCTCCTCATGTGCTTCGACCTGCTCAACAACCTGCCGGAGATCAACGCCATCCAGAACGGCCTGCGCAGGCAGTCGGGCAGGCTGATCATGGACGCCGAGAAGATGGGCCATTCCGAAGACGTGTGCACGTACGTCAAGGCCGACATCGGCAACATGGCCAAGGGCGCCATCGCGCCCAACGGCAAGCCCATGCCCGTGCCGGACGTTCTGCTGCTGTCGTACACGGGCTGCTTCACCTTCATGAAGTGGTTCGAGCTCCTGCGCGAGCAGTACGACTGCCGCACGGTCATGCTGCACGTCCCCTACGAGGGCAGCGGCAGGATCACCGACAACATGCGCGACTACGTGGTCAAGCAGCTCAAG
>JABAHQ010000615.1_pt1 | contig 22850 bp, 16 predicted proteins | sample 7062091 | NCBI WGS metagenome assembly JABAHQ01 (sample SAMN14534359, study PRJNA622989) | marine sediment metagenome | biome: marine biome [ENVO:00000428]; feature: marine pelagic biome [ENVO:01000023]; material: deep marine sediment [ENVO:00002113] | place: India: Gulf of Kutch | collected...
GCGCTCCGGGCCCGGCGGCTCCTCGCCGCGGGCGAGGCGCGCGGCCACCGGCGCGAACAGGTCGCGCCCGTGGAAGGTGGCGGAGAGCCGCTCCGGGCGCCAGGCGATGTCCCAGACCCGGGCGTCGCCGGCGCGGCGCATGACGATGGCGAACAGGCCGTTGTCGGGTCCGACGTAGCCGCGCCCCGCGGCCCGCACCGCAAGCGGCGCGCGCGCCCCGCCGACGCCGGGATCGACCACGCACAGGTAGACCGAGCCGGGCGGGAACTCCGGCGCATAGGCGGCGAGGAGATACGCCGCGGCCATCGGGTCGAAGGCGGGCGCCTCGCACACCAGGTCGATCACCGGCACGCCCGGCGCCTCGCGGGCGAGCACCGCCTTCATCTGCCCGAGGTAGGGCCCGGCGGGGCCGAAGTCCGTGAACAGGACGATCATGCCGGCACTATGGCGCGGCCGCCGCCGCCGCGGCAAGCCGGCGTGCGCCGGCGCGGCCCGCGGCCGGGTTGTCGGGATTGGGCTCGACATCCGTTCGCATACCCTATATAGTGGCAGTAGTCCGACGTAGCACGAGATCTGGGAACAGGTGCAAGATATAGCGAACAAGATGGGGGCTGCTACATGAGCTGGACTGACGAGCGCATCACCGAACTCACCCGCCTGTGGACGGCCGGCTACAGTGCATCGGCCATCGGCAGGATGCTGGGGGTCTCCAAGAACGCCGTGGTGGGCAAGGCGCACCGCATGCGGCTGCAGGGCCGGCCCTCGCCCATCCGGCGCGATCAGCGGGCGCCGGCGCGCCGCCGGGTGCCCATGCCGAGCCAGCCCATGGACAGGCGCCCCGCCGCGCCGGTGCCGCCGCCGCGCTGGACGGTGCGCCGGCGCGAGGCCGGCGGCCCGGCCTGCCTGTGGCCGCTTGGCGACCCCGGCGAGGCGGACTTCCACTTCTGCGGCGCGCCGGCGGTGGAGGGCAAGCCGTACTGCCCGGAGCACTGCGCGCGCGCCTACATCACCCGCTCCCGCGGCGACGACGAGGCAGCCTGAGGCGCGCTCGCAGGGGCGTTCCGCCGGGCTCGACCGGCGGGCGCGCCGGCGCTTCAGACGATCAGCGCGGTGCCGCCGCGCCGCGGGTCGCCCGCCGCCTCCAGGTGCCCGTTCGCCTGGCGCAGCACCGCGTGGACGCCGCCGAAGAACAGGTTGTGGGGCGGCCAGCGCACCACCTCGCGGGCCTGATCGGCGAGCGCCGCGGCGGCGCGGTCGTCGAAGCCGCCCTCCAGGTTCGCGACCCCGTTCTCGAAATGCAGGCGCGGCGCCTCCACCGCCTCGGCCAGCGGCAGCCCGAGGTCGATCAGGTCGAGCAGCACCTGCAGGATCGCGGTGCGGATCCGGTTCGAGCCGCCGGAGCCGAAGGCGGCGAGCGAGCCGTCCGCGCGCTCCGCCACCGTCGGCGACATCATGGACGACATGCGGCTGCCCTGCGGCCAGGCGTGGAAGCCGTGCGGGTTCAGGTCCTCCTCGCCCAGCATGTTGTTCATCATGATCCCCGTCCCGGGCAGGATGTAGCCGCAGCCCTCGCCGTTGGAGATGCTGAGCGCGGCGATGTTGCCGGCGGCGTCCACCACGCTGATGTGGGTCGTGCCCCTCGGGCTCGCCGCGCGGCCGTGGACCTCGGCGGCGTAGCGGGCGAGCAGGGCCGGGTCCAGCAGGCGCTCGGCGGCGGCGGCTTCCTCGCTCTCGGCCACCGCCTCGTGCAGCCGCGATTCGACCCGCGCCTTGTTGGTCAGCTCCATGACCCGGGTCATGAGACGAATGTGCTGCGGCGTGCCGAAGCCGAGCGCCGCGAGGTCGACCCGCGCCAGGAGCTCGAGCGCGAAGGCGATCAGGATGCCGCCGGAGGACGGCGGCGGGTTGGTCAGGACGTGCGTGGCCCCGTGGCGCCGCTCGAGCGGCCGGCGCTTCACCACCCGGTAGGCCGCCAGGTCCGCAAGGCTCAGTTGGCCGCCCTGCGCCTTGCAGTCGTCCACCAGGCGGCGGCCGAACCCGCCGCCGTAGAACAGCGCCTCGCCCTCGCGGGCCAACGCCTGCAGCCCGTCGGCGAGCTCCGGCTGGCGCAGCACGCCGGGATAGGCGAGCAACCTGCCGTCGGGGCCGGTGAACAGGGCCCGGCCCTCGGGCCGCGCCATGAGGATCGCTGCGACCACCTGGAACAGGTAGGAATCGACCGGCCTGAGCGGCACCCCCTCGCGCGCCAGGCGCACCGCCGGCCCGACCACGCGGGCGATCGGCAGGCTGGCCAGGTCCGCGTGCGCGACGAACAGTCCCTTGATCGCGCCGGGCGTGGCGATCGCGCCCAGGCCGATGTGGAACTCCTGCGTCGCCGTGCCGAAATCGGCCAGGATCGGGTAGAAGTCGAGCTCGCCGGCGCGCCGGCGCCTGAGCGGCGTCTCGGCGAAGAAGTCGTAGAGCAGCGCCTCGCCGCTCGCCCGCCGGGCGAGCAGGAAGCCGCCGCCGCCGAGCGAGCACAGCACCGGTTCGGCGACCGAGGCCGCGCACATGGCGGCGAGCGCGGCGTCGAAGGCGTTGCCGCCGTCCTCGAGGATCTCCCGGGCGGCCGCGGCGGTCGCCGGATGGCCGCAGGCGACGGCGCCCTTGACGCTCATCGCGGCCGCCGCCGGCTCGGGCGTCTCGTGATCGCGATCATGGCATGAGGTTCTTGCACGCGGGCCGTGACGGGTAAAGCCCGCCGCTTGGCCTCGGCGACGGGCCGACCGGGCCCGGAGCGGCCGGCACTCAAACGTTTCAGTCGTCGCGGCGAGTCGAGCCCGCGCGCGAGTTTTGATATTCGAGCGGATCTTGAGCGGGCGCCTGCTTGCGCGGCGGCGGCGGCTGCGGCTGGGCGTAGAACAGCCGCTCGCGCTCGTCGAGCGATGGCTCGAAGGGCAACTGCATCTTGACGCGCGAGCCGGTGGCCTCCGCGGTGCGCCGGGCGCCGTGCAGTTGGCGGGCGGCCTCCTTGCTCCAGGGCAGGGCGTAGGCGCGCGGCTCGTCGGTTCCCGCGATGCCGAGCCACAGGTAGATCGCCCGGCCCTCGTGCATCTGGGCGCTGAGCACCGTGGCTTCGGCGGAGTGGCGGCGGAGCCACTCGGTGCCGACCGGCTTGGGCCGGCCGAGCATCTCGGACAGGGCGAAGTAGGCCGTGGGCAGGAAGACCGCGGCCGCGGCCAGCGCCGCGAGCTTGACGCGCAGCCGGCGCGGCGCCCAGACGGCGATGTTGGCCAGGACGATCGCCAGGCCGCCGAGCACGGCGAACAGGGCGGTCAGCTCGCTCATCCGGACGTCTTGGCCGAGCGCAGGCGCTTGGGCAGGTCGTGCACGCTGCCCGTCACCAGCCGGCCGTCCGCGTCCAGGGCGAAGCGGAAGGCGGTGAGCTCCTGGCCCTGGTGCTCGAGCTGCAATCTGGTGGTGAGGATGCGCTTGGCGGCGAGGCTGGCCTCGCGCTTGACGCTGACGGCCACGGTGACCGGCAGCGGCAGTTGCCCGGAGGTGTCCCGGTAAAGGTGGACGTTCACCGTGTACTCGCCCTCCGGCACGCCGCGGCTGTACGACACCTCGTAGTTGATCTGGGTCACGTCGGCCTGGCCGCCCAGGTCGTCGCGCAGCAGGTTGAAGATCAGGCCGCCCTTGTTGGAGTAGCCCACGGGCACGTCGCCCGGCGCCTCGACCCAAAGGTCGACGTCCGCGTCGACCTTCTCGGGCCAGGAGATCTCGACGATGACGTTGCCCGGCGCCGGCGTCCCCTCCTTGGCCGTGGCGGGCGGGTTCAGGTGCGGCAGCAGGAGCAGCACCATGGCCACGAAGCCGGCCAGCGCCAGGAAGATGACGTCGCGGAAAACCGTCTGGTGACCGTCGTCGTCGAAGTGATCAAGCCCGTGCATGCTCTTCGCCGAATTCGAGGAGCGCGGTGATCAGCTTCACGGTGCCGCCGGCCAGTAAGTAGTAGTTGGTCATCAGCCACACGTTGAACACCGCGCCGACCAGCGTCGTGTAGAGCGCCGTCGACATGCCCGAGATCAGCGTCGAGACCATGGGCGTGATCGCCTTCACGTCGGAGGCCTGGTCCGGCTGCACCCCCGAGAGCGCGATGATGAAGCCGATCACCGTGCCGATCAGGCCGAGCAGAACGAGGGCGCCGGCGACGTGGCGGACCACCGCGACGCGCTGCGTCAGCTTGAGGCGCAGCGACCCGGCGAGGATTCCCCGGCTGTCGCCGCTGCGCCCGCGCAGTTGCGCCAGGTACTCGGCGGCGCGCGAGGAAACCAGCGGGTCGAAGCTGCGCACCTCGTTGAGTTCCCGGCTGGTCTGCCAGACCTTGCGCGCGCAGATCCCCAGACCGCCCAGGAAGACGAGGAAGATGAGCCCGGAGAGGTAGGTCCGGTCGGCGACCAGCACCATCCCGACCAGCCCCTGGACGTAGGCGCCGCCGAGCAGCGCGAGGCCCAGCATGTTGATGAGCGTGAAGCGAAGCAGGAGCAGGTAGTGGTACGGCCTCTCGCGGGCCAGGTCCGCCTTCGTGCTCAGCCAGGCGAGCCGCTCTTCGCCCTGCGGGTCGCCCGGCTGCGCGGCGGCGTGCCCGAGGCCGCCCGGCGCATCGCCCGGCTGCGCGGTGGTGATCGAAAGAGCCATGTTCACTTCCTCTCCGGGCCGGACCCGGGCGCCCGTGGTCCGGCGGCCCGCGCCCTGGCGGCCCCAATCGTTCGCCCGCGGAACCCGCATCCTCGGGTCCTGGTTGCGGGCGACCTTCGCATGCAAACAGTCTGATTGTGCCGAAAGTTGGTTAACAGGCCCTTAAAAGGATTAACGATCCGTTAAGGTCCTCACCACCGCAGGGCGAATCGCGGGCCCGCTGGCCTGCCGGCTGAGCCGGGGCCGGGGCCCTACTCCAGGAATATGTGTTCTGCGCGCGTGGCTGCGGCCGGCGGAACGGCCTATAGTGAGGCCGGAGCCAACGCGGATCGCACCATGGAAGCCCTGGCGCTACTCCTGGGTCTTTATTTCTTGGTGGCCCCGGCCATGGGGATCGCCGCCTACCTGATGCTCCGAAGCTCGCGCAAAGACATTGGGCAACTGGGCGCGCGCCTGAGCGCGGCGACCGACAGGGTCGAGCGGCTGAGCGAGGCCCTGGTCGCCCTGCGCTCGGAGTTGGGCCTCGCGCCCGGGCCCGAGGCCGAAGCGCCCGCGGCCGAGCCGTCCCAAGCGGCCGCCGCACCCACCGAGGCGGAGCGCGAGCAGGCCGCGGCCCGTGCGGCCTTCGAGAGATCGCTGCGCGGCGAGGCGCCGCCCTCGGAGGGCCCGCCCGCCGAGGCGCCGCCAAGCGAAACCCCGCCGCCCGAAACGCCGCCTCCTCAGGTGCCGGGGCCGGTTCCGGTGGCCGCGGCGGCCCGGACGCCAGGCGGTATGGAGGAGAGCCTGACCTCGCGCTGGCTGGTCTGGCTCGGCGCGATCACCATCGCGCTCGGCAGCATCTTCCTGGTCAAGTATTCCATCGAGCGCGGCTGGCTCGGCCCCGCCGTCCGGGTGGCCTTGGGGTTGGCGTTGGGCGTCGTCCTCGTGTTGCTGGGCGAGTGGCTGCGCCAAAGACCGCTCGAGCGCGCGCTCGCCGCCATTCGGCCGAACTACGTGCCCCCGGCCTTGACCTCGGCCGGGCTGTTCGCTGCCTTCGCCAGCGTCTACGCGGCCTTCGAGCTGTACCACATGATCGGGCCGCTGACCGCCTTTCTGGCTCTGGCCGCATTGGCCGGCTCGGCGATCGCGCTGTCGATTCTGCACGGCGCCATGGTCGCGGCGCTCGGGTTGCTCGGCGGCTTCGCGACGCCGTGGCTGGCGCCGGCCGAGCAGCCCTCCGCCTGGGGGCTGTTCCTCTACCTGCTGGTCCTGGTCGCAGCGGCGCTCGCCGTGGTGCGCTACATGGCCTGGTGGTGGCTCGGCTGGGCGGCGCTGGCGGGCGCGGTTTTGTGGACGCTGCTGTGGTTCGCCGGCCTCTGGGCGCCGGCCGACGCCGACCCGATCGGCATTTTCCTGCTTCTGCTCTACGGCCTGTTTCTCCTGGTGCGCCATGGCCACGGCGCCTCTATCGAGGTGGTCACCTGGCGCCGCGGCCTGCGCGGCCTGGCGGCGCCCGAGGGTCTGGCCTGGGGCGCGGCGCTCGCCGTGGCCGGTCTCGTCTTCGTCCTGGTCAGGATGGACCATTACGGCGCCGCCTCGTGGTTCGTGCTGGCGGCCTTCGCGGTTGCGAGCATGGCGCTCGGCTACCGCGAGGCGGTGTTCGACGCCCTGGTCCTGGTCGCGGCCCTGCTCGTGGTCGCGGTGATGGCGGTCTGGCATCTTCCGGCGATCATCGATGCCGGTTCGCCGCTCTACACCATCGCCGGGCGCCCCTACGGCCAGGCCCCGGGGCCGGTGCTGCCGCCCGCGCTCGCGCCCTTCGTGTGGGTCTCGCTGGGCGCGGCGGCGCTGTTCGGCCTGGGCGGGTTCCTCGCGCTGGGGCGGGTGCGCCGTCCGGCGCTCTGGGCGCTGGCGTCCGCGGCGGCGCCGCTGGCGCTGCTCGCGGTCGCCTACTGGCGCGTCACCGCCTTCCAGGTCGACCTGAAATGGTCCGCGGCGGCCCTGGCCCTGGCCGGCGCCTATCTCGCCGCCGCCGCCCAGGTAGTACAGCGCGACGGCAGCGGGCGCCTCGACCTCGTGCTCGGCGCCTACGCCGCCGCGACGGTCGCGGCCACCAGTTTCGCCGCCACCATGGCCCTGGAGCAGGCCTGGCTGACCGTCGCCCTGGCGCTCCAGCTTCCGGCGCTGGCATGGATCCACGCGCGGCTGGGCCTGGACCAGCTGCGGCCCGTGGCGGCGCTGGTCGCCGGCGTGGTGCTGGTGCGTCTGCTGTTCAACATCTACGTCGTGGACTACCCGCCCGGCGAGCTGCTCGGGACCAACTGGGTGCTCTACGGCTACGGCCTGCCGGCGCTGGCGTTCTTCTACGCCGCGCGCGGCTTCCGGCGGCGCGGCGACGACCTGCTGGTCACGGTCCTGGAGTGGGGCAGCCTGATCTTCACCGTGCTGCTGGTCAGCTTCGAGATCCGCATCCTGGTGGAGGGCCGGCTCGACAGTCCCGACTACGGCCTTCTGGAGCAGAGCCTCAACAGCGTCGCCTGGCTCTCACTGGCCTACCTGGTCTGGATCTACGCGCGGCTCGATTCGCGCCCGGTGCTCATGTACGGCTGGCGCATCCTGGCCGGGCTCGGCGCGGCGCAGGTGGTCGTGCTGCAACTCCTGGCCGCCAATCCGCTGTGGTCCGGCGCGGCGGTCGGCGAACGAGCGGTGGTCAACCTCTTGTTCCTCGCCTATGCGGTGCCGGCGCTCTTCGCCTATCGCTTTGCGCGCATCCTGCGTGACCAGGGTGAGGCCCGCCCATCCCGGGGCGCCGGGATTCTGTGCCTGGTCCTGGTCTGGACGTACCTCTCGCTCGAGGTGCGGCGCGCCTTTCACGGGGCCGATCTTTCCCTCGCGCCCCTCGGCGATGCGGAGCTCTACGGCTATTCGGCGCTCTGGCTCGTCTATGCGCTCGCGCTGCTCGTGATCGGCATCGCCCGGGAGGTCCCCAGCCTGCGCTACGCCTCGCTGGCGCTGCTCATGGCGACCGTCGCCAAGGTGTTCCTGATCGACATGTCCGAGCTTGTCGGGCTGTACCGCGTGGCCTCGTTCCTGGGGCTCGGGCTGAGCCTGGTAGGCATCGGCTATCTCTATCAGCGTTTCGTGTTCCCGACGCCGAAACAGCGGGCCGCCGGCGAGCCCGACGAAATCGCGACGAGCTGACGCGGCCGCGGCGGCGGCTTGCGCCCCGCCGCCGGGCTCAGTGCGCCATGAAGACCGGCAGCTCGGCCTCGGCCAGGATGTGCGAGGTCGCGCCGCCGAAGATCATCTGGCGCAGGCGGGAGTGGGTGTAGGCGCCCTTGACCAGCAGGTCGGCCTCGAGCGCGGCGGCCTCGGCCAGGATCGCTTCGCCGCCGCCGCGGCCCTCGGCCGGGACCTCGCGCGCCTCGGCGGCGATGCCGTTGCGCTGCAGGTGCCGGGCGGCGTCCGCGGCCGTCGGGCCGGGCACCATAACGCCCTCGATCGCGAGCACGACGACACGCTCGGCCAGCCTGAGCACGGGCAGCGCGAAGGCGACGGCGCGCGCCGTCTCGGTGCTGCCGTTCCAGGAGACGACCGCGGTCCGGCCCAGGCTCGTCGGCGGCGCGGGCGGGGCGATCAGAATCGGCCGGCCGCTGTCGAACAGCACGCTTTCCAGCGTGCTCATGGCCGGCGCGCTGGCGCCCTGGACCGGGCGCCCGACCACGGTCAGGTCGAAGAGCCGGGCATACATGCCGACGGCGGCATCTCCGGGCGGCAGCTCCTCGGTCCAGGTCGCGCTCACGGCGCCCTCGGCGGCCGGCGCCTCGGCGCCCAGCGCGAGTCCCTTCTGGCGCAGGAACTCCTGGAACAGCCCGCGCACGCGGCGGCCGCGCTCGCGATCCTCGTCCTCGAAGCTCTGCACGAGATCCGGCGTCGCCGCGGCATAGCCGCCGATGTCGGCGACCACCACGCCGGGCAGGGCGCGCCGGATGTAAAGCGCCTCGATCGTGCCGCCGAGGCGGGTCGCCGCCAGCCACGCGGTTTCCAGCATGGAGCGCAGCCCTTCGCTTTCCTCGAGCGGGAGCAGGATCGTCTTCATGGCCGTCGCGCTCCTCTTTTTTTTCGCGTCCTTGCCATCGCGCCGGCCGGCCGCGGCCGACTCGGCCCTTGCCACGCGCGAGCTTACCCGAAATGCCACGCCCGGGTCACCGGCGGCGGCACAGCCGCTCGTCGCGGACCTTGCGCAGCCGCTCGATGGCCGCGGCGTGCGCGGGCCGCCTCGGCGCGGGTCTGGCCGAGCCCGCTCGACCCGGCGCTCGGTGGTGCGATCCGGCGCGGCCGGCGGCGGGCTCACGCAAACCGTGGATTGCCGCTTAACCGGGCCATAACCAAATATTCATGGCGCCAGGGTTACGATTCACCTGCGGGCCGGCGTCTGGTATTGTGCGGCGCAATGCGAGCGGCGCCCGCCGGCGTGTCACGCCGCGCGGGCCGAAGGCGAGCGACACTGGCGGCGGGGACGCGTCAGCAAGACGCGCGGTGAACCAGAGATGGCATTCGAGGGACGCGCGATGGCGAAGCTCTGGGGCGGCCTGCGCAGCGGTCTGACTCTGCTGCTCGCCATATTCTGGCGCAAGCCGGCGCCGCCGGTGCCGCAACGCCCGGCCGCGCCCGAGCCGCACCCCTGGGAGAATTCGTACCCCGAGGGCCTGAGGTGGGACGCCGAGATCCCGGTCAAGCCGGTCCCGGCCATCCTCGACGAAGCGGTCGCCACGTGGCCGCGCAGCCCGTGCCTGGAGTTCCTCGGCAAGCGCTACAGCTACGCCGAGGTCGGCGAGCTGGTCGCCAAGGCCGCCAAGGGCCTGCAGGAGCTGGGCGTGGGCAAGGGCACGCGTGTCGGGCTGTTCCTGCCTAATTCGGCCTACTACGTGATCTGCTACCACGCGGTCATGAAGGCCGGCGGCACGGTGGTCAACTTCAACCCGCTCTACGCCGAGCGCGGGGTCGCGCGCCAGATCGAGGATTCGGGCACCCGGATCATGGTGACCATGAACCTCAACACCCTGTATCCCAAGGTGGCCCGGCGCCTCGCCGACACCTGCCTGGAGACGGTCGTGGTGTGCGCCATGAGCGGGGCCCTGGCGCTTCCCAAGCGGGCGCTGTTCGCGCTGTTCAAGCGACGCGAGGTGGCGACGATCCCCAACGACCCGGCGCACGTCAAGTTCAGCAAGCTGACCGCCAACGACGGCCTGCCGGCGGCGGTCGAGATCGACCCCGAGCGCGACATCGCGGTCATGCAGTACACCGGCGGCACCACGGGGCTGCCCAAGGCGGCCATGCTCACCCACGCCAACCTGGTCGCCAACACGATGCAGACCAAGATATGGGCCAGCGTGGTCAGCGCCGGCCAGGAGAAGGTGCTCGCGATCCTGCCGCTGTTCCACGTCTTCGGCATGACCGGGGTGATGAACCTGGCGCTGAGCACCGGCTCGGAGATCCTGCTCCTGCCGCGCTTCAAGGTGGCCGAGACGCTGGCCGTCATCGACAAGGAGAAGCCCACCGTCTTCCTGGCGGTGCCGACAATCTATTCCGCGATCAACGAGCACAAGGAGCGCGCCAAGTACGATCTGTCCAGCCTGCGCTACTGCATCTCGGGCGGCGCACCGCTGGCCATGGCCATCAAGAGCAAGTTCGAGCAGGTGACGGGGTGCGCGCTGGTCGAGGGCTACGGCCTCACCGAGGCCGGCCCGGTGGTGACCATCAACCCCTTCAAGGGGCTGAACAAGCCGAACTCGGCCGGCTTGCCGCTGCCCGGCACGGTGGTCGAGGTGGCCTCGCTCGACGATCCGGGCGTGCTGCTGCCGCCGGGCGAGGCGGGCGAGATCTGCGTCACCGGGCCGCAGGTCATGGCCGGCTACTGGAACCGCCCCGAGGAGACCCGCGAGGCGCTCGGCCGCGGCCGTCTGCGCACCGGCGACGTCGGCTACCTCGACGAGGACGGCTACATCTACCTGATCGACCGCATCAAGGACATGATCATCACCGGCGGCTTCAACGTCTACCCGCGCATGGTCGAGGAGGCCATCTACCTGCACCCGGCGGTGGCCGAGGCCGCGGTGTGCGGCGTGCCCGACCAGCACCGCGGCGAGATCGTCAAGGCCTACGTCAAGCTGCGCGAGGGGATGAGCCTGACGGCGGCCGAGCTGCGCCAGTTCCTCAAGGACAAGCTGGCGCCGTTCGAGATCCCGCGCCGGGTCGAGTTCCGCGAGGAGATCCCCAAGACCCTGGTGGGCAAGCCGCTGCGCCGCAAGCTGGTCGAGGAGGAGCGGCGCCGCGCCGAGGCGGCGGGGCACCGGGATTCGGCGGCGGGCGAGCGCGCGAGCGAAGACGCGCCGGCCTGAAGGGGAGCGAGGGGAGCCGCGGCGTGAGCCTGCAGCGCATCAGCGAGACGCTCGAAGGGCGGCTGAGCAGTTTCGCCGCCGTCGGCGCCAAGGTCTGCTTCGACCTGGGCGAGGACGGCGCCCTGCTGGTCGATGCCACGACCAGCCCGCCGAGGCTCAGCCACGGCAAGGACGCGGCCGAGTGCACCATCAAGGTCTCGGCGGACGATCTCGAGAAGCTGATCCAGGGCTCGCTCAACCCCACGATGGCCTACACCCTCGGCAAGCTGAAGGTCGAGGGCTCCATGGGCATCGCCATGAAGGTCGCCGCGCTGCTCGAGGATTAGAGCAGGTCCTTCGTCGATGGGGCTCGCTTGGGGCGAGTCATCGCCCCGATGAGTCGGCTTGAACGATTTGACGTCCAGCGGACTCACGTGTTCGCTGGGAGCTTGCGACGTGGCTTCCGAGCGAACACGATCCGCTCTAGAACCAGTCCTCCTCGACCGCCATGATCGGTTTGGCGCCGGCGTTGATGGCGGCGAACAGGCCCGAGGTCTGCGGCAGCAGGCGCGTCATGTAGAAGCGCGCGGTGGCGAGCTTGGCGGCATGGAAGGCGTCGCGCTCGCCCTCGGGTCTGTCGAGCACGACCTTCGCCGCGCGCGCCCACATGTAGGCGAGCGCGGTGAGCGCGAACAGGCGCAGGTAGTCGCTCGCCGCCGCGCCGGCCTCCTCCGGGTCCTTGAGGCCCTGCTGGGCGATCCAGGCCGTGGCCTGCTGCAAACGGCCGAACGCCTTGGCCAGCGGCGCCACGAACTCGGCCAGCTCGGGCGCCGCCTGGTTCGCCTCGATGAAGCCGAGCACCGGGTGGAAGAAGCGGCGCAGGGCGCGGCCCGTGTGGCGCGGCAGCTTGCGCCCCACCAGGTCGAGCGCCTGGATGCCGTTGGTGCCCTCGTAGAGCTGGGCGATGCGCGCGTCGCGCACGAGCTGCTCCATGCCGTGCTCGCGGATGTAGCCGTGGCCGCCGAAGACCTGCAGGCCCAGGTTGGTCGCCTCGAAGCCCATGTCGGTGAAGTAGGCCTTGATGACGGGGGTGAGCAGGGCGACCAGGTCCTCGGCCTCCCGCCGCCTGGCCGCGTCGGGATGCTTCTCGGAGACGTCGACCGCGAAGGCCACCCAAAGGCCGAGCGCGCGGCAGCCCTCGATGCTGGCGCGCATAACGAGCAGGTTCTTGCGTACGTCCGGGTGGACCAGGATCGGATCGGCCGGCTTGTCCGGGTGCTTGGCGCCCGACAGCGAGCGGCCCTGCAGGCGCTCCCTGGCGTAGGCCGCGGCCGACTGGTAGGCGGTCTCCGCCAGCCCCAGGCCCTGGACGCCGACCGCGAGGCGCTCGCTGTTCATCATGGTGAACATGGCGCGCATGCCGCCGTGCGGCTCGCCGATCAGGTAGCCCTGCGCCTCGTCGAAGTTCATGACGCAGGTCGAGGCGGCGTGGATGCCCATCTTGTCCTCGATCGAGCCGCAGGCGACGCCGTTGCGCGGGCCCAGGCTGCCGTCCGGGTTCATCATGAACTTGGGCACGAGGAACAGCGTGATGCCCCGGGTGCCGGGCGGCGCGTCGGGCAGCTTGGCCAGCACGAGGTGGACGATGTTCTCGGTCAGGTCGTGCTCGCCGGCGGAGATGAAGATCTTGGTCCCGGTGATCGTGTAGCTCGCGTTGCCGTGCGGGCCGCGCGCGCCGTCGGGCGTCGCCCGGGTCCGGATGAGGCCCAGGTCGGTGCCGGAGTGCGGCTCGGTCAGGCACATGGCGCCCGACCAGCTTCCCTCGGCCAGCTTGGGCAGGACCAGCGCCTTCAGCTCATCGGAGCCGTAGCGCACCAGGGCGTTGTAGGCGCCGTGGCTCAAGCCCGGGTAGATGCCGAAGGCAAGGTTGGTCGAGCAGATCAGCTCCTCGAGGACGTACTGCAGGCTCCGGGGCAGGCCCTGGCCGCCGTACTCGGGGGCGCAGGCCAGGCCCGCCCAGCCGCCCTCGGCGAAGGCCCGATAGGCCTCCTTGAAGCCCTCGGGCGTGCGCACCACGCCGTTCTCGAAGGTGCACCCCGCCTCGTCGCCGGAGCGGTTGAGCGGCAGAAGCTCGTTCTCGCAGAACCTGGCCGCCTCCTCGAGCACGGCCTCGACGAGGTCGGGCGTCGCCTCCTCGTAGCCGGGCAGCGAGGCGACCTCGGCCTCGTAGTCGAGAAGCTCGGAGAGGACGAACCGGATGTCGTCGAGCGGCGCGGCGTAGGTGACCATGGAACGCCTCCAGCGATCAGTTCCTGAGCGGTCTGCCGGTTTCCAGGGTGTGCTCCATGCGGGCCAGCGTCGGCTCGGTCCTGACGAGCGAAATGAAGGCGTGGCGCTCCAGCTCGCGCACCGAGTCCGGCTCCACCGGCTCGGTGATGTCCGCGCCCGGGCCGCCGCTCAGCACCTCGGCGAGCCGGCCCGCGACCACCATGTCGTGCTCGCTGGCGACGCCCTTCAGGCGCAGGCCGCGCAGCGCCAGCTCGAGCGCCGCCTTGCCTGAGGGTCCGGGCAGCGTGAGCACGGCCGGCTCGGGCCGCGCGTAGCCTTCGGCCAGCTCGAGCGCCGTGGCCTTGGCCTCGGCGAGCAGGCGGTCGCGGTTGAAGGTGATGCCGTCGCCTCCGCTCAGAAAGCCGAGCTCGCGCGCCTCGAAGGCGGACCTGGCGACCTTGGCCAGGCCGATGGTCTCGAACGCCTCGGCGACCGGCGGCATGGGGCCCTTGGGGCGCCTCGGGTCGGCGGCCAGGCGCGACAGCAGCTCGGTGCAGCCGCCCCAGGCGGGCACCAGGCCGACCCCGGCCTCGACCAGGCCGACGTAGCTCTCGGCGTGCGCCTGGGCCGCGTCGCAGTGGAGCACGATCTCGCAGCCGCCGCCGAGCGTCAGGCCGAAGGGCGCGGCGACCACCGGGAAGGGCGCCTGCTTCAGCTTGCGGTAGGTCGACTGGCCCTGCTCGACCATGCCCTCGATCATGGGCCAGAGCGCGGTGTTGGCGGCGAACAGCGCGAGCCCGATGTTGGCGCCGGCCGAGAAGTTCGAGCCCTCGTTGTAGACGACGAGTGCCGTGTAGCGCGCCTCGACCGTCTTGAGCGCGGTCTCGATCATCGAAAGCACGTCCGGGTCGATGGTGTTGAGCTTGGTGTGGACCTCGAGGCAGACCACCCCGTCGCCGATGTCCCACAGGCTGGCCGAGGCGTTCTTGGCCAGCGGCGCGCCCGCGCGCTTCACGTCCTCGAGCAGGAGCACGCCCTCGGGCCGCGGCACGTCGGCGTAGCCGCCGTGCGCGCCCAGGCCCTGCAGTCGGCCCTGGTGGACCCGGTAGAAGCCGCCGGCCTCGGCCGCCGTGGCGAGCAGCGGCGGGACGCTGCGGCCCTCCTGGCGCAGGCGCGCCGCGAGCTCGGCGGCGCCCAGCTCGTCGATCAGCTCGAAGGGGCCCCGGCCCCAGGCGTAGCCGAGGCGCAACGCCCGGTCGACGTCGTGGACCGCGCCGGCGATCTCCAGTGCGTGGGTCGCGGCGTAGGCGAGCGTGTGCGAGAGCACCGCCCAGGCGAACCGCCCGCCGCGGTCGGCGTGCGCCACCAGGACCTTGAGGCCACCCGCCTTGGCGGCGTCCAGGCTCTCCAGCGCCGGCTCGCGCGCCGGCGCGTACTCGCCGCTTTCCAGGTCGATCGCCTGCTTGATTCGCGTTTCGCCGCTGCGCTCGAGGCGGTAGAACCCGCCCTTGCCCTTGCGCCCGGTGTAGCCCTCGGCGATCAGGCGCTCGAGCAGCGGCCAATCGCGCCGGATGCCGTGGTAGGCGTCGGACTCGGGCAGCGCCGCGGCCAGGCTCGCCTCGACCTTGGGGACGAGGTCGAGGCCGACCAGGTCGAGCAGGCCGAAGACCCCGGTCTTGGGGATGCCCACCGGCCGGCCCATGACCGCGTCGGCCTCCTCGACGCTCAAGCCGTGCTCGCGCGCGGCGTTGAGCGCGCACTGCAGCCAGAAGGTCCCGATCCGGTTGGCGACGAAGCCCGGCGTGTCGTTGCACATGACCACGCCCTTGCCCAAGCGGCGGTCGGCGAAGTCGCGGATCGTCGCCACCGCGCCGGGCCGGGTCCGCTCGCCCGCGACCAGCTCGAGCAGGCGCATGTAGCGCGGCGGGTTGAAGAAATGCGTGATCAGGAAGTCGCGGGCGAAGCGCTCCGGCAGGCCCTCGACCAGGGTGGCGAGCGGCAGGGTCGAGGTGTTGGACGAGACCACCGAGCCGTCCTTGCGCACCGTCTCGACGCGGCGGTAGAGCTCGCGCTTGACCTCCAGGTCCTCGACCACCGCCTCGACGATCCAGTCGGCCTCGGCGAGGCGCCCGAGGTCGTCCTCGGTGTTGCCGGGGGTGACCAGCCGGGCGGCGTCGCGGTGCATGAAGGGCGCCGGGTCGGCCTTCAGCATCCTTTGGATCGCGCCGGCGGCGAGCGCGTTGCGCGCGGCCCCGTCGCCCTGGGCGATGTCGAGCAGGTGGACCGCGACGCCGGCGTTGGCCAGATGCGCCGCGATGCCCGAGCCCATGACCCCGGCGCCGAGGACCGCCGCCTTCTCGATGCGCATCGGGCCGCCTCCCTTCAAGCCGCTTCCAGGACCGTGGCGATGCCCTGTCCGCCGCCGATGCACTGGGTGGCCAGCGCCAGGCTCTTGCCTTCGCGCCGCATGATCTCGGCCGCCTTGCCCGTGATCCGCGCGCCGGTCGCGCCCAGCGGGTGGCCGAGCGCGATGGCGCCGCCGTCGAGGTTGACCTTGTCCAGGTCGAGGCCGAGCTGGTCGACGCAGGCGAGGGCCTGGGCGGCGAAGGCCTCGTTGAGTTCGATCACCTCGATGTCGGCCAGCTCCAGCCCGGCGCGCCCCAGGGCCTTGCGGCTCGCCTCGACCGGGCCGATGCCCATCATCTCCGGCGCGCAGCCGCTCACCGCGACGGCGCGAATCCGGGCGAGCGGCGTCAGCCCGCTCGCCTTGGCGTAGTCCTGGCTGGTGACCAGCACGGCCGCGGCGCCGTCGGTGAGCGGCGAGGAGGTGCCGGCGGTGACGCTGCCATTCTCCTTGAACGCCGGCTTGAGCTCGGCCAGCGCCTCGGCGCTGCTATCGGGCCGGATGCAGCCGTCCGCGTCGACCGTGTGGTTGCCGTGGCGCAGGGCGACGAGCTCGCCGTCGAAACGGCCCGCCTGGCGCGCCGCGGCCGCGCGGGCGTGGCTGGCGAGCGCCAGCTCCTCCTGGCGGGGGCGCGCGATGCCGTACGCCTCGGCCAGGTTCTCGGCGGTCTCGCCCATGGAGACGTAGGCCTGCGGGTAGCGCTCGGCCAGGCCCGGATGGAGCAGCGGGTTGAACCCGCCCTGCGGCACCCGGGTCATCGACTCGACGCCGGCGCAGATGAAGGCCCGGCCGGCGTCCATCTGGATCGCGCCGGCGGCCATGTGGATCGCCTGCATGGAGGAGCCGCAGAAGCGGTTCACGGTGACGCCCGTGACGCTCAGCGGCAGATCGGCCAGGAAGCCGATGAGGCGCGCCACGTTGAGGCCCTGCTCGGCCTCGGGAAAGGCGCAGCCGACGATCAGGTCCTCGATGTCGGCCGGGTCGACGCCGGCCTTGTCAATGAGGCCGCGCACGACCTGGGCGGTCATCTCGTCCGGCCGCACCTTGGTGAGCGCCCCCTTGTTGGCAAAGTCGAACGGAGAGCGGGCGTAGCCCGCGATGACCACGGATGTGTGCATGGCTGTCACCTTCCGCGAAAGACCCTGAGGGCGCGCTCACCAGGCCGGCCCAAGGAGCCGTCCCGGATTCGCCCTGCGCCCTTTGAGATGTGGCGCCCGCGCATCGACCTCACAAGAGGCCCGAGCGCGCCGCCGCGCCCGCCGCGTCACCACCGTAACCAAGGTCTTCACCAGTAGACGAATTTCCTCACGTAAGCGTTAAGCCGGCGGCGCCTCGCTAGAGCCGCGGCATCTCGAACGGGTGGGCCTGCTCGTAGGCGCGCGCCGCGCGCAGCACCAGGGCGTCCTTGTACAGCGGGCCGACGATCTGCAGCCCGGCCGGCAGGCCCTGCGAAGTCAAGCCGCAGGGCACGCTGGCGGCCGGCTGGCGGCTCAGGTTGAAGGGATAGGAGAACGGCGTCCAGTCGACCCAGCGGTGCTGTCGCCGGCCCTTGGGCCGCTCGCGGCCGGCCTCGAAGGCCGGCACCGGCAGCGTCGGCGTCAGCAACAGGTCGTAGGTCTCGTGGAAGCGGTTCATGGCGACCCCGACGGCCTCGCGCTGCTTGACCGCGCCCAGGTAGCGGCGCGCCGAATACCTGGCGCCCTGCCTGGCGATCTCGACGAGGCCGGGGTCCATGAGCGTCTTCTGCTTCGGTTTGAACGCCGAGAGCAACGCGGCGGCGCCGGCGAACCAGTGCACCCGGAAGGCGGCGTCGCAATCCACGAGCCGCGGCTCGGCCTCCTCGACATGGGCGCCCAGGTCCGCGAAGCGCCCGGCCGCGGCGGCGACCAGCTGCGCGATCTCCGGGTCCACCCGGTTGCCGCCGAGGCTCGGGCTGAAGGCGATCTTCAGCCCCTTCACCCCGTCGTCCAGACCGACGGTGTAGTCGGCCGCCTTGCCGGTGCCCTGCGGCGGCAGGGCGTACCAGTCGCGCCCGTCCGGCTCGGAGATGACGCTGAGCAGGATCGCCGCGTCGCTGACGCTGCGGCTCATCGGCCCGACGTGGGCCAGCGTGCCGAAGGGGCTCAGCGGGTAGGCCGGCACCCGCCCGAAGGTCGGCTTGAGGCCGAAGATGCCGGTGAAGCCCGCCGGGATGCGGATCGAGCCGCCGCCGTCGGTGCCGATCGCGAGCGGCCCCATGCCGGTGGCCACCGCGGCCGCGGCGCCGCCGCTCGAGCCGCCCGGCGTGCGCCCGGTGTTCCAGGGGTTGCGCGTGATCCCGGTCAGGGGGCTGTCGGTCACGCCCTTCCAGCCGAACTCCGGCGTCGTGGTCTTGCCCAGGAGCACCGCGCCGTGCTCGCGCAGGCGCGCGACGCAGGGCGCGTCCTCGTCCCACGGCTGGTCCTCGGGAACCACCTTGGAGCCGCGCAGGGTCGACCAGCCCTTGGTGATGATCAGGTCCTTGATCGAGGCCGGCACGCCGTCGACGCGCCCGCGCGGCGCCTTGAGGCGCCAGCGCTCCTCCGAGGCGCGCGCCGCCTCCAGTGCGGCCTCCGCGTCGACCAGGCGGAAGGCGTTGAGCGCCGGGTTGTGCTCTTCGATCCGCGCCAGCACCGCGCGCGTCACCTCCACGGGCGACAGGCTGCCGTCGCGATAGCCGGCGATCATCTGGCCGGCGCTCAGGCGTGCCATCTCGTCTGTCATGGGCCAAGGTCCCCCGCAAAGGCGCCGATGCCGAACTCCGGGCCCGGCTTTTTCCGTCTCGTCGCGCGAGTTCTGGCACGCTCGCGGGCGCTTGTCGAGGCGCGGAGGCGGAGCAGCCGTCTTGGGCGATTGACAGGCCGTGGACGGGTCCGGTTGATAGGCGGCACGGAACGGGGGGCGACGGATGACTCAAGCGAGCCTGAGCGCGCGCACGCGCCGGCACAGCCTGGCCGCGATCATTGCCAGCAGCTTCGGGGTTGGGATCAACATCGGGACCCTGACCCCGCTGGTTGCGCTGATCCTCGAACGCGACGGCGTGGACGCGGCGCTCATCGGAGCGAACGCGGCCATGCCGGCGCTCGCCATGCTGCTCTTCGCCGGGCGGATCGCGCGGCTGGCCGGGCGCATCGGCAGCCTGACGGCGCTGCTGGCCGGGCTCGGGCTGGCGCTCGCCGGGGTCCTGCTCATGCCGCTGTTTCGCGACCTGGCGGCCTGGTTCATCCTGCGCTTCCTGATCGGTCTCAGCCTGAGCCTGCCCTGGGTGGTCGGCGAGGCCTGGATCAACACCGTGGTCACCGAGCGCGCCCGGGGACGGGCGCTCGGCGTCTATGCCACGGCCTTCTACGGCGGGCTCGCCTGCGGGCCGCTGGTCGTTCAGGCGACCGGGATCGAGGGCTGGCTTCCCTTCCTCGCCGCGGCCGCGGCGCTGGCGCTCGCCGCCGTGCCGCTCATGCCGGCGCATCGCCTGGCGCCCAGCCTGCCACCCGAGGCCGGCCTGCGCTTCGCCCAGGTGGTGCGCGCCGCGCCCTTCGTCGTGGTCGGCGCGACGGTGGCGGGGTTGAGCGAGGTGGCGATCTACAGCTTCCTGCCGCTGTACGGCCTGCACAGCGGGCTCGACCAGGCGGCGGCCCTGCTCATGCTCACGCTGTTCGTGGCGGGCAGCATCGTGTTCCAGATCCCGCTCGGCTGGCTCGCCGACCGCATGGACCGGCGCCGCCTCCTGCTCGCCGGCGTGTCGCTGACGCTGGTTGGCTGCGCGGCCCTGCCGGCGGCGGTCCACTGGGCGCCCGGCCTGTGGCTCCTGATGCTCCTGTGGGGCGGCCTGATCGGCAGCTTCTACACCGTGACGCTCGCCATTCTCGGGCAGCGCTTCGCGCCGGGCGACCTGGCGGTGGCCAGCGCGGTCTTCATCCTGGCCTATGAGACGGGCGCGACGGTCGGGCCGGTGCTCGGCGGCACGGCCCTGGACCTGTGGGATCCGCACGGCCTGCCGTTCGCGCTGGGCGTCATCCTGGCGGGGTTCTTGCTCGCCGCCGCCCGCTGGTGGCGCGGGGCGCCCGGACAATGAGATCGGGCCGTCCATACCTGCCCGACTTTCGTCACCTTTGCATGCTCGGGTAGACTGCGAGCGCGCGGCGCCGGCTCGATCGACCGTCCGCCGGCAAGCGAGAGAGGCAAGCATGATGCGACGCATGGACCTGAGCGTTTCCGCCCTGGTCCTCGCCGTTGCGCTGGGGCTCGGCGCTCCCGGCGCGGCGCGGGCCGAGCAGCCGGGCGATGGGGAGCAGGCCGAGGAGATGGCGCGCGAGGCGATCGAGAAGCTCATGCGCGCGCTCGAGCTCATGATCGAGTCGATCCCGCAGTACGAGATGCCGGAGATCAACGAGGACGGGGATATCATCATCCGGCGCAAGCGCCGCAGCCCGCCCGAGGAGCCCGAACAGCCCGGGGTCGAGGAGACCACGACCTGAAAGGGCGCCCGCGTCGCCGTCGCTCGAGGGCGTGCACACAGGGCGCGGTGTCAGGCGGCGCCGGCGCTGTCCAGGAGCCGCTCGGCCGGCAGGCGCACCGTCGCCACGGTGCCCTGGCCGAAGGTGCTCTCGACGGTCAACTCGCCGCCGTGCAGCTCGACCAGGGCGCGGCTCAGCGGCAGGCCGAGCCCGGTCCCCTCGTGCAAGCGGCTGAGCGTCGAGTCGGTCTGGGTGAAGGGGTCCATGACCCGGTCCAGATCGGATTCGGCGATCCCGATCCCCGTGTCTGTCACCTGCAGGATGGCGCCCGTCTCGCGGTCGCCGCACAGCTTGGCGCTCACGCCGCCCGCGCTCGTGAACTTGACCGCGTTGGAGAGCAGATTGAGCAGAACCTGCTTGAGCCGCCGCCGATCGCCCCGGACCCGCACCGGGTTCGGCGGCAGCTCGGCCTCGAGGGTGATGTTCTTGGTCTCTGCGCGCGGCGCGAGCAATCGCCGGCAGGACCCGACGACCTCGCCGAGGTCGACCGTCTCGTCGGACAGGGTGATCATGCCGGCCTGGGCCTTGGACACGTCGAGAATGTCGTTGATGATGTTGAGCAGATGCGTGCCGCTCACGCGAATGTCCTCGGTGTACTCCTTGTAGCTCGGGTGGCCGATCGGGCCGAACAACTCCTGCGACATGACTTCCGAGAACCCGATGATGGCGTTCAACGGCGTGCGCAGCTCGTGGCTCATGGTGGCGAGGAACTCGCCCTTGGTGCGATCGGCGCGCTCGGCCGCCTCCTTGGCCGCGAGCAGCTCGCGTTCGGCCCGGTTGCGCTCGATGACCCGGCCGATCTGCTTGCCGATGTGCGCCGTGACCTCGAGGGCCTCCTCGCTCAGCTCGCTGGTCTCTTCGCTGTAGAACTCCAGGATCGCCGCGACCTCCGTGCCGACCAGGACCGGGAACCCGAAGCCGCCCTTGACGCCGATGTTCTTGACCACCGTGGCGCGCGGGAAGTTGGAATCCTGGGTCACGTCCCGGATCCACAGCGGCGCGCGCTGGGCGAGGACCCGCCCCGGCAGGCCGACGCCCGGGGCGAAGCGCGTCGCCATCGTGACTCTCTGGAACGCCGCGAACCCCTTCGGGTCGGCCAGGTGCCAGATCGTCGAGGGCGCCAGCTCGCCGCTGCCGTCCTCGGCGGGCAGATAGGCGTGCCCGACCGGCCAGCCGAAGTGGCGGCAGACCTCGGTCACGCANNCTTGGACAGCTCGACGAAGGCGCTCTTCTGACGCAGCGCCTCCTCGGCGCGTTTGCGCTCGGTGATGTCGCGCATGACGCCGATGAACAGCCGCTTGCCGGCGTACCACATCTCGCTGACCGTCACGTCCAGGTCGACCAGTGAACCGTCCTTGCGCCGGCCCACCACCTCGCGCGCCCTGGCGCCGAGGACCCTCGCCTTTCCCGTGGCCAGGTACCGTCGGATGTGGTTGTCGTGCTCCAGGCGCTCCGGCTCGCGCATGAGGAGCGACACGTTCTTCCCGATCAGCTCGTCGGCCCGGTAGCCGAAGAACGTCTCGGTCGCCCGGTTGACCGACTGAATGATCCCCTCTTCGTCGATCGTCACCAGCGCGTCGACCACGTTCTCCATGATGGCCCGGAGGTGACGCTCGCCCTGCTGCACGGCGGCGACGGCCTCGCGGTGCGCGGTGACGTCCTGCACCGTGCCGTGCATCAGGATCGGCTCGCCGTCGGCGCCGAGCTCCACCTCGCCCTGCTCGTGAACGATGCGCACGGTGCCGTCCGGCAACACGATGCGATGGTCGATGCCGTAGGGAGAGCCCGCCAGCGCGTTCGCCACCGCCTTCTGCACCAGCACCCGGTCCTCGGGGTGGACCGTGGCCAGGAACGCGTCGTAAGTCACCTCGAATTCGTTCGGCTCGAGGCCGAAGATGCGGTAGACCTCGTCCGACCACTTGAGCTCGCCGGTGGTGACGTTCCAGTCCCAGTTGCCCAGGTGCGCGATGCGTTGGGCGTTGGCCAGGCTGGCCTCGCTGCGCCGCAGGGCTTCCTCCGCCTTGTTGAGGGCGGTGACGTCCTGGACCGTGCCGACGTGGGCGGCGGGCCGGCCGGACTCGTCGGACTCGACTTCGCCGATTTCGTGGAGGTACCGCACCTCGCCGTCGGCGTCCACGACGCGGTAATCGACCTGGAAGCCGCGCCGCTCTCGGGCCGCCGCCTCGAATTCGCCAAGAACGCGCTCGCGGTCGTCCGGGTGGATGGTGTGGCTCATATCCTCGTAGCCGGGCCCGTTCTCACCCGGGGGAGAGCCGCGAATGCGCGCGGCCTCGTCCGACCAGTAGGAGATGGCCTGGTCCTCGAAGGACCAGCGCCAATAGCCGAGTTTCGCTTGGCTTTGCGCCCTTTGCAGGCGCGCCTGGCTCTCGCGCAGCGCGTCTTCGGCGCGCTTGCGCTGCACCTCGATCCCCACCCACCCCGCGATCAGGCCGACCAGCTCCCGGTCATAGGGGCCCGGCGCACAGGGCCGGTCGTGCATGGCGAACACGTGCCCGAGCGGCCGTCCCTGGGCATCGAGAAAGGCCTGACCCTGGTAGCTGACCACGCCCAGCTCGGCGAGGATCGGATCCCCGGGAAAGCGCTCGG
>JABAHQ010002507.1_pt1 | contig 22839 bp, 23 predicted proteins | sample 7062091 | NCBI WGS metagenome assembly JABAHQ01 (sample SAMN14534359, study PRJNA622989) | marine sediment metagenome | biome: marine biome [ENVO:00000428]; feature: marine pelagic biome [ENVO:01000023]; material: deep marine sediment [ENVO:00002113] | place: India: Gulf of Kutch | collected...
CTCACAGCATCAGTGTAGCCCGCGCCGCCGAGTCGGCCAGCCGGATGAAAAGAGAAAACGCGCTCGTTGTCTTCGTCAAGGCTCCGATTCCGGGATCGGTCAAGACTCGACTCAGCCCGTCGCTGTCGGCCAAGGACGCGGCCGCCCTCTACGTCTCCTTCGCAAGGGATCTCGTTGCATCGCTGCGCGAGTTGAAACACACAGACCTGCACATTGCGTATGAACCCCACCCCGTGGCCCCGGATCCGTCCTGGTGCAGCCGAGACTTACCGTTCTTCTTGCAACGAGGAGTGGACCTCGGAGAACGGATGCTGAATGCGTACTCGCGCATGTTCCGCGCTGGCGCGAGGCGTATCGTCGTTCTCGGCAGCGACTGCCCCGGACTTCCCGTATCCTACGTCCAACAGGCGTTCGCTGATCTCAAAGAAGTGGACGCTTCCACCGACGGGTGTCCGTCAGCGCCGATCGGGCGTAACCTCTTGTGTCTTATCGAAGCTTCGTACGCGTTCGCGCCGGGTGTCTGGTGGTCGGGCCGAGGCGCTTCCGGCGAATGCTCGGATTTGCATTGCGCAAGCGCGCGTATTCCGGCGCGTTCGACGTCAGGGCGCTAGCGGCCCAGGTCCAGTGCCCGGCTCGCCGTCAGGCTGAGGAGGCTCCGGTAGCGTCGCTGTTCGACCTGGTGCTGGCCGAGCTCTCCGGCGCGAAGCCCGATCACGTCGCGCGCGACCAGGTCGAGGAACCGCTCCGTCTTACCTGCTTGCTCCGCCTCGCGCATCACGCCGGCCCAGGTCAGGAGCATGTGCGAGTCGATGCGACGGACGGCTTCGTGCTTGGCCCACTCGGCGGAGATGAGCTCCCCCAGAGCGGCCAGCTTTTCTTTCAGCCTCGCGTAATATTCGGGGCGTACGGTTGCGTAAGATTTCCCGCTCGGCCGTGAGCCAGCCCGGCATGCCCAGACCCTGGCCCTGGTAGAAGCGCGCGACCCAGGTCAAATACTCGTCTTTGCTCTGGAGCAGTTGATTGAGCTGGTCCTGGTTGTAGACGCTGCGGAACCGTCCGGCGCCGCGAGCGCGCAACCATCTCTTGTTGCCGCTCCGCATCAGAGGTGACATCGATCTCGCGATGCGAGACGCCCTTCGCATCCAGCAGTGCCTTCGCTCTGATGCAGTGCGGACACCATTTCTTCGTGTACATCTCCACCGTTGCCATAAGCAAATATCCTATATGACAAAGGCGCATCCGTTCGCCATCTCGAACCGGCAAGAGCGGTGCCGATCTCGGCTTCGAACCCGCCGTCCCAACGGCAGGGATAGGAAGCGCCTTAAGGGTTTCGCGACGAGGCGGTCAGCCACGCCGTCGAAGCCCGACGCCCCGCGGCTGCTCTAAACCAACTGTGCTAAGCCCGCCGAGACCGACGTCCTCGATCACGAAGACCTTCCATGAACCATCCCGCCGCTCTATCTCCAGGCCATCGCGTCACCGCTCCCATCGGTAAGGTGAGGGAGCGCGGTCCAAAGCCCGTTGCGCGGGAGGGTCAGTTGCAGGTCCTGGCGCCGGTCGCGGACAGGCCATCTCGATGGATTGGTCGTCCAACACAATGCGCCGCATGTTTGCTTAGATACATAGAGGCGCCGCGAGGTTACAGTCCGTAGAGCCTTACGGTGACACTGAGCGGTGATAAGAGGCCGGCCTGTAGCGAGATGTGCTAAGGACCCGCTCGGGGCTAATCGATGTTGGCCCGCACGAGCCTTTCGGCTGGCTCGCGGCGTCGGCGAAAGGCCGTCAGGAGCTTCGTTGTTGCCCGGTCTGTAACCGCGGGTGCACCGTCAGCATCCTAGAGTAAACCTGGTGCGAAAAGCCGAGAGTGATCCGGGAAGGTGACACCATGAAGAAGCTGCTCGTAGGCGTCGCTGCGTGCCTGTGGATGGCCTCCGCTTCGGCAGGGGAGCCTGCGGAGCATGCTACCTCTACACCGGGAGAGGACGCTGCATATAGCGGTGAGGTTCGGTTCCGGGATCCTCCGAGGCCGGAAGGCAAAGTCGACTCCGGAGGATTTGACCCTGCGTATCTCGGGGGGAGCTTATTTCCCGGCCTGCCCAGACACGAGCGAAAATTGCAGCTCAGGGACTTTATAGCGCCTCCCGCTGGGAACGAAGCGTTCGAAGATCTCTACCGAGATGGCAGCAACGTACGGCGGCGCGGCGGACCCACGTTGTCTGGGCCGGAAACACCTGCGGCGAACTTGCTTCGATTTCGATTCTGATCCGATTACTTCCCGGAAGTCTCGGAACTCTGCCCCTCTATAGAAGCCGAAAACGCTCCTGTCTCGGATTAAGCGCGTTCTGGCATATCTCTCATCCGAGTCACCCGGCGTATCGGTGCTACGTCGTCGACCTCTCCCGGGTCGGTCGGGCGTTCGACTCCGGGCTCGCGGCGTTGCTGATGCTGAGCAGGCGCGTTTCGAGTCGAGGTGGCGCGACGTGCGGATCACAGGCGCACCGCCCGATGTGCAGGAACGTTGTGTACGCATGCTCGGGTGCCGAACGCACGAGTCGGTCGTCGCGGGCGTGCCTTCAGCGCAACCTTATGCTCCGCTCGCCCGGCTCGGTCATCGGCGTTACCGTTACCCACCGAAGCGGTCGAGCCGGACGGTGCCCGGCGCGCATTCATCTCGGGTCAGCGCGCGTCGTGGCCTCGAACAACCGACGAATCTCGCAATCGGATTCGGCGGTTGCGTTCGCGAACGCCGGGCGTGCTATCCCAAGTCGAGGATACCCGCTCTCAGATGACGCGATGGCCACGACCCTGCATGCACCTCGTGTAGGCTTCTTTGAAGCGCCGGTCTTGCTGGTACGCTTTGGTGGCACCACCCGTCAGCGCGCCGACCGCGGCGCCGATGCCTGCCGCTTTGCCGGTGTTCACGTCACCGCCGATGGCTCCGATGATGGCACCCGCGGCGCCACCCAAGGCACCCCCTCCGAGGGCGCCCTTGCCGGTCTCCTTGGCTAGGCCGCCCGCAGCCTGCTGCGCGAGCTGCCGGCACTCGAACTGGTCTCGGCTGATATTCGCGGCGTTCGGGTCGCCCGTGGGATCGACGGTGGGCGTCCACCCGCCGGTGGATGCACATCCCGCCAGCACGAGCAGCGCCAGAGGCAAGGCCGCTGCTGTCCGTGTCAACCGCTTCATACTCACTAACCTCCTCCGGGCTCGGAGCCCGATTTCCGCGTAAATTCGCCCCGCCGCGGCGCTTTTCCTATAGTAGAAGACCGTTTGGACATGCCAGAACGTGCAAAGGTGAGGTCATCGATGCACAGAGCAGGATTGACGACGTCACCGCGTCGCCCCGGCGGACGACCCCTCTTCGCGTGCAAAGTCGCGCGCGATCTCGAACGTCTCCAGCGGCGGATCGCCGTCGTAAATGAGGAACGTGCGCCGCTGCCGGTACGCTTCGCGTGTGAACACGTAGGGGTCCAAAGCCACCTGTCTCCGCACCTCGATCGCGGTGTCGAGACGACCCCTGTCGTCGACGACTTCCACCGCGGAGAGCGGAACGGTGACCACCGGGCCGAGGACGAACAGCGGGCCAGGGGCTACCCCGGCGGCCACGTCCGGCAGGGTGCGTAACGAGGCCGGGCCGAAGAAGGGAAGCTCGAGGTAAATGCCCTCGCCGACCCCCCAAACGGCAAGCGTCTGCCCGAAGTCTTCCTCGTGCCGCGGTAAATCGAGGCCGCTCGCGACGTCGAAGAGCCCCCCGATCCCCAGCGTGGTGTTGAAGACGATGCGCAGGACGTCGCGGATGCCCTCGTCAGCCTTCCCTTGAAGGACATTGTTCAGGGCGACGAGCGGGTAACCGAGGTTGATGAAGAAATTGCCGATGCTGGTGCGCACTTTCTCAGGTGTCACCTTCACGTAGGCGTCGGCCACCGGTTCCAGGATGCGTCTGTCCAGGGTGTCGTTGAAGGCGTGAAACTTCCGATTCATGGGCTCCAGCGGGTCGTTCGCCGCTCTCGCCTCCTCGGTGGTGGCGCACCCGGGCAAGAGGCTCAGACACAGCGCCAGAGCGGCCACCGCAATACTCCGCTTATCGGAAGCTTGAATCACTTCGTTGCCTTCAGAAGTTGCACGGCCTTCTGATGCGCCTTCGCGCGGCCTTCACCCGCACATGCTCACGTGTTGTCATCGACTGTATTCTGGCGAGGCGTTTAGCCATCTGCTTCCTGCGCGTAATCGCGAATTTGCGCCTTCAGCTCCGCAATCAGACCCTGGAATCCGGGGACACTGTGCGATGTCGCTGACCCCGTCGGTCAAGACGTTGACGATCCGCCAGCGACCGGTCCGTGGACGCGGGGTCACTCCAGCGGATAGTCGAGCGGTTGCCTCGTCGCGCGGTATTTACGAAGCTCTGTGATCGCTGCCATGGTCTACCTCAGTGGTCCAGGAAAGCCTCGTGTCAAGACGGACGTCCCGGTGTCCGCACTCGCATGAGCCTTTCACGCCCCCGAGTTCTCGTGGTTCTTCGCAACGAGGCGCTCGATCAGGCCGTCGAATCCGAACGCCCTTGCCGCCGCTCGAAACGAGCTGCGATAGGTCACGGTGAGACTGACGCCTTCGATGACGAGGTCGTAGACCTTCCATTGTCCGTTGCGCCGGTGCATCCGGTAGTCGACAGTGATCGGTGCGCCATTGGGTCCGCGCACCCTGGTAGGAACGTAAACGTCTCGCCCGCTCGAGCCGACGCGGCCCGGAAGGTAGGTGATTGTCTTGTCGAGATAGTCGTCCACGCTGGCGTCCGTGTTGGTCCGCTTCACGGCCGCATCGGCAAATTCAATTACCGCCGTCGCGTAGATGCGTACCATTAAGGCGCGGAACTCGTTTGCAAATCGGTCCTTCTGCGCCATGGTCGCTTTGTGCCAGTGGGGTCCGAGCACGCCTGCGGAAAGACCTTCGATGTCGACCCGCGGCTCGATGATTTCCTCCACCAGGACGTAGGCCTCGGGCGGATCGACCCGGATGGCCTCTCGTCGCTCGCTGATGGCCGTCACGAGCTGCACGATGGTTTCCTTGACGGCCTGCACCGCCCCGACGTCGGTTTCTCCCGCCTCCGGTTGCGCGCTTACACTGCTCCAGGAACCGAGCAGGAGGAGCCCCAACGCGAGTGCGGGCAAAAGACGCCGCATCGGGTGTCTGATGGCAAGTGGAGCTCGGTAAGGGTTTTTCATGGTCTCCTCCGCGCTGTATATCGCTGTATCTTCCGAATCCGCCCTGCACCCGCCGTGCACCGACTGCGCGTAGCGCCTCGCGCGCGTGCGCGGCTTCAAACCCTGCCGCCGATTACGGGTCGCAGGCCCTGCAATACACGTCGCCCTGTCCCAGACGCCGGCTGGCGTCGAACAGCGCTCTGTGTATACACAACTTGGATACGCGAACGCCGCGGGAGGTTACAGTAACCTTCGAAAGCCTCCCAGCTCCCAGCAGACTTAGCCCCGCGCAGTTATCCGTCTCGGGTGTAACGCACCTACAGCGAGGAGGCGTGGCGTGACTCGCACTGCCTCATGTGTAACCTCGGCCGGTCCATCGACATCAAACGGTAAGAACGCGCCTGCAAGCCCGGTTACAGACGCCGCATGCTTTCTGCTAGAAAGGCTGGCCTTGCCCGGTCAACTCTTAACGCAAGCTGCATAAGCAAGGTGCCGTGCGACCAACGCCGATCGGCGCAACCAACGCCGTGAGGAGGAGGCCATGTTGAGGAATAGTCGCGCTCTCAAGTCGAGCAAGGGGCCAACGGCGGGATACGCACGGGAGATGGTGCCGCCGCGCTTCGCCGTGCTCGCGGACGGGGTGAGCGGCCGGAAGGCGGTCGCATGAAACGTTTTCTGACGCCCCTCTTCTTTCTCGGGCTGTCTCTCGCCATCGGACTGGTCGCGTGGCGTGGCTTCGACACCGTGGCTGCCGTCATCGCGAGCGCCGGCTGGCAGCTCCTGTGGCTCATTCCGAACGCGTTGGCGGTGCTGGTCCTCACGGCTGTCGCGTGGGGGTGCCTGTTCGCGCCGGAGCAGCGGCTCCCCTTTTCGCGCTTGCTCTATGGGAGCTGGGTCGGCGATGCGGTCAATCATCTGCTCCCGGTCGCGCAGATCGGGGGGGAGCTGGTCAAGGCGCGCCTCGCGGCCCGCTTCGGCGTGTCCGGGTCGACGGCCACGGCAAGCGTGGTAGTGGACAAAACGGTGCAAGCCCTGACCACGCTGCTCTTCGTCCTCATGGGCCTCGCTCTGTTCGTGCATCGCACCGGCGGTAGCGGTCTCGTCGTGGGAGTCCTCACCCTGGTCGGGCTCGTAGGCCTCGGCGTGTTCACCTTCTACCGGTTGCAGCGCCGGGGGCTCTTCACGCTGGCCGCGGGGCTGGCAGAACGCCTGGGGCGCGAAAGCGACCTGCGAGGCTTTACCGGCGGAGCCGCAGCGTTGGATGCCGCCATCCACGAGATCTATACGTCGCCTGACCGCATCCTTGCGGCTTTGCTTTGGCGCCTGACGTCGCGCCTGCTGCTGGCCGGGGAGGTATGGTTCGCGCTCCTGCTGATGGGTCACCCGGTGGGCTTCGTGGAGGCCCTCGTGCTGCAGAGCCTGGGCAAGGCCGCACGCGGAGCCGCGTTTTTCGTCCCTGGGGGTCTGGGTGTCCAGGAAGGCAGCTTCATGCTGGTCGGCGCGGCGTTGGGCGTGGGACCCGACGCGGCACTCGCGCTCTCGCTCGCCAAGCGCTTTCGCGAAGTGATGGTGGGGCTACCGGGTCTCGTGGGCTGGCAACTCGCGGAAGGGCGCCTGCAGCCGCATCGTCGGATAGACGTGCGGAACGCATCAGGTGAGTGATGCCCGAACGTTTTCGGCATAACCGCCGGCCCGCACCGCTCGACGCCAAGACCGGCCTTGGCGGTGATTCTAAACGAGCCGCGAGCGATAAAGTCGTTCGCGGACCGAGCGCGATCGACCTGGCAACCTCGCTGGGGGTACTGCTCCTGACACCCGTCGCTTGGCTCGTTCCACCCGGGAAGTGGCCGGCGCTGGGGCGCGCGCTCGCTCGATTCGCCCTGCGTTTCGCCCCGCAGCATCTCGACCCCCTCATCGACTCGGTGGCCGCCCAGACGCGCGGTCGGGGCATCCCTTATCCGCCGCGAGCCCTCATCGCACGCGGTCTGTCGCGTTTCATCGAGTCGAATCTTTGCGTCCTTCGCGCTCACCGCCCCGGGGGCTGGACGCCAGACATCGTGCTCGATGGGAAGGCGCACATCGAACAAGCGCTGCACGCCGGTCGAGGTGTGGTGCTGTGGATCAGCCATTTCCACTTCTACAGCCTCATTGCCAAGATGGCCTTGCACCGCGCCGGGATCCGGGTCGCCCACTTGAGCCACCCCCAGCACGGCTACTCCAAAACGCGGTTCGGGATGCGGTTCCTCAATCCGATTCGCGCGCGAGTCGAAGACCGCTATCTCGAGGAACGTGTGCTTCTTCCCCTGGGCGGCTCCCCGCGCAACGCGCTCCAGACGCTGCACTCACGTGTCGTGAACAACGGCGTGGTGTCGATCGCCGCGCGCTCGATGTCACGGCGCGCCGTCACCGTTCCGTTCCTGAACGGGTGGGTGCGTCTGGCGCCGGGTGCGCCGAAGCTCGCCCACGCGAGCGGGGCAGCACTCCTGCCGGTTCACACCGTGGCGGACGAGTCGGGCGTTTTTCGCGTCATCGTCGGGGCAGAAATACCGGTCCCCACTCTGTTGTCAGGCGAAGCGGACCTGAAAGCCGCGGCAAGCCGCTACGTCGCGGGACTCGAGCGGGTCGTGCTCCGATATCCCGACCACTGGCGCGGCTGGTTCTACCTATAAGCGTTTCCCGTATGCCCCGGCCGTCATCCGCTCGGGCTGACATCTAGAGAGTTCTGGTGCCGTACGACACGGAAGCTGCGCGTGCGTAAGGTTGCCCGAGGCGATCGGCGAAACCCGCGCTCACGGAATGGCACACATTCTCTGCAGTTCGAATGACCCCGTAAGTGGCAGAGGCGCGCGTAACCTTTCCCGGTGCCCGGCATCAAACGTTGGAACACCGAGAAAGCGCAGCGAGCCGCTCGAGGCGACGTCGGCGGCGCCCCGGATCCCGTTGCATCGCGCCGGGACGCCCCAAAGACAGCGCGAATCCTTGACCCTCACACCGGACGAGCTCGAGGCTTTGACGTCTGACCGCCCGCGCTGTTCGGGGGCTCACGATGCCCCATGTCCTTGCTGCGGAGCGAGCTCAAGCGAACCCCGACATACAGATCGAACCGATGAGTGACAGCGTGCATACGTATCCAACCGGCCCCGGGGAAGGGCCATGAAGGGGAAGCCCGGCGTTCAGCCGCGCGACGACGGGGAGTCCGCTCATCGCGTCGGCCCGAACGGAGTTGACCGCTTGCTCGTTGAGCGGGCGCAACGCGGAGAGAAAGCAGCGTTCGACTTGCTCGTGCTCAAGTATCAGCACAGGCTGATCCATTTCGTGTCGCGCTATGTGCGAGATCCACAGGACGCTCCGGATATCGCCCAAGACGTCTTTCTCAGAGCCTACCGGTCCTTGCCGGATTTCCGCGGCGACAGCGCCTTTTACACCTGGCTGTATCGGATCGCCGTCAATGTCGCAAAAAACCACTTCGACGCCCGGCGCCGCCGCCTTCCCCACGCCGGTTCGGTCAGATCGGACGCCGCCAACGCCCAAGTCGAGCCCGAGGCTGGGCATGACGAAAGTCCGGAACGCATCCTGCTCGCCGAGGAAATCGCAACGACGGTGACAGCGGCCTGGGAGACGTTGCCCGAGCGGCTGAAAACGGCCTTGAGCTTGCGCGAGGTGAGCCGGCTCAGCTACGAGGACATTGCGCAGGCTACGGACAGCCCCATCGGCACCGTGCGCTCCCGGATCTTTCGGGCGCGGGAACACATCGCCAGGCAGCTCCAGCCGCTGTTCGACTGAATCCGCTCAAACGCCGTAACCAATATTCTCTCCCGGACATCCAAGTCGCGGCAGTCGGTTTCGCGGCAAATTGGCTGCGTCGCGATTCAAGAGGGTTTCAGGACTCAGCGCTCTGCAGCGCCGCCGACGGAGTCACGGGCGCACGGGTTGGCGAGAGAAGGCAGATACGGAAGAGCTCATGAGTCTCACAGCTGATGTGGCCATCTACTTTTGGGGCTTTCTGCTGCTTTACGGGGTCGCGATGTACCTGGCGTCGCCCAGAGCGCGGACGGTGTCGGGTTTTTTTCATGGCACCGACGCCCGGGGGCGGGCGGCCTCCCGGTGGTCGCTGACCGCGAGCATCTTCATCAGCTGGATCTTCGCCAAGTCGGTCACGAACGCGGCGAATCTGGGGGCGGCTTACGGCATCGTCGGCGGCTTGGCTTACGCGACTTACTGGCTCTCCATTCCGGTCGCGGGCCTGGTCATCTATCGACTGCGTACGCGCCAAGGCGCACGCAGCCCGGTCGACTTTCTCGTCGGCAGATACGGCCGGCTTGCGGGGGCCGCTTTCACGCTGGCCATCGTGGTTCGGCTCTACAACGAGGTGTGGAGCAACACCGCCGTCGTCGGCAGCTACTTCGGTCGTCCGGGCGAGATCAGCTTCATGTCGGCGGCGCTGGTGTTCACCGTGCTGGCGCTCTTCTACAGCATCAAGGGCGGACTGCGCAGCTCCATCGTCACCGACGCCATCCAGGCGGCCGTTTTCGTCTTTTTCCTCGCCTTGGTCGTCTTTCTCGTGATGCCGAAGCACGGCGCGGTGGCGCTGCTCGAAACCGGTTCGTTCCGCCTCGATGCCGGCGTGGATCTGCTGCTCGTGGCGTCGCTCCAGACGGTCAGCTATCCGTTCCACGATCCGGTGCTGACGGACCGCGGGTTCATCAGCGAAGAGAAATCGATGCTCCGAGCCTTCGTGATCGCAGGTGTCGTGGGCTTCCTCGGCATCTTGACGTTCAGCCTGGTCGGCGTACATGCGCGACTCGAAGGTCTTACGGTTGCCGGCAACGCGCCCCTCGCCGTCGCTCACGGCCTGGGCGCGGCGGCTCTGTTCGTCATGACGGTGGTGATGATGAGCTCGGCCGGTTCGACCCTGGACTCGGCCTTCGCGTCGCTGGCCAAATCGCTCGCGCATGACGTGGCGGTGCTCTCACCGCGGCGGCTCGGGCCTCCGTCGGTGCGGACAGGCATTTGGATCATGGCGGCCTTCGCCGTGCTCGGCAACCTGCCCATGTTGGCGGGCACGGACATCCTCAAGGCGACCACCATCAGCGGAACCATGGTGATGGGTCTGGCGCCGGTTTTCCTGCTGCACCGTTGGGTTCGCTACTCCCCGTGGAGCTTCCACCTGAGTTTCTGGAGCGGGCTGCTGCTGGGGCTCTTTCTGGCCGCCGACTGGATTCCCTCGACCTGGGCCATTGGCGAGGGCGAGTACGCACTGCTGCTCGGCACCAACGCTTACGGGCTGCTTCTGTGCACGGCGGGGTTTCTGCTGCCCGTGGGGCTGCGTGCGGCCCTTGCCAGGAGTCCATGGAGAACCCGCGGCGTCGGCTCCGCAGAGCGCACGGGAAGCGGACCGCGAACCACCCGACAGGGAGTCTTCAACGGATGACGACAAAACGTTTTCTGCTGCTCGGCGTGATCGCCGCGCTGGTCGCTGCATATCTCGCTCTCGACCTCGGTCAGTACGCGAGCCTCCAATACCTCAAGGCGCAGCACGCGACCCTCCACCACCGCTACCAGGCGCATCCCGTGCAGATGGCGCTGGCGTTCTTCGCGCTGTACGTGGCGGTGACCGCTTCATCGTTGCCGGGCGCCGCGTTGCTCACCTTGTCAGCGGGCGCGATATTCGGCCTGGCCGCGGGGACCGTGGTCGTCTCCTTCGCCAGCTCCCTCGGAGCGACGCTGGCCTTTCTCGCCTCGCGCTTCCTGTTGCGCGATATGGTCCAGAACAGGTTCGGCAGCCGATTGAACGCCGTGAACCGCGGGGTGGAGAGAGAAGGGGCCTTCTATCTGTTCACGCTGCGCCTGGTGCCGGCGTTTCCGTTCTTCGTCGTGAACCTCGCCATGGGCCTGACACCGATTCGGACGGCGACCTTCTACCTCGTGAGTCAGGCTGGGATGTTGGCCGGAACCATCGTCTACGTGAACGCCGGCACCCAGCTCGCCGCTATACAGTCCTTGAGCGGGATTCTTTCTCCCTCGCTCATCCTCTCCTTTTCCTTGCTCGGCGTGTTTCCGCTGCTCGCGAAGAAGCTCCTGGATGTCCTCAAAGCGGGGCGCCAGAGGGGTGGCTACCCCAAGCCGAAGACATTCGACCGAAACATGGTGGTCATCGGGACGGGCTCCGGCGGACTGTTGCGGCCTACATCGCAGCCGCGTTGTGAGCGAAAGTGACGCTCGTCGAGCGACACAAGATGAGAGGCGACTGCCTCAACACCGGCTGCGTGCCATCCAAAGCGCTGCTCCGATCGGCGCGGTTCGTCGCGGACGCACGCCGTTCGCACGAGCTCGGCATCCGATCCGCACCGGTCGACTTCGATTTCGGCGAAGTCATGGAGCGCGTGCAAAGGGTCATCAAGACGGTGGAGCCTCACGACTCGGTCGAGCGCTACACCGCGCTGGGCGTGGAGGTTATCGAGGGCGCCGCGAGGATCACCTCCCCCTACCGCGTGGAGGTGAACGGCCGGACGCTCACCACCCGCAGCATCGTCATCGCAGCCGGCGCACGCCCCTTGGTGCCCCCGATCCCCGGTATCGAGGATGTGGGCTACCTGAGTTCCTCCAGACGAAATACCCGAACATCTTCGCCTGCGGGGACGTTGCCGGTCCCTTCCAGTTCAGGCACACCGCCGCCCATCAGGCCTGGTTCGCTTCGATCGACGCCTTGCTCGGCCGTTTCAAGAGATTCCGCGCCGACTTCTCGGTTATTCCGTGGGCGACGTTCACGGATCCGGAGGTCGCACGCGTCGGCCTCAACAAGATCCTCGACACCACCCACATCTATCCGACGTGGGCTGAGGCCAACAAGGCGGCGGCGGGCCAATGGCGCCGTGCCCACGCCCCCCAGCGCCTCCTTCGCTGGCTCGCGCGGTACCACGCCTGGCAACGTGGAAGAGGCTCGGGCGGACGGCGCGAGCCCCGGCGTGAGGCGCTCACCGCCGCTCGGGCCGAGTGACGTGCAGGACCCAGAACCGCGGTGCCCCTGCCGCCGGCCGAACTGTCCCGACTCGGTGATGCGGAAGGTGACAGACCGGCACGAATCTGTCCGAACGCTGACGCGGCACCGGCCCATCCGGAACGCAAAGGACGCATACAGAGAGGTAACGCTGGATGCACGCGACGCTGCCGCTTCTGCAACAAAGCGACTTTCCCGCCATACGCCGCGCGCCCCTGGAGACCCCCGATCCTGGTCGGTGATCACTGTTACGGGTGCACCGCGGGGCAAGGCAGCAGCTGCAGCGGGGCATTGACGTAATGGTCGTGCTGCCGAGGTCATCGGTGGCGTGTGCCCCAGGTACGTGGGGAGCATTCGGCATTCCGCTTGCACCTCTACCCGTCCTGCTGTCGACCGACATGCGAGGTCGCCGTAAACACAAGGCAGGCCCGTAACGTTGCGAGTCGATCCGGCATCGAACAGGCAGACACGTGGTTAGCCAACCATGACCGGTACTTGGACAGGTCGGCCGGGATCATGGACCTGCCACACGGGTGTAGCTCGATGGGGCCAACCCGGCGGCGCTCACCTTACATCGAAAGATCGAGGGGATAGAGGTGCATCGGTAGTTCGCGTTCCGTCGACACTGCGCGAACCCGGAAGACAAGGCTAGGTGTCGGGAACTCGACACACACGCGCGCTTTCAAACGAGGTATTACCCGTCTCCATAGGCACTGGCGTCGGCCCGGCGCGGTCTCGCGACCGCACCGGTTTGGGATCGTGAGGACACAGGCAAGGGGCGGAATGAGCCGAACAGAACAGAGACGCGCTGCGAAGTTGCAGCGCCCTAATCGCCCGGTTGTAGTCCGTGCCCTGAACGCGGCCGGGGCCGCCCTCGAGCGCGCCGGGGTGCCGCTGGTACAGCTCGACGAAGACGCTCTCATCCAGACAGCCATTCGACAGACCGGCCTTACGGACTTCGGCGACGAGTCTTTTCGCGAACCACTGCGTATATTGCTCGAGGCTTACGACAGTGAAGCCAAACTCAACCTGGCCGGGCGTATCGCTGCGCGCGGAGACACCTTGCAGTTGCTCATGAACCGCCTGCGGCTCGAGGCTGACCGGGCCTGCTTTCCCGAGATCCGGAAACAACAGATACGCCGGCCGGTCTTCATCGTCGGTTTACCGCGCAGCGGCACGACGCTGCTGCACGGTTTGCTCGCACAAGATCCCGCCAATCGCGTACCGTTGGGCTGGGAGGTGATGTATCCCTCGCCGCCTCCCGAGCGAGCGAACGCATACGCCGACCCTCGTATCGCAAGGGCCGAGCGACAAATGCAGTGGCTCGATCGGCTCGCGCCCGATTTCAAAACCATTCATCCAGTTAACGCACGGCAGCCACAGGAATGCATCGCGATCACCAGTCACACCTTTCTCAGCCCCCGCTTTCACACCACCTACTGGGTGCCCTCGTACAAGGCGTGGCTGGACCGCCAGGATATGCGGCCCGCGTACGCCTACCATCGCCGCTTTCTCCAGCATCTGCAGTGGCGATGGCCGGGCGAGCGGTGGGTGCTCAAGTCGCCTGCACACCTCTTCGCGCTGGAGGCGCTCTTCGACACCTATCCCGATGCGGTCGTGATTCAGACTCACCGCGATCCGGCCAAAGTAGTCGGATCGGTGGCCAGCCTGAGTGCGGTTCTTCAGGGGGCCTTCAGTGACGAAATCGACCTCGCGGCCATCGGCAATGAAGTGAGCGAACGTTGGGCGGCCGGACTCGACCATGCACGCCGCGCCCGTACCGCCCGCGGCTCCCACGACGACCGCCTCTTCGACGTGCACTACAGCGAGCTGGTGCGCGATCCCATGGGCACGGTGCGTCGCATATACGCGCACCTCGGATTCGACTTCACCGCAGAGGCGGCAGCCCGCATGTCGCGTTTCGTGGCCGAGAACCCGCAAAACAAGCACGGCGAGCATCGCTATTCACTAGCCCAGTTCGGGCTGGATCGCGAGGAAGAGCGGCAGCGGTACGAAGTCTACCGCACCCACTTTGGCATCGAACGCGAGTCGACTTGAAGCGATCGGCAGGCCGTCGTGCTTACGGAGCGGCGCATGCGGGCGCACCGGATCCTTCGATTCGGCGTGCGGCGTGGTGGCACAATTCGGCATCGGGCCGGATGGTCACCCACCGCCTTGGTACCCAGATTGCGCCCGGCCGTTCGATTCTGGCGCGTCTGGCAAGGTCCACTCGAGCGCACTCGGCCCAAGTGCATCCGGCCGGACCTCGCACTCAGCCCAAAGCGCGCCGGAACCATCTCTGAGGATACCCCGGGTCGTGACGATCACTCGTATCGGCACAGCTTGGCGGCGAGCTGAGGGCGGGCCGTAACGCTTTGGGCCGCTCCGGCATCCAACGAGCGGATAGGTGCCCGATTCCCAGCCGGTGCTGGTTCTCGCCGCGACACGGACCGTCAGGGGACGCCCGACCGGATGTCAACGGCATGCCCCGTTGCCGCAGGCCACTGGGGCGGGGCGCACTCCTGTCCCTCAAATGGAGGGGATGCAGCCGTGCGATGCCGAAAAACTTGGCCGCCATCGCTCGTTCCCTTCCTGGTTGGGCGTAACGACGCGATAGCGCGCCCGTTCCGCGTTCATCATTAGCCGGCGGTGAGTGCCCGCAACGGGTGCTGAGCTCGAGTTTCGGGCGAATGGAATGGTTGTTATTTGTTCAGGTCCTCGGAAACGACACGAATATCCTTATCTTGTAGGCGAAAGATTCGGAGTTCCTGCATATTCCTCGCCCCGATGCTTTCATAGAAGCCTATCGCCTCTTTGTTCCATTCCAGGGCCCACCACTCGAGCCTCGCGCAGCCGCGTTCCATAGCAAGAGAGGCCAAATAACCCAAGAGCTTCTGTCCAATGCCGTTTCCTTGAAATCTCGGCCGTACATACAAATCATCTAGATGCAGTCCCGGTCGTCCGGTCGTGGTTGCAAAGGTTTGATAATATACCGCGAAGCCTACGGCTTCATGGCCTAGAAAGGCGAGCACCACCTCTGCCGCGGGATTGTCGCCAAACAAGCTCTGCTCAAGCTCTGTTTCGGACACAGTGATCTCGAACGGAAACTTTTCGATTTCAGCCAGCTCTTTGATGAGCGTCAGTATCAAAGGGATGTCAGTTTTCCGCGCCGGTTTGATCTTTAGATCTTTCATCGAATTTGTTACCAGGTTACTCGCCCAAGCAGCTCCATCGCCACCCGCAGGTATGTCTTGGCTGCGATTTCTATCTCGTTCATCTCGACGAACTCGCAAAGGGAATGAGCTTGCTCCAAGGAGCCGGGCCTGAAGATGATCGTCGGAAAACCGGGGTTGGGGGCGTCGGTGGCCGCTGCGTGGGCCCGGACTATTGCGGGTTCACCGACGACCGCTTCAAAGGCCCTGACGGTGGCCTGTGCCAGGGGGCTCTCCACGGGTACATCGAGTGGCGCAACCTCGGTCAGAGGCTCACTCTCTCCGATAATACCGAAATCGGCTCCAGGCCCTTTGCGTCCCATGTCCCGCGATCCAGCCAACCGCCACTCCTCGTCGGCGGTGCCGGCGATGAGAAGGTCTCCGCCCAGCTGGATGCCACTCTTCGCCAATAGACGGGCAACTTCCAGGTAAGCGGCGAGACCCGCTTTCATGTCGCACGACCCGTGGCCATAAACCCGGCCGTGCTCGACTCTTGGCGCGAATGGGTTGTCATAGCTTCCCGTGCCGACCGTATCCATGTGGCCGGCCAGCATGAGCGAGGGCCCCTTGCTCCGGGCCTCGAGCCGCCCCCAGACATTCGGACGCCCCGGTGCGACCTCACGGCTGCCAACCTCGAAATTCAGGTCGGTCAAACGGGCCAGGAGGAACTCGCCCAACTCGTTTTCCCGGTAACCCGGTCGAGGCGGACCATCGAAGGGGTTTTCGCTTCGGATGCTGACCATGTCGCAGAGGTCGCTGACGACCGCCTCCCGATCGAAGCCGACGACGGCGAAAGCATAGCGAGCGCTGATGTCATTCATTTCCTGAAACCGTGCATTTCAGGGCGTTTTGTCGGTGAGACACCTAACTGTCTCCCGTCCAGACGTAGGCGTTCAGCCTACAGCATTCGCTGAACCCGAGTCGCCGGTATACAGGGAATCCCATCGGGGAAGCCTCGAGCACGGCCAGTCGGTGACCCAGCTCTGCGGCCTCGCGCACACACCTCGAGGTCATGGCTGCGCCGATGCCTCGGCGCCTCGCTTCTGAAATCGTCGCAACGTTGTAAATACCGGCTACACCCGCGCCCAAAAACAACGTTGACGAGGCCACAGGTCTCCGGTCGATAAAGCCCACGAAGTGCCGCCGTGGCAGATCGGGGCTCAAGCCTATTTCGGATTCGATGGCGAAGTAGCGTTCGCGAAATGCGGTCAAACCGAAGCCTAGGATATATGGGTCGAGCCACTGGCGTAACGTCTCGTTATCATGGACAGGTCGAATAATGAGGCCCGGCGGTGACGGCAAGGTTGCCTCAGTTCCCATCACAAGTTTGGCCATGCCGCGCAAATCCGACCTACGCGTAAACCCATGAGCTTCGAGATGCTTCCCTAGATCTGGTGGCTCCGTGCCGGGCTCGGCCATCCACACGAAGGGGACGTCCCGCGACTGGAAGTGTGCTACCGTGTTAGCGATCGCCTCGGTGACGGCTTGGGACGCGAGCCGCGTCTGGAAGACGCGATTCAGGAAGGGGTCCGGAATGCCCGTCGTGATCCACTTGATACGTGGCGTATCCCGAAACGCTACTATAGAGGACCCAGCAAGCAAGCGGTAGTAGTCGAACAGGTTCGCATAGATGGTCGCGACTGTGTCTAACTCTGCTGCACTACACATCTGGGGGCGCCACCGTCACTGCCAGGTATCGGTAAGCGAGACGCGAAGTCACTGAGTCAGCCCACTCGCTTGTGGATGCGGGCAGGTCCCATCCACCCTCGCCCTTTGTCGGACAGGGTTTAGTCTCTGGTCCTCTGCTTCGTATCGTCTTGGCAGGCTGCCCCTATCGCTTCCACGAATCGTTGCGCGATGCCGAGTGTCACGTTGTTCGCATCTCTCGCCGGGTTGTACTCGGAAATAGAAACACTTAGGGATTCAAAAGGAGCTTTGAGGAGGTAGCGCAAAAGCTCGAGTACGGTAGAAACTCCCAGACCGTTCGCTTCGGGATGCGAAACGCCGGGGGACTCGACGGGGTCCAGTACGTCCAAGTCGATGTGGACATGGTCCCGGAAGCCAGCCACATCAGCACCCCGTACCCAGTGCGTATGCAGACCGTCTCCGGCCCGATGCTGCGCGTAGTCACGCGCCGCTTTGCCAAAATTCGCCTTGAAGTCCGTCACCGCAACACAAGGATGCACTCAGTAAGAAGGGACGCGTCGAACACGACTGGGGCGACCGACGGTTTCCTTAGTTGAAGACGTACAATGGTAAGACTAACCTGTGACCTGCGGGAGGCTGGTGTATGTGGTACGAGAGGCTTTACCATCTGGGCGTGCATTGAACATCGGTCTTGACGGAGCTCGCAATAAAGCACGCCTCGTGTGCTTTGTGATGCATCTTGAGGACATCGTTTTTAGTGGGCATCCGTTGGCCTGAAAACGTAGTATGAGGCCGCAGAACAACACGTGTTATAGCCAGGCGGCCCGCGGTGTCCTTACCCATGAAGCCAACAGCGTCGTCGACATAGCTGTCTACGCGAAACTCACGCTGCGCTGCGATGGATAGAAACCAAAGCATGTGGCAGCTCGATAGCGAGGCGATGAACGCCTCCTCGGGGTCGACGGCGGCGATGTCGGAGTATGGCACAGGCACCACCTGCGGCGATGACGACGCGCGAACCTCAACCCCACCGTCGAACGTCCACGTATGCGCACGGCTGTAGCGGTCATCGGTGAAAACCTGATCGCCGCGCTGCCAGCGGACCTGAGCGTTGTATTCGGCCATGATTGGGGGGCCCTCTATATACCACGATAGGGCGCCCGGCGGCCCCACCAAGGACGGAGCCTCCAGATCCTGTCACAGTGTTGACAGTTCAGCTTGTAGGGCGAAGCCTATCGGTATTCGAGCATGCGCGCTTGGGTGCTCGCGGACCAGCGACAGTCCGGGTGGCGCGCACGGCTGCGCCTGATATCCTACCCACAACAAGCGTGCCATGTCCCTGGAGAATGCGCAAATGCTGAAGGGCTGATGCTTTTGTGTGCAAATCCACCATGAGTCGGCGGCCCAACCCTCTCATGAGACGAACTGCCATTGCTCAATCTGTCGTCGAACGACGGGGTAGTCCCTTCGTCACCTGGTTCACTGTACCGCGATCTCGGTTCCAGTTCGTGCACGGTGAGCCCACGTGGTTCAAATCGACTGCCAAGAGTACCCGAAGTTTCTGTCCTCGGTGCGGCACCCGTTTGACCTTCGAGCACGAAGACTTCTCGGATGAAATCGATATTACGAGGTGTAGCCTTGACGAGTCCGACAAGCTGTCGCCAAAGGACCACACGCACACGGGTAGTAAGCTTAGTTGGATCCGGCTCGCTGATCGGCTGCCCGAGTACCCAGAGAGCCGGCAAACAAGCTGATGGGACCTCAAATCCAGCTACAGAGTAAATAGAGACGGAGAACCGGGCTGCGGCTCGTCGCAGCCAGAAATACTCTCGTTAAGGGGCCCCGGAATTCCTCACGATGCAACAAACAATCGGCACCCCGGTCGAGGAGACGTAAAATGATCGTACGCATGTGGCACGGCAGAGTGGATCCTTCGAAATCAGATGAGTACGCCGAATTTATGAAACAAAGAGCCGCGCCGGATTACGGTTCTGGGGAGGGTTTGCAGAAGCTCCTATTCTTGCGCAGGGATGAAAAAGACGCCGCGCATTTCTTGTTAGTAACCTTCTGGGATTCCATGGAGTCGGTGAAGAAATTTGCGGGCGAACGACCAGAAAAGGCAAAATATTATCCAGAAGACGATCGGTTTCTATTGGAGAAAGAAGAGGTCTCCGCGTTATACGAAGCCTTTTACGAGCAGTGACGCACCAGTTCTGCTAACTGAACGTGGCGCCCCCATTTCGGTAGTCGCCCCCCTTACGCCGCGTCGTGGTGTTTGAACAAAGCCAACAATCCTGACTTGCCTAGCGGCACTCTGGAGGATGTGCTTTTTGAACTCCGGACGACCTGCGTACCCGCAAGACGGAGTAATTACATACGCCCCGTATCAAATTCGACCATTGTGTCATTCACGTCTCCGACTGGGAACGCTCAAATGCATTCTATCGCGATGTGCTAGGGGCAGAACCGGTTAGAGTCGGGTCCGGTTGGTGTTATCGCTTCGGTGAAACCCAGCTGAATTGTCACGGCCCCGACGCACATTTCACTCCGGTCGCCAAGGTGCCGATCATCCCAGGAGGCAGCGACTTGTGTTTTGTCTGGCCCGAGTCAATTCATACGGCTCTTGCTCATCTGGAGAAACATGGTGTTCAAGTGGAAGTCGGCCCTGCCCCCGGGTTCGGCGCGCGCGGCGACGGGATAAGCGTTTACTTCCGAGACCCGGATGGTTCAGTGATGGAATTCATCTCATACGAAAACGATGAGCAAAGCGGGCAGTGAGCCCAAGGTTCTGGCCCTGCATTTGTACGTGCAAAGAAGAGCCCCCGCCGGGGCTTTCGCCTGACGGGGGCGGCTATGCGCAGACAGATACTTCGATGTTCGCGCAGTCAGCGGCACCCCGCGGGAGCCCTTTAGCGAAACGCTGATCGCCCGAAGGAAGTCTCGACGGCGTACTCGTCGCACCGCCGCTTTTAGAGAAGAGCCGCCGGGGCGGCTCGGAAGCGTTAGATGAGGAGCAGCCCCACGACGAACGCCACGGCTTTTCCCCCCTGCGCGGGGGTGCCAGCGCGCTTCCGGCGAAGGAGTCCGCGCACGTAGACCCCGAGCGCTGCAGCGCACAACACCCCGACGGTCGGCGAGAACTCCCAGGGCGCGGCCCACGTCAGCCACGGGGTGCGCGACGCCGGCAACGGCTATGCGCACGTGGGCGAGCTCTCCTCACACGGGATCGGGCCCCACGACGTTCGCCTGCTGGGCGACGGGCGCACGCTGGTGGTCGCCAACGGTGGCATCCTCACCCATCCCGACACCGGACGTCGCAAGCTCAACCTCCCCACCATGCGTCCGTCCCTCGTCTACGTCGACGCTGCGAGCGGACACCTAATCGGAGAGCACCGCCTCGCGCGCGAGCTGCATCTCCTCAGCATCCGGCATCTGTCGGTGGCCCCCGACGACACCGTGGGCATCGCAATGCAGTACGAGGGTCCGCGCGCCGACCGGGTGCCGTTGGTGGGCTTGCAGCGAGCCGACGAACCGATTCGTCTTGTGCACGCGCCGGAGCCGGTGCTGCGGCGCATGCGCCAGTATTGCGGCAGTGTCTGCATGGACCGGGAGGGCGAGGTGATGGCGGTGTCGTCGCCGCGCGGAAGCGTGTTCACTTTCTGGGAGGTTTCTTCCGGACGCTATTCGAGGAGCATGGGCGTGGCCGACGGTTGCGGCGTCGCGCCTGCCGACGGTGCTGGGCGCTTCGTCGAGCAGCGGTCTCGGTGGCGTGTTCCGCCTGGATGCCTTCACGGGCGAACGGCAGCGGATAGGAGCAGCATTTACCGACGCGGCCCGCTGGGACAATCATCTCATCTACGATGGCTGACGAGCTCGATAGGATCCCGTGTCCGGAGAGCGGCGGCGAGGCCGTCGATGGTCGCATCGCCCGCGGCCCGTAGGCGGATGTTCTTGCGCGCGTATGGGAGGTCGCGGCGACCCGAGGTCCAGGGTCGCGCCGTAGCTCACGTTGGTAGGCACGATCTAGACGTCGACGTCCTTCGCGCCGTCGGCGCGGCTGAGGGAGCGCGTCTCCACGCGCGAGCGGATCACCGACTCGCCCGGGAAGAGCGCGACGCCGGAGGCGCTGTTGACCGGCTGTTGGGCAGCCACGGGATGCGATGCGCTCGCGGCGGAAGTGAGCGTGCTTGAGCGGTGATTGCTCCACGCGAGCGCTTTGAGGGCGGTTTCAGCGCTCCCCGGGGGTGCCGCGGGAAAGACATGGCCGGCAATCAGTCGAATCATGGAACTCTCGAGCGCCAGGCGTGTCGACCTACTAGCTGCAACGAACAGGAGGCTCCCTATGCCCCACATTGCAGCCCTTTCCGACGAGCAGATATCCGACGAGGCGATGGAAATCCTCGACGAGATTGAGCGCGGCATGGACCGCAGGCCCAATCTCTTTCGCACCTACGCCCACCATCCGTTGCTGCTGCGCGCGAACTGGCAGAAGCTCAAAGCGACCATGATGGAAGGGGCGCTGCCGCGAAAGCTGAAAGGAGACCATCGCCCTGCTCGTAAGCCAGGACAACGGCTGCGAGTACTGCATCCGCGCGCATTCGATGGCTCTGCAGTCGCTGGCGGTAGACGACGACACCCTGTTCGGTTGGTGGCGGCGCACGCCTGGGAACGCGGCCGGCGCCCTGCGTGCGGGGTGCGCCGCGGCCTTCGTGGCGCGGCCCGGCATGGTCCTCGACGCATTGTTGGAAGCGCCGGATATCGTGGAGACGACCTTGAAGCTGTCGCCGCACGCGTGCTCGAGCACGATTTGGTTCGAGGGGCGCCCCTCGGGTGGACGCCATCGGTGTGAGCATAGAGAGGTGAGAGCATGAGCGTTACGGATGAACTCGTCCAAAGCAACCAAGTGTACGCCCGGGAATTCGCTCAGCCAGGGCTCTCGACGCCGCCCTCGCGGCGGGTTGCCGTCGTCGCGTGCATGGACGCTCGCCTGGACGTGTATCGGTTGCTCGGCCTGGGGCTGGGTGAAGCGCACGTCATCCGTAATGCGGGTGGTGTGGTGAGTGAGGACGTCGTCCGATCATTGCTGATATCTCAGCGCCTGCTCGGAACCGAGGAGATAGTGCTCATCCACCATACCGATTGCGGCATGCTGACGTTCGGGGATGAGGCAGTAAAAAAGACGATCGAGGCTGACACGGGGATTCGTCCTCCATTCGCTCTCGAGGCGTTCGAGGACGTGGAGGCCGACGTGCGCCAATCGCTCCAGCGCATCAAGACGAGTCCTTTTATCGTCCGCAAGGATCGGCTGCGGGGCTTCGTCTACGACGTCAACACCGGCCGGCTCCACGAGGTGAGCTAGGCGAGGGCGCAGCCTGTGCTTATGTGCGGAATCGGCCCCAGGTTTTGCGCCATTCTATCGCCCCTCGACGAGCCGGTCGTGACGAGAATTGGGCACGAGCACCTGCGCCTCGTCGCTGCATACATCCACCCCCGCCCGTGGGGGCCCCGCGTCGCGGCTCGAATACGGTAGGATGCAAGCGCGTCGGTTGGGGAGGAATGCGATGTCCGCACGCACCAAGAGCGAGCTGCCACCCTCGTCCTGGGCGGCCAACCCGGGCTATGTCGTCACCTTCGACCCGATACCCGCACGTGTCCGAGTAGAGCTGGCGGGCGAGACCGTAGGCGAGAGCGTGGACGCTCGTGTCATGTACGAGCTCGGCCATGCGCCCGTTTACTACCTGCCGCAGGCTGACGTGCGCCGCGAGCTGCTCGAGCCGACAGAGCA